>ENA-UEOR01002256-UEOR01002256.1-human-gut-metagenome-genome-assembly--contig:-NODE-2256-length-10659-cov-5.928085_pt1 | contig 10659 bp, 7 predicted proteins | sample MGYA00242887_ERZ507890 | MGnify/ENA primary metagenome ERZ507890 (study PRJEB26167, sample SAMN06115431) | human gut metagenome | host: Homo sapiens | place: China:Guizhou | collected 2014-10-21...
GGCTGAACCACTGACCATCGTAGACCAGCTCACCAAAGGTGATGGCTAGCTCGCGCTTCTTGTGGGCGGTGAGCTTGTCCAGCGTCAGAGTCTCCAGCACTTCGTGGGCCTTGTAGAGGATGGTGCCGCCGGGGGTCTCATAGACGCCGCGGCTCTTCATGCCGACCAAGCGGTTCTCCACCACATCGTACAGGCCGATGCCGTTCCGTCCGCCGATCTCGTTCAGCTTGGCAATGAGGACGGCAGGCTTCAGTTTTTCGCCGTTCAGGCTGACCGGCACACCTTTTTCAAATTCAAGTTCCACGAACTCGGACTTGTCCGGGGCCGTCTTGGGGGAAACGCCCAGTTCGAGAAAACCCGGCTTATCATACTGCGGCTCGTTGCCCGGATCTTCGAGGTCAAGGCCCTCATGACTCAGATGCCACAGGTTCTTGTCCTTGGAGTAGTTCGTCTCGCGGCTGATCTTCAGCGGGATGTGATGAGCCTCGGCGTAGTCAATCTCCTCATCGCGGCTCTGGATGTCCCACTCACGCCACGGGGTGATGATCTTCAGATCGGGTGCAAAGTGCATGATGGCCAGCTCAAAGCGCACCTGATCGTTGCCCTTGCCGGTGCTGCCATGGCAGACGGCGTCGGCACCCTCGGCGCGGGCAATCTCCACGACACGCTTTGCCAAAATCGGGCGGGCAAAGCTGGTGCCCAGCAGATAGCCCTCGTAATCGGCCCCGGCCTGCATGGTGGGGATGACGTAATCCTCCACAAATTCGTCGGTCAGGTCTTCGATGTACAGCTTGGATGCGCCGCTTGCCTTGGCACGCTCTTCCAAGCCTTCCAGCTCACCCTTCTGCCCCACATTGCCGCACATAGCAATGACTTCGCAGTTGTTATAGTGCTCTTTCAGCCACGGGATGATAATCGATGTGTCCAGACCGTCGGAATATGCCAGCACGACCTTTTTGACCTCAGACATAGGAACTGCCTCCGTTCAAACCAACTTATATACTTTTCGATTTCCCTCGTGCAATTTCATGATTGCAGTGTCCGTTATACGGTCACTTGGAAAATGTGTAAAAAGTGTTCTGCATATAGCAGCAATATGAAAGCAGTATTTCACAGCGGGGCATTATGAATCTATAATAGGTAGCTGGAAATAAACAGAAAGAGGGTCTTTTTGATGGCAACGATATTTCCAAGAGAAGAAAAGGCAGAGGCACTGTTCGGGGAGATCCTGAAAAATCCAGAAGCCTGCCGACGCCTGATGGATACCTTCAACGACTCGCTGGACATGGCAGACGTACTGGATGCGCCGACCGTGAGTGCACAGCAGTTTGCCGCAGCGCTGTTCAATGCCTACGAGAACAAGGATCTGTCTGCCTTTCTGATGGCGATCTGCCAGCACAGTATGTTTGACCTGCTACGGAACGCTGCCCTGATCCCGTTCAAATTCAACGCCGATGGTCAGCCGAACCCGGTGATCCTGACGGATGATGCCGGCGTTCTTTTGCCGAACAACAAATTTGCCGTGAGCAGCAAAGTATACGACCGGTTCATCCGGGTGTTCCAGAAGCAGGAAAAGGTAAAAATGTACCTTGCCAGCGGCTACTGCAAGTATCACGGCTACGACGAAGGCTCGATGGATGTGGTGGAGTACCACTACAACCAGCATTTGGGGCTGCTGCTGATCTACGAACTGCCGGACACCGTGAAGCAGAAGGTAACGGAAGCGGAAGCCTACTCCACCGTCTGGGATATCCAGATGAGGCTGCAGCACGCACTGCCCCGTTCCGTGGTCTACTATGGACAGGATACGCTCAAGGACGGCGGAACCCGCTACGATGAACTTGGCGTTTTTCTGCCGCTGGAACACTTTGCCGACCGGCTGGAACGCCATGTGGAAACTGCTACCAAGATCGTTTACGGCGAGTAAACGCCCTGTAAACGAACTCCTTTTATAAGTGCATCACAGCAAAACAAAACGCAGCGAACCGTTAAAAGATTCACTGCGTTTTGCCTTATATGAGAGAATGGAAATGCTGCACATCAGGTGCAATAACGGAAAGTCTTGTCAGTGACAATACGGGCGAAGATCAGCCCTAACGGCAGTGCCACGATGATGAGAATGGCATCTGCAAACCATGTGGCGGAGTCCATCAGAGACAGGATGCCCAGATTATAGATGGCACGGTAGAAATACAGTCCCGGTACCATGATAACGATGGACGGCACGGTGACGGAGATGCGGGGATAACCGGCGGCGCTCTTCAGGCAGGAGGCCAGCAGTCCGGACAGCAGTGCGCCCAGAAACGCTGCAACAGCGGGCGGAAAGCCCGCAAGGCTCACCAGCTCCAGCCGGAACGTGTTCGTTACCGCACCGATAAGGGCGGCGCAGACTGCCAGGTTCCGGGGACTGTTGAACATGAGCGAAAAGCCGAACACACCGCCAAAACTTGCCAGCAGCCGGAACACGATCTCTTCCGGGAGTGTCAGGCTCAGGGCAGGGAACTGCACCGGCTGCAAATGCAGCAGCAGTGCCATGATCCAAGCCGTCATGGTTGCCACCAGAATGATGAGGACGGCGTAGGCCAGACGTTCCAGCCCGGAGCGCATATCCAGCTTGGCAAGGTCGATGCCGCTGGTAATGAACGGAAAGCCCGGAATGATGAAGAGCATGGAGCAGATATACCCCGCCTCGTGCTGCGCCGATACGGCAAACAGCACCTCTGCCAGCTTCAGCAGGATGGCATACACGAGGCTTGCTGAACAGACCGACGCCGTAATGCCCAGAAACAGGGTGAAATGGTGCTTTGTCAGCTTGCACCGTACAAAGTTGCCGATGCCTGCACCGCAGAAGGCACACAGCATTTCCACAATGCCGCCGCCCAGCAGAAAGGTGAAGCAGCTGCAGGCCAGTGCAGCTGCAAAGCCCAGTGCGATGGGCGAATACAAGCCGTGGATGCGCTCGATCTCATCGAGGTGGCTGTGCAGTTCTTCGCCGGTCATAAATTTTCCTTCCCGGTCGAAGTCGTTGACGAAATGCTCCAGTCGGTTCAGCCGGGAGGTATTCACGCCCGTATTTGTCAGACAGAGTGACTGGGTATAACACTGGTCACCGTCAAAGCAGGTGAACTCAATGGACAACAGGCCGATGTCCGCTGTTGTTGTGACTCCCAGCTCCCGCGAAAGGGTGTTCATGGAGCTTCGGACACGCCATGCGCCGGTGCCGCATTCCAGCAGCATCAGCCCGGTGCGTCCAATGACGGAGGCTTTTTCCACAAGCCCCGCCTCGGTAATGGGGACGCCCTTGCTGGCCGACGCATAGTCGTGCCAGTAGACTTCCATGTGATTTTTGATGATCTCACTTTGCCGTTGTCCCATACCGGAAAGCCTCCTTTGTGATATGGGAATGTTGCAGCCGTTTCAAGACTGCGGTGCTATTATAAGGGAAATTGCAGGGCGGGTAAAACGTATCTTGGATATGCCGGCAATGTTCGTTTGGTATTTCAAAGAAGAAAATACGTTGCGTTTTTGGCGGCTCTGCGGTAGGATAGAAAAAACACGCCGAAAGGAAACTGCCGTGACCCTTCAACAACTCCGCTATGTCACGGCTGTTGCCGGCACCGACACCATCGAGCAGCTGGCCGAGTACATCGGTGTGGAGCCTGCAGCCCTTTCCGCTACTGTGGAGCAGTACAATAAGGTTTGCGCCGAGAGCTACGACAGCGACTTTGCCAAGGACCCGCACTTCCTGAATGCAGTTGCAAAGGCTCCCTTCTACGCCCATGTCACCACCCCGAGTCTGGGCTTTGCACTGGTGACCACCGGCGGCTTTGTGACCACCAATGACCAGCAGGTGCTGAACGAGGATTATCAGCCCATCGAGGGCCTGTACGCTTCCGGCAACACCTGCGGTATGCGCTTTGGTCCCGAGTATATCACCCCGATCCCCGGTGTGAGCATTGGTATGTGCCTGACGCTGGGCCGCGAACTGGGCAAATACCTGGCTGCAAAGTAAGCAGCTGCCTTCGTCAAGGCCTGATCGGCTGCAGGAAAGCCCCATAAGCAATAAAAGATCCCGTCCACTTCTGGGTGAACGGGATCTTTTTTGCGTATCAGACAGGAAAAAGCGGCTCAGAGGTCGTTTTTCTCCTGCCCCAGATTATCGGATTCCAGGACGACACAAACTATGTTGCCATTGGCGGCGTAACGCCGGAGAACATCCCGGAGTTCCGCAAGGCGGGCTGCCTTGGCGTGGGCCTTGCCAGCAGCCTGATGCCGAAGGACAAGGCCGCCGCCCGCGACTGGGATGCCTGCGCGGAATACGTGCACATGCTGCTTACAAAAGCCAAAGGCGAATAAACCGCAGAAACAGCAAGACCGCTCACCCGAAAAGATGAGCGGTCTTTTGTTGTGTGATGGGATGGCATTGCCGCCGACTCTTTAGACCATGGCTTCGCGTCATCCTGCCGGAGCAGTCGGTGCCGATGCCGTTCTGCTTTGTCTGCTGCGTGAACCACTTTCACTCCTGAAATGAACTGCATGAAAAATCAGAAGGCCCCATTCTATTGACTTTGCCTTTGCAGGGGAGTATACTCCATGTCACCAAGAATATTACGGCAATGACGAGAAAAAGTACCCGGAAGGAATGCTGCAGAGAGCTGCCGGTTGGTGCAAGGCAGTGCAGGGCATCCGTGGGAAGATCCTCTCCGAGCTTTCCGGCTGAATGGGCGGTGTGCGCCCCAGTAAGCAGGAACGGCAGGCCCCCGTTATCACGGGCCGCGCGTTGTTGGACGTGCACTGAGTGGTCAGCGTTGTGCTGGCAATAAGAGTGGTACCGCAGAGGATATTACACGCCTTTGTCTCTTACAGACCGTAGGGGACAAGGGCGTTTTATTTTGCGGATGCTTTTGTCCCAAAGCATGCCAGAAGGAAAAGGAGAAACAATTATGAAAACACTGGAAAAAGTAAGCGACTTTGTGGGCAAGTACATGGCCGCCATCGTTATTGTGGTGGCCGCGGGTGCCCTGTTCTTCCCCGGCCCGTTCAGCGTGGTAAAGACGGCGTGGGTCAATAACCTGCTTGGCATCGTGATGTTCGGCATGGGCCTTACCCTGAAGCCGGAGGACTTCAAGGTGGTGTTCAGCCGCCCGAAGGATGTGATCGTGGGCTGCGTTGCACAGTTTACCCTCATGCCGTTTCTGGCATGGGCGCTCACGCAGGTGTTCCACCTGCCCACCGAGCTGGCCATTGGCGTGATCCTGGTTGGCACCTGCCCCGGCGGCACCTCTTCCAACGTGATGACCTACCTTTCCAAGGGCGACGTTGCACTGTCCGTTGGCATGACCGCTGTTTCCACCGTGCTGGCTCCGCTCCTCACCCCGCTGCTCACCCTGCTGTACGCTGGCCAGCGTGTTGACGTGAACCCCATGAGCATGTTCATGTCCATCGTCAAGGTGGTGCTGGTGCCCATCGCACTGGGCTTTGTGGTCAATCACTTCTTCCATAAGTTCACCGAGGAAGCCGTCCGTGTGCTGCCTTTGGTCTCCACTACCGCCATCGTGCTGATCATCTGCGCCGTGGTCTCCGCCAACAGCGCCAAGATCATGACCAGCGGTCTGCTGATCCTTGTGGTGGTCATCCTGCACAATGTACTGGGCTACCTCACCGGCTTTGGCGTGGGCAAGCTGCTCAAGCTGGACTCCACCAAGTGCCGCGCGATCTCCATCGAGGTGGGCATGCAGAACTCCGGCCTTGCAACCAGTCTGGCCGCCGCACACTTTGCACAGTATCCGCTGGCTACCATTCCCGGCGCTGTGTTCTCCGTGTGGCATAACATTTCCGGTGCGATCCTCGCCAACTTCTTTGCCCGCACAGCAGAGAAGAAGGATTGATCTTTCATAACGTAGTAAAGCCCCCGGCAGGCGCAAACCTGCCGGGGGCTTTGCTGTGCCTGCGGGCCGGGAAAGTGCAACAAAACCGGCACAAATCGTGCTTTTCACGCTGCTTTTAGGGCGATTCACGCAGGTTTGCTTCCAAAATCCGGTAAAGTGTGGGATAATCAAGATACTGTAATATATACCCCCCCCCGTAAAAATGCGAGGGGAAAAAGGAGGTTGTACCATGAAACAAGGCAAACTTATCCGGCGTGCAGTATCGGCGGCGCTGGCCGGATGCATGATGTTCAGCCTTTCCGCCCCGGCTCTGGCCGCAAGCACCGATGCCCTGCTCCAGCAGAGCACCGCCGCCAAAAGCGCGGTGAGCGTGCTGGATATGCAGAATGAGATCTCGGAGTCTGTCACAACGATGGATCTCCGCAACGGCAGCATTATCGTTTCCGTTGAGAACGGCCAACAGTATGCCGAACAGAAGAACATCAAACAGCAGATATCTGATCTGGTCGTTACCACAAACAACGACGAGACGACCAACACCCTGACCATCGAAGGCGGCACCACGGCAGCAAAAGTGACGCTGCATAATGTCAATATCGATGCTTCCGGTGCGGCAGTCTCGGTCAGCGGTGATGTGGAGCTGATCATCAGCGGCACGAATACCCTGCAAAGCGGCTGGGGCCACGCCGGTGTGGAAAAGGCCGACGACAACGGGACCCTGACCATCAGCGGCTCCGGTGAGCTGAAGGCTTACGGCGGTTACTGGGGTGCAGGCATTGGCAGTGGTTCCGAGAAAGGCTGCAGCAATATTGTAATCGAAAGCGGCACCATCACCGCCAAGGGCGGTAACTTGGGTGCAGGCATTGGCGGAGGTCAACTCGCAGCGGGTCAAAATATTACGATTCGTGATGGTAATGTAACGGCGATACCCGGCAGAGAAGCAGCTGGTATTGGCGGCGGCAGTCGAGGTGACGGTAAGAACATTACCATTGAGGGCGGCACTGTATATGCAGAGTCCGGCGGCGGAAACGGCCCTGCTGCGGCAATCGGCGGCGGACGATGGACTGGCGAAGGCGAAAACATCAAGATCACCGGCGGCAATGTTACGCTGAAAACTGTAGATGACGATGACATTTATATCGGCAATGGTCAAGAGGAAGCTGAAATTGACACCAGCATCCTGCTTGGCACGATCACCAAACTGGACATGCACGGCGTTCAGGTTGGCAATAAGATCGTACAGGATTTTGGCATTGAGGTTTCGGAGCAGCCTGTTACCAGTGAAAATTATAAGAACTTGTGGAAGGGATACATTGTCTACGACCCGAAGTACAAGACTCTGACGGCGAAGGATAGAATTCCTCAGGGCGTTGTAAAAATTAGAGCCCCCGAAACGGATGTCTTTTTAAACGGAGGAATGCAAAGAGGAACTCTAACAATTGGACAAGTTGAAAAGAAGACTGTTGTAGGTGCACATGATGTGACGGTCAAGCATGACCAGTATGCAGCGGTCTATGGCGATGTGAATATCAACTGCACCGGCAAGGTGGATATCCGCAGCGACGAAAATATGGCTGTGAACGGAAGCCTGAACATTTATAATTCCAGCGAAGTGACGCTTTCTGCAGGCAACAGCGTTGTGACGGGCAGCGCAAATATCACCAGCGACGGTGACGTGACCATTGAGAGTACCGACGGTAGAGCGGCGAAAAACTTGACCATCGACAAGGCAGACAATGTTACTGTTATAATCAAGGACACACAAGCGATTTCCGAAAACACCAAGATCACGGCTTCCGGCACTGTGATCCTGAAGAATACCGCAGAGGGTGGCCCTGTGGGCACTGTTGACTTTACACAGGCAGACGGCAAAAAATACGTCTACTATACCAGCGAAGCCGAGGATGCAAAGCTGATCGACCCGCGCATTCATCCGCTTGCAGAAGCGGCAGGAAGCAGCTACCTGCGCATTGAGCCGAGGGAGACTTACTACAGCATTACCGTTGCGAACGGCACCGCTCAGGTGGGCGACGACACCACCGGCCAGATTACTACCGCCTTTGAGGGCGAAACGGTCACCGTCAAGGCCAACGCACCCACCGATGAGGATGCCGCCAAGGGCGTGAAGTTCCACCACTGGAAGGTGGAAGAAGGAAGCGCCAACATTGCCCCGACTGCGGGCAGTCTGGGTTCTGCGACTGAAGCAGGCACCGCAGAGATCAGCTTTGATATGCCCAAAGGCAATGTGAAGCTGACCGCCGTTTACAGCATCCCCGCTTCCGTGCTGAGGAGTACCGTTACTGTTACGGGCGGCACGGCAAAGTCCACTCTGGGCGAGGGCAGCGATATCCCCGCAGAGATCGGCACCACGGTGGAGATCACAGCTACCCCGTATGATGCCGAGAAATACCCCGGCATGGAGTTCGTGGAATGGGAGATCAAGTACCCCGATAGCTTCTACGAGAAATTCCCCGATGGCATTCCGGAAAATCTGCAGCTCAAGCTGGACAATGCCAAGAGCGCGGCCACGACGTTTAAGATGCCCGTTTACCCGGTCAAACTGATCGCCCACTGGTCGGCAAGCCCGGTGGACAAGCCTAACCCGGACGAACCTATTGATGAAGACTTCGGCGTAGAACCTGCACCCATGGATACCACGGGCGGTGCAATTGCCGCCGTGGCCGTGGGTGGTGCAGCCATCTGGGGCGGCTACGAGATCGCCACCCGCGTGATTCTGAACGGCCTCCTGCCCGAGGGCGCAGCCATCCCGGCAAACCGCGGCCAGCTGGCCCTGCTGGTGTGGAACACCGCAGGCAGACCCGAACCCGCAGGCGCACCCGCCTTTGCGGATGTGACCGACCCCGATATGGCAAAGGCCGCACAGTGGTGCACCGAGCAGGGCACCATGGATGCCAAGGGCGACCGCTTTGAGCCCGAAGGCTGGACCCCGAAGTTCAAGGTGATCGAAGTGTGGAACAAGGCGTTCCCCGCAGCCTGATGCCGGCAGTGTGGATGCCGTGCTCGGTTCGGACCTTTCCCGTGAAAATGGGGCTGTTGCAAAATAGCTCTCTGAAAAAATCATGAACAAAACCCGGAACCTTTTCTCGGCCAAAACGGCTCAAAAAGGGTTCCGGGTTTTTGATATTATGCTGTTTCCGCCTTATCCGTTCCACCCTCTGGCAGAGGGGTCCAGCATTTCGGCGGCAGAGTAAATGAGGGCGTTGCAGATGGCTGCAGCCACATTGCTGCCGCCCTTGCGGCCCATGGCGGCGATGGCAGGCACGCCGTATCGCTCGCAGGCGGCAAACAGTACTTCCTTGCTTTCCACCACATTCACAAACCCCACCGGCACGCCAATGACCAGTGCAGGCCGCAGACCGGCTTCCATTTCCTCCGCAATGGTCAAAAGGGCCGTGGGCGCATTGCCAATGGCCAGAATGGCCCCCGGGTGCTCCCGGGCAGCGCGGTGCATGGCGGCAACGGCACGGGTGGTGCCCGCCTGCTTTGCGGCTTCGGCCACAGCGGGGTCTGCCATGTAGCAGATGGCTTCACCGTTCAGTTTTTTCAGGCCCGGCTTTGTGATGCCCGCCAGCGCCATATTGGTGTCGGTAACGATGAAAGCACCCGCGTGCAGGGCCTTGACTGCGGCTTCCACCGCGCCGGGTGTAAAGCGCAGATTTTTGGCATAGTCGAAATCCGCGGTGGTGTGGATGACCCGCTTGACCACCGCAGCCGTCTCCGGCGGCGGGGTCAGGCCCAGCTCGTCCAATTCCCTTGTGATAATGGAGATGCTCGTCCGTTCAATGTCGGCGGGCAGATGATGCTGCGGTGTCATGTGTTGTCTCCTTTTTGCATTCCCATAGCGGCATAGATGGCGGGCATATCCAGTGCCGCACGCACACCATCGGCAAGCAGATCAAACTGCTGCTGACGGTACTGCTCCATGGGGATAAGCTCGGCCCCGGCCGGATCGATGCCCTTCCGTTTGCACAAAAATGCGGTCAGTTTTTCGGTCAGTTCGCCGGTGTCGAACAGGCCGTGCAGGTAGGTACCGAATACACCGTCCTGCACACAGCCCTCCGGCGTGCCGTCTGCAAGGATGCAGAACGCACTGCCCCGCACCTCGGTGCGGCCTGCGTGGATCTCGTAGCCCGTCAGCTTTGCGCCTGCAAAGGGTTCTGTGGTCACACAGGCTGCGGTCTGGGTCAGGTGCTTTTCGGTGCCGAACACCGTCGTGGTGGGCAGCAGACCAAGGCCCCGCAGGGTGCAGGGGGTGCCGCTCTCCTCCCCTGCCGGGTCGCAGAGCTGTTCGCCCAGCATCTGATAGCCGCCGCACACGCCCAGCACCGGCGTACCGGCTGCCGAAAGCCTGAGCACCGCCGCTTCCAGTCCGCTTTCCCGCAGCCAGCGCAGGTCGTCCATGGTGTTCTTGGTGCCGGGCAGGATGACGAGATCCGGTGCACCCAGCTGGCGGGTGCGCTGCACATACCGCACGCCCAGCAGCGGGTGCTGTTCCAGCGGGATAAAGTCGGTGAAGTTGGACACATGCGGCAGGCGCAGGATGGCGATATCCAGCGGCTTGACCGCAGCTTTTGTATCCAGCCGGTCGGAGAGGGAATCCTCGTCCTCGATCTCCACCCGCAGGTACGGCACTACGCCCAGCACGGGCAGCTGCGTTTTTTCTTCCAGCATGGCAAGGCCGGGACGCAGGATCTCCACGTCGCCCCGGAACTTGTTGATGATGAGCCCCCTGATGCGGGCACGCTCGTCG
>ENA-UEOR01002260-UEOR01002260.1-human-gut-metagenome-genome-assembly--contig:-NODE-2260-length-10630-cov-6.363404_pt1 | contig 10630 bp, 7 predicted proteins | sample MGYA00242887_ERZ507890 | MGnify/ENA primary metagenome ERZ507890 (study PRJEB26167, sample SAMN06115431) | human gut metagenome | host: Homo sapiens | place: China:Guizhou | collected 2014-10-21...
CAAAGCCCAGCACAGCACGGCAGGGCGGGGTCTGCCACAGCAGAATGTTGCGCTTGGCGTCGATGTACTCCTGCATATCCTTGTGGTGGTCGAGGTGGTTGGGGGTCACGTTCGTGACGACAGCCACCTTCGGGCTGCGGCGCATGCTGATGAGCTGGAAGCTGGACAGCTCGACGACGGCCACGGCGTCGGAGGTCACGTCGGCCAGCTGGGGCAGCAGCGCCGCACCGATGTTGCCGCCCAAAAAGACCTTGCGGCCCGCAGCCTCGAACATCTTGGAGATCAGCGTCGTCGTCGTTGTCTTGCCATCGGAGCCGGTCACGGCCACGATCTCGCAAGGGCAAAACTCAAAGAAAAGCTCCACCTCGCTCGTGACCATTGCGCCGGCTTTCAGCGCAGCCTGCAGTGCGGGCTTGTAGTACTCATAGCCCGGCGTGCGCATGATGATGTCCTGCCCGGCGAAGCCGTCGGTATAATGCTCGCCCAGACTCAAATTCACCTTCAGGCGGCGCAGCGTGTCGGCGTAGTCACCGAAGTCCTCCAGGCTCTTTTTCTGGTCGCAGAGCGTGACCTGCGCGCCCAGCTCGACAAACTGCTCAATGCAGCGCTTGTGGCTGACGCCCGCACCGATAAAGGCAACCTTTTTGCCCTGAATAAGCTGGGCAAGCTTCTGCTGATCTTTCTGCATAAAAACAGTTCCTCCTCTAATAGGATCATGGTATAACACCGCGCCGCACGGGCAGCGCGGTGATCACTTCGCTGTACCATTATAGTCCATTTGCGCGCAATTGGCAACGGAAAACCGCACAGTCTGCTTCAAAAAGCCCGATAAATTCACAAAAAGGCAATTGTTTTTTGTCTGTGTTTCTGCTACACTTGTCGATGCAGAGCCGTTTTTGAGGGTTTCTGCACCATGATGAACGGAATGAGGGTTTCTTTTTTGAATCGTTTTTTGCGCATGACCGCAGTGGTGCTTGCCGCTGCGTTTGCTTTTCTGCTTGCGGGCTGCGGCGGCAGCTCCGCCAGCACCAGCTTTACCTGGTTTGTGGACAATATCCCCGCAAACCTTGACCCGCAGGTAGCCACCAAGGCCGAGGATGTGATCGCCTGCGAGAACCTGTACGGCGGACTCGTGCGCCGCAATGCCAGCGGCGAGCTGGTGCCGGACCTGTGTGAGCGGTGGGAGATTTCCTCCGACGGGCTCACCTATACCTTTTATTTAAAGAGCGGCCTGACCTACACCGGCACGAAAGGTTCCGCCACGGACTACGCCATCACTGCTGAAGATTTCGTGTATGCATTTCGCCGGGTGTTCGACCCCCAGACAGCCTCGCCCTATGCGGTAGAGTTTTCTGCCATCCAGAACAGTGCCGCCGTGCTGGACGGCACTGCCGACCCCGGCACGCTGGGCGTGTCGGCCATCGGAGAACTGACGCTGGTGTTCCGCCTGAGCGAGCGGGACGACACCTTCCTTTCCAAACTCACCCTGCCGGGTGCCATGCCCTGTGACGAAGCCTTTTTTGAGAGCACCCGCGGCACCTACGGTCTGAGCAGTGCATCCACTCTGTCCAGCGGCAGCTTTTACATCTACAACTGGACGGCCAGCGGCCTGTTCCTGCGCCGCAGTGCCGCGTCCCCGCTGGTGAACAACCTGCGCCTTGTGCAGAACACCAGCAACACCGACAAGAGTGCCGCCCAGCTTATTGCAGACGAAAAGTGCTCGGCCGCCCTGGATGACACCGCCGAAGCCACTTCCCTGCAGAGCGTGGAATACTCCGACACCACCTGGGCCCTGCTGTTCAACGCATCGGAAGGCTCGGTGTTCGCGGTTGCATCCCTGCGGCAGGCGCTGGCCGGCATCGCCCTGCAGAACCTGTCGGTGCCCTCCTCGGGGCTGTTCACGGAGGTGACCGGCCTTGTTCCGGACGGCCTGACCGTGGACGGCATCGACTACCGCGATGCTGCCGGGGACCTGCTGCCCACCATCCCGGATGCAAAGGCACTGTACATGCAGGCCCGGCAGGGCATGGCCAGCTCCGACTTCAACGGGGTGACCATTCTGCTGCCCCAGGGCTCCGGCCTGACCGAGACGGTGGAGCAGATCAACGGTGCCTGGCAGAAAGACTGTTCCCTCTTCTTCTCGGTGGAAGAGGTGCCGCAGGAGGAGTTCGACGCCCGCCTTGCCAGCGGCAAATACACCATCGCACTGGCTCCCATCCGGGCCGAGGGCGGCAGCGTATACCAGATGCTGCAGCAATTTGCCGGAGACAACAGTCTGACCGGTCTCACCGACCCGCTCTACTCCGAAACACTGGCCGAGAGCACCCGGCGCACCGGCACCGCTCGCTGCCAGCTGCTGCGCGATTGTGAACGCCAGCTGTTGGAGGGCTGCACGGTGGTGCCGCTGGCTGCCCAGCAGAAGCGTCTGCTGGTGGCCGACGGCGTGGAAGGGCTGGTGTTCGACCCCTTTACCCCGGTGCTGGACCTGACCTACACCACGAAAAACTGACCCGACCGTTTTCGGCGCGATCCGCTCTTGACATTTGTCCCCTGCTTTGCTACAATGATAAAGCAGTGTGCAGGGTTAGCTCATCCGGTAGAGCGACTGCTTCCCAAGCAGTAGGCGGCGGGTTCGAGTCCCGTATCCTGCTCCAGCACAACAAGCCCCCGGTCTTGCATGAATTTCGTGTAGGGTCGGGGGCTTGTTTTATGCCGCTCTTGCGTTTTTACCGGTACTGTGCTATACTTCTCTGCGAACTGAACAAAAACAGCAGGTGCGTTCCGCCGCAGGCGCTTTGCCGCGGCAGGAACGTTAAAAGGGAAGCGGGTGCAAATCCCGCACGATCTCGTCACTGTGATAAGGGAGCCCGCGGCCCGGGTGCTTCTGGCACCGGCCACTGAAGCGTTGCTTTGGGAAGGCGGCGGCGGGCGCAGATCTTTCAGCCAGGAAACCTGCCTGCTGTTGGTACAGGAGCGCACCGCTCCGGACCACGAGGAATTGGTCGTGCCGAAAAGCCTATGGATCATGGGTCTTTTTGTGTTGCCATTCCGCAAGCAGAAAGGCCTTTTTTGTTTGCGGAAAACGCCCTTTCAGAACCTTGTTCAGGGGGATGCAAACCGTTCTATACGAACAAAAAGGAAAGGAATTTATCATGAGAAAACGCAACATCCGCAAGGCTGCTGCCGCCCTGACTGCCCTGGCTCTGTGCGCCGGTGTGCTCAGCGGCTGCGGCGGCGCCGCATCCAGCACCGCTTCCAGCGCAGCAAGTTCTTCTGCCGCTGCCAGCAGCGAAGCATCCGGCGAGGACGCCGACGAGGCTGCCGCAAAGAACGTGGCAGACCTGATCGATGCCATCTATGTCCAGGAGCGCAACGACAGCACCGACGAGCAGTGTGCTGCTGCCAAGGCTGCCTGGGACGCCTTGACCGACGCTCAGAAGGAGCTGGTGGAAGGCGAAAATGCTGACCCCGATTACTTTGGCCGTGACACCGGCGATGCTTCCAAGGATGCCGCCCGCAACGAGGACAACATCGGCGAGAACGAGCTGCTGGTGGTCTCCTTTGGCACCTCCTTCAACGACAGCCGTGTGAAGGACATCAAGGGCATCGAGGACGCCCTGCAGGCCGCCTACCCTGACTGGAGCGTGCGCCGCGCCTTTACCGCACAGATCATCATCAACCATGTGCAGGCCCGTGACGGCGAGAAGATCGACAACATGCAGCAGGCCATGGATCGCGCTGTGGCCAACGGCGTGAAGAACCTGATCGTGCAGCCCACCCATCTGATGCACGGTGCCGAGTACGACGAGATGATGGAGATGATTGACTCCTACCGCGACAAGTTCGAGAGCGTTGCCGTGGCTGAGCCCCTGCTGGGCGAGGTCGGCTCTGACGCCACCGTGATCAACTCCGACAAGGAAGTGGTTGCCAAGGCCGTGACCGAGGCTGCCGTGAAGGATGCCGGTTACGAGAACCTGGACGCCGCCGCTGCCGAGAAGGTCGCCTTCGTGTTCATGGGCCACGGCACTTCCCACACTGCAAAGGTGAGCTACAGCCAGATGCAGACCACCATGCAGACCCTGGGCTATGACAATGTGTTCATCGGCACCGTGGAGGGTGAGCCCGAGGAAACCGCCTGCGAGAACGTGATCGAGGCTGTGAAGGCCGCCGGTTACACCAAGGTCGTCCTGCGTCCCCTGATGGTAGTGGCAGGCGATCACGCCAACAACGACATGGCCGGTTCCGACGAGGATTCCTGGCTGAGCCAGTTCAACGCTTCCGGCGCATTTGAGTCTGTGGACTGCCAGATCGCCGGCCTGGGCGAAGTGCCCTCCATTCAGGAGCTGTACGTTGCCCACACCAAGGCTGCCATTGATTCTCTGAACGGCTGAAGATAACTGCCAAATTGCCCGAAGGGAGTGATCTTTTCGGGCAATTTTTCTTTTTGACAGGATTGTGGTATACTGAGACCTGCAGGGAGTTTCTCCCTTTCTGATTCTGAAACATTGAGGTATTTTTCTATGCGCTGCAAACAGATGCTTTCCCTTTCCGTTGTCACCGTGCTGCTGGCCGCTTCTCTGGCAGGCTGCGGCACTTCTTCCACCGCTCCGTCGGCCGTCTCTTCCGAGGCCCCTTCCAGCGCGGCAAGTTCCGCCGCATCCGAAGTCACGGAGACCGCCGCTCTGCCGGACGGCGTATACACTGCCGAGTTTGATACCGACAGCGGCATGTTCCATGCCAACGAGGCCTGCGACGGCAAAGGCACCCTGACCGTCAAGGACGGCAAGATGACCTTCCACGTCAGCCTGGTGTCCAAAAAGATCGTGAACCTGTACCCCGGCCTGGCCGCTGATGCCGAGGCCCACAAAACGGACTGGCTGCTGCCCACCACCGACACTGTGACCTACTCCGACGGCACCAGCGAAGAGGTGTACGGCTATGACATCCCGGTCACCGCATTGGATGAGGACTTCCCGCTGGCCATTCTGGGCTCCAAGGGTACCTGGTACGACCACACCGTGAGCGTGCGCAATGCCCAGCCCACGACCGAGGAGACCTCCGAGACCCCCGCAGACGGCGAATACACCGTATCTGTGGCACTGGAGGGCGGCTCCGGCCGTGCCACCGTGGACAGCCCCGCCACTCTGACCGTGGCCGACGGCAAGATGACCGCCACCATCGCATGGAGCAGCCCCAACTATGACTATATGGTCGTGGACGGCGAGAAGTACCTGCCCACCAACACCGAGGGCAATTCCACCTTTGAGATCCCGGTCGCTGCCCTGGGCACCCCGCTGGCCGTGACCGCCGACACGGTGGCCATGAGCACCCCGCACGAGATCGAATACACCCTGACCTTTACTTTGGAGTAACCTTCCATGAAGCTGACCCGCGCTCAATTTTTAAAGGCACTGCCCGCCGCGGTGCTGGCGCTTGCAGGCTGCACTGCCGCGCCTACTGCACCGGCCGATACGGACGAGCTGGTGTTTGACCACGCCTACCCGCTGGACTACGCCACCCAGTTTACCGCCGACTGCTATGCGGACGGCTCTACCCTGCTGACCATCCCGGACGCACAGGCAAAGTTCCTTGTCCGGCCGGAAGGCGCTGCCACCCTGCGCACTGTGCCCGAGGGCGTGACCGTTTTGCAGCAGCCGCTGCAGAACCTCTATCTGGTGTCCACCTCGGTGATGGACCTGTTCCTTGCACTGGACGCACTGGACTGCATCGCCCTGAGCGGCACCCGCGCCGAGGGCTGGTATCTGGACGAGGCCCGGCAGGCCATGCTGGACGGGCGCATTGCCTATGCAGGCAAATACAGCGCCCCGGACTACGAGCAGATCCTTGCCGCGAATTGCGGTCTTGCCATCGAGAACACCATGATCTACCACACCCCGGAGGTCAAGGAGCAGCTGGAGCGCTTCGGCATCCCGGTGCTGGTGGAGCGTTCCAGCTACGAGAGCGGCCCGCTGGCCCGCATGGAGTGGATCAAATTCTACGGCATCCTGCTGGGCAAGGAGGAACTGGCACAGCAGGTGCTTGACCGACAGGCGGAGCGCATCGCTCCCCTGCTGGACCAGCAGTCCACCGGCAAGAGCTGCGCGTTCTTTTCTATCTCGGCCAACAATCTGGCCAACGTGCGCAAGGGCGGCGACTATGTGGCCCGCATGATTGAGATGGCCGGGGCCGACTATGTGTTTGCCGATCTGACCGACAGCGGCAACAGCCTTTCCACCATGAACCTGCCGCTGGAAGACTTCTACGCCGGTGCACGGGACGCCGACTTCCTGATCTACAACAGTACCATTGAGGGCGTTGTCTCCACCACCGACGAGCTGGTGGCCAAGTGCTCCCTGCTGGCGGACTTCAAGGCTGTGCAGAATGGGCATGTCTGGTGCGTTGCCCAGAGCTTTTTCCAGCAGAGCATGGAATTGGCCGATTTCATCCTGGAGCTGCACCGTCTGTTCACCGAGGATGCGCCGGACGGATTGCAGTATTTCATTCACGTTGAGTAAGGAACCGCTTATGACCCGCAAAAAACGCTATCTGTTTTCTTATCTCTTGCTGGCGCTGGCGCTGGTGGTTCTGTTTGCCGCCAACCTGTTCTGGGGCAGTGTTGCCCTGACCCCCGGTGCCGTGCTGGCGGCCCTGACCGGCCGCGGGCAGGACGCACTGTCGGTGGGCATCATCACCCAGCTGCGCCTGCCCCGGGCCGTGATGGTGGTGTTGCTGGGCGCGGCACTCTCTGCGGCAGGCTATCTGCTGCAGACCTTTTTTGCCAACCCCATCGCCGGGCCTTTTGTCATGGGCATTTCCAGCGGAGCCAAGCTGGCCGTAGCACTGGTGATGGTGGTGTTCCTGAACCACGGCCTGCTCACCAGCTCCCTCACCCTGATCCTGGCCGCCTTTGCGGGGGCTATGGCCGCCATGGCCTTTGTGCTGGCGGTGGCCCGTCGGGTGCAACGCATGAGCATTCTGGTCATCTGCGGCGTCATGATCGGTTACATCTGTTCCGCTGTCACCGAGTTCGTGGTGGCATTTGCGCAGGACTCCAACATCGTCAACCTGCACAACTGGTCACAGGGCAGCTTTTCCGGCATGACCTGGGGCAATGTACAGGCGGCGGCACTGGTGGTGCTGCCTGCGCTGGCAGCAGCCTTCTGCCTCTCCAAACCCATGAGCGCCTACCAGATGGGCGAAGCCTATGCCCAGAGCGTGGGCGTGAACGTGAAGCGTTTTTCCCGGCTGCTGGTACTGCTTTCCAGTCTGCTGGCGGCCTGTGTCACGGCCTTTGCGGGGCCCATCTCCTTTGTGGGCATCGCAGTGCCGCATCTGGTCAAGCAGCTGCTGGGCAGCGCAAAGCCGCTGGTGGTGCTGCCGGGCTGCTGCCTGGGCGGGGCCGCCTTTTGTTTGCTGTGCGATCTGATCGCCCGCAGCCTGTTTGCTCCCACGGAGCTTTCCATCAGCGCGGTCACCGCCGTGTTTGGTGCGCCGGTGGTCATCGGGCTGCTCATCCGCCGGAACCGGGAGGGTGCACAATGAAGGAATTTCTCTGTGAAACGCAGGAGCTTGCCATCGGCTACGGCAAAACGCCGCTGGCCTCCGGCATTGCACTGGGGGCAAATCCGGGGCAGATCCTTGTCCTTGTCGGCCCCAACGGCGCGGGCAAATCCACCCTGCTCAAAACACTGGCCGGGCAGCTGGCCCCGCTGGGCGGCACTGTGCTGCTGGACGGGCAGGACCTGACCGCCTACACCGGCACGGCCCGGGCGCAGAAGCTGGCTCTGATGCTGCCTCACACCCGCCGCACCGAGCTGACCACCTGCTTTGAGTTTGCCGCCGCCGGGCGCATCCCTTACACCGGGCGGCTGGGCATTCTGTCCGACGCCGACCGGCAGGCCGTGCAGGATGCACTGGAAATTGCCGGAGCTGCGCATCTCGCGGACCGGGACTTCAACTGTATCAGTGACGGCCAGCGTCAGCGTGTTTTGCTGGCCCGTGCCATCTGCCAGCAGCCTAAAGTGCTGCTGCTGGACGAGCCCACCTCCTTTCTGGACATCAAGGGCAAGATCGAGCTGCTGACCATCCTGCAGAAGCTGGCCCATGAACAGGGCCTTGCGGTCATCGTGAGCCTGCATGAGCTGGACATGGCACAGAAGATCGCGGACGCAGTGGTGTGCGTGTTCCCGGACCACGTTTCCGGCGTGCTGACCCCGGATGCCGCCTTTGCCCCGGACAATATCCGTGCCCTCTACGCGCTGAGCGAAGCGCAGTACACGGCCCTGTTCGGGCAGGCAAAGCCCCAAAAGCCCACGTTCGAGCACTACGTCCGCAGCGGGCAGAAGCTGCTGCGCTGCGGCTATACCACCGGCACCTGTGCGGCGCTGGGGGCAACGGGCGCGGCCCGGCTGCTGCTCACCGGCCATGCGCCGGAGACGGTGGCGCTGCGCACGCCAAAAGGCATCGTGGTGGAGGTAGCACCCCTGTTCTGCCGCCGCACCGACACTGGGGCCGAATGCGCCATTGAAAAGGACGGCGGCGACGACGTGGATGTGACCACCGGCTTGCCGGTGATCGTCACAGTGGAGCTGCTGCCGGGCTGCACGGACATCCGCATCGACGGCGGCAGAGGTGTGGGCCGGGTGACCAAACCCGGCCTCGATCAACCCGTTGGTGCCGCCGCCATCAACCATGTGCCCCGACAGATGATCGCCGAGGCCCTGCGCCGGGAGGCTGAAGCCGCCTGTTATACCGGCGGCTTTGCGGTGACCATTTCCATCCAGAACGGCGAGGAAGTGGCCCGGCGCACCTTCAACCCGCACATCGGGGTGGAGGGCGGCCTTTCGGTGCTGGGCACCAGCGGCATCGTGGAGCCTATGAGCCAGCAGGCCATCCTGGACACCATCCAGCTGGAAATGAACCAGGCTGTTTTGCGGGCCGGTACCCCAAAGCGGCTCATCCTTGCCCCGGGCAACTACGGGCTGGACTACCTGCACGACACCTACCCGGCCTTTGCGGCCATCCCGGTGGTCAAGACCTCCAACTTCATCGGAGATACGCTGGATATGGCGGCTTCCGCCGGGTTTGAACAGGTGCTGCTGGTGGGCCATGTGGGCAAGCTGGTCAAGGTGGCCGGCGGCATCATGAACACCCACTCCCACACGGCCGACTGCCGCACCGAGCTGTTCTGTGCCCATGCCGCCCTCTGTGGAGCAGGCCGGGAGCTGTGCGCGGCTTTGTACGCCGCCGCCACCACCGACGCCTGTCTGGAGCTGCTGGACGCCGCCGGACTGCGCGCCACGGTGCTGGAAAGCCTGCTGGATGCCATCCAACTGCACCTCGACCGCCGGGCGGGCGAAGCCTTTCGGGTGGGTGCAGTGCTGTTTTCCAACCAGCACGGGCCGCTTGGCGCAACACAAACTGCAAAGGAGCTGCTTGAACAATGGAACAACGCATGACCGGCACCTTTTACGGGGTCAGCGTCGGCCCCGGCAATCCGGAGCTGCTGACTTTGCAGGCCGTGCGTCTGCTGCGGCAGTGCCCAGTGCTGGCTGCGCCGCAGACCGCTTCCGGGCAGATGCTGGCGCTGGACATCGCCCGCCGGGCGCTGGGCAGCGAGCTGGACGGCAAGATCATTCTGCCCCTGCAGTTTGCCATGAGCCGGGACGCCGCCGTGCTGCGCGCCTCTCACGAGACCGCTGCCAGCGCAGTGCGGCCTTTTCTGGATGCCGGGCAGGATGTGGCCATGCTGAACCTGGGTGACGTGTCCATTTATGCCACCTTTGGCTATCTGCAGGAGATCCTGCAGGCGCAGGGCTATGCCACTGCCATGGCGGCGGGTGTGCCCAGCTTCTGCGCGGCAGCAGCCCGGCTGAACCAGCCCCTTACCGGCGGCATGGACGCTCCGCTGACCATCGCCCCCGGCAGCCGGGCCGACGAGGTATTGGACGCCCCCGGCACGAAAGTCCTGATGAAAACCGGGCGTCAGCTGCCCGCCCTGCTGGACACCCTGGACGCCCACGGTGCGTTGAGCCGCAGCGCCCTCGTGTGCAGCTGCGGCCTGCCGGATGAAACGATTTTCCCCGACCTTTCGACTGCGCGCCCGCCGCAGGATGGCAGCAAGGCCGGATATTTTGCAACGGTACTGGTAAAGGAGTAACTGCTATGGTACACTTTGTAGGCGCGGGGCCCGGGGCCCCGGACCTGATCACTCGGCGGGGCGCAGCCCTGCTGCAGGAGGCTGATTGCATCATTTATGCGGGCAGTCTGGTCAACCCGGCCCTGCTGGGACTGGCAAAACCCGGCTGCGCCATTTACAACAGCGCCGAGATGACGTTGGAACAGGTGCTGGATGTGATGCGCACCATGGAGGCAGACGGCAAAATCACCGTGCGCCTGCACACCGGCGACCCCTGCCTGTACGGGGCCATCCGGGAACAGATGGATGCACTGGACGCCGACGACATCGCTTACGATGACACGCCCGGCGTGTCCAGCTTCTGTGGCGCGGCGGCGGCACTGAATGCCGAATACACCCTGCCCACCGTGAGCCAGACCGTGATCATCACCCGGATGGAGGGCCGCACCCCGGTGCCCGAGCGGGAAAAGCTGGCCAGTCTTGCCGCCCACG
>ENA-UEOR01002263-UEOR01002263.1-human-gut-metagenome-genome-assembly--contig:-NODE-2263-length-10624-cov-4.411586_pt1 | contig 10624 bp, 10 predicted proteins | sample MGYA00242887_ERZ507890 | MGnify/ENA primary metagenome ERZ507890 (study PRJEB26167, sample SAMN06115431) | human gut metagenome | host: Homo sapiens | place: China:Guizhou | collected 2014-10-21...
GAGACCTTCAAGGTCCATGTCCATACCGACATTCCCGGCGCGGCCCTGACGGAATCCCAGAAATACGGCACACTGGAGCTGGCGAAGATCGAGAATATGCGCTCTCAGGCCGACGCGCTGGCCGCCGGTCAGACCGCCCAGAGCACTGATGATCTGGACGCCATTGAGGAAGAACTGGAAAACGGAGAAAGCGGTCACAAGGTAGCCGCCCCCGAAAAGGCCGTAGGCTTCCTGGCCATCTGCGCCGGCGACGGCCTTGCCGCCGTGTTCCGGGATCTTGGCTGCGACGCCGTGGTTTCCGGCGGTCAGACCATGAACCCCTCCACGGAGAGTATTCTGGCCGGGATCGATCAGGTGCCCGCCGAAACCGTGTTTGTTCTGCCTAACAACGGCAACATCATTATGGCCGCTCAGCAGTGCCAGGGACTGACGGAGAAAAACGTGGTGGTCATCCCCAGCAAGACTGTTCCCCAGGGCATCACCGCCATGATGAACGTAGACCCGGAGGCGGAGGTCGCATCTATTACGGAGGCCATGACTGAAGCGCTGTCCACCGTCACCACCTCTCAGATCACCTATGCCGCCCGGGACTCCGACTTCGACGGCTTTGAGATCCATCAGGGTGACTATCTGGCCTTGAAGGAGGGCAAGCTGTTCGGTACCGACACCCAGCTGGACGCTCTGCTGGAAAAGCTGGCAGAGGAAGGGAAGGACTCCTCCTTCATCTCCCTCTATTATGGTGAGGACGTCACTGAGGACGCCGCCCAAGCTGCCGGTGCCCGGTTCCAGGCCGTCTGTCCTGACGCGGAGATCAGCGTGCTCTCCGGCGGTCAGCCTGTATACTACTATATCATTTCCTTTGAATAATCCATCAATTACAAACAGGGCAGTCCATCGGACTGCCCTGTTCTTGATAAAAGGAGACCATCATGCTGTTTTTGTGCTATCCCAAGTGCTCCACCTGCCAGAAGGCCAAAGCCTGGCTGGACCAGCGGGGCATTTCCTATGACCTCCGGGACATCAAGCTGAACAATCCCACCGCCGAAGAACTGACCGCCTGGTATCAGAAGAGTGGCCTGCCCCTGAAAAAATTCTTCAACACCAGCGGCCTGCAATACAAGGCCCTGGGCCTGAAGGACAAGCTGCCGGAAATGAGCGAGGCCGACCAGCTGGCCCTGCTGGCCACCGACGGGATGCTGGTGAAGCGCCCTCTGCTGGTGGGGGAGGACTTCGTTCTCACCGGCTTCCGCGCCACGGAATGGGAAGCGAGACTGGGATGATCCAGACGATCGACTTCGCCCCACTGGACGGCATCACCAAAATCGTGTTCCGTCAGGTGTGGAGCCAGTTTTTCGGCGGCGTAGACCGCTATTTCATTCCCTTCTTCTCCCCTACCCCTCACCATCTGATGACGCCCAGGGATCTCCGTGAGGTGGACTATATCCACAACGCCAATCTCCCCTCGGTGCCTCAGGTGATGACGAAAAATGCCGACGATTTTCTCTGGGCCTGCGACGTCCTCAAGGACATGGGCTACACGGAGGTCAATCTGAATCTGGGCTGTCCCTCCGGCACCGTTACCGCCAAGGGCAAGGGCTCCGGGTTTCTGGCCCATCCGAACGAGCTGGCCGCCTTTTTCGATGAGGTGTTTTCCAAAAATCCACTGCCGGTATCCGTCAAGACCCGGCTGGGCTATGAGACGCCGGAGGAATTTGCCGCTCTGCTGGACCTCTACAACCGCTATCCCATCGCCTGTCTCACCGTCCACCCCCGTGTGCGGAAGGAAAAATACCGGGGGCCTGTCCATCTGGACGTATTTGCCGATGCGCTGGCAAACAGCCGAAATCCCGTGTGCTACAACGGCGATCTGCGGACAGTGGGCGAGGTCCGGGCCTTGGAGGGCCGGTTCCCGGAGGTCACGCATGTGATGATCGGCCGGGGACTGGTGGCAGACCCAGCGCTGGCCCGGAAGCTCCGGGGCGGCAAGGACACCGACCGAGAGGAACTGACGGAATTTCTGTCCGCGCTGTATCAGGGCTATACGGACTTCTATCAGGGGCAGGTCCCCACTGCCGCCCAGCGGATGCGGGAGGTGTGGTTCTACCTGATTCACCTGTTTGATGACGCGGAAAAGCTGAATAAGCAGCTTCGCCGGTTCCGCACTCCGGCGGAATATGAACGGATCCAGGCAGAAATTCTGGCCTCCTGTCCGATTCGGTCTAACGTTCAGGGGGATCTGATCTAAGCACAAAACTTCATGCATGAGCAGCGCGCCACGAACATGTACAAATGCCAGTGCGTGAAGTTTTCGTGCATCATTTCCGGTTGCCCCGCAGGGGCGAGGAAATGGCACATTTTTTATTTTTCTGTGCTTTTGCATAGCAAAAAACTTCTCCAGTTTAACTGGAGAAGTTTTTTTGTTGAAATACCGTTATTTCAAATGAGCCTCCGCGGCGGTCAGAATGTTCCGCATGAGCATAGCCCGAGTCATGGGGCCAACACCGCCGGGGACTGGTGTGATGTAGGATGCCTTCGGCTCCACGGCGGCAAAGTCCACGTCCCCGCAGAGCTTACCGGCCTCATTCCGGTTCATGGCCACGTCGATGACCACCGCGCCGTCCTTCACCATGTCAGCGGTAACGCAATTCACCTTTCCAACGGCGGATACTAAAATATCCGCCTGCCGGGTGATGTCCGCCAAGTCCGGCGTTTTGGAATGGCACAGCGTCACGGTGCCGTCCGCCTGAGTCAGCAGCGCCGCCATGGGTTTGCCCACGATATTGCTGCGGCCCAGCACCACACACCGCTTTCCCGCCGGGGAAATGCCATATTCCCGCAGCATTTCCATAACTCCCGCCGGAGTACAGGGCTGGAACACCGGATCGCCGATGTTCAGCCGCCCCACGTTGTAGGGGTGGAAGCAGTCCACATCCTTTTCCGGGGCGATGGCGGCGATCACCGCCGCCTCCTCCAAGGGCTCGGGCAGGGGCAGCTGCACCAGAATACCGTCCACCGCCGGGTCACGATTCAGTTTTTCAATGAGGTCCAACAGCTCCCGTTGGGTGGTCTCCGCCGGAAGCCGGTAGGGAAAGCTGCGGATGCCGCACTCCCCGCAGTCCGCTTCCTTACCCCGGACATAGACTTGCGAGGCGGAGTCTTCCCCTACCAGCACCACCGCCAGCCCCGGCTGACGGGGCAGCTTGGCGGCTTTCTCCGCTACCTGGGCCTTTACCTTGGCCGCAAGGGCTTTTCCGTCAATTCTCGTTGCCATGCGTCTCTCCCTTTTCCGGTTTCTCCTGTGTTTCCGTATCCGGAACGGTCTCGGCGTCAGGGGTCTCCACAGCCTCCGTCTCCAACGGGTCCGCCGCTTCTCCCTCCGTAGGCACTTCGTTCATAAGGGTCTCCGCCAACACGGCGTCCTCCGCTTCTGCAGCGGCCAGACGCGCTTTTTCTGCCGCCACCTGATGGACCCACAGGCTCTCCGGCGACCGCTTCTTGATGCGGATGTTATAGAACAGCATAAAGGCTGCCACCGCCACCATCACAATACTCAGCGCCTGAGACACCCGGATTCTCTGTCCGAACAGCTCCCAGTTGAAGAGGTACAGGCTGTCGGTCCGCAGGCCCTCGATCCAGCTGCGGCCCAGACCGTACCACAGGAAATAGAACCAGGTGTTCTCCCCGTCGAACCGGCGGCCCTTGGACACGATGAACAGGATCAGCAGCAGGCCAATCAGATTCCAGAAGCTCTCATAGAAAAAGGTAGGATGGACCTCGATGCTGGTATACTGGCTGACCCACAGCTTCATCCGCCAGGGCAGGGTAGTCTCCCCGCCGAAAGCCTCCCGATTGATGAAATTGGCCCACCGGCCGATGATCTGGCCTAACAGCAGGCCCATCACCGCTACATCGCCCATGGCAAAAAACGGAAGCTTATGGCGCTTTGTGTAGGCCAATGCCACCAATACGCCTGCGATCACCGCGCCGTAAATAGCCAGTCCGCCGTCCCAGATCCGGAACATGGCACCCCAATCCAGGCTGCCGTCCGTATTCCGGTAAAGGTCCAGATAGAACAGAACATAATAAAACCGGGCGCCGATGATGCAGCAAGGCACCGCCCAGAGCACCATGTCCATAATGTTGTCCTCAGTCAGACCATAGTGTTTGGCCTGCTTCATGCAGAGATACAGCCCCGCCAGCATGGCAAATGCCAGAATGATCCCGTACCAGTAGATCCCGTGGCCGATGTGGATGGCCACCGGGTCAATATTCAATTCCCAATCCCCGAACAGGCCGGGGAAGCTGATGGGCATGTTTTTCAGTGCGCTCACAACAGGTTCTTCCTTTCGGCGGCAAAGAGTTTCCCCCGCCGCATATGTTTTCTGCAAGAGACCCAACGGGCCTTTTCGTCTCTTCCCAAAGACTTATTGTTTCGGCACGATCCGGCTGAGGACCATCCGTTCCGCCGTGACATTGGTTTTCAGGAACGCCGCAACGTCCTCCGGCGTGATGGATTCAAATACCTCCGGGAAGCGGAGGGGATCATAGCCGTGGAAATAGCCCTCCGTCAAGGTCACAGCGATGTTCTCAAAGGAGTTCAGTCCCCGGAGATTGGCGCCGAAGGATGCCTTGCGGATTCGCCGGAAGTAGTCTTCGTCCACGCCCTCCGCCGCGATGCGGGCAGCCTCCCGCAGGATGGCGTCGGTGACGGCATTGGCATCCTTGCTGTCGCCGCCGGCGTAGAGATAAGCCACGCCGGGCATCATCTCAAAGGCACCGCCGAAGCTGGGGTTGATGAGGCCCTGCTCATAAAGCCGCTGATACAGCGCGCTGGACTCGCCCAGCAGAATATCGCTGGCCATGTCGCCCAGAATGGCGGCGCGCATATAATCGTCGCCCTCCGTCGCCGGGGCACACTTGAAGCCCGCCAGGAACTGCGGTGCGGAGACCTCCATCTCCAGAACGGTCTCCTTCTCCGCCACGGTCTCCGGCTCCGTGCCGTAATCCCGCTCAATGATAGGGCCGCTGAGCTTGGGCAGCACCCGGTTGGCCAGATCGATCACATGGACCGGGTCCACGTCGCCCACCACCGTCAAAATCATGTTGGCCGGGGTATAAAATGCCTTATGGCAGTCATACAGCGTGTCCGCAGTGATTTCGGCAATGCTCTCCACTGTACCGGCAATGCTGGTGCGGGCCGCATGGCGATGATACATGGCCCGCAGCATCCGGGTGTAGATCTGCCAGTCGGGGTTGTCCTCGATCATGCGGATCTCCTGACCGATGATGCCCTGCTCCTTGGCAACACTCTCATCGGTGAAATAGGGAATGGACACAAAGGACAGCAGGATCCGCAGGTTTTCCTCAAAATGCTCCGTGGAATCGAAATAGTAGGCTGTCATGGCGTTGGCGGTGAAGGCGTTTGGCTCCGCGCCGTTTTTTGCCAGCTCCTGCAGGGCGTTGCCCTCCCGGGTATCGAACATCTTGTGTTCAAGATAATGGGCGATGCCCGCCGGGGTGTTCAGCCACTGCCCGTCCAGACAGAACCGGGTATCCATACCGCCGTAGCGGGTGGAGAAAAAGGCGTACTTTTTGGCGTAGCCGGGCTTAGGCACCACGCAGACCTCCAGTCCGTTGGTCAGCCGTTCCCGGCAGACTGCCTCGCCGATCCGCTCATAAAAAGTCTCTTTCACGCTTCCGCCTCCTTCCCCTTCAGGAAATACACCGTATCCAGCTTCACGGTGCTCATGGCCCGGCAAATCCGTTCCGCTGTCATGTCCTGAATGGCACGGGCCAGGTCCGCCGGGGTCTCATGCTGCCCTGTGGCAGCCTGTCCCAGATAAAAGTTTTCCAGCTTGCCCTGAGAATCGCCAACGGTTGCATAGTTGTTCAGCAGCGTGGAGCGGGCGCCTTCCAGCTCCCAGTCCTCCAGTTCACCCTTCTGAACCGCCTCCAGCTGGGCCATGATCTCATCGTAAGCCCGCTGATAGTTCTGGAACTCAATGCCGGAGGACACGGTGATGAGGCCCTTCTGCCGGTGGTAGAGGGAGGACGCGTAATAGCAGAGGGACAGCTTCTCCCGGACGTTCAAAAACAGCTTGGAGTTGCTGGAGCCGCCGAAGAGGGTATTACCCATCAGCAGAGCGGGCATATCGTCACTGCCGCAGGAAAAACCCATGCCCAGCTTGCCCTGGGTCACGTCCAGCACATCCTCCACATGCTGCACGGATTCCCGGCAGACGTGGGGCGCCGCCGTGGAGATCACCCGGACCTCCTCACGGGGCAGGGTGGCAAATGCCGCCGCCAACGCCTGCTTTACCCGTTCCAGATCGGCGCTGCCGCTGTATATGATCTCCAGCGGCGCCGTGGAGATCAGATCCCGGTACTGGGTATAGACCTTCAGCGCTTGCAGCTTGTCCACCGTCTCCTCGTCGCCCAGACGGGGCACGGCGTAGGCCTCTCCATCGCACAACGCCCGCAGCAGACGGCTGTCCGCCCAATCCCGCTTATCGTTGATGAGAGACCGGATGGCCTCCAGCAGATTGGTCTTTTCGCTTTCAAAATACTCCGGCACAAACCGGCCGTGGTAGGTGACAGGATCGCAGATCAGCTCGCCCAGCAGCGCCGCCGCCGGTTCCAGCAGCCGTTCGCCGTCGGGAGCGTACCGATCGTCAATAAAGCTGGCCACAAAGCCCACGCACTGGTTTTCGCCTTTTTTTCGCACTGTGTAGTCGATGGAGGCATCGTAGAGGTTGTCCATCTTTGCGGAGAGCGCTCCCATATCGGGACAGCTTACCGTACCCCGCCGCAGCACCGCCGCCAGCAGTGCGTTGGCTCCCGCCGTCTCCCGCCGCAAAGGCGTGACGAACTGTGCGGAAAGCAAACTGGTTTTGAATTTTCTCGCCGGCAGATAGGTCAGGTGGACGCCCTCCGCCAGCCGGATGCGTGTCGCTTCCAAATCATCAACTCCTTATGGACCGCGCAGGCAGCCCGTTCAATGTCAATACAGAGCTTATTATATGTCAAATATATGAATAATTCAAACCTTTTTCTGTGGGCCTCTCCATCATTTTTGCCACTGTGCGCAAAAAGCGGAAAAACTGGCGGTCTCCCGCCAGTTTTTCCGCATAAAACGATTCTTTTTTATTCCAGCACCCGCAGGAGATTTTCCGATGCGATGGCCTGCCGCTCCGCCTCCGAAAAGCCGATCCGTTCCAGTTCAAAAAAGAAATTCTGAGCCTGACCGCAGTCCTCCATGCCCTCGCACCCCTCATAGCCGGGGCCGAAATACTCGCAGAAGTCAAAGCCGCAGGCAACGTGTTCCGGTCCCATGACCTCCGCCATGTGGGCGGCATGACGGGCCAGCATAGCCGCCGTCTGCTGCCGGGGCTCCTTATGTACAAAGTCGTGGGACACATTGACCCCCACCACACCGCCGGTATTCCGGATGGCGCGAAGCTGCTCATCCGTCAGGTTCCGGCGAACATCGCACAAGGCCCGGCAGTTGGAGTGGGAGGCGATCACCGGCCCCTCCACCAGATCCATAATATCCCAAAAGCTGCGGTCACTGGTGTGGGATACATCCGGCAGGATGTTCAGCCGCTGCATCCGGCGGACCGCCTCCCGCCCCAGCTCCGTCAGGCCCTTGTCCGGGTCGCCGCCGGCACCGCAGGCCAGCAGGTTTTCCTCGTTCCACGTCAGCATCCCCATTCGGACACCCCACTGTGCATACTGTTCCAGCCGCTCCAGCCGGTCGCCCACCGGTTCCATGCCCTCCACGCTCAAAAAGGCGAACAGCTTGCCCTCCGCTTGCGCTTTCCGGGCCTCCGCCGCCGTCCGTACCAGTGCCAGCCAGGGGCACTCTGCCAGCTCCTCCCGAGCGCAGGCCATCATCTCCTCCGTCCGCCGCCAGCCGTCCCAGTCCGGGTGAGCGGACCAGATGGAGTCCTGTTCCACCGTTGTCCAGATGGAAAGCCCCAGGCCGCCGATCTGCCCCGCCTGCAATCTCGGCAGGTGACGCCGTTCAAAAACACGGTCCTCCCCGGCCTGCCGCCTCTTGGTCACATCATATAAAAGGTCCGCATGTCCGTCGAAAATCATCATCTGGTGTCTCCCCTTTCTTCCTTATACAGTATATCTGCCTGTTCATCCCGGTGCAACTGTAAATTTCCTTGAATTTTTCCGGGTTTTTCTCCATTTTCCCCTTGACTTTCCGGCAAAAATCCTGTAAACTGATTCCTGTTGTAAAGCGTCACAGCTTTACAGGAAAGGAGTTCAACATGAAAAATCAGACTTATCGGATGACGATGCTCTTTGATTTCTACGGTGAACTCCTGACTGACCGTCAGAAGGAGTTCTTTGATCTCTATTACAATGAGGACCTCTCCCTGTCTGAGATTGCCGAAAACGAAGGCATTTCCCGTCAGGGCGTCCGGGATGTGATCGTCCGGGCGGAGGCCGCCATGCAGGAGATTGAGGACAAGACCGGCCTGATCCGCCGCTTTGAACAGTTCCGGGGTCATCTGGATGCCATCCGCAGCGCCGCTGAGGATATCCGCACCCTGAACTACCGGCAGTATGAGGACAGCCGCCTGACGGAACTGGCTGACAAGATCACGGCGGAGGTCTCCGCGCTGAAGGAGTAACCCATGGCATTTGAGGGACTGAGTGAAAAACTGAATGCGGCCTTTAAGCGTCTGCGGGGCAAAGGCCGACTGACGGAAAATGACGTCCGGGAAGCCATGCGGGAGGTCCGTCTGGCACTGCTGGAGGCCGACGTGAGCTACAAGGTGGTCAAGGAATTCGTGGCCACCGTAACGGAGCGGTCTGTGGGCACCGACGTGCTGGACAGCCTGACTCCCGCCCAGCAGGTGGTAAAGATCGTCAACGAGGAACTGACGAACCTCATGGGCGGCGGCACCGCAAAGCTGGCTTTCGCCAACAACGGCCCCACGATCGTCATGATGGTGGGCCTTCAGGGCGCCGGTAAGACCACCACCACCGCCAAGCTGGCGGGCTATATGAAGAAGTTCCACAGTAAGCGGCCCCTGCTGGCCGCCTGCGACGTGTACCGCCCCGCTGCTATTGAACAGTTGAAGGTAGTTGGCGGACAGCTGGGACTTCCGGTTTTTGAAGAAGGTCAGGGCGATCCCGTAAAAATCGCCGAAAACGCCCTCCGCTATGCCAGAGATCACGGCAATGACCTGGTGTTCTTAGATACCGCCGGCCGGCTCCATGTGGACGAAGCCCTCATGGACGAGCTGAAGCGGATGAAGGCAACCGTCCATCCCAACGAGATCCTGCTGGTGGTGGACGCCATGACCGGTCAGGACGCCGTCAACGCCGCCTCCGCCTTTGACGAAGCACTGGGCATCGACGGTGTGGTGCTCACCAAGCTGGACGGCGACGCCCGCGGCGGCGCAGCCCTCTCCATCAAGGCCGCCACCGGCAAGCCCATCAAATTTGTAGGCACCGGCGAAAAGCTGGATATGATCGAGCCCTTCCATCCGGACCGCATGGCCAGCCGGATTCTGGGCATGGGCGATATGCTGTCCTTCATTGAAAAGGCACAGCAGACCTATGACGAAAAGCAGGCCAAAAAGCTGGAGGAAAAGCTGAAGAAAAACAGCTTTACCCTGTCGGACTATTTCGACCAGCTCCAGCAGATCCGGAATATGGGCGACCTCAGCCAGCTGGCAGGTATGATGCCCGGCAATCTCGGCAGTAAGCTTCAGGGTGCACAGATCGATGAAAAGGCCATCGCCCACACGGAGGCCATCATTCTCTCCATGACCCCGGAGGAACGGGAAAATCCTCAGATCTTAGGCGCCAGCCGGAAAAAGCGGATCGCCGCCGGCTGCGGTCTGGATGTTGTGGATGTAAACCGACTGCTGAAGCAATTTGAGGGAATGCAGCAGATCATCAAGCAGGTCACTGGCGGACGGAAGCCCGGCTTCGGGTTCGGCGGTCTGGGACACGGCCGCGGCCTGCGCAAGCGCAAAAAGAAATAAACCGTATATTAGATGTCATAACCCGGACATTTATTATAAAAATATCAATCTATTCATTACATTTTGGAGGTACTATCAATGGTTAAGATCAGACTGCGCCGCATGGGCGCCAAGAAGGCTCCTTTCTATCGTGTTGTTGTCGCTGACTCCCGTTTCCCCCGCGATGGCCGTTTCATCGAGGAGATCGGCACTTACAATCCCTGCGTGGCTCCCGCCGATATCAAGATCGACGCTGACCGCGCCAAGGAGTGGATCAAGTCCGGCGCTCAGCCCACTGACACCGTGAGAGCTCTGCTGAAAAAAGTGGACGTCCTCTAATCCGGAGGGCGGAGCATGAAGGACTTGCTGCTCTACATCGCCAGAAACCTGGTGGACGATCCTGACAGCGTCTCCGTGACGGAGGTTCAGGGCGACCAGGAACTGACGTTGGAGCTGCGCGTCGCCCCTGATGATATGGGGAAGGTGATCGGCCGTCAGGGCCGCATCGCCAAGGAGATCCGGACCGTGGTCCGGTCTTACGCCCAGCGCACCGGCGTTAAGGTTTCCGTCGATATTGTAGACTAAAAAAGCAGCTCACCTGCAATGCAGGTGAGCTGCTTTTTCCTTTTACGAAC
>ENA-UEOR01002265-UEOR01002265.1-human-gut-metagenome-genome-assembly--contig:-NODE-2265-length-10617-cov-7.967268_pt1 | contig 10617 bp, 13 predicted proteins | sample MGYA00242887_ERZ507890 | MGnify/ENA primary metagenome ERZ507890 (study PRJEB26167, sample SAMN06115431) | human gut metagenome | host: Homo sapiens | place: China:Guizhou | collected 2014-10-21...
TAAATTAATAATCTATGGTCTATGATGCAGGCCTTGGAAATACAGAAAAAGTTTCTGTTTGTGATTTGTGGCATCAACGGGAATAAATATAATGAAGAGTTCACAGCCTTTCAGAAAGAACTGGGTAGTTTAAACAACCCTTCCGAAAAAGATTTAGAGCAAAAGGCAGAAGAATTCATCACGGCACATCATTCTTCTTTTGTCAGTCTTTACCTGTTGGATAAATACTTTGTGCAGAAAGACTCTCCTGATTTCAACAAGATAAAGAAATTAATTGAAGTCATGACAGGAATACTGCAAGACAAGCTATACATCGAGCAACTGAATGAAGCCATTTCCTTGTCCGAAAAGACAGAGATAGGCAAATATGCTCCGTTTTTCAGCCTTCCTAATATAAAAGGAGAGAAAATTACCCGTTCATCCGAAGATCTCAAAAAGAAGAATCTGTTAATCAACTTTTGGGCCTCATGGACAGATAGTATTTCCAATCATCAAAGCAATAGCGAATTAAAAGAACTTTATCAAAAGTACAAAAAGAACAAACACATCGCTATGCTCGGGGTCTCCTTTGACATGGACAAGAAAGAATGGCAGGATGCTATTAAACGTGATACGCTCAATTGGGAGCAAGTCTGTGATTTTGGCGGGCTAAATTCCGAAGTTGCCAAACAATATGCCATCAAAGAAGTTCCCAGCAACATTCTTCTGTCGGCAGACGGTAAGATTCTCGCGAAAAACCTCAAAGGAGAACAATTAAAGAAGAAAATTGAGGAAGTAGTCACTGCTGCTGAAGAAAAGGAAAAACAAGACAATAAGAAGAAAAAATAACCAGTAATCAAACGTGTTAATTAAAGTATTCGGAGCGGCTGTTCAAGGGATTGATGCAACACTCATCACAATCGAAGTCAACAGCTCGCGCGGCTGTATGTTCTATCTCGTCGGCCTTCCGGATTCTGCGGTCAAAGAAAGCCATCAACGCATCATCTCCGCATTACTGGTGAATGGTTATAAAATGCCCACCAGCAATATAGTAGTCAACATGGCACCTGCTGACATTCGAAAAGAGGGTTCAGCTTATGACTTGCCTAATGGGCGAACTAAGTCTGGACGGAAGTATCCAACCTATCAAAGGTGCGCTTCCCATTGCTATCAAAGCTCGCGAGGATGGTTTCGAAGGACTAATCATTCCCCAACAAAACGCACGGGAAGCTGCTGTTGTCAATCAATTAAAAGTATATGGAGTCAGTAATATCAAGGAGGTCGTCGAGTTCTTCAATAATGAACGCGAATTAGAGCCGACTGTTGTCAATACACGGGAAGAATTCTATCAACAGCAGACCAACTGTGACCTGGATTTTGCAGACGTAAAAGGACAAGAGAATGTAAAAAGGGCACTAGAAGTTGCGGCAGCCGGAGGACATAATTTAATAATGGTAGGCGCTCCGGGCAGCGGTAAATCAATGATGGCCAAACGCCTTCCTTCCATTCTTCCTCCTCTTTCACTGGGTGAAAGTTTAGAAACCACCAAGATACATTCAGTTGCCGGACAACTGAAACGCGGGTCCTCATTGATTTCCCAACGTCCATTCCGCGACCCACACCACACAATTTCCCAAGTGGCGATGGTTGGTGGAGGTAGTTTTCCACAACCGGGAGAAATCAGTCTGGCACATAATGGAGTACTTTTTTTAGATGAACTATTCTCAAAACTATTTAACTATTGTATATTGTTATATATCAACCATTTAATCAGACAGAGTAACCATTCAATCCAGTAAAATTCAGTTTCCGCACTGATGCAAGCCCAACAAAGCCTCACAATCGGTCAGCCTCTCATCTCAATTCCTGCCGTCTCCTTTGAAGAAGAAAAGTAAATTCCGACCTAGAGCACCCTCTCAACTCCAATATTCACAATTTCAACCTAGTATTAGTTTACTCTCAATTACTATAGAGTTCTTTACAATACCAATTTCACAGATAGAGTTTCTATGAGAAGTAGCTGTTTCCAAATCAATAGCAACGAAATCTAAGTTCCCCATATATGTCTTATATTATGTGAGATAATATAGCAAGATTATGTTTGATTCTGATTATGTATGCTATACTTCTTTATAATTGGGTAGCTCTAATAAAGTGCGAAGAAGTTCATCTTTATTCCTATCCTCATCTTTAATATGTTCTTCTAATCCTTTAATATTGGATTCTACAAGTTCATTACATATATCCTTCTGCACTTCCTTTAGCATATCTAAGCTGATTAAAGTTCTCATCTCAAATATATTAACATCCTCTAGTGGACTACCTAGTGTTATGAATTTATCAAAAACGAATATGTAGTTATCGGGATATTTGTCATACCGTATCATTGCTCCTACACTGAAACGCGCTTCATTCTCGAAGAATTTCATTATAACATCTAGTTTATTGCCATGTTTACGTTTAAGAATCCTATCTCTATATCTATCAAAGAAATGTGGTATATATGCACCGTTCTTACCTATTTTAATAATGGTGCTAGGACAGGTCACTACATATATGCCTTCCGGTTGGCGGTAACATCTTGCAATTAATGGTATAAACTTATGCTTCCAGTATGCATTAAAGCTATATCTGATAATATATATATGACCTGTGTTGGTAGTAATTTTTATAGGTTTAAAAGTGAAATGGTCTATTCCTTTGGTCTGTATATACTTTAGGTATCTATCCTTCATTCCGAAGAAGTCTACTTCCCTTTCTCGGAGATATTCTTCATAATCTATCTTATATTCATCAAGGACTTTTGTGTACAGCATAACCTATTACTATTAACTAGAAAGGGTATCCAAATGGATACCCTAAAGTGTTTACTTAGTAGTATTAATTAGTAGAAGAATCTAAAATAGCTTGTAGTATGTCTGTTGGAATATCTTTAAGAAGCTTCTTCTGGTTCTCTAATTTGAGTTCCTTGCAGTTCTTAATCCATTCCTCGTACTTCTCGATTTGCCTGTCACACCAACAAACCATATCAGCCGGTGTTGCAGTATTACCAAACCAAGAGCCATACAAATCAAATAATTCTTCACGACTTAACACTACACAAGTTGCTTCATTCTGATTCTCCATAATGATAAATTAATTAGGGTAAATAAATTAACCTTTAAATCTACTCAAAGGCTTGCCGTTCCTTACGGTATTAGTCCATAAGTTGTTTACAAGTAAACGAACATAAAGCGCAATTAAGCCATTATGGTATCTCTAAATGAAACGCCACAAATGTACAAATATATTTTAAATAAGCAATCAAGTCTAATATAATTTATGCTATAAATTAATGTGTTATTGTAGATATATATCATAATGGTCTTGAATGATAGTATGGAACTAGGTATATATTCATAGTAGTTATAATACTTTATAATACTACAGTATCTTATAGTAATACAGCATACTAATAGACTGTAGTAATCTATATACATTCTATCAATGTCTTTATAACTAGAATTTGCCTGTTGTCATACTGTAAATATCCAATAAGGTGAACGCAAGTGGGACAAAACTGTTGAGAGTTTGACTTATTACACTCCGAACGGTTCTGTCTCATTTTTCGGAGATTCATGGCTGCAAGCACTCTCACGTGTGTTTATCCATGCGGACGAGGGCGGAGAGGTGAATACGCAACGCTAACATTCCCTACGGCTTGTCAATCTTGAAATGACCGCTCCGTTTATCTTCCAGACTTGCCACCATAAATCTAATTCGTTTCAAATGAGTGGGCTGACCTATCCGGCACTTGGAATTTGAGACTGTGACATATCAGAGACACAATAATTTACATCGGGCTTTGAGCTGCCGACTGATACGCCCAGAAGTGAAAAATAATTCAAAGCAAGGTGTGCACTGTTCACCTGCACACCGTAAATCAGAGCAGGATTCGTTTACGAGTTCCGAATCAGTTTCCAAGCTAGCAGGAGAGGGCATATTTTCACTTCACGAAGCTCCCAACACGAAGTTTTAAAATAGTTACCCAACTGTTATGTAGCCTTACCGAAGTGCAGTATCTTTGCACTACCAACATGAGATAAGGGTGGTATCACTGAAACTACTGAATTACCCACTTGAAACATATCTGAAATCTACTATTTGAATTTACGCCACTCACCGCACACAGATTCATTCTTTATGTACCCAATTTTATGAATTTATGGCAATGAATGTACAATTTGTTAGTTCAAGCTACTTCCTAAGAAACATTCCAGTAGCAATTTTAAACAAGAGAGAGATTATCAAACTCAAAATGCAGCGGTACAAGGACGTAAAGGTTTACCTCTACAGTTTTATACTACCAGACTACATGACAGATGAATATGTATCAGAGCAACTGGACGCACTTGCATCGCACTTGCTGTTCCCGCATCTCATACTATCCATTGCCAATACGACAATCTACAACCCAAGACTTGTCGCCAATAACGTGAATGGCATAGTGCATATCGTTTTATGCTTTGAGCATGATTGAATCAACAATTTTATGAATTTCCAATTATGAACACCAAACAAGAATTTAGTTTTGAAGAACTACGCAGACTTGCATTGGCTCACCAAGTAAAGGACAGCAAAACAGTGATTGGAATATGGGCTAAGCTCAATGGATATTCCAAGAGACGCAAGCAGAGAGATAACAAGGTTTACACCGTTCTTTATAAAAAGGAGTGTTGGCAGTGCTGTAACGTCATATCTCTTCGCAAGATCTGGCTGAGAGGTGATATCACACTTAGCTATGATAGCGGTTTTTCCAAGCTCCTCTGCAGCTTCGTTAAGCCCTGCCTCTGTTCTTTTACAGTGAACACAGGTAGGTGAGTAAAATTCTATAACAAGCGGTTTGTCTGCTGATATCAGCTCGTTGTAATTCTGGTTTGTCAGTTCAGTAAGCATTTTTTTATTTCCTCCAATATATATTATATTATTCATATAGTTTTACTATGAATATAGTGATTATATCACTATTTACGCACTTTGTCAAGAGTATTATCAAACATTTCTGTATATCATATTTCTCACATATGTTAGTTATGAATAAAATGAACAACAATAATAAAGTATTCCTATCATATATGTATGATTTCACAAAAATCATTTATAACTATTGACATTTCCATAAAATCATGTATAATAAAAGCATACTAATCATATCGACTTGATATGAATCGAAAGTGAGGAGCTTAAATTGTCAAAGATTAATAAGCGAATGCAGCGATGTTGACACTGGAACTATCACAGTAATATATCTTAATTGGAGTTGTCAGCTATGTATATAGAATTAAAAAACATTAATAAAAGCTTTGGCGATTTTAAAGCTTCGGATAACGTAAGTTTCGGTATTGAAAAGGGAAAGCTTATCGGTCTGCTTGGACCGAGCGGCAGCGGTAAAACAACTATCCTGCGTATGCTTGCAGGTTTGGAAAAACAGGATAGCGGCGATATTATTATAGATGGTAAAAATGTCAACAAACTTCCATCAAATGAAAGAGGTATCGGATTTGTTTTTCAAAGCTATGCGCTCTTCCCTTTTATGACAGTTTACGATAATATAGCTTATGGTCTGAAGGTTCAGAAAAAAGATAAGAAGTTTATCAAACAACGTGTGGCTGAGCTTCTTGAACTTGTTGGCTTGCCTGACGTTGGCAAGCGTTATCCTGACCAGCTTAGCGGAGGTCAAAGGCAGCGTATCGCTCTTGCAAGAGCACTAGCACCTCAGCCTGAACTCCTTCTACTTGACGAACCTTTTGCAGCTATCGACGCAAAGGTAAGAAAAGAACTGAGAACATGGCTTCGTGATACAATTGATAAAATAGGCATAACTAGCATTTTCGTTACACACGATCAGGACGAAGCAATAGAGGTCGCAGACGAAATTGTTATCACAAACAAAGGCAGAGTTGAGCAGATAGGCAATCCAGTTGAGATATACCTTGAACCTAAAACTCCTTTTGTTGCTCAGTTTATCGGTCAGTCCGCTATTATCGAGGATTACAGCAAACTAAAGGGTTTTGAAGTTACAGAAAATAATGCCTCAGCTATAATCCGACCGGAATTTATTGAAATAAATAAATTTGAAGACAGTGAATACCACCCATTTGAAAGCTCTATGGAAGACGCAGTTGTAGAAGATGTATCATTCAGAGGTAACTCTTTTGAAGTAAGAGCTCTGATCGACAATATCTCAATAACGGGAAGATATCCACTGAACGCTTCCCGTCTGAAAAAAGGTGATAAGGTAAAAGTACTTATCAAGAAGCTTTACACTATTGATGAAAACACGACAAATATTCTCGTAAACAAAGCTCTTGATGACTCAGAGCTGTACTATATTTAATAAGGAGGACATTAACGATGGAAAATAATAAAACAAAGTCCTCTGCTATACAGAAGATACTCAAATGTGGCATCATATCATGGGTAGCAATAATTGCCCTTTGGGGAATAGGATCTTTGAAATATGATGAATATTTTCTTCCAAGCCCAAAGGAAACGATCAACAGCATGAAGGAACTTATCAAAGACGGAACTCTATGGAGTGACATTGTTGCAAGCGTCGGAAGAGTAATAAAAGGCTGGCTACTTTCAATAATTTTTGCTGTTCCTATGGGTCTTATTGTAGGAAATTTCAGACCTGTACGCTGGCTCGTTGAACCTATACTTAGCTTTTTCAGATTTGTGCCTGCTATTGCATTGACGACACTCTTTCTAATGTGGTTCGGAGTAGGCGAAGAATCAAAAGTAGCACTTATTTTCTACGCATCATTCTTCCCTATGTTCGTAAACACTATAGCGGGTGTGGCTTCAACTGATAAGCAGCTCGTGGAAGCAGCTTCCTGCATGGGGGCAAAAAAAGCAAGAGTTTTTTTCACAGTAGTTGTACCATCAGCGGTATCTAATATCTACACTGGAATAAGACTAGGACTTAGCTCAGCTATCATCTGTGTTGTGGCAGCTGAAATGCTGGTCGGCAGTGATGGCCTTGGTTATCTTATAAACAGCTCGAAGCTTTATTACAAAACAAGCTGGGCTTTTGCGGGAATCGTCACACTTGCTGTGATCGGCTTTGCTGCTGACAGGATCCTACAGTTTATTGGCAAGAAAAAACTTAAACACTTTGACGTAAAATAATGAATTTAACAGGAGAGATTTAAAAATGAACATAAAAAAGATAATAGCAATAATAGCATCGACAGCATTGACAGCAACTCTTCTTGCATCATGCGGTAGTTCATCAAGCGGAAAAACCGCAAAGAAGGTTACCAAAGACGGTAAAGAGCTTAGCGTTTTGAGAGTTGCGAACATGACAGGTCAGCCAGATCAGTATGCCGACTATATCGGTATGGAGCAAGGAATATTTGAGAAATATGGTATATCTCTTGAAACATCAGAATACGCTGCCGGCATTAACACAGTTGACGCTATTGCAACAGGCACAGCAGATACAGGACTTCTTGCAGATTTTGCTGCTGTAAACAGAATTGGAAATACTCTCGATAACACTAATCTTGTGATTTTTTCAGATCTAAGTTCAAGCGTTTCATATAACGGTGGTCTTTTTGTTGCACCAAAATACAAAGATGATCTTGATGCTTTAGATGAAAGTGAAGGATGGATAACTTCTATTGGAACAGTTTCAGAATACTTCAACTGGCAGGCTCAGACTTATTTAGGACTTGACCCGTCAAAGCAGAAAAACGTCAACACAAATTCCATATCAACTCAGATAGCAGTTGCACATAACGGTGAGGCATCAGCCGCTATCGTTACAGGCTCAGCTATAAAAAAATATGAAGCAGAGGGCTGGACTCAGGTCGCATCTGCAAAAGATATAGGGATAAACGTATCTGCTTATCTTATAACATCAAGCGACTTTGCAAAGAACAATACTGAAACTCTTACGAACTATCTTAAAGCACTTGATGAAAGCGTTAAATACATAAATGACAACTTAGATGAGTCGGCTGAAAAAATATCAAAGAAATATGGAATCGAACCAGATGATTTCAAAACAAACTGGGAACAGTACAGTATTAAACTAGGACTTTCTGAGGAAGCTGCATCTCATCTTGATGAAATAAATAAGTGGGCGTATGAGAATGGTAAATATCCAAACAGTTACAACATAAGGGAATTTTATTATCCAGATGCAGCAAAAAAAGCATTTCCAGATAACGTTACGGCAGACCTGACAAAAGCAGACAAATAAACAAGGAGGAATCAGACATGGGTTATCCAAGCATTTATCCAACAGGAGTTACAATATACAACAAAGAAAAAGCCTACAGCGGCTATACGATCTTCCCGTCCGCTAAAGGTGCTCTGCTCATAGATATGAATGGCAATGAAGTAAAGCTTTGGGCTGGACTGGGAGGATTTCCTAACAAAATACTCCCAGGCGGATATGTAATGGGCACAACAGGAGCAAGAGGAGGTAAATATGCATATCAGGATCAACTTGATCTTGTTCAGGTAGACTGGGACGGTCATATCGTATGGAAATTCGACAAAACTGAACTTGTTGCGGACCCGGGTAAAGAACCGGTCTATATGGCTAGACAGCACCATGATTTTCAGCGTGAGGGCAGCACTGTGGGTTACTATTATCCAAATGGTGAGCCAAAGACAGACAGTGGCAATACACTTATCCTTACTCACGAGAACCTCTACAACCACGATATTTCAGACAAAAGACTTATCGACGATAAGATCATCGAAGTGGATTGGGAAGGCAATATAATTTGGAGCTGGCGTGCAAGCGACCACTTTGATGAGCTTGGCTTTGACGAGGCCGCAAAGAATGCATTGTTCAGAAACCCTGGTCTTCACGGTGAGGCAGGTGGAGATTGGATGCACATAAACAACTTCTCTACCCTTGGCGAAAATAAGTGGTATGACGCAGGCGACAAACGCTTCCACCCAGACAATATCATATTTGACGCAAGAAACTCAAACATACTGGGAATTATCGAGAAATCAACAGGTAAGATAGTATGGCGTGTAGGTCCTAACTTCAACGAAAGCGAAGCCACAAAGAAGCTTGGCTGGATAATTGGTCAGCACCACCTGCACATGATACCAAAGGGACTTCCTGGAGAGGGCGACCTGTTGGTATTTGATAACGGTGGCGAGGGTGGCTACGGCACACCTAACCCTGCTTCCCTCACAGGCGTGAACAATGCACACAGAGATTACTCAAGAGTACTTCAATTCAATCCTGTTACACTTGAAATAACATGGCAGTACACTCCCCTTGAAGCAGGAAATCTGCTTTTTACTGACGCTTCTAAGTTCTATAGCTCATACATCAGCTCTGCACAGCGACTTCCGAACGGAAACACTCTTATTACGGAAGGTTCAGATGGACATCTTCTTGAAGTCACACCTGACCATGAAATAGTTTGGGAATTTGTAAACCCTTATTTCAAGAATTTTGCTGGAACATTCAAAAGCAACATGATCTACAGAGCTTATCGTGTACCATACGAGTGGATACCACAGCTTGAAAAGCCTGTTGAGACCTCTATCGAGCCTATCGACATTACAAAGTTCAGAGTACCGGATGCTCTGCTGTCTCACCACCAACGAGTGCACAGCCTGACTGCTTACAGCCCTCTGCCACACCGCTTACGATTGTAGCAATCTTCTCCGGATAGTTCTTTCCACATGCTATATAATCAAGGAAAAATAATGGCTCACCGCCTGCACATGCCACATCATTTACGCACATGGCAACTGCATCGATTCCGATTGTATCATGCTTGTCCATGATGAAAGCAAGCTTTACCTTAGTTCCGCAGCCATCTGTTCCCGATAAAAGCACCGGATCCTCCATATCCTTGATGGAAGCAAGTGAGAACGCTCCTGAGAAGCCTCCGAGACCACCTAACACCTCCGGTCTCATAGTCTCCTTTACATGCTTTTTCATAAGCTCTACTGACTTGTAACCTGCCTCGATATCAACACCTGAATTCTTGTAATCCATTATTGTTCCTCCTAATAATCTGCAATTCGTTCAATACCTATAGTATACCTTCATAGTGCTAAATTTTCCAATTATATATTGTAATTATTCTTATTAGTTTTACTAATATAATATATCTTTTATAGAAATAATACTTATAATTTATTTCATGGATTATATTGACATCAGACATCCATCGTCCTACACTATCCATGCAAATAAATATTTAGATTTGAACGATTAATAATACAAAAGAAAGCTATGATACACAGCACTGCAATAAATACCTGACAAGCTGTCAAATCATAAAGGAGAACAACAAATGCTTAAACAGATAAAAAATTTTCTGATAATGACACTCAGTATCACCATCATGGCAATCGGTGTATACTATTTCAAGTTCCCAAACAACTTCACCTTCGGTGGCGTAACCGGTGCCGCAGTTGTTTTTGCGAAGATAACACCTCTCTCAGCGAGTATGTTTTCTACTATTGTGAACATGCTCCTGCTTGTAGTGGGCTTTTTCTTCCTTGGCAAAGACTTTGCTATTAAGACCACCTATGCCACAATACTTTTATCTGTTGAGCTTCTGGTGCTTGAAAAGCTTGACCCACTCACTCATCCGCTCTCAAACG
>ENA-UEOR01002266-UEOR01002266.1-human-gut-metagenome-genome-assembly--contig:-NODE-2266-length-10615-cov-9.344657_pt1 | contig 10615 bp, 9 predicted proteins | sample MGYA00242887_ERZ507890 | MGnify/ENA primary metagenome ERZ507890 (study PRJEB26167, sample SAMN06115431) | human gut metagenome | host: Homo sapiens | place: China:Guizhou | collected 2014-10-21...
GCCCAGGTAAGCCCGGTGTACGGATTCCGGTGAGTCAGCAGCCGCCGGGCGAACTCTTTCCAGTTCGCCATCGCCGACTTGCTGAGCGGAATCAGGCTCTTCATCTCGAAGCCGTAACGCTCAAAGGTGCGACCCTCGCGTTCCTTCACATTGTCGCCCGGACGCATTTCGCGGCTCGCGTAGAGATCGAGGCAGAGGTAGATGCCGTGCTTTTTAAGCTCCGCGAACAGATAGTCGAACTCGTCGAGCGCCTTCGGATCGAAGGTCAGCGAATCGGCCGCGCGGGGATCGAGCAGGCCGTTTTCGAAGTGGTGAAAACGAACCGTGTTGTAGCCGAGCCGGGTCGCCTTGGTCACGAAATCGTCAGCCAGCGCCTTGTCGAGATAATTCGAGGAACCGACCAGGTTCGGGCCGAAGAAGCGGATCCGCTTTTCCGGCGCATCACGAAATGAGAAATGTCCGGCCCGGTTGACCGTCACCGGTCCGTACTTGCCGGCCGGCGCGTCGAGATAGACCGAAAAATCAAGCGGAGACCCCGCCGCGGTATTGCCGTTGTATTCGACCGGCATCCAGTTTTTATCCGCAACGATATACGACGGAGTTTCGATCTGCCGGAGATTCAGCCTGCGGTCGCCGAGCGTGGCGCCGACGATCATCCAGACAGCTTCGCCGCCGTCCGCCGCTTTGAAGGTCAGGTGGACGATTGCTCATCATTAACCGCTCTGTCTTGGTTAAAATGATGTTGTCGGAAAACTTGGGAGCCATGAATGGTTCAATGTCTTTCGCATTGCCCCACCGGGCAGAGCCGTACTCCATGCCATGACGGTACTTCTTGGCGTTTTTGCCACGCAAATAGACCGCCAGCCGCATCCCGGCACCGCAGCACAGACCCACCAGCAGATCCAGCGGATGCAGGCTGGGCAGAGGGTTTGCAAACGCCACCGGGATGGTGCCCATCATGGACATAATGCGTTCACCCAGCTCTTTGCCCTCGGCAAGCCGCCACGCTTCACCAAAGTTGGTTGCCACCAGACCTAGTAAAATATAGGGCAGATAGAGCGCCAGCAGCTTTGTCAGCTTTTTCGTGGTCACAGTCCACGCTCCTGTTCCTTGTGCCGGACTTTGCCGGGGAGTTCTGCCGCTGCCTGCACCAGCTCATGCAGTTTTGCCAGCACCGAGGGGCGTTTGTCCTTGTTGAGCAAAGATGCCGAATACTCTTTGAACGCCGAGTTGAAGGCTTCTGCGTCCGGGGCTTTGAAAAAGACCAGATACCGGGACGGCACCTCGGAGGTGTCCTTGCGGATGGCGTAGTCGATGCCGTACTTTTTGGCATAGCGTTCCAGCCCACGGATGCCGGTCTTGCTGATCTCCACGCTGGACACGCCCCGGTTCTGCCGCAGAAGAGTGCGGACGCTCTGCTTACCTTGGGATGCCTTGGACTGGTACAGCCGAAACGCCGCTTTAACTGCCCGCAGGACAGTCCGGGCAGACAGCTTCGTGGTGGAGATCATAATGTTGAATGTCTTTTGTTCGATTTCTTCCTGCAATTTCACCACCATCCCTTGCCGCCTGCATCAGCGCAGCCACGAAGAAGCCGCAGAGTGCGCCGAACTCAAAAAATGCGAAACCGATGAAAAAATTCAGCATAACACACCTCAGACGATGCAAATGCAGGGCAGCTTCTGATCGTCTGCCATGAGTGTAACGCTGTGGCTCGCCAGAAACTTCTGGAAACGGTACACGTCATCAATGGTAAGCGAAATGAAGTTCCCGTCCATGTTGGTGCGTACCAGAATGACCGGGCCAGTCAGGTAACGCTTGCCCGCCATCTTTAGAACCTGTGCCGGATTGTAGCAGAGCAGCAGCGAAGTGTCGGGAAGATGGATGCTGGCATCGCTTTCATCGAAGCAGGGCAGAATGTCAGGGGCTTCATCCAGAGTAATAACCGTCAGTTCCATATCCGGCGCAATGGCGGCAAAGTAGACTTCACCGGGTTTCTTGCCACCTGCCAGAATGGTGCAGATGCGCATATCAATGGTGATCTCCTCGGAACGAATCATACGAGTAGCGGTGTTGTTCATAGGCTTTTTCCTCCATGTTTGCAAAAGAAAAAGACCCAAAGTGGGTCTTGCGTTTTATCTGATCGTCAGCGTTCAGCTTCATGCTTGCGCTTTTTCATGCGCTGGTCGAGCATCTTGAGAATTGAATTTTCGATTTGTTCTGACGAATAGTTGCTCGGAAAATATTTTTTGATAGAATCGCTCCTGAATACAACTTTTTCGGTTTTACTTTCTTCCAAAAGCCCAATGATTTTTTCTTCCATCTCTCTCGGAGTAGAGCTTTCGGGAAAATATTTCCGCAGGGTATCGTTTTTGATAACAACTTTGTCCAATTCGTCCTTTTTCGGTTCACCCATCACGGCAAAGGCAACGTCATACGAGAAATGACCTTCCTGCGCCAGCTTTTTGAGCCGTTGCGCCTGTGAAAGCGATGGGGCGTTTTGCGTGTCAGCCATAGCTTCAAGAAAATCTCGCTGCTGGCTTTCATCAAGATAAGAGAGTTCCACCGCAGGGTTAAATGAGATTTTCTTTTCGTCTACCATGTCCAGCAGTTCCGGGATAAGATTGGTTTTTATGCGGACTATGTGGAGGGAGACTTACATTTGCAACGTAGTGAAATCGCATACGGCGGTTGGTTTAATCGTGACAAATTGCCGGACATACCCGGAAAGGTCTCCATGGCACGCATGTTGATTGATGCGTGGCTGGAAGGGAGGCTTGCGGAAGGATGTGGCGGGTGACAAACAAAAAGCGGGAAGTGCTTTTCATTGCATTCCCGCTTTTCTGATTTCTTTGCTAAGTGCCGGCTTTCTTTTATTCTGTGGCAAGGAGTTCTTCAGCCAATTCTTCCATTTGCAAGAGGTCGGCTTTTTTCATGCTGCTTTTAATCGTGACCATGTGTTCCATGATTTCCATGTTCTTTATTTCCGACAACATGCACGACATCATGCGTCCGGCGGTAGGTGCCCAAGAGCCGTTTTCGATGATGCCCACCCGGCGTTTCTGGAAATTCTTGATTTGCAGATGGTGCAGGAAGTCGAACATCGGGGGGAATACCCCTGCATCGTATGAGGATGCGGCCACAATCATCTTGCTGTAACGGAACGCACTTTCCACGGCCAGAGCCATGTCGTCCCTACAGAGGTCAATAAGCATGACTTCGGCGGCTCCTTTTTCGCTTAGGATTTCAGCCATCCGGCGTGCGGCGGCAGCCGTATTTCCATGTATGGAGGCATAAGCCACGACAACCCCTTCCGTTTCCGGTTCGTATTTGCTCCAAGTATCGTAAAGCCCGATGTAATACCCTAAGTTTTCTTTCAAGACAGGCCCGTGGAGCGGACAAATCATGGCGATGTCCAGACCGGCGGCTTTCTTCAGCAAAGCCTGTACTTGCGCCCCGTATTTTCCGACGATGTTGAAGTAGTAACGGCGGGCTTCGTCTATCCATTCCCCCTCATGACAGAGTGCGCCGAACTTGCCGAAAGCATCGGCAGAGAACAGGATTTTCTCGCTTTCTTCATACGTCAGCATCACTTCCGGCCAGTGTACCATCGGCGCCATGATAAATTTCAGGGTATGTTGTCCCAGACAGAGCGTGTCGCCCTCCTTGACGGTTTGCGTACGTCCTGCGAAGTTGACTTCTTCAAAAAACTGAGGCATCATTTGGATGGCCTTGGCACTGGCTACGATTGTGGCCTCGGGATATTTTTCGGCAAACCATCCGATGTTGGCCGCATGGTCAGGTTCCATGTGCTGCACGATGAGATAATCCGGCGTCCTTCCCTCCAAGGCTTCTTCCAGACGAGCTGTCCATTCGTCCGTTTTACGCTGGTCTATCGTGTCCATCACGGCTATCTTTTCGTCCGTGATAACGTATGAGTTGTACGAAATGCCTTGTGGTACGACGTATTGGCTTTCGAATAAGTCCAAATCCTTGTCGTCGGCGCCAATGTATCTGACGTAGGGTGTGATATTGTCGTTCATATTGCTTGATATTGAAGTTTAAAATCCGGTGCAAATATCGCACTTTTCTCCGGATTTCACAACATATTTCCTTATCTTCATCCCATTCTCATTTGTTGCAACAGCTCTTTTTGCCTTTCGCTCAGGCTGGCAGGGAGTTGCACGTTGTATGTCAGAATCAGGTTGCCGCGCGTACCGTCGGAATGCATGTCGCCTTTGCCTTTCAGGCGGACTTTGGCGCCAGGCTGTGTGCCGGGCTTTATTTTCAGTTTCAATTTGTCGCCTTCCGGGGTTTGTACGATGATGGAGCCGCCCAGCAACGCCGTGTACATGTCGATGTTTACCGTGCACTCACGGTCGGCATAACTTACAGTCCCGCTTTCGTTTCCAAACGGGTCGAATCCCCGTTTGAAGCCGCTGCGGTAGCTGCGTGCGCGTCCGCCGCCTCCGCCGAACATTTGCGTGAAGAAGTCCGAGAAGCCTCCTCCTGTAAACTGGCTGAAATCAAATCCTTCAAAGCCGCCTGCGTCTGCACCGCCTGTGGCACCGCCGCCCATGCCTGCCATCTTCCAGTGTTCGCCGTATTGGTCGTATTTGGCCCGTTTTTCCGGATCGTTCAGCACGTCGTACGCTTCATTCAGTGCCTGGAATTTGGCTTTGGCTTTAGGGTCGTCGGGATGCAGGTCCGGGTGGAACTGTTTGGCCCTTTTCTTGTAAGCGGCCTTGATGTCCTTTTGCGGAGTATCTTTGCTGATACCCATTATTTTATAATAATCGATAAATGCCATAGTTAAAAATCTCCTTTCTGCATAATTTGCAACAAATAAGATGCCAATCTGTTTGTAGAAGACGGCATTATTGTTATTTTTGCATGGAAGATTCAATTTCAGAGGGAAGATTATGGCAAATAGTACGGCAGAGAGACAGATAGTGAGTTTAAAAATTGTGCATACCAGTGACGTGCATGGCAGTTTTTTCATGCGGGATTATGTGAACAATCATGCCGTAAGGGGAAGCCTTTCCCGAGTGTATGCTTACGTGCAGTCGTTGCGGAAGGCTTATGGGGACAGATTGTTGCTGATGGACGGCGGGGACATATTGCAGGGGAGTCCCGTGGTGTATTACAGTAATTTCGTGGCTTCTTCCGGAAAGAATCTGGCAGCGGAAATCATGAACTATATGGCATACGATGTAGGCGTGATGGGGAATCATGACATCGAGACGGGGCATGCGGTGTACGACCGTTGGACGGCCGCCTGCCGTTTTCCGGTGCTGGGGGCTAATGTGATAGACCGGGCGAGGGGCGGGTGCTACTTGCCTCCCTATTGCATATTGGAGCGTTGCGGTGTGAAAGTAGCCGTAATGGGGATGACTACCCCGGCTGTGCCGAACTGGCTTCCGCCGGCTTTGTGGGACGGCCTGGAGTTTGAGGATATGGTGTCTTGTGCAAAGCGGTGGGTTCCCCTGATTCGGGAGAAAGAGCAGCCGGATGTACTCGTCGGACTGTTCCATTCCGGCAAGGAGGGCGGCATCGTTACGCCGGACTATGCGGAGAACGCGGCTTTGGACGTAGCTCGCGAGGTGGCGGGATTCGATGTCGTGTGCTATGGGCATGACCATATAAGGAACTGTGAAACGGTGAAAGGTCCCGACGGCAAAGAGGTGCTTTGTCTGGCTCCCTCGAGCATGGCCGTAACGGTGGGCGAGGTCGATATAGACGTAGAGACGGGACGGGAGGGCAACCGTGTGGTGTCCGTGAAGGGGAAAATAACGGATTTGTCGTACTATAAAGGCGAAGAATCCAAATACATGCAGCGTTATTTCAGCCGTTATATCCGCAATACGGAGTATTACGTAGGGCAGAAAATCGGAAGGTTCGTGCATACGATAGAGAGCCAGGATGCTTATTTCGGCCCCTCGGCTTTTGTAGACATTGTCCACCGGGCGCAGTTGGAAACCACGGGTGCCCAGGTGTCGTTTGCCGCTCCGGTCTCTTTTGCGGCCAGCATCAAGGAGGGAGACGTGTGCGTGCGCAACGTGTTCAATCTTTACCGTTACGACGACGTGCTGTACACCATGCGGCTTACCGGACAGGAAATCAAGGATATGCTGGAGATGAGTTACGGACTCTGGACGGCGCAGATGAAAACGCCGGACGACCACGTGATGCTTTTGGACAGAACTGAAAGTCAGTACGAGCTTATTGTCTTCGATCTTACACTGTTTTAAGAAGGGACTTTCGTGTATTCCATTCAATACCTTATATTTTTTTGCCAGTACAAGGTCTGCCAACCTTTTACCTACCGGACGTTTGTTTATCGGATGGATCGTGGAAATATCTTCTACGCAGTCGGGGATAACCACCAAACCGGTCTCTTCCGTGTGACGAGTTACCCATTCTTGCGCTTCGCGGATCAGTGCCGGTCCGTTATCTTTCGATTTATACAAAAACGGAGCTATCTGTACTTGGTAAAAAGGAAAACATCTACCTGCTTCCCGCCGCCAAGCCTCTATCATGCTTTTCATCAGTATCCCGTAATAATGCGGGTTATCCCTGTTGGTCTCTCCCTGATACCAAATGGTGCCGGCGAACGTGAAGGGCAGGAGGGGGTGGATCATGTGATTGTATAAGACGCCAGCCTCCATGGGCCACCAGGGATAGGTCTGTTTGATTTGCCAGAGCCGAAAATTAGGATTGCTTTGTACGATCTCAGTGGGAGTCCATGATTCGGCAGGAGTACCTCCCCAGGCTGCAACCATGACTCCAACAGGGACTTGCAACGAGTCTCTGAGGTGGCGGGCAAAAAAATAAGCGATCGCACTACGCTTGCGCATGACTTCGGGAGTACAAATATCCCATTGTCCGTCACAGTCTTCCTGTAAGGAATGGCTAGCCCTTTTGGGGACGTGGAAGATACGGATATCCGGACAACTGGCATCGGCCACTTCATGTTCTTTATCCGTCAGCCCGTTGTTCGGTGTCCACTCCATATTGGATTGTCCGCTGCACAGCCATACTTCGCCTAACAAGATGTCTTTCAATACGACTTTACTTACATCATCGAATACTTGCAAGGTGTAAGGTCCGCCGCTTTTCGTGGTCGGTATGGCAGCTTTCCACCGCCCAAAGCAATCTACCTTTGCTGATATCGTATCTTTTTCTGCCCAACTGCCTACAATCTTTACCATTGAGCTTGCATTGCCCCATCCCCAAACAGAGGCAGAGGTGTTTTGTTGTAAAACCATGTGGTCGGCAAACATGGAAGGTAATGCAATGGGCGTGTAGCTTTGTGCCCAGCATAATCCTATTTTAGAGAGGAATAATAAGAGTAAATAGTTTTTTTTCATTACATATTTTGTTGTTAATAAATATATGATTTTTTAGGAAGCTTAGATTCCATTTACCACAAAATTACGTATTTGGCATTCCGTTCCTAAGGATTCTGGATTCTTATCTTTGGAGATTCGGAGAATGAGTTTGTGTGAAGTGGGTTCCAATTCAGTTTCCAACATGTATACCCAAGGGATATATAGATGTTTACTCCATGGAGTAAATGTATCAAGACACTTGAATGGAGTATCGTCAATACTATATTCAACGATTCCTGCTTTAGGACCGGAAATACAGAAAATGCCGATTGCTTTTCCTACAAAATCAAGCGTCAACTTATCGCCCGGATGAATAGCTTCTAGCATAGGTACGTCTACAAATCCTCTTCTCTTTTCAAACTTGTTATCCGCACGCCATGATGGGATATATTTCCACCCTTTTTTCAGTTTTGCCTTTTCTAAATCTATAAAGTTTCCTCTATAATAACTATATACGTCAAGCGGTGTTAACGGTATCTTATGAGCGGTCACAAATGCATTGGAGGGCCTGCCTTTCCACATCTCGTCAAACAAATGGTTGATAGCAGAGGCATAGAATTTATGTCCGAATGGTAGCGGATGGGTTCCACCAAACTTTTCCCAAGTGAATTCGCCCTCTTGCATTCTCTCGCCTATTTCCTGAACGAGGTTGATGGAGGGAATCAGATAATAGTTAGCCACACGTTCATGGTTCAATATTACATCAGGCTGTTGCTTTTTCGCCACCATCGGAATGAACGGGTCATAGATGAAATGCAGCATGATAATATCCATTTCTGGATTGCTTAATAAGGCATGGCGTACTATACCTTCCATGCCACGTACCTGTTCCGAGGGAGTGAAATGATTTGTGTGGTCATTTACTGTTGCTTCTACAAATAATAAGTCGACCTTGCCTTTGGAAAGTACGTCCTGTTGTAGACGGAAAGCTCCCGGAGTGCTTCCTGTAGAGCCGATACCGGCTTCCACAAAATCGAACGACGTATAAGGAAAACGCTGCCTCAGTTGTTGTTCAATCATATTTTTCCACCCCTTCATCTCGGTGATGGATCCTCCTAAGAAAGCGACTCGCCCTTTACGTTCTTTCTCAAACTTGACAAACGAGTTTTGCAAGCTACCGCGTGCGTTGTAATGCAAGAATCTTTTGTATTCTGGCTGATGGCGGAGGATAAAGTCGACAATCGGTTCCGGATTTTCTAAGCTATGTGGATGATGGTCTACGTTTGGTTTGATAATCAGCTCTACAATACCGCCCAAAGCCAAATAGCGAGAGCGCAGCACATCCATATTTTCTTTTAGTGGCACTACTTGGTCTGCATCTCCACAAACGCTAATAATTGGAATACCGGCTTTTGCTAACGGCTCTAGATTATCAATCGGATTACCTTTGAACGAGGTCATCGTTTCGTCTGTCAGCTGCCACTCTTTCAGCAGGTCATTCCACAATTCTGCCTTTTTCCTTCCGGGCCAGCTAAACACGTCACATACAGGTGCGTCCAAATAAATGCAGGCTATTTTGTCTGTGTTTTTGTATGCCCAGTTTAGCACATATAAACCGCCTCGACTGAATCCTTCCAATGTTACTTTGGGAGAAAGGCTGTAATAAGTTGTTAAGTAGTGGTAGAACTTGGTCCCCAATGCTACCGCTCGGGGATTTCCATAAGAATGAGTCAGATTGTAAAAAACAACATGAAATCCTTTTTCTAACAATACCTTATCTACGGAAGGGAAGGCGTTAAAAAAAGCTGGGCGCCATATCCACGGATTCCCCTTCGCTGCCTGTTTGGGAATTACTACTATAGCATCATGTCCTTCATATTGAAAATCATAGCGGTCGTATCCGTTCCATTGGCTTTTGAGACCCGGGAAACTTTGTAATTGGTGAGGGCCTTTTTTATTTGGTATGGCTGGGTACAGCACTTCTGCAGTTTTATGTACATCAATCGTATCAGGATGAGCCTTATCTAGGAAATGTTTTTTCATGTCATCTTGCGGCGTATGCAAGTTAATCGCTTGTAGTTTATTCCTTTTCGTAGTTCGATTAATCACGGGAATACTATCGTATGTAATGCTGTTGTCTATACATGCCATTCTGATAGTTTCGGTGTTCAACTGCGCCCAACCACTTAAGATAAAAAAAGCTAAGAGTAAAAATAAATGAACAATTCTCTTCATAAATTAAATTATATTGATTAATATAGTTGATATTTATTCACAATTATTGCCATAAGGCATCTTTTAGAGTAAAGGGGATGTTTATGTAGAAGGTGATTTTGAAGTTTACCATACATCAACTTCAGCAATACACACGGTTCCTTTTTCCTTATTAGTACTTTCAATTACCTGAAGACGCACATATGTTGCTTCTACTATTTTCTTGAAATAGAAAAAACGACGTGTTGGGTTATTTATTAAATTGCCAAAATTAAATTCACCTATTTTTTCCCATTTTTCACCATCTAAACTTGTCCAGATACTTCCTTTTGCCATCATATCACCCATATTCTTTTGAGGAGGTGTATATGAAAATCCATTTAGCCATTCCTTCTTCTCCAATTTCCACGTTAAAACTGGTAATTCGCCTTCATTACTAATCCAGCAAGTGTTTGGATTATCATCGAATGCTTTAGAAGGAGTACTTTGAGAATATCCGCCTTTTGCCTCTATAAGAGTCCAATGGGATTTAGCCAATCCTAACTGCTCATCTAACAAAGCTCCCCACATTCCATTAAGTAAAGTCGCAGCTTTTATCCGACCGGCAGTCAGAGGAAACGGATGTTCATACTTTAAGGATTTTTCATTAGGTTGTGTTCCATCTGTCGTATAATAAATTTCATAACCCTTATTCAAATTTTTTATAGCATCCTCTCCGTATATTTTCCAACCGAAGTTTTGTTTTCTTGTTTCAATGGTTATCATATCTTTTTTATTACGATAGCATGTCAGCATTGGTGGGTGTGAAGCATAATAATGAAGAGATATATGGCTTATATACGGAAGTGCCCGTGTTGCTAATATCCTAATTCGGATTTTATCTGTTTTCACATCAGGTACACGTAATATACGTTTATAACCAACATTTGTGGCGTGCGCCACTTCCTTCCATTGTCCATCTATCCATGCATCGACAGCGTGTTCTTCAATCCGTTCTCCACTTTCTCCTACAGGTTCCTGTAACATTATTCTATTAAAAGTAATTGATGAAGGCCATGTCAAAAGCAATT
>ENA-UEOR01002277-UEOR01002277.1-human-gut-metagenome-genome-assembly--contig:-NODE-2277-length-10592-cov-6.433096_pt1 | contig 10592 bp, 7 predicted proteins | sample MGYA00242887_ERZ507890 | MGnify/ENA primary metagenome ERZ507890 (study PRJEB26167, sample SAMN06115431) | human gut metagenome | host: Homo sapiens | place: China:Guizhou | collected 2014-10-21...
TAGCACAGAGATGCGCCATCACCAACAAAAAACAGGGGCTTTTTGCAATTTTCTACAAATTGGGCAAGGTCAGCCACAGCCCGGGCATCATCATCCAGCAGGCGGGTGTGGGTGGCCAGGTCAAAAGCGGCGCTGTACACCTGGGCACGGCGGGCATCCAGCGCGCAGAGCACGGTGCCCTCGCCGGTGTGGGCAGCGGCCAGCGCTTCCAGTGTGGAGACCGGGGCGCAGAGGGTCTCGCGGGGGAAAGCCAGCCCCTTGACGGCGGCCAGCCCGATGCGCAGGCCGGTAAAGCTGCCGGGGCCTGCGTTCACACCGAACAGGTCGATGTCTGCACAGGTCAGGCCGCACAGCTTCAGGCAGTGATCCACCAGCGGCATCAGGGTCTCGCTGTGGGTCATGCCGCCGTCCAGATAGCACTCGTACTTCAGGCGGTCGTCCTGCAGCAGGGCCACGCCCAGTGTTTTACCGGCGGTGTCTACGGCTAAGATATTCATACGCTGACCCCCTTGATGGTGATGCGGCGGGTGGTGTCATCCACCCGGTCAATGTTGATGTAGATCGGGTCTTCCGGGGCCAGCAGATCGGCGAAGTTTTCGCTCCACTCAGCGGCCACAATGGCACCCTGATCCAGATAATCGTAAAAACCGGCGGCACACAGGTCGTTCTCGGTAGAGATGCGGTAGAGGTCGAAGTGGGCCAGCGGGCGGGGGCCGCGGTAGTAGTTGACGATGGCAAAGGTGGGGCTGCTGACCGGGTCGGTGCAGCCCAGCCCCTCGGCCAGGCCCTCACAAAAGGCGGTCTTGCCCGCGCCCAGACCGCCGGTGAAGGCGATCAAGGCCCCGTCCGGCAGCACTGCCGCCAGCTTCCGGCCCAGCGCAACGGTCTCTTCTCTGGAATGTGTGATATATTCAGCCATACAATGCTCCTTCATCTTGAAGCTTGAACTTTCCCGTTTTGCCAGCTGTCTGCGAAGCAGACTGAGAGGTAAATCAAAAGGGATGACAGAAGCTTCTGCCATCCCCCAGTATAATATAAATCGAGCAAAAGTGCAACGCTCAAGCGGCCTGCTGTACTTCCTGCGGGGCAGGTGCCGCGTTCGGTTCGATCAGCCGAACCCCAACATCACCGAACAGCAGCGGGTAGGCTGCCGCCGCATGGGGGCGCTTGCCGCCCTGCGCGTTATACCAGACCAGATCATCCGCGCCATAGGTATCCATGGAGTGCTGAACGGATTCCTGCAGGGTCTGGCCCAGGATCAGGTGGTTGACGGTATCCCACAGCATACTGCGGGAATACACGGTGTAGACATTGTTTACATAGCCCGCCACTGCTTTGGCACCACCGGCCAGCAGGGCATCGGCCATGGAGGTGTCCAGATTGCCGCTCACGCCAAGGAACTCACAGGTCTCGGAGAGCACTACGGTGTCCTTGAGCTGGCCGCCCCGGTAAGCCGCCCGGAAAAAGCTGGGCGTGATGCAGTACAGGCCGTTGATCTTGATGACCCGGTGGGTCAGCAGATCGATGCCGTAGTAGAGGTCCTTGTAGAAATCCGATTCCTCCGTCAGCAGGATGACCGGCTCGGTACGGGTCTGCTTGAACAGAAAACCGGAGGTGTAGGTGTAGTAGGAGCCGTGGGCGCTGAGGATGCACAGCCCGTAATCGTTCATCCGTTTCAGGTCAGAGACGGTGACTGTGCTATCGATTCGGGTGTGCAGGCCCATCGCGGTCCAGAAGCCCTTCATATAGGAGTAGTACGGGTAGCGGGAGCTGTTCACGGTGTTGTCAAAGGCGTAGTAGATCATGGCGCTGCCCAGATCACCCTGCGGGGCGTTGGACATTTCGTGCAGATCCACAGCGGGCAGTTCGGAAGGGGCGAAGGGAGTATTCTCTTCGTCCGGGTCCTCCACCAGAACGCCGCCCAGCGCGCCGCAGCTGTACGCAAAGCTGACCATGCCGTTTTCTTCGTCCACGTGGAGAGAGCGCGCCGAAACAAGCCCTTCCTCGGCCAGCTGCTGCAGCTGTGCCACGGCGGCATCCAGCCGCTGGGCACGGGTCATCTCAGCGTAAGCGTCGCTGCCGGTCAGGGCGGTCACGGCGCTGTCGGCCTGCTGCATCTCCCGGGCATCGGCAGTGGTCAGCGTGGTCTGGGCCACGCTGTCGGCTGCCTGTGCGGCAAAGGCAGAAGCAGGGAAGAGCGCGGAAATAAAAACAGTCAGTGCGCAGAGCGCGCACAGAAAGCGATGAGAGTTTGTTTTCATCTTGGAAGTTCCTCCGGAAAAATCCTGCCGAAAAAGCAGGTCTCCAGCTTTCATTTTAGAAGGTGGAGGGGGCTTTGTCAAGGCTGCGGCAAATATTTTGCAGAGTTGTCACAGGATGAAAAGATCTGTGGAAAAAACTTCCGCAATCTTGCGCAAAAATGGGTGGTGCGGTATACTTATATAACATAATGGAGCAGTATACGCCCTCTCCGGCATTGCGGACGAGTGAAGCAGACCTGAGCGGGCGATCCAATGAAAGAAAGAGGTGTTTTCGTTTGGAAAACATTCGGCGCTACTTCAAGCGCACCGATAAAACTTACCTGCTGCTGTGCATCTTCAGCAGCGTAATGGCTGTGACAGCACTTTCGAGCTGGGCAGCCAAGCAGGGCAATGGCTTTGCCGTGGATGAGATCACCGGCCAAATCACCGGTCTGGGCGATTACCGCCGGGCGGCGGTGCAGGCAGGCGCGGCCCTCATCGGGCTGGTCATTGCGGTGCTGCTGTCCAACATCGATTACCGCAGCCTGGTGAAGGTGTGGCCGGTGCACGTGGCCCTGACCTGGGGCATGGTGCTGCCCACGCTGGTGCTGCGCAATGTGAGCATCGGCCCGCTGACCATCGGCTACAACGCCGGTGATACCGACAACTATTCCTGGTACAAGCTGGGGGGCTTTACCCTGCAGCCCACGGAGCTGGCCAAAATCAGCTTTATCCTGACTTTTGCCATGCACCTGAACAATGTGCGCACCCGGCTCAACGAGCCAAAGGAGCTGGGCAAGCTGCTGCTACATCTGGCAGTGCCCATCCTCATCATCCATGTTCAGGGCGATGACGGCACCGCCATCATCTATGCCATCATCGGCTGCTGCATGATGTTTGCGGCGGGCCTGAGCTGGAAGTATATCCTGGGGGCGGTCTCGGCGGCGGCAGTGGCTATGGCGACGGCGTTCGCCTTTTTCAGCGATAAGATCGGCAAGGGATACCAGTGGTACCGTATCCTTGCCGTCATCGATCCCGATAACAAGACCGGCTGGGCCCCCAGCGAGACCATCTGGAAATGGGCCAGCAAATGCCGCTGCATGAGGCTGACGCCTTGTTTGCCCGGCTGGACGCAGAACATCGAGGCGGCGGCTACTATGACAAGACCGACTTCCGCATTGATTTTACATTCCAAGGAGAGCCGCACAGCTATTCCGGGCGGCAGGATTTTGGCGACCGGGACGGTTCCCTGATTGAGCATATCCGGGAGTATCAGACCTTTTATCTGAACGACGAAAAATGGAAAGACCATCTGACCCGGCAGGGAGGCCCGGAGGCATGGGCGGAGGATCACGCCAGCCGGGAAGCCTTTCTCACCGAGATCATCCCCTACATGGAGCTGCATTGCAACCTGTCCCGGCTGGAACAGGAGGCGCAGACCCGTTTGGCGTCCAGCGACACCCTGACGCCGGAGGAAACCGCCTACTATGGGGCGCTGGTGGACTACGCTATGGAGTGCCGTCCGCTGCTCAACCACGGAGAGCCTTTGCCGGAAATGCCGAAACTGACCGCCTTGGACACAAGAGCCGCGAGGGCACGATGGAGCGTCTTTTCTTATGTATTATAAATTACATTATAGAATATAGACGCAGGGAGATTTTTGTGGTATACTAACGGGGTATCAGCAGCATTGTTGAAAACTTCGACCAATTCAATGGAGTGGATGTTTTATGGATTCTTTCAAGGACGTTTTAGAGGCCGCCCAGGCATACTGCAAAACGCAGATGGCCGAGCCGACCTATAATCTCTACATCGACGGACTTGAGCCCATCAGCTTTGAGGACTCGAGCCATATCACCCTGTCGGTGCGCAACGATTTTATCTGCAAGATCGTCACCGACCGCTACCTCGGCCTGCTGAAAGAGGCCTTCAAGACCGTGCTGGGCTTTGACGTGGACATCACGCTGGTGGTGCCCAGCACCCCGCCCCATGAGGTGGTGCTGGCCCAGCAGTACGAGGCAAACCCCGCCTCGCCCCAGGGCAATTACGAGTTCACCTTCGAGAACTTCATCAAGGGTCCCTCCAACCAGTTTGCGTTTGCTGCGGCGCAGGCGGTTGCGGCCAACCCCTCCGGAGCCTATAACCCGCTGTTCATCTACGGCGGCTCCGGTCTGGGCAAGACCCATCTGCTCACGGCCATCCAGACCGAGATCAAGCGCACCCACCCCGATTTCGTCATCATGTACGTTACCTGCGAGCAGTTCACCAATGAGCTGATCGCCGCCATCCGCGCCGGCAGCACCGAGGACTTCCGCATGAAGTACCGCGTGGCAGACCTGCTGCTGGTGGACGATATCCAGTTCATCGCCGGCAAGGAGTCCACGCAGGAGGAGTTCTTCCACACCTTCAACTCCCTGCACGATGCCCACAAGCAGATCGTCATTGCCTCCGACCGCCCGGCCAAGGAGATCAAGAGTCTGGAAGAGCGTCTGCGCACCCGCTTTGAGTGGGGCCTGACCGCCGATGTGCAGCCGCCGGATTTTGAGACCCGCGTGGCCATCGTCAAGCGCAAGGCAGAGCTTTTGCATCTGGACCTGCCCGAGGATGTGGCCGAGTTCATTGCCAACCACCTGAAGAACAACATCCGCCAGCTGGAAGGCGCTGTAAAAAAACTGAACGCCTACTACATGCTGGAGGGCATCCAGCCGGTCATCAGTGTGGCCCAGAATGCCATCAAGGACATCCTCAACGAGACCCAGCCGGTGCCCGTGACCATCGAGAAGATCATTGGCGAGGTGTCCCGCACCTTCAACGTCTCCCCTGCCGACATCCGCGGCACCAAGCGCAACGCCAACGTTGCCTCTGCCCGCCGCGTGGCCATCTACATCCTGCGGGAGGTCACCGGCATGAGCATGGAGGAGATCGGCCGCGAGTTCTCCGGCCGCGATCACTCCACCATCGTCTACTCCCTCAAGACCATGGAGCGGGACATGAAGAACGACCAGCACCTGCGGGAGACGGTCAGCGACATCATCAAGAACGTCAAGGCATGAGACAGATTTTGACGTAAAAGTCATACTCATTTCAGGGTCTCACCCCAAAATATGGGGAAAAACCGGGGCAAAATGGGGAAAACAGACCCATATCTTGTGGTAAAATCGCAAACCTTTCCACACTTTCCACCAAGTTTTCAACATTCAACCTGTCCTTTCCACATCCGCTGTGGAAAGCGAGACTTCTCTTCACGATTCCACAATTCTTCCACAACCCATTCACAATCCGGTGGAAACCAAAACCCCCGCATTCCGACAAGGCTTTTCCGAGTTTTCCACAAGTTCCCCACCCCCTACTACGGTTACTACAACAAGTTCAATAAGATAGACCGGTCAGCAGGCAATTCTGAAGAACAGACCTACAATACGACCGGTGAACAAAAAGGAGCGATTCTGGTTTGAACATTGTATGCGATAAAACCCTTCTCAGTGCAGCGATCGACGGCGTTTCCAAAGCCGTCACCATGCGGTCAGCCATCCCGGTGCTGGAAGGCATCCTGCTGAAAGCCGAAGGTTTCCAGCTTACCCTGACCGGCTATGACCTGGAAATGGGCATCGTGACCACCATCGAGGCCAACGTCAAGGAACCCGGCGAGATCGTGCTGAACGCAAAACTGCTCAGCAGCATGATCAGCCGGATGCCCGCCGGTCAGATCAGCATCCTGTCTGCCGACAACGGCAAGACCACCATCAAGAGCGGCGTGGCGGAATTCGAGATCCAGTCCATGGCCGCCACCGACTTCCCCGACCTGCCCAACACCGGTGCGGAGGAGACCCTGACCATCCCCACCGGCGTGCTCCGGGACATGATCGACCGCACCCTGTACGCCGTGAGTCAGGACGAGAAAAAACCGGCTCACACCGGCGAACTGTTCGAGATCGAACCTGATAAGCTGACCATCGTGGCGCTGGACGGCTACCGTCTGGCCATCGTGGAGCGCCCGGTCACCGCCGTGAAGGACATCCGCATCATCGTGCCCAGCAAGACCATGACCGAAGTGGCCCACCTGCTGCCCAACGACGACGAAGAGCCGGTGCACATCTGTGCCAACCGCCGCTATGTGGTGTTCATGGCCGCCGGTTACACCATCATGAGCCGCCTGATCGAGGGCGAGTTCCTGAACTATCACAACGTGATCCCCGCCGGCAGCCGTACCCGGGTGACCCTTGACACCAAGGAGTTCATCGAGACCATCGAGCGTGCCTCTCTGATTATTACAGAGCGTTTAAAAAATCCCCTCCGCATTACCTTTACAGAGGGGAAAGTCGTGGTGCGCTGCCAGACGAATCTGGGCCGCGTGGTGGATGAATTCAACGCGCAGTGTGAGGGCGACGAGGTAGAGATCGGCTTCAACAACCGCTATCTGCTGGACGCTCTGCGCAACGCCCGCACCGAACAGGTGCGCATGGAAATCAGCGGCCCCCTGAGCCCGGTCAAGGTGCTGCCCGTGGATGGCAATGATTTCCTGTACCTGGTGCTGCCCGTGCGCTTCAAGAACGACTAAGAAAGGCGATTTTATGCAGAAAATTCTCATTCATACGGAATTTATCAAGCTGGATGCCCTGCTGAAGTACGCAGGCCTGTGCGAGACCGGCGGCGAAGCCAAGGAGCTGGTGCAGGGTGGTGCCGTGAAGGTGAACGGCGAGGTGTGCACCATGCGCGGCAAGAAGTGCCGTGCCGGTGACGTGATCGAGCTGGACGGCCAGTCCGTGGAAGTCGGGCAGGGCCAGTAATGCGGCTGCTTTCACTGGAAGTTACGAATTACCGCAACATTGCGTCGGCCCGGCTGGAACCCGGCCGGGAGCTGACGGTCATCTGCGGCAACAACGGTCAGGGCAAGACCAATCTGCTGGAGGCCATCTGGCTGCTGACCGGGGGCAAGAGCTTCCGGGGCGGCAAGGATGCCGAGCTTGTGCGCCGCGGGGAGACATTCGCGGTGCTGGAAGCCGTGACCCAGCGCACCCGGCAGGAAGATCAGGAGCCGGATGACCCGGCCCGGGTGCGCATCACGGTGGGCACCCCGGACGCACCCCGCCCCGGCCGCTATGCCTCGGTGAACGGGGCTGCCCCCAAGCGGGCCGCCGGTCTGGCCGGCAGCTTTCCCGCTGTGGTGTTCGACCCCGGACACCTGAGCCTGGTCAAGGGCGCACCGGAGGGCCGCCGCCGGTTTCTGGACGCGGCGTTGTGCCAGCTGTACCCCGGGTATCTGGCCACTTACCGCCGCTACGTCCGGGTACTGCAGCAGAAAAATGCGCTGCTGCGGCATTCTGCCACCGGGCAGGAGCGCCCTTATGCGGAAAAATGTGCTCTGCTGGAAGTGCTGAATGTGGAGCTGGCCGCGCAGGGCGAGGTCCTGCAGCAGCGGCGGCGGGATTACCTTGCCCTGCTGGGGCCGCTGGCCTGCGCCAACTATCAGGAGCTTTCCCACGGGGCGGAGCGCATGAGCATCCGCTATGCGGCCCAGTTTGCGCCGGGCGGTCTGGCTGCCCTGCTGAAGCAGCGCCAGAACGAGGAGCTGCGGGCCGGGCAGAGCCTGTGCGGCGTCCACCGCGAAGATCTGGAACTGCTGCTGGACGATCAGCCTGCCCGTGTGTTTGCCAGCCAGGGACAGCAGCGCAGCGTGGTGCTGAGCCTGAAGATGGCCGAGGCCGCCGCCGCAGCCCGCATCACCGGCGAACACCCCGTGCTGCTGCTGGACGATGTGCTCAGCGAGCTGGACGAGGGCCGCAAGCAGTATCTGCTGACCCGCATGAAGGAAAAGCAGACCTTTGTCACCAGCTGCGATGACACCGCCTTCCTCAAGACGGACGGCGAGGTATACCGCATGAACGGCGGCGTACTGAGCCGCGCCTGACAGCATGCAGAAATGTTGCAAAAATGGATGCATAAAACCTGCATGAAATACGGAAATATCCAATCGGAACTGCACGAGGAAAATACAGTATGTATATTCATCTCGGACGCGATTATGTGCTGAACGACCGTGACATCATCGGCATCTTCAATCTGGAGACCACCACCATCTCCCCCCGCGGGCGGGAATTTCTGAACTACGCCCAGAAGAACGGGGCTGTGGTGAGCCTTTCGGATGAGCTGCCCCAGAGCTATGTTCTGGCGGACGGCGGCGTGGTGGACACGGTGTATCTTTCGGAGCTGTCCAGCGCCGTGCTGCGCCGCCGCGCCGAAAAGATGATCGAGTGAACGCTGTGCAGCCGCCCCTTGCGAGAACCCCGCAGCCTGCAGGCGTGGAAAGTGCCTGCCGCTGCGTTTCCAGAATAGAGAAACAACACGATATCTACACGAAAAACAAAAAGGGAGAAAGGAAATGGCAGAAGAAATCATCACCAGCACCAATGCCGAAACCGCTACCGACCACGAGTATAACGCCAGCGAGATCCAGGTCCTGAAGGGTCTGGAGGCCGTGCGCAAGCGCCCCGGCATGTATATCGGCTCCACCGGCGAGCGGGGCCTGCATCATCTGGTCTACGAGATCGTGGACAACGCCATCGACGAGGCACTGGCCGGTTACTGTGACCACATCGAGGTCAAAATCCTGAAGGACAACATCATTCAGGTCACCGACAACGGCCGCGGCATCCCCGTGGACATCCAGGCCGACACCGGCCTGCCCGCCGTCACCGTCGTCTACACCATCCTGCACGCCGGCGGCAAGTTCGGCGGCGAGAACTCCGGCTACAAGGTGGCCGGCGGCCTGCACGGCGTGGGTGCATCCGTTGTCAACGCCTGCTCCGAGTGGCTCACCGTCAACGTGCGCCGCGACGGCCATGAGTATGAGCAGACCTTCCGCCGCGGCGACCCGGACGGCCCGCTGAAGTGCATCGGACCGGTGGCCGACGGGGTCACCGGCACCCGCGTCACTTTCAAGCCGGACCCGGAGATGTTCCGGGATACCACCGTGTACGACTTCGACACGCTGGAAAAGCGCCTGCGGGAAGAAAGCTTCCTGAACGCCGGTGTCAAGATCACCCTGACCGACGAGCGTGAGATGTATACCCCCGTACTGGAGGACGGCAAGGAGGGGGAACCCTGCTACCGCACCGAGGTCATGTGCTACGAGGGCGGCATCAAGAGCTTTGTCACCTATCTGGGCGAGAAGCGCAAGCTGGACGTGCTGCACCCCAATGTGATCTACCTCAAGGGCCAGACCGACCGCGGCATGGCAGAGATCGCACTGCAGTACAATTCCAGCTACAACGAGCTGCTGCTGAGCTTTGCCAACAACGTCAACACCCCGGACGGCGGCACCCACGAGGAGGGCTTCAAGAACAGCCTGACCCGCGTGTTCAACGATTACGGCCGCAGCCACGGCCTGCTGAAGGATAAGGACGAGAACCTGTCCGGTGCGGACGTGCGCGAGGGCCTGATCTGCGTGATCTCTGTCAAGCTGCAGGAGGCGGAGTTTGAGGGCCAGACCAAGGCAAAGCTGGGCAACACGGAGATCCGCACCCTTGTTTCCAACATGGTCTACTCCAAGCTGATGGAATTCTTTGAGGAGAACCCCGGCGTGGCAAAGGCCATCTTTGAAAAGGCCACCCAGGCCGCCCGCGCCCGCGCCGCTGCCAAAAAGGCCCGCGAACTGGTGCGCCGCAAGAGCGCATTGGAGACCAGCCGGATGCCCGGCAAGCTGGCAGACTGCCGCGAAAAAGACCCCAGCCGCACCGAAATCTTCATCGTCGAGGGCGATTCTGCAGGCGGTTCCGCCAAGATGGGCCGCGACTCTGCCATTCAGGCCATCCTGCCGCTGTGGGGCAAGATGCTGAACGTGGAAAAGGCCCGCGCCGATAAAATTTACGGCAACGACAAGCTGATGCCCGTTGTGCTGGCACTGGGCTGCGGCATTGGTGACGAGTTCGATATCTCCAAGCTGCGCTACGATAAAGTGTTCATCATGGCCGATGCCGATGTGGATGGCTCCCACATCTGCACCCTGATGCTCACCTTCTTCTTCCGCTATATGCGCCCGCTCATTGAGCAGGGCCATGTGTATGTGGCCCAGCCGCCTCTGTTCAAGGTGCAGAAGGGCAACACCATCAAGTACGCCTACAACGATGCCGAAATGGCCGTGCTTTCGCAGGAAATGCCCGGCGCAAAGGTGAACCGCTATAAGGGCCTTGGTGAGATGAACCCCGAACAGCTGTGGGAGACCACCATGAACCCCGATAACCGCGTGATCGTACAGATCACCATTGACGATGCAGAAAAGGCCGACGAAGCCTTTACCATCCTGATGGGCGATCAGGTGGAGCCCCGCCGCCGCTTTATCGAGACCAACGCCCA
>ENA-UEOR01002290-UEOR01002290.1-human-gut-metagenome-genome-assembly--contig:-NODE-2290-length-10550-cov-30.532894_pt1 | contig 10550 bp, 14 predicted proteins | sample MGYA00242887_ERZ507890 | MGnify/ENA primary metagenome ERZ507890 (study PRJEB26167, sample SAMN06115431) | human gut metagenome | host: Homo sapiens | place: China:Guizhou | collected 2014-10-21...
TAATTATCGACAAGCAGGATACCATACTGAATGCCAAAAAATTAACAGCGAAGATCTAATAGAAAAAGAAGAAATACTAAAAAGAGTACTTATAGGAAATATTTTGTCTTTTTCAAAAGGAATGTTTTATAAGTTAATTGTTTAATGATTGAATTTTTGTTCAAAACGCTATTTATTTATTTTTCGTTTGCAAAATTGCAGAATCCTATTTAATTAGGAGTACTATAATAAGTCAAATGCGTTTAATTTTGAATTATCTATTTGATAAAGGGCAAAAATCATTCAGAAAGGTTTAAAAATCGACCACATGTATCTTTGTTAGCCTTTTATTAGTATATTTTAAGAGATTTGAGTATCGTTAAAAGCTTCTTTTGTTTAATATTGCATCGGAAATACATCTTTATACTGAGTGTTACTATGAAACACAAAATGAAATTATATATAATACTTGTTTTTATTCAAATGCTCTCATGTGCTTTTGCACAACAAATGTCGGTGACTACTCTTCCATTAAATAATTATTTGCCTTCTAGTACTGTATTACGGGTTCATTGTGACCGAGAAGGTTTTTTGTGGTTGGGAACTAAAGATGGCCTATGTCGTTACGATGGTTATCGGGTATTAGTCTTTCGTTCCGGATTAAAGACTCCGGATCTTTTAACGAATAATGAAATTACTTGTATTACAGAGAATAGGAATGGGTATTTATTTATAGGTACTAAAAAAGGGATTAATATTTTGAATAAGAGAACTTATCAAATAACTCCAGTTGAACATAATGAATTGAAGGATCAAGAAATTAGAACAATGATTGTAGATAGTGAAGGGTGGATTTGGATTGGAACATTGACATCTGTATTTCGTTGCTCTGCCGATTTTTCTTTTTGTAAAAGATATGATTCTGCTTTACCTGTTACTAGCGTGAATTCTATATATGAAGATGCTGATAAAAAAATTTGGGTAACTTTATGGGAGAGGGGATTACACCGATATGATTCGAAAAAGGATACATTTGTTGCTATGCCTCAAATCGGAACATTAAATAACCCGTTTAGAGTTTTTCAGGATGATAAGAAACAACATTGGATATTGGCTTGGGAAAGTGGAATTTTTTTGTTTAATCCTGAAGAAAAACAGGATTTGATGTATAGGCATGTAGATATAAAAAGTGATGAGCATTGGGATGAAAGTGGTTGTTTTAGTATAACTCAAGATGATAAGTATGGGTATATATGGATTGTATCTACACAAGGTCTTTATGCTCTTCAAAAATGTCCGGGAGATGTGATAAATAGTGTTGATATATCTTCTATATCTTCTAAATTGAATAATATTTTTAGTGAGATAGTAAAAGATAAATCTGGTAATTTATGGATTGCAGCTTTTAACGAAGGATTGTCCATGATTGATTTAAATAAACCTTTAATTCAAAACTATTCTTTTCCTTCTATTCGTGAAAAAACTGGTTTTATCACAAATATAAAAAATATTTATGAAGATGGTGATGGTGATCTGTGGATTGACCAAAATCGTTGGGGAGTAGGGATCTTCAATCCTGGAACAAATAAACTTCAACTTTATACAGATATTCCTTCTTTGAAAAATGTGCCCAATTTGAGAAATATTAGTTGTATCATATCTGTTCCATTATTGAATGAAATTTGGTTGGGATCTGAATATTATCCGGAAATTTATAGAGTGAAAAAAGAAAAGGATAGGATAGAACTATTAGGGACCTTAAATTTGAGTAACTATGCAGATAATCCGGGATTTCCACGCATTTTTTATGAAGACAGCAAACATAATCTTTGGGTTGTAACAACTAAAGGTATTTTGGTTAAACCAGAAAAAGAGAAAAATCTTCAAGATACAAAATTTCCGTCAATGGATATAACTGGGATTGGGGAAGGAAAAGACGGAACTTTATGGATTGGTACAAGAAAACAAGGTGTATATAATGCTATAGTGTCCTCTAATCTGACATTTGAAAAGAAAGGTTTAAAAAATCTGACTACTCAAACAGATAAATTGGTTAGTGATAACATAGGAGCAATTTGTATAGATGATAATGGCTTGATGTGGATGGGGAGTCAGGATGGTGATGTGTTTACATATGATCCTCGGACGAAGAAAGTTGAAAACTTATCCAATATGTTTGATATGCTCAAAGAAGGTATTTTTAATATTATAACAGATCAGTTAGGGCATATTTGGATCTCTACCAATAAACGAGTTATTGAGTATGATCCTAAAAATGGTGGTATTATGGATTACTCAACAATGGATGATGTAATGGTAAACTCATTTATGCCTAATTCTTATTTGAAAACTCGTTCTGGAAAAATTCTTTATGGAGGAAATAAAGGGATTTCGGTATTTACTCCTTATGAACATTTGTCTGATAATCCTCGTAGAATTAGAACAATGGTGGCAGATGTGAAGATAGATGGTGTCTCCAGTCTTTTGGAAAAGGATAATCAACGTTTCAATTTGAGGAGCCAGACTATTTCTTTCGATGCGGGAGATAAGAATATTGAGATAGATTTTTCTTCCTTAAACTATGCATTTCCAGATAAAATTAAGTATGCATATAAGATGGAGGGGGTTGATGATGATTGGGTGTATGTTAGAGGTGACCGTCAGTTTGCATTCTATAATCAGCTTCCTAAGGGTAAACGGACATTTTATTTGAAGACAACAGATACAAATGGATTGTGGAGTAATTATATTGCAGAAATTCAAGAGGCATCGGAACATGGGTTAAGCCGCTTGGTGGATACTTCTTCGGATTTGAGGCTCTTTCAGGCTGTGCAAAGGAAATCGTTGCAAAGTGCAAGGAAGCAGGTGTCACAATGACAGGTGCAGGCTCTCCTTTCCCTTACAAGAAGGATCCGGATGACTGCGTGATAAGAATTGCTCCGACATATCCATCACTTGATGAGCTGAAAAAGGCTGCAGAGGTGTTTGTTGTTGTCACACGTCTTGTCAGCGTAAATAAGCTGCTCGAGGCATAAAATCTCTGTTATGTCCTAACGGGTAGACTTATAATTGGCATATTTATCTAAAATAAGTATGTGATATATGTATAAAAACTAAATGAATATTTGTGCACATTTTTTCGGGATTTGGTATTTACAAATCCCGATTTTTGTGTAAGATATAAATATCTTTTTAAATTGTGTCTTGCATATGTTTTATGCGGGTTTCTTTTTGTGGCATTTCGGCCACTATTTTTTCCCTTGATTTTTAGTTTCATATATTTGATTTTTGATTTTATTTAACACTATTATTTTAGGCTTAGATGAAGAAAGGATTTAAATATTATGAAGGAAATTTTTCAGGAGTATGGCGGAATACTCATAACAGTTGTAGCAATTTTATCAATCATCCTCGTTGTAACAGCGGTTATAGGCTCTGATGCAACAGGCATAGTAGGAAAGACATTTAGTGATCTGATTACAAACTTTTCAAATCATGCCAATATGAGTGTCAAATAAGAGGTGGTACATGGAGCTTGGAAAAGAATATTTTGGACCGCTTTGGAGTTTTGTTGCCAGCAACGAGATAACGGATATAGATTATAACGGCAAAGAAATATGGCTTACAAATATATTCAATGAGCGTTTCAGGGCCAATCAGCAGTTTGTCACACAGTATATGACACCTGCTTTTGTGGAGCAGTTTACACAGCGCATCGCCAATGTCGTAAGCAGACAGTTCAATAAGAGAAATCCGGAGCTTGAGGCCGAGACGAGCGAGCTTCGTGTGACGATACTGCATGAATCGGTTGCGAAGTCGGGCAGGAGCATCAGCATACGAAAGACACCTCCGCTTATCAGACTGACAGCAGAATCTGCAATTGCTGAGAAATTCTGCTCGGAGGAGCTTTTAGCTGTACTGATAAACTGCGTAAAGACCAAGATGAATATCACCTTTTGCGGGATGCCGGGCATCGGAAAGACGGAGTGCGTGAAGTTTTTTTCACAGTTTATACCGGCGAATGAGCGCGTGATTACAATTGAGGATACTCTTGAGATACGTTATGCCGAGACAAATCCGGGCAAGGACTGTATAGAGATGAAGGTGAGTGAGGATGTGTTTGGCTACTCTGAGGCTATCAAGTCATGTCTTAGAATGAATCCAAAGTGGATTATGCTCTCAGAGGCACGCTCAAAGGAGGTAAAATATCTGCTGCAGAGCTGGAGCACCGGTGTGCGTGGCATGACGACACTCCACACAGATGATGTGCGCAATATACCGGACAGAATACTCAATATGCTAGAGAGCCGTGTGGATGCAGAGCGTATGGAGAATGACATATATCAGGCACTTGATGTGGGAATTTTGATCCGTAAGAGAAGAAATGAAGACGGGGTGGTGTACAGATACATAGACCAGGTGTGCTTTTTCTATAGGGAAAACTATACCAATCATGTGTTTATGCTTGTATCAGACGGACAGATAGTGACTCACGATATACCAAAGGTCATACTTCGCAGATTTAAAAGAGAGGGTGTTAATGAGCCGTTTGGGGAGTCCTTTGTCAATGAGATACGGATGAATGAGGCCATGATGAGTGAGGAGAGGGAGGCTTTGGGATGACATATATATTGATTTTATTTCTGACATATGTGCTGCATCTTCTGCTCAAGCTAAACTGGGTGTGTACGGCTGTGGTGCTTGTTTTTCTTCTTGTTATGCAGCACTTTCACCGTATCAAAGACCAACGATTTCAGGAAGCGCGAAAGCGCTTTCTGGATGTATCGCTGTATATTGACACCCTGCTGTATTCATTTTCGAAGGAGCAGAAGATAATCCGTGCATTTGAGGATGTAAAGAGCACGCTGGCAGATGGCCATATGAAGGAGACTGTGAGCAGAGCACTTGACCACATGATGCTCACGTTTGATGAGACAGAGGTGTTTGTGGATGCTATGAGGATTATTGAGGATGAGTACAGATGCAACCGCATAGTGAATGTACATGAATTTATGGCACATGCTGAGTATTATGGCGGTGATGTCAATGAGTCTGCAAAGATACTGCTGCAGGATAAGAGTGCATGGGAGCGCAGGATACTGCACAATATCGAGGACAGACAAAGGATGTTTCACCAGATTATCCTGTCTGTTGTGACCTCTGTTATTATTAGCGGAATCATACTTTATCTGCCGGTTTTGAGCATGGATATCAGCAGCAATATCATAGTGCAGATACTGTCAGTTGCTCTTATAGTGCTTGACGATTTCATCATACTCTGGGGACAGAAATTCCTTGAAGTGGATTATCTGGCTATTGATTTGCTTCCTGAGGATGATAAGCATGCCAAAAAGCTCGAGGAATACAAGGCGTATAATCCGGCAAAGGAGCTTCGTGCGTCAATTCTTATGGCAGTTATACCGGCGTTAGCCAGTGTATTTTTACTGTATACTGACAGACAATGGCCGGCTGTGGCAGCTATGGGAGTAGCTCTTATATGTCTGAATCAGCATCGTATAGGTCACAGGCTTATGAAGAAAAATCTGATAGCGGATGTAAAGAGTGCATTTCCCAAGTGGCTGATGGACCTCGCTCTATTGATTCAGAGTGAAAATGTGCAGGTAGCCATACAGAAGTCGAGAGAGCATATACCGGTGATACTTAAGGAAGAGGTAAATACGCTTGTGGAGAGACTGGACGTGGAACCGGAGAGCTCTGACCCGTATCACAGATTTCTTGACTGTTTGAACCTGCCGGAGATAAACGCAGCCATGGGCATGCTGTATGCTGTTTCGATTGGAAATAGTGGCAATTGCGGAAGTCAGATTGATGAGCTGATTACGAAGAATCTGGAGATGCTTGATGTAGCAGACACCGCGAGGCTTAAGGATAAGACCGCCGGTATGTATCTTTTGTTTTTGGCTCCTGTTATCACAGCATCATTTAAGATGATAGTTGATATGGCTATTTTCCTTATAAGCTTTTTATCATACAAGGTAGTGTAGGGGGTGTGTTGTGAGTCAGATAATGAAGACCTTTTTAGGGGTATTTTTGATTATGTTTATGGTGGTTACATCATCAGGTGTGCTGTCGGGATTTATGACTGTCGTTGAGGCACAGAACCTACATGCGCAGATCATCAATGAGCTTGAGGACAGTGATTATGACAGCTCGGTTGCGCAGACCTGCTTTGAAAATGCATCAAAAGCCGGAGATATACTGGAGCTTAAACTGTATATGACAGACAATTACATAAGGACAGTTACAGATGCATCACAAATCACGTCGTCAGATGATATAGAAAAGGCAAGAGTAGAGCTTAAATTCAATTACGCGGTAGCATTTTTCGGAATAGAGCAGGAGCATGTGCTGAGCGGATATGCGTTGTAGTACTTTTCATGCGGATATAGCTGTATAAGAGGGGGAAACCAGATGGAGCTTTTAATAGAAGAATTGGGAGGAAGCGTTATTATGCTTCTTTTAGGCAGTGGAGTAATCGGTGTGCTCGTGTATGTGTCTACTCTGCTGTGATAACAACTGAATTGATTAAAAAGGTAACGTGAACAGTTACTTAAAAAGTATGTAAAGGTAAGAGAAAATGAAAGAAGTATTCAGACAGTATGGAGGCGTGCTGATTGCAGCGGCCGCCACAAGTGCATTTCTCGTGTTGATGGGAAATATTGTGCTGGCTCAGGGAGGCATGCTTGCGCAGCTTATAAATATATGGGGTAACAGTGCAATTTAAATAATCGGGAGACTATAGATGAAGGAGATAATGCAGACATATGGAGCCATGATAGTGGCGGTGGTTGTAGGAATTGCGCTGCTGTCGGGATTTGGGGCTTTGAAGAACAAAATGAGTGTGGCATTTGCGCCGCAGGATATATTGAGCAGCGATAGCACAAACGACAGCTATGACAGCATGAAAAATATACCGGTTCCGGGTATTGAGCTAAAGGAGAAAATGCGTCAGAATGCTGTAAGCTACAGTGTGTATGACCTGCTTGATGTTACAGCGCATGAGGATAATCTGGATAAGCTTGAAGTTTATGCCTTGTATGATTCGGGCAGAAATGACTGTACAGGCAGCATATCAGCCGATGGCTCGTCACTTAGCTTTCCGGATTATGGTGTGTATGATATGCATGTCAGGATAACCTGCAAAAAAGGCACAAAGGATCATGTTAGGATAAGTGTTCCAATTAATAGAAAGGTAGTAGGTTTATAAAATGAAAAATGTAGTGCTTGGAATAATTGGCTGTCTTATTGTAGTGTATACAGCTATGCTTGGGCTTAGTGTATACAATGTGACAGTCAGGGAGAACCAGATGGAGAAATGTCTGTCGTTAGCACTCTCAGGTGCTATGAACAGATATTACGAGCCAAATATGTATATCGTGGATAAAAAGCCTGTCAGCAGCTATGATGTGGAAAAAGCTGTCATAGAGGACATTGATGAGAGGCTTACAGCAGGCGGTAATGCAAGTACAACGGTTTATGTCTGTGATATGGAAAAGGGCATTATTTCAGCAGAAATAGAGGAAGAGTTTAAGCTTCCTACAGGTGTAACAAAGAAAATAAGCTGCAAAAAGACTATTGTAGCAGATCAGCCAATGGAGGATAACTAGCGTATGAAAAATGAAAGACAACAGAGACTTTTATTCATTATACCGGCAGTGATAATAGCAATAATTCTTATCATATGTATAGCAGTGGCAGTAGGCTCAAAATCAGGAAATAAAGGGAATAAAAAGGATTCCCGGTCTGTCAGTGTGACTGAAAATGAGCAGGATATTGTAGCTGAAAGTGAGATGCTTGAGCTGGTGAAAGAGGATGCTTTGAAGGAATCAAATGTAGAGGATAAAGATAATAAGCAAAACGACGGTACGCAATCAGATACCAATGATAATTCTGTAGCAGGTGATATTAATTCGGATAATGCAAATACAGCGTCAGATAAATCATCAGAAGACAAAACTGCAGCCGGTCAAAAGACGTCGACAGACAGCAATAAGACATCGACAGGCAGCAATAATACACAAAAAACTGCCGGTAACGATTCGAAACCGGAAGCATCAAATCAGACAGCTGCACCTGAGCCGGCTCAAAGTGAGCTCGCGCAGCCGGAAGCGCCTAAAAATGAGTATGTTGCACCGGGATGGATATTTTATGGCAGTAAGGCTGGAAATGGCATGAGTGGGGAGCAGAAGGCGTATGTTGATTCAGTGATACAGCAGTGGACAAATGGAAGTTTGTCAGATGATGCAATCGGAGATATGTTTATTGAAAAAATAGCACAGGAGTGGCAACTTCCGATGATAACGGCTGGCGTGACAAGTAATTTGCTATGTCTGTTTCCTTCAAGGGCAGAAGTTACGGATTATAGTTTAAATTTAGCCAATATGAACGGAACTTATAATTTTGTTGGTTTGTATACAAAGGGAGAATATGATGAAAATGGATATCTCAAATGTTATTATTGGGAAGCGGGTGTTCTTTAGAAAATGCGTTTGCATAATGTTTGCAGCTGCAGTTATTATTACCTATATGTTCTCAGTCGATTGCAATATAGTGAAGGCTGATGAATGGGATGATGCTGTGAAGTACTATTCTAATTATGGTAATGCTGCTGTTTTTAAGGCTACAAATAAAATGAATGGCAATATTTATTTTTGTTCAGCAGGAAATACATCTACGTCAGGAACCAAGTATAGGACAATTGGATACAAAATGACAATTAAAGGGACAGGTGGAAATGAGATACAGAAAATTTATTTCCAGCTTGGCGGACAATATCTGACACTCTTAAACAGCAAAAAGCAATCAGGCAAGGAGTATATGCTTTATGTGATTACTTTACAGAATATTAAAACCCGATTTAATACACAGTCCCTCAATGCCCTTAGCTCCGGCTCATGCACTATCGTCCTCGATGCCTGCATGGTACTTCGAGTAAATGGCAAGAATAAGGGTGGCATGAATGATAATGGTCCTTCCTGGGGAAAGGTTTATACTACCTATGCAGGTATATCTAAAGCGGCAAACTGGACGGACAGTGCACTCTCAGCACTGTATTCGTATTATGGCAAGACTGTGAGAGGACTGTTTCATACAATTGATGTCAGGAAATCTACAGGCATTAGCAGTGTATCAGGGGGAGGTACATACTGCTATGGTACGTATGTGACAATCAGTGCGAGCAGCTCTACCGGATATGATTTCACGAATTGGAACAATGATTCGTCTATGAGCTCATCATCATATGGTTTTTTTGTGAATTCGGGTGGCACTTATACGGCATACGCAAAGGCAGGGAATATAGATGTGACATTTTGGCAGAACACGAGTGCGTCGGATTCAGAAAAGACTACAAAGAGCTACACATATGGAGGCATCAATCAGGCTTTTCCGGCTGTGGTAATTATACTTAATTATGTTATAAGTAAGCTGCTTGTATTCAGAAAAGATAAGAGTGAGAAGTAAAAGGAGAAGGTAATGGAAAAGAATGTATTAGAGTTTCTTGAAAACTCACAGAGAATGTATGGGGAAAAGACAGCGTGTGCGGACATGAATAATGAACTTACATACACACAGCTTATGAATCAGGCAAAGTTCATAGGAAGCTGTCTCTCACTTAAGATTAAGCCTACACAGGGAGTTCCTGTGTATATGGATAAGACATGTAATACATTATCTTTATTTATGGGAATTGTGTATGCAGGCGGATATTACTGTATGCTTGATACAACTCATCCGGCTGAGAGAATTAATCTTATATTAGATACGATCCAGGCAGATATTCTGGTTGTAGATAATAAGTCAGCCAAGAAAGCAGAAAAGCTCGGATTTCAGGGCGAGATTATTAATCTTGACGAATTGCTTGAAGAGTATGACGGACAGGCTGTGGATTCAGAGACTTTTTGTATTGGAAAGACCAAAAACCGGCCTCATCCCGCAGACAGCGCAAAATGGTATCCAGCAGGTTCATCCCGAAGACAGAGGCCAGAGCACCGGTGACAACACAGGAAAGGATCAGCGGTCCCAGAGCATTGGATGGCAGGAACAGCATGATACAGAGTCCGTAGGGCAGAGCCGCCGCCGTGGCGATCAAGCCGGAACCCAGCAACTGCCAAAAGTCCCGCACAACGATCTCCAGGATACGGGCAAGCCCTTTTTTTCGCCGCTGTCCTTCCGGGTACAAAGCGCCGGTGGCGGGGTCTTTTTTGTAGATCTCAAAATGCTTCATGTTCATTCCTCACTAAAGTACCCTGATACCGTGTTGGCATCTGTTTATATAAAACATTATAAGTCATTCGGCTGGCCGGAGCGACATCACTGTATCAGGTTCGGTGTATTTTGAAGCATCTCCTGAATTTTTTCAACCCGCCATGCTGCTGCGGATGATATGATGAAAAGGGGCATGATCCGTCCCCGGTTAGGAGGAATATCAGATGAATTTGCCGTTGGTATTGGAAAAGAATACGACTCCGCAGAATTGATTCCGGTTCCCGTAAAGGAGTATGTGAAGGCTAACTTCCCGAGAGAGATTATTACTAAAATCGAGCGCGGAC
>ENA-UEOR01002295-UEOR01002295.1-human-gut-metagenome-genome-assembly--contig:-NODE-2295-length-10539-cov-30.545402_pt1 | contig 10539 bp, 10 predicted proteins | sample MGYA00242887_ERZ507890 | MGnify/ENA primary metagenome ERZ507890 (study PRJEB26167, sample SAMN06115431) | human gut metagenome | host: Homo sapiens | place: China:Guizhou | collected 2014-10-21...
GCTCGGTTTAGCTAAATCGTCCAGCCCTTTGCGGGCGTCGCGGTAATCTTCCAGCGCTTTATCCAGAAACTTGCGATCGGCTTTTTCTTCCACCAATGGAAGCAATGCACGCAGAGTCGACTTGATATCGCCGACCAGTGCCATATCTACCTTGCTGTGCGCACCAATGCTAGCTGGATTAATATCAATCTGAATAATTTTTGCATCGGTCGGGTAGAAAGCACGGTAGGGAAATTGCGTGCCGAGTAGCACTAACGTGTCGGCGTTCATCATGGTATGGAAACCTGACGAGAAGCCGATTAACCCGGTCATTCCAACATCATACGGATTATCGTATTCGACATGTTCTTTACCGCGCAGGGCATGAACAATAGGCGCTTTAATTTTCCCGGCAAACTCAACTAACTCTTTATGCGCCCCCGCGCAGCCGCTGCCACACATCAGGGCGATATTGCTGGAATAACGCAGCAGTTGCGCCAGTTTGCGTAACTCTTCTTCTTCCGGCGTCACGACTGGTTGTGGCGCATGATACCAGTGCATGGTTGCCCCTTCTGGCGCAGGTTTTAACGCCACGTCGCCTGGTAACACGACAACCGAAACCCCACGGTTAAGCACCGCTTTGCGCATGGCAATCGCCAGTACTTGTGGGATCTGCTCCGGGCTGGAAACCAGCTCGCAATAGTGACTACATTCGCGGAATAGCTCTTGTGGGTGGGTTTCCTGGAAATAGCCGCTGCCAATTTCGCTGGAGGGAATATGAGCGGCAATCGCCAGTACCGGAACGTGAAAAAGATGCGGATGGCAAGGACAAACCGAATAAAGTCACTGACGGTCCGTATCTGTTCCGTACAGGAACAGGTAGACTCGGTATGATTTGGACTAGTTGGATTTATAATGTGTACACTCAGGGAGTGGCTTATTCTGAAAGCGGAACCTTGGATGGACCATGGATACAGGAGAAAGACCCGATTACTCCTCCCAATTTCGGTCATGGGATGTTGTTTCAGACCTTGGACGGTAAATGGTTGATGTCTGTACATAGTCATAAAGATGTAAACGGGCGTTATATTCGTATTCCTCACTTGTTTGAAGTCGATTTTTCCAGAGATAAATTGGTGGTGGGAAAACCATATATTCCTTGAAAGTGCTTTATCTTTTTTCGAGAGGAAAGGTAATTACTTTTGCCTTCAATGAAAAGAGATGTGTAGAAAGAGTTGGAGGGACAGCTTTATGAGTCTGTCCCTCCAAATAAATGACCGGGTTAATCCCAACCCGGATTCTGTTTCAGTGCACCCTGAGCCAGGTCTACCTCTTCCAAGGGGATAGCCCACAGATAGTCACGGTTGGCGTTGAACTTGCGGGTTTCAATAAAAATGCTTTCTCCTTTTGCATTTACCCCGTATACTGGTTTAGTAACATCCTTTTCAGTTGTTTTATAGCTACGGGTATCAAACAGGTGCATTCCCTCGAAAGCAAATTCCAAACGACGTTCCAAACGGATAGCTTCGCGCATTTGATCTTTGGATAAGCCGGAAGGCAGAGGAGGAAGATTTACGCTGGGACGCTGACGGATTTGATTGACCGCATCATATACTTCCGTATCCGGAGCAGACAGATTTTCGTTACGAGCCTCGGCGAAGGTCAGCAGCACTTCTGCATAGCGGATATAGATAAAGTTGGTCCAGTCATAATTATTGATACCGTCATTGTCCGGATTGATATACTTTTTCATGCTATATCCTGTACGGGTATGGCTGCCATCTCCCATATTGTTCAGGTTGAAAGTCTTTCCTGCTATTTGTGACCCGTTCCACAGTACAGAGAAGCCTAGACGGGGGTCACGGTCGGCAAACGGGTATATTTATCTGTCGGCAAATCCAAGTCGATACCCACAGAGCGGGTTGTTTCCTTATTTTCAATATAGTTCATCGCCCGGGATGAACCACGGGGAACTTGAAGAGCTTGCCGATCATCGTCACCGGCATCCTGCTTTCTTTCTACAGAATGCATGGCCAAAGCCGTTTGCATATGGGCAACATCGGGGTAAAAAAACTCATCATCGTTGCGGGTCTCAAAACGATAAGAGCCTTTATTAGGTGTCTTATCGGCTACTTTTGCCGCAAAATAGAAATAATCCTCATCGTAAGCCAAATAAGCTGTAGCCATTCCGTCGGCATTTGTTTCAAAGTTTTTAAACGGATACCACGCAGCTTCGGTCAGCGATACACTTGCATCCGAAGAGCCTTTCACGGGCTGGGGAATGGCATTTGTCCAATCATCCAACTTTCCATCAACCATAATCGTTTGTTTAGTAATATAGTTCACATGCATATCTTCCCAATGGACAGCCAATCCGTCTTTCCCGCCATCAAAGCAGACATCAAGTGGGTAAGTATTATCCGCAACCGCATCTCCTCCAGTTATATTTACTTTTATCGTTTTTGTTTCATTGGGTTTAAATGATATTTTCACAGGATAATCCAATAGAAGATTACCTAATTTCACCTGCAAATTACCACTTACCTTCCTATTCAATATATTGGTCATAACCAACTCCATAGTCGGCCGTTCCGAAATGGGAGTTGTCATGTCTTTTGCTACGATTTCCAATGGTTCATACCCATCGATACGAGCACTCTTCAATGCCTGCTGAAGTTTCGCAAACGAACCTTTACTGCCATCAGTTCGCATATAATATCCCCTATAATTCAAAGGAATTTCATATTTTCCTTGATGCGGTTGCATCACATTCCCATAAAAATCATATAAAATAAATGAGGATTGAGCTTTTAACGTCAATGTTCCACCTTCTATGGCTTTATAACCCGATAAAGCATCTTCCGTTTTTGTTCGTTCGGCTGATCCTTGCGGTAAGTTTTTTATTTTTTCCCGAAGCGCTATTTTATCGGAAAAGCTGTTTTGGATATAAAACTTTAAGGAGTGAAGATTATGCTGGGCTTAACAATGACAGATATTGTAATTATGACCTTGGGTATCGTTTCACTCATTATTTGGTTGATGTTCTTTATCAAAGGGATGAAGTACAATTCAATGTTTGATGTGCTTGTTGAGAAAGAATATCCATTTAAGGAGATATACGGACTCGGTTACGCAGTACTCGAAACAATAAAATATAATTATAAATCAAAAGGCGACAGAAAACTTCGTCAGGAACTTGATGTATTGTACGGCAGTAAATATTCAGAGTATTATTTGCGAACGATTCATTCCCAACAAATAACAATTGCATTTACTTTATTTGTACTTTCCTTTATTTTGTATGGACTTGCATCGGATGTGCTTGCACTGATAGTGGGTTTTGTTTTTGCTGGACTTGCGTACTATTATTTTGGTACGGTAACGAAAAAAAGAATTCTTAAAAGGTCAGATGAACTGCTTCATGATTTTTCAGAAGTTGTTTCAAAGTTGGCTTTGCTTACAAATGCCGGAATGATTTTGCGTGAGGCATGGCAGGAAGTTGCCTTTGCAGGCACATCAACAATTTACACCGAAATGCAAACCACATTCTTCCAAGTGTTTCTGAATTGCTGCGTAGCTCTTCGGATCACCATAGATGGTGATAGTTCCTTCTTCTTCATCTTCGTCGAACTCATCCTCTACATTATAGTCAATCAAATCCAGGATCAGTTCTTCCATATCCATTCCTTCTTTCTTCTTGAAAGTAAATACACATTTATGGTCGAACAAAAAAGCTAAGGAACCGGTAGTACCCAAGTTTCCACCGAATTTGTTGAATACTGAACGCACATCTGCTACGGTACGGGTAGTGTTGTCTGTCAATGTATCAACAAATACAGCTACTCCGTGAGGACCATATCCTTCGTAAGTCATACCTTTGTAGTCACTGGTATCTTTACCCATTGCATTCTTAATGGCGCGTTCAATGTTATCCTTCGGCATGTTTTCACGCTTACAAGTAGCGATCACACCACGTAGGGTCGGGTTATTTTCGGGTTCCGGACCACCTGCTTTTACAGCTATAGCGATTTGTTTACCCAGTCTTGTAAATGTTTTGGCCATGTGGCCCCATCTTTTCAGCTTTGTAGCTTTTCTATATTCAAATGCTCTTCCCATTGGATTGTAGTTTTATAATGGTTATTTTTATTATTATCTTAGTTTTGCACCTAGTTTGTTTTCTAGGTTAGCAATCAGTTTGGACATGATCTTGTCAATCTGTTTGTCGTTCAGTGTTGCGCTTTCATCCTGTAACAAGAAGCTCACTGCATAACTTTTTTTACCCGGTTCCAGATTCTTGCCTTCATAAACATCAAACAATTCTACTTCTTTCAGCAGTTTTTTTTCAGTCTCATAGGCTATTTTTTCGATTTCTGCAAACTGTATGTTCTTGTCAATCAACAAAGCCAAGTCACGTTTCACAGCCGGGAACTTGGAAAGTTCTTTAAAGTTGACTTTAGCCGACTTGATGGCTTTCATCAGTTCTTTCCAGTTGATTTCTGCATAATATACCTCATTGTCTATATCGAATGCTTTTTGAATCTTCTTGCTGATGATGCCGAAGGTGGCCAATAACTTGCCGCCACGTGTGTGTACGCTGATGGCTGTTGAATAGATATCGTTGGTCAGGTTGCCGAATACCACGTTGCCGAAATTCAATCCCAAACGGGTAAAGATGTTCAGCACGTATGCTTTTAATTCGTAAACACTGCTGTTTTCATCGGGATGGGCCCATGAATTGCTGACGCGTTTGCCGGTTACCCATAATCCTAAATGATATTCTTCAGCATAAGCCGCAAGCACTTTTTCCGGGTTCTTCTTTTCTGCGTTATAAAAATAGCAGTTACCGAATTCAAAGAATTTCAAATCGGCGTTCTTACGATTGGCATTGTGCTGGATACTTTCCAAACCACCGAATAACAAAGTTTGACGCATCACGTTCAAATCGTTACTCAATGGGTTCATCAAGTAAACCAAATTTTCGTTCTTGTATGTTTCCGACCCTTCGTAATAGGAAGCGGCGGTCAGTGAATTGTTCAGTATTTCATTGAAACCACAACCTACCAGTTGCTCTGAAATCAGATTTTGTAATTTCTGGGAGTAATCCACTTCACCTTTGGTGGTCAGGCTGGATTTCAAGGTAGTAGGAATCTCCACATTATTATATCCGTAGATACGGAGAATGTCTTCTACTACATCGCAATCACGTTGCACATCCACACGATAGGGGGGAACTTGTAAAGTCAAGCCTTCGGGTGTTTCGTTCACAATCTTCATTTCAAGACTGGTGACAATGCTCTTTATGGTTTCCACCGGTATGGTTTTTCCTATCAGTGAGTGGACTTTCTCATAATTCAGCTCTACTGTAAAATCGGCTATCGGGGCAGGGTAGTTGTCTTTAATTTCAGAAGAAATAGTACCTCCTGCCAGTTCTTGAACCAGTAAAGCCGCTTCTTTCAATGCATAAATAGTTCCGTTGGGGTCAATACCACGTTCGAAACGGAAAGAAGAGTCTGTACTCAATCCATGGCGACGGGCTGTTTTACGTACCCAAGTCGGGTTGAAATAAGCGCTTTCCAAAAATACATCTACTGTCTGCTCGGTTGTTCCCGAATCCAGACCACCGAATACGCCGGCAATGCACATCGGTTCTTCAGTGTTGCATATCATCAGGTCCTTGTCGGATAATTTGCGTTCCACTTCGTCCAAAGTAACGAATGTAGTACCTTCGGCAACAGTCTTCACTACAATCTTACCACCTTTAATCTTATCTGCATCAAAACAGTGCAGGGGCTGGCCGTATGCGTGAAGGATGTAGTTGGTGATATCCACGATATTATTGATAGGACGTACTCCAATCAGGCGTAATTTGTTTTGCAGCCATTCGGGACTCTCTTTTACAGTTACCCCTTTTATGGAAACTCCGGCATAACGCGGACATGCTTCTGTATTCTCTACTTCAATGGCGATGTCCATATCATGGTTATCCACTTTAAACGCTTCTACAGACGGACGTTTTAAAGTGGCTTGTTTGCCGTTTTGAATCAGGTAGGCATACAGATCTCGGGCCACGCCGTAATGTGAGCAGGCGTCCGCACGGTTCGGGGTGATATCCACTTCCAGTACGTATTCGCTTTTGATATTGAAATAATCTTTAGCGGGAGTACCCGGAACAGCATCCGCCGGCAGTACGATGATACCTTCGTGGCTGTTTCCGATACCGATTTCGTCTTCGGCACAGATCATACCCATAGATTCAATTCCGCGGAGCTTTGATTTCTTGATGGTAAAACATTCTTCGCCATCGTATAGCTTGGTGCCCAATGTGGCAACCACCACTTTCTGTCCGGCAGCTACGTTAGCGGCTCCACAGACAATCTGTACCGGTTCGCCTTGTCCCAAATTCACAGTAGTAACATGCATGTGGTCTGAATTGGGATGAGGTTCGCAAGTCAGCACTTCGCCGATGACAATACCTTCCAGACCACCTTTAATTGTTTGGACTTCTTCTACGCCTCCGGTTTCCAAACCGATGGAAGTCAGCGCTTCGGCCACTTCATCCGGTGTCAAATCGAAGTTGACGTATTCTTTCAGCCAATTATAAGAGATATTCATATATGATATTTTTTATGTATTTCCAAATGACCTGCAAATTTAGTAATTATTTTCTTTTATCCTGTTATTTATCCATCACAGATTACTCAGATTAACACAGATTTTTCTTTGAGGGAAATAATCCGTGTTAATTCTGTGAGGGATAAATAAATGTCAGAACGGTAAAGGTCCTTCGGGAATAGGGGCTCCGAACGGATTATTGTCGGCAGGTGCGGCATCAGGAGATGGGGGAGGTACACTGTTGCCGCCACCGTTCATTTTGGAACGGATAATACCCGGTGCCTCACCCGGCATAGGCACGATGACATCATCGTCCGGATTCTGGAAGCGGGCGAATTCGCCACGGAAACGCAGCAGTACATCACCTACGGCACCGTTACGGTGCTTGGCGATAATGATTTCTGCCATACCGTGCAAGTCGTTCCCTTTTTCATCCGAGTAGATTTTATAGTATTCCGGGCGGTGGATAAAGCATACCATATCGGCATCCTGCTCAATAGCTCCGGATTCACGGAGGTCACTGAGCTGGGGGCGTTTTCCGTCAATACCCTCACGACTTTCCACACCACGGTTCAGCTGGCTCAGTGCGATGATGGGGATGTTCAGTTCTTTGGCTAACCCCTTCAGTGAACGTGAAATGGTACTGACCTCTTCCTGACGGCTACCGAATGACATTCCGCTGGCATTCATTAACTGAAGGTAGTCAATGATAATGATTTTTACTCCATGCTCGCGTACAAGCCGTCGTGCTTTGGTGCGTAATTCAAAGACGGACAAGGATGGTGTGTCATCCACATACATCGGAGCATCGTATAATTCTTTTATTTTATAATCCAGTTGTCCCCATTCATACGGAGCCAACTGACCACTCTTGATTTTCTCACCCGGAATTTCGCACACGTTGACAATCATACGGTTGACCAACTGTACGTTGGACATTTCAAGAGAGAACAAAGCCACAGGGATTTTCGCATTTACCGCCATGTTCTTTGCCATGGAAAGCACAAAAGCCGTTTTACCCATAGCGGGGCGGGCGGCAATAATCACCAGGTCGGAATTTTGCCAGCCCGAGGTCATTTTGTCCAATGCATGGAAACCGCTTTCCAGACCACTCAGCCCGTCCGTTCGTGCCGCCGCTTTTTGAAGCATCTCATACGCTTCCTGGATGACAGGGTTGATTTGCGTATAATCCTTCTTCATGTTCTGCTGCGAGATTTCGAACAGTTTTCCTTCCGCTTCCTGCATCAGGTCGTCCACGTCTTGGGTTTCGTCGAAAGCCTTTGTCTGGATGTTGCTGGTAAAGGTAATCAGTTCGCGTGCAAGAAACTTCTGCGCGATGATACGTGCGTGATATTCTATGTGTGCGGAAGAGGCTACCTTGCCGCTTAGCTGTGTTATGTAAAAAGGACCGCCTGCATCTTCCAGTTCACCGGTGCTGCGTAATTGTTCGGCCACAGTCAAGATATCGACTGGTTGCTGGCGTAAAGCCAAAGAGGTAATAGCCGAATAAATAAGTTGGTGACGGCGTTCATAAAAAGATTCGGGACGAAGAATCTCACTTACTAATGAGTAAGCATCTTTTTCTATCATTAAGGCTCCCAATACAGCTTCCTCCAGCTCAGGTGCCTGGGGCTGTAAATGTCCGTATTCGTCAACAGGCTTTGCTTTCGAAGTTTTGGGAGTACGTGTCATTTTTCTCGTTTCTGCCATTGTCGTCTGTTTAAAGTAGGGCAAAGATAGAACTTTTTGCTGAGTTGGACACTCGTCCATTCCCAAAAATAATAAAAGAAATATGAACCTGAATATACGGAGAAATGAACAATCTGGACAGTAAATGGTTTTTTTATATGGTAAAATGAAAAGTTTGTTCTATATTTGGCGCTCTGTCCGGATAAAAGATGGCGTGCATCTTTGTAGAACGGGCAACAACTCTTACCCCAAAGAATACCTGGGATTCGAAAAGAAAGCGCAGGATTTCTCTTATCAAAAGAATGCAGAGGAAACGGAACTGCAAGTAAAAATCGTTGCGGCTGATAAAACAAGTGAAGACCGGATTGTCTTCATCGAGTCGCCCGCACGGCCGACGAAGCCCGGAAGCTCTTCGGCACCGTTTTATAAAATTAAAGATAATAAAATCACCATCAAGGGCGGCAGCAAATCGGCCAAAGCCACAATCCTGGTTTATCCCCGGAAAGTGGGAACGAATGAATACATTCAGCTTATCTGCCGGCCTCAGAACGGAAAGTCGGAAACGACCAAGATGTCTATCCTGCTGGTGAAAAAATAACGAAATAAACAATGAAATATACAGACCGGGAACTTGACCGATTACTGGAGAAACTTATCGCATCCACCCGCTCGCCCAGAGGAAAATTCTCGGCAGCGGCAAGCTATCAGATATTAGAGAAACGATTGCCGCGTCCGGCACTTCGCCTCTTCTCTTTACGCACCTTGTCGGCAGTAGCTGCCATCGCTTTGCTCTGCTTCATAGGATGGAACACTTACTGCTATCTGAAACCTGCCGCCTTACAGACAATTTCCACACTGGCCGATACGCGGACCATCAAACTGCCCGACGGAACGGAAGTGACGCTGAACCATTTCTCGTCACTCACCTATCCCGAAAAGTTTAAGGGAGAACACAGGGAAGTGAACCTGAAAGGAGAAGCGTATTTCGAAGTGACGAAAAATAGGAAACACTCTTTCATCGTACAGACAGAGTCGGTCAATGTAGAGGTACTGGGCACTCACTTTAACGTAGAGTCCTATCCGGACGATCCGGAAGTGAAGACCACGCTACTCGAAGGTTCTGTAGCCGTGAGCGATAAAAGCAATTCTGTACGTATCGTCTTGAAACCAAACGAAAGTGCTATATATAATAAGGAGAAAAAAAGCATGACCCTTGAAGTTTCAGACCGCGTTGCCGAAGAGATAGCCTGGCGGAACGGAGAATTGATTTTTACCAATCTCCCCTTGCAGGAGATTGCCCGCCAGTTGTCCAACACATTTGGCGTAGATATCTCCATAACAGACACTGCTTTGCAGAATTACCGGATCACGGCACGGTTCTCCAGTGAAGAAGGTCTCGACCAGATTCTCGATCTGCTACATACTGTTGGCAATTTCAACTATTCATACAATAATAAAGAAATAACGATTACTACTAAACTTAACTAGACATGAGAAAATCCAATCCGGATTTCCACCACATCAGAAGTTACATTCTGATGTGTGTGGTTTCCCTAACCTTTTCGACAATCTATGCGCAAACACCGGAACCCAAGCTCACACTCAAACTGCAAAACACCAGCTTGTCAGAAGTCATCCGGCAGATAGAACAGGACACCGGCTTCTCTTTTATCTATGGAGAGGAGGTGAAGCTCGACCATAAAGTCAGCCTCAACGTACAAAAGAAACCTCTCAGAGAAGTCCTGAACCTGCTATTCGCCAATAAGCCGATAAGCTATAAAATAACCGGGAAGCATATCTTATTACAAAAAACGCCCCCCAAACCCGTAAGCCGGAAGTTCACTGTCAGTGGATACGTGACCGACGGAGCGTCTGCCGAAACGCTGATTGGTGCAAATATTCTTGAGAGTCGTCATCATCAGGGAACTACCACCAATCCTTACGGTTTCTACAGCATCACGCTGCCTGAAGGAGAAGCTCGACTGAGTTTCTCCTATTTGGGATATACCGGCCAGCAACATGTGCTGAACTTAACCGCAGATACTCTACTGAACATCCGGATGAAAGACAACAATATGCTGCAAGAAGTAGTCATCGTGTCGGACAAAGCCGAATCGGGAGTCATGGCCACCCAGATGGGAGCCAGCGAAATACCGATGACCCAGATAAAAAACACACCCAGCATCCTGGGAGAAGCCGATGTGATGAAAGCCATCCAGCTGATGCCTGGCGTACAGGCAGGAGTAGACGGTTCAGCCG
>ENA-UEOR01002302-UEOR01002302.1-human-gut-metagenome-genome-assembly--contig:-NODE-2302-length-10530-cov-27.341433_pt1 | contig 10530 bp, 8 predicted proteins | sample MGYA00242887_ERZ507890 | MGnify/ENA primary metagenome ERZ507890 (study PRJEB26167, sample SAMN06115431) | human gut metagenome | host: Homo sapiens | place: China:Guizhou | collected 2014-10-21...
CTGGGTGACCACCATGTCCTTGACGCCGCCGCTCATCTCGCTGCCGATGACGATGCCGCCGTGGCCCTTGTCCAGCAAGCAGTTGCGGATGACGGTGTGCTCGCAGCTCTTCTTCAGCTTCATGCCCAGGAAGACCTTGCTGGCCTTCATGGCGATGCAGTCGTCGCCGACATGGATGTTCACGCCGATGATGCGGGTATCCTCGCAGCTTTCGGGGTCAATGCCGTCGGTGTTGGGGGCGTTGTAGGGGTTGTTGATGTTGAAGTTCAGCAGATCCAGATGCTTGACGAAGATGGGGTGGATGGTCCAGGAGTAGCTGTTCTGCACCGTGATGCCGTGCAGGCAGATGTTGTCGCTGTCCACCATAGCGACCGCACGGGGACGCCATGCGATCCGCTTGACCTTCGGGTCGATCCACCAGTCGCCGTTCTGGGCGTCGCAGTCCAGGGTGCCCTCGCCGGTGACGACGACGTCGTGCACCTGGGTGATGTTCAGCAGGCCCGCAAAGCTGCTCAGGGGGTTGCCCTCCCAGCCGGTCAGGTAGTATTCATCCACCTCGTTCTCGCTGGGCAGGACGCCGGGCAGGATGGGGTAATGGGTGCGGTCGTTGTCGCCCAGCAGCACGGCGCCCTTTTCCAGATACAGGGTCGTGCAGCTCTTCAGGAACAGGCTGGCGGTGCGGTAACGGCCGGCCGGAACATAGACGGTGCCGCCCTTGGGGCAGGTGGAAAGGGCCGCCTGCAGCTTGCCGGTGTTGTCGGTCTCGCCGTCAGCCACCAGACCGTAGCGGGACGCATCCACAAAGAAGCTCTCGTCCTGGGTGCGGAAGTTCGCGGTCAGGGTCTCGCCCTCCGACTCAACGGTGACGGTGTAGTCGGTGGCCGGGGTCAGGGAGAAGAGAGAGAACACGTTGGTGTCCTGGGCCTCCCGGACCGGTTCGCCGTTCAGCAGCACCCGGAAGGGGTGGGCCGGACGGAAGCACAGGCCGTTTTCCAGCTCGAAGACGGCGCTGCGGGTCATGGAGCGGATGAGTGACAGTTTCATAAAACAAAACCTCCTTGGGGTTTCGGCTTGCCCGCGCGGGGCGGACGTGATACACTGGAGAAAACGAAAAAAGCGGGGGATCCATTATGCCAATGCGAGCGGAACGCGATAAACTGAATGCAAAGACGCTGGCGCTCCAGCTGCGGATGACCGAGAGCGAGTACCGCCTGCAGGAGGATGAGGAGACCTGCCGCATTCTGGTGGTGACCGGCGGCAGCTGCACGTTCCGGCGGGGAGATGCTTCGCTGCTGGTCAACCCCGGCTGCGTGCTGCTGCTGGGGCCGGGGGGCGGCGTGTTTCAGCAGGCGGGGCATCTGGCCCCGGAGCTGATCGGCTGCCGCTTCCCGGCGGCGGTGCTGACCGAGCTGAAGAGCGTGATGCAGCGGGATTTCAGCCCGCTGTTCGAGCCGGACGACCCGATCCTGCTGTACGGCCCGGTGCAGTGGGCCAGCCGCCTGCGCACCCTGCTGAACCTGATGCGGAGCGCCGCCGGGGAGCCGGACTGCCCCGGCATCATCTACCTTTCGCTGCTGCTGCATTATGTGGACCAGGAGTGCAAAGCCGAGCGGCAGACCGCCCGCCCCCGGAACGAGACCGTGGAGCAGATCTGCGCCTACCTCGCCGCGAACTACCAGCAGAAATTCTCCCTCACCGATGTAGCGGCGCGGTTCTATCTGTCGCCCTACTACCTCAGCCGTCTGTTCCGGCGGGTGACGGGGCAGTCCATCGTGGACTACATCAACGGCCGCCGCATCGAGGCCGCGCAGCATCTGCTGGAGACCACCGACCTGAACATCAGCGCGGTGGCCGAGCAGACCGGCTTTGCTTCGGCGGCTCACTTCCGCCGGGTCTTCCGGGAGATGATGGGCGTCGGCCCATTGCAGTACCGCAAGAGCAGCCGCGGCTGAGCCTGCGCTGAACCTGCAAAGAGAAACGACCCCTATGCCGTGTGCACAGGGGTCGTTTTGATTGCTGCGTCAGGTTCCCGCAGAGCGGAGCGAAGAGCGATCAGCCCTTGACAGCACCGGCGGAGATACCTTCGACGAACTGATCCTGTGCACAGAAGAAGACGATCAGCTGCGGCAGGATGGAGATCAGGGACAGAGCCAGGATGCGGTTCCATGCAAAGCCGGTATCACCGTCCATGGACAGCTTGACGAACAGGGACATCGGGTACTTTGCAGGGGTCTGCACGTAAAGCAGCGGGCCCATGAAGTCGTTGCAGCTCCACATGAACTGGAACAGAGCGCAGGACACCAGAGCAGGCATCAGCATGGGGACGATGACCTTGTACAGCGTCTGGAAGGAGTTGCAGCCGTCAATGGCAGCAGCCTCGTCCAGGTCACGCGGGACATTGCGCATGAACTGCACCAGCTGATAGACGAAGTAGGTCTCGGTCGCAAATGCGCAGTGGACCCAGATGGCCAGATAGAACGGGCTGTTGACCCAGCCGAACTTGGTGTACAGCAGGAACTGCGGAACGTTCAGAACGACCTGGGGCAGGAACAGGGTGGCCAGCATGATGCTGAACAGGATCTTCCGGCCGGGGAAGTCGAAACGGCCGAAGCCGTAAGCGGCAACGCAGGAGGAGATAACCGTGCAGATGACCTTGGGCAGAACATACGAATAGGTGTTCAGCATGGCCTGCAGGATGTTGATGGAACCGCCGAAGTTGTTCAGCGCGTTCTTATAGCCCTCCAGAGTAGGGTTCTTGACCCACAGGCCGATGCCTGCGAAGATCTCGCTGTTGTCCTTGAAGGTCGCGCTGATCATCCACAGCAGGGGATAGATCATGATGAGGCCGACCAAGATCAGGACGAGGTACTTGAAGAACGTCGCGATGACGTTGGATGCTTTCATTCCCATACTGTCACACCTTACCTTTCATCCGAGTAGTAGACCCACTTCTTCTGGCTGGTGAAGGCGATGATCGTGAGGATGCAGACGATCACGAACATGATCCATGCCAGTGCGGAGGCCATGCCCATCTGGTTGGACTTGAAGGCGTAGTTGTAAACCAGAATGGAGATCAGAGTGGTGGAGTTGCGCGGGCCGCCGTTGGTGATGATGAACGGGCCGTTGAACTCCTGGAATGCCTGGCAGATCTGCGTGACCAGGTTGTAGAAGATGATGGGGGTGATCATCGGGACGGTGATGGAGAAGAACTGCTTCCACTTACCGGCACCGTCGATGGTGGCCGCCTCATACAGGTCTGCGGGCACGCCCTTCAGAGCGGCCAGGAACAGGACCATGGCGGAACCGAACTGCCAGATGCGCAGGAAGCAGATGATCCACAGCGCATAGTTGGGGTCGCTCAGCCAGGAGGGGCCCTGTGCGTGGCCGAAGGTGATGGCGCGGATGATGGTGTTGACCAGACCGTCATCGCGGAAGACGGCCTTCCACAGAACGGCGATGGCAACGGAGCCGCCCAGGATGGACGGGATGTAGTAGACGGTACGGAACAGGTTCACGCAGGCGATCTTGAAGTTCAGGATGTATGCGATGAACAGAGCGAAGATCAGCTTCAGGGGCACGGTGACGAACGCGTACTTGAAGGTGGTGACCAGAGCCTTGGTGACCTTGGCATCAGAGAAGGCGGCGACGTAATTCATCACGCCGTACTGGTGGATGCCGTTGAAGAAGTTCATGTCGGTGAAGCTGTAATACAGCGACTGACCGAAGGGGATGGCCTTGAACACGATAAAACCGATGATCCAGGGGATCAGGTAGATCAGACCCTGCCACTTATCCAGGAACTTCTGTGCGGGGGTACGCCCGAGAGAGGGCGCTTTGCTTTCTTTCATCCGGGGATCCTCCTTTGGTGAAAATCAGTGCAACAAACCTTATGTCACACTTTGGCAACAGATTTGTCAGAGAATTGTAACCTGTACCTGAGAAAAAAGGGGCATCGGGCCTACGGGTGGACGATGCCCCTGATATGTAGCTTAACTCAGGTCAGCAAAGAAGATCAGACAGTGTAGCCAACTGCAGACATGCCATCCAGCAGGGTGTCAACAACATCTGCGCCGCTCTTGTTGTCGTAGTCAACGGTATCGAACACTTCCTGATAGATGCCGGTGCCGGTAGCCTTCAGATCGGAAGACTCGAACAGGGGATCCAGCTGGCAGGAAACAAAGCTCATGACCTTGCCGTTTGCCTCGGCGACCAGCTCGTTGATCTTACCGGCAGCCTGAGCGGTAGCCAGACCAGCCTTGGAAGCGGGGACACCGCACTCGGAGCCCATGATGGCAGCGCCGTCGCCGTTCCACAGGTACTCGATCAGGGTAGCAGCCTCAGCGGGGTTCTTGCAGGTCTTGGTGATGGCCATGCCCATGGAGACCTTGGAGAAGCCGCCGTTGTAATCGCCGAACTTGATCTCCTCACCAACGGTGAAGCCGGGCTTGTTCTCCTCGTCCAGAGCGTCCTGGTACTTGGAAGCAGCGGAATCCCACTCGAAGATGCCGGCGATCTTGCCGGTGATCCACTCGTTGGACTGGTGGGTAGCACCGTCACCGTTTGCACCGTAGTAGGTGGGCAGCGGCATGATGACGTGGCCATCGACCAGGCTCTTGATGAAGTCGATGCCCTCGGCGATCTCGTCAGCGGTGTAGTTCAGGGTAGAGGTGGTGGGGTCTGCCCAATCCTTGCCGTACTTGGACTCAAGGTAGAAGACCATCAGGATCATACGGTCGTATGCGCCCAGGTGCAGAGGATAGTAGTCATCGCCCAGCTTCTCCTGGAATGCCTTGCCTGCGTTCATCAGGTCGTCCAGAGTCTTGGGGACCTCGGTGATGCCAGCCTTATTAAAGGTGGTCATGTTCCAGTAGAAGATACGGCCGGTCATAGCGACAGGCACACACTGCTGGGCATTGGCAACATTGCAGGCTGCCAGCTTTGCGTCGTCCCACTGGGACATATCCAGGTAATCGGTGACGCTGTTCAGGTCGATGAAGGTCTGGCCGTTTGCAGAGTAGTTGTACAGCCAGTTCCAGTTGATCTGGCAGACATCCTCAGCCACGCCGCCGGCAAACTTGGTGGACATGGTGTCCTCCCAGCCGGACCATGCAGCGAAGGTGGGGTTGACGGTGACGTTGCTGTGCTCAGCAGAGAAAGCCTTCAGGGCCTCCTGGTAAGCGTTGTGACGAGACTCGCCGCCCCACCAGCTCATGGTCAGGGTGACGGGATCGCTGCTCAGGCCAGCCACGGAAGCTGCTGCTGCGGAAGAAGCGGTGGAAGCTGCGGTGGAGTTGGAGCTGCCGCCACAGGCAGCCAGCAGGCCAGCTGCGCCCACAGCGCCGGTGACCTTCAGGAAATCGCGACGAGAAATTGCCTTGCTCATTGTTTGTTCTCCTCCTAATATATAGAAACCATGTGCTCAGCGGCCTTATCTGCAAAAGGCTCGTTGTATACAATTATGATAACAAAATATCCCGCAAAAAGAAAGATGTAAATTGAAGAGAAGCGCGCAAAAAACGAACAAATATTGCGCTCGTGTTTGGCGCGGTTTTGACGTCCTTGCCGAAATGAATAAACTTGAGCGAAAAAACTGTGCAACATGTATACTTCAACAGATTGCATAGAAATTGGATCAAGGAGTCGGAGAAACCTCCTGAAATTGCAATATTTTTGTAACCAATCGGGAAATTTGCGTGGTTTTGTTGTATGCAATAAGTGAAATCGTTGACGATTCCACAGGTTTGTCAACTGATATATCAATAGCGCAATAAACGCGCGAAGTTGGATACAACTGATATATCACCCTGTCGGAGACGGTCTGTTCCGGGCAGAAAAAAGCGCTGCCCGGCGGGGCAGCGCTGAAAAAATTTTTTCTGGTTTTTGGGGGAACACGGCTGCAAAATGAACGCAATGCAATGCTTCTTCCGGGAAAAGCTCCGCTTTTTTATTTCGCGGCCCGGCGGGCGTAGAAGGCGCGGCGCTCGCGGAAGTAGCATTGGGGGCACATGCTGACGTACTGCACGTCGTTTTCCAGGTCGATGGCGACCTGTTCGCCCTCAAAGACGAACACACCGTTGACTTTGCGGCAGTTGCAGGTGGCCTTGCGGCCGCAGGTGCAGATGGTCTTCATCTCCTCAATGGTGTGAGCCAGCTCCAGCAGGCGGGTGGAGCCGGGGAACCCCTTGAGCGAAAAGTCCGACCGCAGACCGTAGCAGATGACCGGGATATTCAGGTCTACCGTGACCATGAACAGCTGCTCAGCCTGTGCCGGGGTGAAGAACTGGCTCTCGTCGCAGAGGACGCAGGCCAGCTTCTGGGTCTGGCTGGCGGCGCGGACGGCCTCGAAGATGTCCGCCTCCGGCGGGATGAGCAGGTCGGCCTTGCGCCGCACCCCCAGGCGGCTGACCAGTTCACCGCCGCCCTTGGTGTCCACCTGCGGCTTCAGGATGAGCACCTGCATCCCCTGCTCCTCGTAGTTGTGCGCCACCTGCATCAGGGCCGTGCTCTTGCCGCTGTTCATTGCGCCGTAACGGAAATATAGCTTTGCCATGAAGGTCTCCTCATAAAAAGCAACCCTCTCAGCCATCGCTGCGCGATGCCAGCTCTCCCAAAGGGAGAGCCATTGGCAAGCCGGTCAACTTTCTACGGAATGAGCAAAGCCCAAACTATGGGAAGCGAGCGGGCTTCGCTGTGATGGGAGGGTTGCTTTATCATATTATACTATATAGTAACAACGATGAAATCGGAACATCAGTCCTGATTGCGCAGGCGGTAGCCCAGGCTCATCAGGCTGTCGCCCAGGTGGACGTTCTCGACCACGACTTCCGGATACGGGACGGACAGGTCGTAGTGGGAGAAGTTCCAGAAGCCTTTGATGCCCAGGCTGACCAGACGGCCGCTCAGCTCTTCGGCACCGCTGCGGGGCACACAGAGAACCGCCACTTCGGGCTTGTGCTCTGCGCAGAAGCTCTCCAGCTGGTCGATGTGGAGGATCTGGATGCCGTTGATCTCCCTGCCCACTTCGTCCGGCGAGTTGTCGAAGGCGGCAATGAGCTTATAGCCGTTGGTATCGGTGGTGATGAACCGGCTGACGGCCTTGCCCAGACGGCCGCAGCCGATGAGGATGGTGGACAGGCGGTCGCCGTTGCCGAACAGCAGATTCTCCAGGATGGAGAGCAGGTTTTCGACCGAGTAGCCGATGCCCTGACGGCCGTTCACATCGCCGATGCAGTTGAAGTCCTGCCGGACCTGAGAGGCCGTGGTGCCCATCTGGGCGGCCAGTTCGCGGGAAGAGATGCTGGTGATGCCGTCGTTCTTCAAGGTCCGCAGAAAGCGGTAGTACTTGGGCAGGCGTTTGATCACCGGCAGAGATGCTTTACCAGGGGTGTTCATAGGTGGTTCTCCTTTCATCCATTCGATGCCGGTCCTCTGCGCCCACCGTGGCGCTCCGGCAGATTCAAAGAGTTTTGCACAATAATGATACATCTTTGTCAATCTTATTCATTATCTAAAGTATACAGCGGATGTGGAGAATGTCAAATAAAATGGAGCAATTTTTTCAAAAGTTAAGAAATCTTAGCCGCCGCATAATCATTGGACCCGCTGGGAACCCTGAAAAAAACAGAGCAGGAGGGGCTTATGGCAGAGCAGAACGAAAAAAACACCCCGGTGGAAGAGCAGCGGCTGGAAAAAGAGCAGATCGAGGATCTGGGCAGCGTCTACCGCACCAAAGGCCCCCACGCCATCCACTGCCTGACCGTGGTGGGGCAGATCGAGGGCCATGTGGAAGCGCCCCAGGGGCAGAAGACCACCAAGTACGAGCATGTCATCCCGCAGCTGGTGGCCGTGCAGGAGGACCCGGCGGTAGAGGGCCTGCTGGTCATCCTGAACACCGTGGGCGGCGATGTAGAGGCCGGGCTGGCGCTGGCGGAGCTGATCGCCAGCATCTCCAAGCCCAGCGCCGCCGTGGTGCTGGGCGGCGGACACTCCATCGGCATCCCGCTGGCCGTCAGCGCCCGGCGGAGCTTCATCGTGCCCACGGCCACCATGACCGTCCACCCGGTGCGGCACTCCGGGATGATCCTGGGTGTGCCCCAGACGATGCGGTGGTTCGAACAGATGCAGGAGCGGATCACCGGCTTCGTGGCGGCGCACAGCGGCATCTCGGAAAAGCGCTACACCGAGCTGATGCTCCGCACCGGCGAGCTGGTCATGGATGTGGGCACCATGCTGGACGGCCGCCGGGCCGTGCGCGAAAAGCTCATCGACGAGCTGGGCGGCATCTCGGATGCGCTGGCGTGGCTGTATCGGGAGATCGAACGCTGAGCGGGTTTTCGTTGCTATTTTCCATAGGTCGTGATAAAATGAAAGAATCGAATACTATGGGAGAAAGAGACAGGGTTGCAACGAAAGATGGCAAAGAAAAAACGAAAAACGACCGCAAGACGCGCACCTGCGCGGAGAAAGAGCCGGGCACAGGAGCGGATGCCCGCAGGGCTGGGCACCCTGTTTGCGGGCCTGCTGCTCATCGTGCTGGCCTTTGTGGAGGGCAGCTCGGTCTGGAAGGCCCTGCACGAGGTATTGTTCGGCCTGTTCGGCTGCGGCAGCTTCGTGCTGGGCGCAGCGATCTGCTATCTGGCCATCCTCTACACACGGGGCGAAGACCTCATCGGCCAGATGTTCAAGCTGATGCTGGGGCTGGTGTTTGCCAGCGGCACCGTCATCGTCTTTTCCGAGATCCCCGCCGACATCCCGGCGGCCCGCATGGTAGCGGAGTGCTATCAGAACGGCGTCCATGCCTGGCTGGGCGGCGGTGCCATCGGTGCCCTGCTGGGCGGCAATCTTCTGCTGCTCTGCGGGCGTCCGGCGGCGAATCTCGTGATGGTGGTGCTGGCGCTCTGTGCCAGCCTGTACATTTTTGATATCACCCCCGCCGAACTGTGGCAGTGGATATGTGAACTGGGCGGCAGCGCCCACGAAAAGGGCGTGGCCGTCTACGAGCAGAATGCAGCCCGCCGCGCCGAGCGGCAGGCCGCCCGCCAGGCCGAGGAGGAAGCGGCCGCGCTGGAAGCCGGAGACGAGCCGGACCTTTGCGGCGAAGAGGACGAGGCAGACGGCTTTGCAGCGCCGGGCTGGCTGTCCGGCATTTTCAGCTGGGGCCACAAGGTGACCAAAGAGCTGGAGGGCGAAGCCGTGCCCGAACCGGTGGACGACTCCCTCGGCTACGAAGCACCTGCCCCCTCCCCCGCACCTGCCCCGGCAGAGCCGCAGGAGGCCCCGGCCTTTACGCCGGTGCAGGTGGGCACGCCCCATCCCCGCGCCTCGTTTGACATCGACCTTGGGCCGGACAGCACCCCCGTGGTCGAGGGCGGCAGTGAGCCCATCGAGCCCTTCATCGTCGGGCCCGGCGGCACCTTCGGGCAGGACCCGCTCCACAAGCCCGCGCCCCGGCCCATCGTGAAGCCGGTGGTGCCCGATGCCATCGAGACAGCAGCCGAAGACTTCTTTGCAAAACCGGAAGCCCCGGCAGCCCCCGAAGCACCGGCCCCGGTGGTAACGCCCGGCATCCCGGCCCAGCCGGTGGACGAAGACCCCGCCGAAGCTCCTGCGTTCGACGGCAGCGGAGCTTTCCAGACACCGACCCTGCCCACCACCGACGAGCCCTCCGTGCCGGTACGGGTCATGGCCGACAACGTGATGGCCATGCGCTCTGCCCCGGACGAGGACGGCTGGATCAGCATCACCAGCGAGCCGGTGGAGGAAAAAGCAACCCCGTGATTGTATTATTGGCAATGGGAACATAGCTGTAATAATAGGCACCACCGGTTGCTACGCCACCGGCTACTCCGACTGCTACAGCGGCTAATCCTTGCAGCAATGCCGCTTTTGTATCATGAGCTCCCGGTTTTCCCGGATAGGTCAGTAATTCTCCGGTCATGAAGTCCAGCTTATGCAATGCATCCGCTACAATCAGGCGTTTATTTTGTTCCAGATCAAGAACTTCGTTCCAACCGTATTGATGAGGTATTTTGTTTTCCCACAGATCATTACCGAATTTCAAGTTGACAGCGCGGAGTTTGTTGGAGGTAGGGGAGTTATAACCTAAGACCAATCCCAATGAATCGTCCACATATACCGGAAATAAACTGGCTTCCCATCTCTTCGCTCCTGTTTCTCTACTGAGCAATGATATCTTGCTGCCGATTTCAGTTATCAAGACCCCTTCCGAAAGACAAGTTATCCGTGATTTGCTGAAGTCAATCGGCTGTTTCCATAGGAGCTGACTGCTCTTTGTGTCATAGAAACCTATTTCTCCTTTATTCTTCAGATACTTGCCGCTTTTAGTGGTTTCCCTGAAACTGACGCAGAGATAATCGCCTTTATCACTCATGGAGAAAGTTTCCACTCGCTGCGGAAAAGTGTAGCACTGTGCTTTTAAGTCCGTTCCGTCCGCTTTTTTTCCTACAACGATGGTTTCGTACAGAAGCCGGATTGATGCCGAGCAATTTGGCTTCATCATTTGCGTCAAAT
>ENA-UEOR01002303-UEOR01002303.1-human-gut-metagenome-genome-assembly--contig:-NODE-2303-length-10526-cov-7.433917_pt1 | contig 10526 bp, 10 predicted proteins | sample MGYA00242887_ERZ507890 | MGnify/ENA primary metagenome ERZ507890 (study PRJEB26167, sample SAMN06115431) | human gut metagenome | host: Homo sapiens | place: China:Guizhou | collected 2014-10-21...
CTACATCAAATCACTTCCCTCATATATTCTTCTTCAATTTTTTTTTCCCTCATCTCATCTCCTTTCATAACAACATTCTTTACCATCTGGCCCTCTTCTGCCTCTATATGAAATGTCTTCATTTTTTACTGCTCCCATCTGTTTTTATGTATATGTCCCTTATCTTTGGGCTCATACCTATCCGTTGGGGCAGTTTTATTTTCTGGTCAAATTCCCCAACGATGATTAATGTTTTTGAATGTTTCGGTCATTTCTGCGGTTAATATGCAGTTCATGCTGGTCCGGGGTAAAGAACAGTTTCTGGGAAAGGACCGGGGTATCATATTCGGAATAAAGCTCTTCTTCCAGAATTAAAAATGGCTCTCCTTCCGGGATATTTAAAATACCTGCCAGACGCTCTCTGGCATTTCCCAGACGCAGCTTTGTATCGCTGTAAAGGCCGCCGGAAGTCAGCAGTTTGGAATAAAACTGGTATACTGTATCCGGATTCTCTAAATCTACACTGCTCTTGTCTAATACCTCATATGGCATATATACCATGGCAAAACCAACGACTGTATCACCGCTGTAGTATGTAATATTGATCACAGCCACAATGCTGGAAGCCCGAAGCTTCAATACCTCCTGGTGCTTCTGTGTGGCCGGCTGGAAGCCTACGGTGGTCTCTACCTTATCTACTGGCTGCAGGCAGAAATCCACCAGCGGATTTTCGATCTTTTCCAGTCCTGCTTTTGCCGGACGCTGGGCGGAAAGTACAATATTTCCTCTTCCCTGCTGATTGACGATAAACCCGTCTTCCTGAAGAAGGAGCATAGCCTGACGCAGTGTTCCCCTGCTGACATTTAACTGTTCTGCCAGTATATTTTCGCCTGGAAGCTTATCTCCCGGCTTATATTTTCCCTCTTTTAACCATTCGCTGATGGTCTCATAAACAGTTACATACAGGGGGATCTTTACATTTTTTTCTTTAATAACGTTCTCTTTCACTGGCGGTTTAGCTCCTTTATGTCTAATTCATGTTCATATCTGCAATTATAACTAAGTATAGAACTAATCCACCAGTTTGCCAAGTGCTTCCGGTCCCTTCACACGCTTTCCAACTACTACCAGGACCACTAATGTTACCACATATGGCAGCATCTGTACGAACTGGGACGGGATCGCCTGACCGGTAAGATAGAACCTGGCTGCCTGTGCTACCGCGAATACCATTCCTGCGCCTAAGGAGCCAAGTGGCTGCCAGCCGCCGAAAATATTTGCCGCAAGACCCATGAAACCGCGGCCTGCAACCATGTCGATAACGAACAGGTTATTCTGGGAAATGGACAGATAGGAACCGCCCAGTCCTGCAATGGCGCCTGCTGTCATCATTGCCACATAACGGTAACGGTTTACGTCCACACCGGCTGTCTGCACTGCAAATGGCTGATCGCCGATGGCACGGTAACGCAGACCATATTTTGTCTTGTAAAATACCACCCACACGCCCAAAGTAATAAGCAGTGTCAGGTACAGATAAGGAGACTGTTCAGAGAAAAATGCTCCTAAAACAGGCACTTTACACAATCCCGGAACAGTAATGTTAGAGATAGACGGTACAGAACCGCTCATTCCCTCTGTATTCCAGATTGCCTTTAACATAACGGCTGTAATGCCGCTTGCAAACAGGTTTACACCGACACCAACTACAGACTGCTGGGCTTTCCATTTCAGACAGAACAGGCCATAGATCCAGCCCATTACTGCACCTAAAACAACGGAAATCACAGCTCCTGCCAGTGCAGAACCAGTAAAATAAGAACCAACGGCACCGGCAAAGGAACCGATGAGCATCATGCCTTCAACGCCCAGCATAACTACGCCGCCGCGCTCTGCAATGGTGCCGCATAAAGCACCTAAAATAATGGGAACAGATAACTGCAATGTAAGGGCAAGAAAATTATTGATCATTCCCATGTTAACCCCTCCTCTTTCTGCTCCAGCGGATCAGCTCAGGAGCAGCTACAAACAAGATGACCAGACTCTGGATCACCGTTACCATGTTAGTGGAAACAGCGGTTTCACGGCTCATACGCAGGGAACCCATTTCCAGGACACCAAAAAGTAAAGACGTTAAAAGAACACCTGCCGGGTGGTTCTTTCCAAGAATGGCAACCGCAATACCGGTGAAACCAAAGGAAGGAGAAAATCCTTCAATAAAACGATGATATTTTCCGAAGATCTCTGTAACACCGGCTAAGGCAGCGATACCGCCGCTTAAGGTCATAGCCATGATCAGATAGAAATTTACAGGAATACCCGCTGTTTTCGCTGCAGATGCATTGGCACCTACGGCTCTTAACTGGTATCCTACGGATGTTTTCCAGAGGAAAATGTACATAAGTACGGCTGTTGCTAACAGTAAGAACAGCGCCCAGGTCAGTTGGGTCTTTGGAAGCAGTCTTGCAAACCAGATGTTCTCCGGAAGCATTTCTGTCTGTGCAGTAGAACCCGGTACCTTAAACGGTCCGTTTACCAGCCATGATGTAAATAAAGTACAGACATAATTTAACATGATGGCTACAATGACTTCGTTTGTCTGGAATTTTGCCTTAAAGATACCCGGCACACTTCCTACTAACATTCCGGCTGCAATACCGGCTGCGATACTTACAACCAAAAGAATCGGCGCCGGAAGGAAACTCAGTGTCAGACCGGTCAGTGTAGCTGCCATGGCACCTGCATGAAGCTGGCCTTCTGCACCGATATTTAACATACCGCAGCGAGAACCTAAGGCTACTGCCAGTCCGGTAAACGCTAACGGGATACTTTTACTTACTGTCTGTAATGCTCGTTCCGATTGTGCAAGCTGACTGTCAAGCTCCGCAACCTCCTTTGCCCTCTCCTGCTTCTCATAATCCAACACCGAAAGATGTTTATTGTGCGTACCCTTCTGCAACCATTCGACACCATACCGCTCCATGACTGCCGCAAGTTCCTTTTTCTCCGATTCTATCCACTGATTCCATTCCGTTGCTCCTCTGGTGCCGCCTTCAAATCCCTGCTCCGCCAATGCCCCTTTCAGTGAAACCCTTGTATCAAGTCCCCGCTTACTCCCGGTAATAACCGGAACAAAATCAATATGAATGTGCGGTGTTTCCTCATCCATGTGCAGATGTGCCGAGAATACATGAAGATTCGGATTCCTGCTTTGAAAGTCTGTCATGAAGTCAATAAGTATCTGCTTTGCCAACTGCCCCTCCTCACTCCGTGCATTCATGTCATCTCTGTTACCTATCTGGAAAATCACTTCATAAAACAGCTTTTCCTGCTTCCCCTGCCGGATTTTCTCATAATAGTTTTCAATCTTCCGGTCACTGCGTTTCTGCTTCGCATTGTACCGTTCCAGAGCTTCATCAAACAATTCGTGATACACTGCCTTTATATCCTCGTGACAAAATTCCACATTGTCCCGGCTTCTTTCTTTATCTACATTCTTTGCAGAAAATGCTCTTGTATTGTGATTTACAGAGCCTTTCCCCACCATTCCGCTAATCGTTCTCTCCAATAAAACCACCTCTCATCTCTTTTTATCTGTATCTTTTAGTGCCGATAGGCACAGGCTTTGTTACTTTCGTCGAAAGTAACGCAAAAGCACTTTTGACAGCTTCGCCATCAAAAATGCAACCCGATAAATCGGGTTTTGCGTCCTGCCGGAAGCTTTTTCTGCCTGCGGCAGTTGTGCCTGTTCCGGTCACATTGTCATCACTACCACCGTACCATTTTTCCTTAACCATATCATACGGGTGCGTGCCACGCTCCCGTTTTATTCGTCTAAGGAAATTACCATCGGAAGCTGTCCGGCACACCACGCTTGTCCAGATATTCCCTGCGTGCCTTTTCCTTTTCTTCCTCTGTCGGTGCAGTTTTATACTGCGTATACAGCTCTCTCACCGCTGCCGGAAACCGCAACTATACGGTGCCCACGGAAAAATAACCATTCAAGGACGTCCGGAGCGTTTTTATAACTATCGCGATCCGGCCCGATGGCTTTTATCGTTTAAAGAACATCAGACTCAAATCGCCGAGCGGAAACTCATTGATCCGGAAGATTTGCCATTTGAATTCATGCTTAATGCGCTTCGGCTGAGAGAGGGCGTGCCCTTCGATTTTTACACCGAGAGGACCGGCCTCGATTTCGATGTTATTGAGTCGATTTGGACGGAACTTCGAGAAAAAGGTCTTGTCTGCGACCATCTCAAGAGAATCAAAACGACAGAGAAGGGCTGGCTTTTCTTGAACGAGGTGCTTGAAGCTTTTCTTTGACAGGATCTCAGCGTACGACATCAAACTATGCGGCCGATTTCGGCCGCTAATTGTTTCACTCGGAAGAAATGCACCATTTCGCCGCAATGTTCTATTGCGGATCAAAAATCAATAAAAAAATCCCTAAATTGTTCCTTTTTGCACTAAAAAGGTGCATCATTACAAAAGTTTTTGCGATTGCTTACTGAGGCTCTTTGAGAATGCATGATTTCGTGCATGTCGAAAATTGGCACGAAATTTGCATAAGCTTTGTTGAACATATTTTTTGATTGCTACGTCCAAATTTACTAAGGAGATATCCATGGCTAAGACCAGCGCTGAAATCATGCAGATGCTTGTGGACAACAACGTCAAATTTGTTGATTTGCGCTTCACTGATTTCAAAGGCAAAGAACAGCACGTTTCCGTACCGGTTTCTGCTTTTGATGAAGACAAGTTTGAAGAAGGTCACGCTTTCGATGGTTCTTCCATCGCCGGATGGAAGGGCATTGAGGCCAGCGACATGCTGCTGATGCCGGATCCGGACAGTGCCCGTATGGACCCGTTCGCCGACGAAGATATTCCGACAATGATTCTGACCTGTAACGTCGTTGAGCCTTCTACCGGAAAGGGATACGATCGTGACCCCCGCAGCGTTGCCAATCGTGCAGAAGCTTACTTAAAGAGCACCGGCATCGGCGATACCGCTTACTTCGGACCCGAGCCGGAATTTTTCATTTTTAACGGTGTCAGCTGGGGCACCACAATGAATCACAGCTTCTTCAAGATTGAAAGTGAAGAAGGCTATTGGAGCAACGGAAAGGATATGAACGGCGCCAACGGCGGCCATCGTCCTACCGTTAAGGGCGGTTATTTCCCGGTTCCTCCGGTCGACTCTCTCTACAATATCCGCTCCCAAATGTGCGAACTTCTTGAAGAACAAGGCGTTCCGGTTGAAGTTCATCATCATGAAGTCGGCGGCTGCGGCCAGTGCGAAATCGGCACACTGTTCAGCACTCTGACCAAACGCGCTGACTGGACTCAGATTCTTAAATATACGGTATGGAATGTTGCAGCGGCCTACGGTATGACTGCAACCTTTATGCCGAAACCCGTCGTCGGCGACAACGGCTCCGGTATGCATGTTCACCAGTCAATCTGGAAGGACGGCAAGAACCTTTTCGCAGGCAACGGCTATGCAGGCCTTTCCGATCTGGCCCTCTACTACATCGGCGGCATTATTAAACATGCTCGTGCATTGAACGCGATCACAAACCCGACAACCAACAGCTATCGTCGTCTGGTCCCGGGCTTTGAAGCTCCTGTCAAACTCGCTTACTCGGCTCGCAATCGTTCCGCTTCTCTGCGTATTCCGTTTGTTTCCAGCGAAAAGGCCCGTCGCGTTGAAGTTCGCTTCCCCGATCCGATGGCTAACTCCTATCTGGCATTCTCCGCCATGCTGATGGCCGGTTTGGACGGTATCCAGAACAAGCTGCATCCGGGTGAAGCTGCAGACAAGAACCTCTATGATCTGCCGCCGGAAGAAAACGCAAAGATTCCGACCGTTTGCTCTTCTTTGGAACAGGCCCTGGATGCTTTGGCGGCCGACCATGAATTCCTGACAGCCGGCGGCGTCTTCAGCGAAGATCTGATCACTTCTTATATCGAACTCAAGCATGAAGAAGTCGTACGTACTCAGATGGCCGTCACACCTGAAGAGTACGACATGTACTATTCGAGCTAGTAGCGTAATTTAAGTCTGTCTGCGCAAAGACAGCTGGATGACCGAGCGGAGGAAATCGTGAGTTTTGATGCCAAGCGTTTAGAAAGTTTCGATCTCCTCAGGCTCGGTCTTTTTGTATGTAACAAAGAAGGCGATATTCTTTATGCCAATACGGCAGCCCAATTCCTTTCCGGGCAGTCATTGAAGCATTTAAAAGAACGAAAACTGCAGTTTTACCTGAATTCGTCGGATGAATGGCTCGCAAATTATCGTGCGCATCCTGAGCCTTCCTTTCTGGTTCCGAATGAGTTAGACCATTTTCTGCGTCCTCCGGCAGAACCGATTCCGGTTCTGGTCACCATTCATCCTTTCCCGGATGACGAAAATATTCTCTTGGCTGAGATTGTGCCGGCAGATAAGACCCTTCAAATGACGCGAGAGCGTCATATGAATGAGCTGTCCGAAAATACTCGGCGCCTGCTGCGAAATCTCGCCCATGAAATTAAGAATCCTCTCGGAGGGATTCGAGGCGCTGCGCAGCTCCTGGAGGGAGAACTTCACGATCCGGAAAATAAAGAATTTACCGAGGTCATTATCAGTGAAGCAGACCGTCTTCAGCATCTTGTCGATAAGATCCTAGCGCCTTACCGTCAGCTTTACCATCCAGTGCCAACTAATGTTCACGAGATCCTGGAACGTGTTCGCCTCCTGGTGCAGTCGGAATTTCCGGAAGGGCTGAAGGTCGTTCGCGACTACGACATCAGTGCGCCTGAAATGATGGCTGACAGAGGTCAGCTGACGCAAATTTCCTTGAACTTAATGCGCAACGCCGCCGAAGCATTATCCGAGCAAATAGCACAGGGCACGGCATGTATCACGCTTAAAACCCGTGTTGTCCATCATGTTCAAGTCGGTCAAAGTTTTTGCCGCACGGCATTAAATATCCATGTGATCGATAACGGAGAAGGCATACCCAAAGACTTAGCCGACAGTATTTTTTATCCTCTGGTCAGCGGAAAGGAACAGGGGAGCGGACTCGGACTCTCCCTGGTTCAGACTTTTGTCGAGCAGCATGGCGGCAGTATTTCGGTCAGCAGTGAAGCCGGCCGTACCGATTTCAGCATCTTGTTTCCCTTATCGTTATGAAAAATGTTTGGATCGTGGACGATGATCGTTCCATCAGATGGGTATTAGAAAAAGCACTTCAAAAGGCAGATATCCCCTGCAAAACTTTTAGTGAAGCAGAGTCCGTGCTGCAGGCGATCAAGAAAGAGCAGCCTGCTTTGATTTTGAGCGACATCCATATGCCGGGCAAAAGCGGCTTGGAAATGCTCTCAGAAATTAAGAAGTCCTATCCGAAGCTTCCGATCATCATCATGACGGCCTATTCGGATCTGGACAGTGCCGTGGCAAGTTTCCAAGGCGGTGCGTTCGAATATCTTCCCAAACCTTTCGACATCGATAAAGCCATCGAACTCGTTCGGCGAGCAACCGAAGAGAACGAGGAAGAAGAGCAGACTCCGTCAGAAGAAACCGCTTCTGAAATTATCGGTAAGGCGCCGGCCATGCAGGAAGTCTTCCGCGCCATCGGACGTTTGTCTCAAAGCAAGGCAACCGTTCTGTTAACAGGAGAGTCCGGCGCCGGCAAAGAAGTGGTGGCGAGAGCGCTTCACAAACACAGTCCCCGCGCCAATGCTCCTTTTGTCGCAATCAATATGGCGGCAATTCCGAAAGACTTAATGGAAACAGAGCTCTTCGGACATGAAAAGGGCGCCTTCACCGGTGCCAGTGCGATCCGTCACGGACGTTTCGAACAGGCAGAAGGCGGCACGCTCTTTCTGGACGAAATCGGTGATATGCCTGCTGAACTCCAGACCAGGCTCCTGAGAGTATTGTCCGATGGTTATTACTATCGCGTCGGCGGACATCAGTCTCTAAAAGCCAACGTCAGAATCATTGCGGCAACGCACCAAAATCTCGAGGCGATGGTTCGGGAAAATCGGTTCCGCGAGGACTTGTATCACAGACTCAATGTCATTCGTCTGCGTTTGCCGCCCTTAAGGGAAAGACCCGAAGACATTCCGCTTTTGGTCAATCATTTTCTGCAGAAGTCGGCAGAGAATCTCGGCGTTGAGCCCAAGATCATGTCTGAGGAAGCGATGGAATTTTTAAAACGTTTCCCGTTTCCCGGCAATGTTCGTCAATTAGAAAATCTCTGCAATTGGCTTGTCGTGATGGCACCTTCCCAGCATATCCGAGTGACGGATCTTCCTGAGGAAGTTCGCAACGGTGAAGCGGAAAAAGTTCATAAAAACGGCGAGGTTTCGGGCAGCACACCTGCAGGCGGAAGCTGGGAGGAACTGCTCAAAGGAGAGGTCAAAGAGATGCTGAAAAATCAGTCTCCAGATCTTATGAAGCAGCTTGCCGATACCTTCGAAAGCATTGTGATCGGAACCGCGCTTGAATATACGCACGGAAGGCGTGTCGACGCTGCAACAAGACTTGGTATCGGCCGAAATACAATTACACGCAAAATCGCCGAGCTCAAACTTGAAAGCGAAGACTGACGAGCTTGATAATATCTGCTTCTATGAAGATCGCTGACATTGAACAACAACTTATCCAAGCCGGCTGCAAAAGCGTTCACATCGAACGCTTTTGGCGCAATTGGTATTCCGGCAAACCTCTGAACCGCAGTAAGGTGCGCTTGCCTGCTGCCACCGAGGCGATATTGCCTCAAATGGAGGAATACTTAGCCAATCAATTAACTGCTCAGGAAAAGGCAGAATCCGAGACCGGAACGCGCTGGGTTCTTAAAGCTTCCGACGGTCAGCTGATCGAATGTGTTCTTCTTCCGCGAGAGGGCGTTTGTGTTTCTACGCAAGTCGGATGCGCAGTCGGGTGTGTCTTTTGTATGACCGGCAAAAGCGGTCTCATACGTCAGTTAACTGACTTGGAGGTTGCCGGTCAAGTTCAATACGCCATGAGGAATGCGCCTGTTAAGAAGGTAGTTTTGATGGGTATGGGCGAGACTTCTCATAATCTTCGTTCCGTTTTTTCTGCGGTTGAACATATCGTTCGGTATTCCGGCATCGGATATAAAGAAGTTGTTATCTCTACCGTCGGCGATAAAAGACTCTTCAAAGCCTTAATGGAATCCCAAATCAAACCGGCTCTGGCAATTTCTCTGCACAGCGCAATGGATGAGAAGCGCAGAAGTCTGTTGCCCCGAGCTGCGGAGCTGACTGTCAAGGAAATATTAGAGTTCGGCGCAAAGTACGCAGAGGTTGGGAAATATCCGATCCAATATCAGTGGACTTTGATTAACGGCGTCAACGACGGAGTTGATGAAATTGAAGCGCTCGCTCCGCTGTGGTCGCGGCAGGCCATCCTCAACATGATTCCCGTCAACGCCGTTGAAGGCAGTCCCTATAAGCGCCCGTCGGCAGAGCAGATCGAAAGAATTAAGGAAGCATGCCGGGCTAACGGAATACTGCTTAAATTCCGTGATTCTGCAGCTCAAGATGTTGACGGAGGGTGCGGTCAGCTTCGCGCCAGAGCGCTAAAAAGGAAGCCGGCGATACAGCCGGCTCAGGAATTAAAGATCGAGCGTTAGTGTCACGGGTGCGTGATCACTCGGGCGCTCATTTCCTCTAACTTTCTTGTGGATTTCAACGCCAAGGTTCTTGCTGACAAGAGCCTTGGAAATCAAAATGTGATCGATGCGAAGGCCGCGATTCCTTCTGAAAGCCATCATTCGATAGTCCCACCAGGAATAGGATTTTTCCGGCTGTTCAAAAGCGCGGAAGGAATCCGTTAATCCGAGAAAGCTTCTCTGGCCTTTGGTGTGCAAAGCACGGATTCGGCCCAGGATTCCGGATCCCAAACATCTCTGTCTTCCGGAGCGATATTAAAGTCGCCGAGCAAAACGAAGTTGGGGTATTGCTCTAACTGGCTCGGGAGCCATTCGGCTAAGGCTTCCAGCCAAGAAAGTTTATAAGGGAACTTTTCGCTCTCAACCGTTTCCCCGTTCGGGAAGTATCCGTTGATGACGCGGAGCCTTTCGCTGCCGACCCGCACCGTTGTGCCTAAGAGACGGCTCTGCGGATCTTCAAAACCGGGGATGTTGCGAACTTCCTCGTCCGGAAGAAAAGTCAGCGGATCACGAAGGATCGTGGCTACGCCGTTGTAGGTTTTCTGGCCGAATGCATCCAGCGTGTATCCGATTTCTTTGAAGGCGCTAGCGTCGATGTCTGCCTCCTGCATCTTGAGTTCCTGAAGACAGAGAATGCTGTTTTCAGTCTCCTTCAGAAAGTCTAAAACTTGCGGCTGACGAACCTTCAGGGAATTGACGTTCCAAGTAGTAATCGTGATGCTCATTTGGACTCCACAAGTCCGTATTGGCGGAGGAGGGCGTCGACCGAAGGTTTATGGCCGCGGAATGCAACGAAGCTTTCCATTGCAGGACGGCTGCCGCCGCGGGAGAGAACTTCGTCCAGCCATTTGTTTCCGACCACAG
>ENA-UEOR01002306-UEOR01002306.1-human-gut-metagenome-genome-assembly--contig:-NODE-2306-length-10517-cov-14.020211_pt1 | contig 10517 bp, 9 predicted proteins | sample MGYA00242887_ERZ507890 | MGnify/ENA primary metagenome ERZ507890 (study PRJEB26167, sample SAMN06115431) | human gut metagenome | host: Homo sapiens | place: China:Guizhou | collected 2014-10-21...
GTGCCCGGAAGCAGCAAGTGGGAACATGTCGTCATACCATACTTTTTTCATAGTCAGACCGCAGGCCGGAGCCGTGAGGGGAGCTATCCGGCGATCGCAGGCGTCGAGGATGCCGGGAATGTCCGCCGGTTCCAGCTTGCCCCGCCCGACAGCGACGAGCAGCCCCATGGTATTGCGGACCATCTGTTTGAGAAAGCCGTCTGCTTCAAAGCGCCAGGTCAGTTCGAGGCAGCCTTCGGGGAGCGGGCCCTCGGGGGTGCGGGTGATGGACAGGATGGTACGCACCGTTGTGCGGAGATCCGTCCCGGCGTTTTTCAGGCTGGCGAAGTCCCGCTTGCCAAGGAGGTAGCGGCTCCCCTCGTCCATACGCTCCACATCCACAGGGCCGCAGGCCCAGACGAAAGGATAGAGCTGCGGCGGCGTGTAGCGCTTGGAGAGCCAGAGGCGGTATTCGTAGGTCTTGCGGACGGCACTGTGCTGTGCGTGGAACGTGTCGGGCACAAGAACGGCGTCCGCAATGCGTATGTCGCGCGGCAGGAGCGTATTGAGGGCCAGCTGCCAGTCCATACGGGCACGCGATTCGGGGACATCGAGGTGAGCGACCTGCGCTTCGGCGTGAACGCCCGCGTCGGTCCGTCCTGCACCGTGCACATGGACGCGCTCGCCGAGCACGTGAGCCACGGCGTCCTCAATGATGTTCTGAATGGTGGGCAGGGGGGAGGCGTTTTTGCGGGCCTGCGTCTGCCAGCCGTGATACTGGGTGCCTACGTAGGCTATCGTCAGCTTGAGGCGGGGCATGGAAGACCTTTGGGAAAGACGAAAAAAGCCGTAATGTTGCCTGGAGACAGGAGTTGCGTAAGTCGATGAAAGCCAAAGAACGCACGGCTATCCCGCGTGTTGAGATGAACGAACTCGATGCAAAATATCGTTCACATAGCCGCAAGGAAGAAGTAAACCAAGGGTTGACTGCTGAACAGGCTATAACAGAATCCAAACGTTGTCTCGACTGTGCAAACCCAGGATGTATGGAAGGTTGTCCGGTAGGAATTGACATTCCCCGTTTTATCAAGAACATCGAGCGTGGAGAATTTCTGGAAGCAGCAAAGACATTAAAAGAGACAAGTGCACTTCCGGCTGTTTGCGGTCGTGTCTGCCCACAGGAAAAACAATGCGAATCAAAGTGTATTCATCTGAAAATGAATGAGAAACCGGTAGCTATCGGTTATCTGGAGCGTTTTGCAGCTGATTACGAACGCGAGAGCGGACAAATCTCCGTACCAGTCATTGCTGAAAAGAATGGTATCAAAGTGGCTGTTATCGGCTCGGGACCTGCAGGATTATCGTTTGCAGGTGATATGGCGAAATATGGATATGACGTAACTGTATTCGAAGCATTGCACGAAATTGGCGGTGTACTGAAATATGGTATTCCTGAATTTCGTCTGCCCAACAAGATTGTTGATGTTGAGATTGACAATCTAGCCAAAATGGGAGTTAACTTTATCAAAGACTGTATTGTAGGAAAAACAATTAGTATAGAAGACCTGAAAGAGGAAGGTTTCAAAGGGATATTTGTAGCTTCCGGTGCCGGTCTTCCTAACTTTATGAATATTCCGGGCGAAAACTCAATCAATATTATGTCTTCCAACGAGTATCTTACCCGTGTCAATCTAATGGATGCAGCCAGCGAAGACTCTGATACTCCGATAGCTTTCGGTAAGAATGTAGCAGTAATCGGTGGCGGCAACACAGCCATGGACTCTGTCCGTACGGCCAAACGTCTGGGGGCCGAACGCGCCATGATTATCTACCGTCGTTCGGAAGAAGAAATGCCCGCACGTATCGAAGAAGTTAAACACGCAAAAGAAGAGGGAGTAGAATTTCTGACACTGCACAATCCTATCGAATATATTGCAGACGAGCAGGGTTGTGTAAAACAGGTTATTCTACAAAAAATGGAATTAGGCGAACCGGACGCTTCTGGACGTCGTAGTCCTGTCGCTATCCCAGGTGCTACGGAAACGATTGATATTGACCTAGCTATCGTAAGTGTCGGAGTGTCGCCGAACCCGATTGTCCCTAGTTCTATCAAAGGACTGGAGTTAGGACGGAAAGGAACGATTGCCGTAGATGAGAACATGGCATCTTCTATCCCGATGATTTATGCAGGTGGCGATATTGTACGCGGTGGAGCCACTGTGATTCTCGCCATGGGTGACGGCCGTAAGGCAGCGGCGGCTATGAACGAACAGTTAAAAACAAAGTAGTAACAAGAAAATAGAATAGATAAAAAGAAAAGCCCTGCTTACATTCTGTAAGACAGGGTTTTTCTTATAAAAATATCAAAGATACTTTTTTACTTTACTACTTTGTTCGTCGCAGGGTCGGGGAAAATGACAGACGGTTTAAACGACTTCGCTTCCTCAAAATCCATTAACGCATACGACATGATAATCACAATATCATCCGGTTGTACTTTACGGGCGGCAGCACCATTCAGACAAATTTTGCCGGAACCGCGTTCACCTTTGATAATATAGGTTTCAAAGCGTTCGCCATTATTATTATCAGCGATATACACCTTTTCTCCCGGAATCATGTTTGCCGCATCCAGCAGATCTTCATCTATCGTGATACTACCCATGTAGTTCAGATTCGCTTCCGTGACACGCGCACAATGAATTTTCGACTTCAACACTTCAATCATCATAAGGTTTCGTCTTTTTAGTTATTCTTTATATTTAATGTTATCAATCAGCCGAACTTCTCCGCAGAACACTGTGATACATCCTACTGCATACGAAGTATCTTCCCAATTGGTTATCTTCTGCAATGTATTTCCATCTACTATCTCAAAATACTCCAAACGCAATCCCGGAGCTACGTCAATCGCATCTTCCACCATTTTTTGCGTTTCATTTACTGTATGAGAGGCTGCAAAGTTACGACTTTTAAATAATGTCCGAGAAATATTTAAAGCATTTTCACGTTCTTGTGCAGATAAACGTTTATTTCGGCTACTCAAAGCCAATCCGTCCTCCTCGCGCACAATCGGACAGCCTACAATTTCCAGTTTATACTGCAACTGTCGGACCATTTCACGAATAATCGCTAATTGCTGGAAATCTTTCTCTCCGAAATAAGCTTTATCTGGCTGTGCCGCATCAAACAGCTTGCTAACAATCTGACAAACACCATTGAAATGTCCAGGACGGAATGCACCTTCCATTACAGTATCCAATGGAGCATAGCTGAATTGGCGGGTGTCCGGTTCCGGATACATTTCGCTCACAGAAGGAGCAAATACAAATGCAGCTCCACATTCTTCCAACAAGCAGCAATCCGCATCTAATGTACGCGGATATTTCTCCAAGTCGTTTTTATCATTAAACTGCGTGGGATTTACAAAAACACTCACAACAGTTACACCATTCTCACTTACGCTGCGCTTTACCAGAGATGCATGTCCTGCGTGTAAAGCACCCATTGTAGGAACCAATCCTACTGTTTTACCTTGGGCTCTCAGGGCAGTCAATTCGACCTGTAAGTCCTTGATAGTGTGCACTATTTTCATTTTCGTCAATTGGTTTATGTTTTACTCGTTTGCAAAAACTCTGCAAAATAAACTAATATTTGCCACATAAAGAAAGAATATCTTATTTAATGTGTCTTTTTTTTCGTATCTTTGCAGAATATTATAGAGAACTATTGTTATTATGACAAAGGCGAATAAAGTTTTATTTATTACTCAAGAGATTACACCTTACGTTTCAGAATCCGAAATGGCCAATATAGGTAGAAACCTTCCACAGGCGATACAAGAAAAAGGCCGTGAAATCAGAACTTTTATGCCCAAATGGGGAAACATTAACGAGCGCAGGAACCAACTGCACGAAGTGATTCGCCTCTCCGGTATGAACCTGATTATCGATGATACTGACCACCCCCTTATTATAAAAGTAGCTTCTATCCAATCCGCACGTATGCAGGTATATTTCATCGATAATGATGATTATTTCCAGAATCGGATGCAGGCTATGGACGAAAACGGCATAGAGTATGACGACAACGACAGCCGCGCTATCTTCTATGCGCGTGGTGTATTGGAAACCGTGAAGAAACTTCGCTGGTGTCCCGATGTAATTCACTGTCATGGCTGGATGACAGCGTTAGCACCTCTTTATATTAAGAAAGCGTACAAGGATGAACCGTCGTTCCGTGATGCCAAAGTTGTATTCTCTGTATATGAAGACGACTTCAAAAATACGCTCAGTGACGACTTTGCAACTAAATTAATGTTGAAAGGAATATCTAAGGATGATTTAAGCAACTTAAAAGAACCGGTAGATTATGCCGCCCTTTGCAAACTCGCCGTGGATTATTCGGACGGAGTGATACAAAACAGCAAAAAGGTGAATGAATCTATCATTGAATATGCCCGTCAATCAGGTAAACTGATACTTGATTATCAGAACCCGGAGAACTATGCAGATGCTTGCAACGAGTTCTACGATCAGGTATGGGATGCCACTGCGAACAAAGAAGAAGAATAAAAATCAAGATACGACGATCATGAAAGCAAAATACGCCTTAATAGCTTTACTGGCAATCACTTTTTTCGGATGTGACGATAACACAGCCGGATTAGGACTGGGAATGTTTCCGGGAAGTGACCAGAATATCAATGGAAAACTGACTACATTTGACGTAACAACAAAATCTGTACACGCAGGTGAAGTATATGCAAAGACCAGCACCGGATACGTGGGAAAATTCACAGATGATACATTCGGTACATATGAGGCAGGCTTTTTATCTGAACTGAACTGTCCGGAAGGATTGAGTTTCTCTGAAATGTACAAAGAAAATGAAGCAGGGACTAAAGCCACAGGAAGTTTGGTTACTAGTTTTGATAATATAGAAATAGATAGTAAGATTAAAGATAGATTTACTTTAATCAAAGATGAGAATAATCACGTAATAGGCAATTGCCAAATAAATATCTACCTATGGTATAGTAGTTATTTCGGTGACTCACTAACTGCGTGCCGTTTAAGCATCTACGAATTAGATAAAAGGTTGAATGAAGAAGAGGCATATTATACCAATATTAATCCGGAGGATTATTACAAACAATCAGATTTATTAGGAACTAAAGCATATACTGCCGTAGATTTATCAGTAAGTGATTCTATTCGTAAACTTGATACATACGTGCCAAGTGTAAGTATTCGATTAGATCAAGCCAAAGCAAAGAAATTAGGACAGAAACTTTTCAAAGCTGACAGAAAAGATTTCTACAAGGCTTTTCCTGATCTATTCAGTGGCATATATGTAAAAAGTGACTATGGAGACGGTACTGTACTTTATATCAGTCAAGTACAAATGGATGTTGTTTCCATTGAATATGTAACAGATAGTATTACTGGAATTAAGCTAAAATCTAAAGTTAATGCGGAAAAGGACTCTATACAGTATACTGGCCGCACCTTCAATTCTACACGTGAAATTATTCAAGCTAATAGATTAGCAAATGATACAGAAGCTATTCAGAAGTGTATTGATAATTCTGATTGGACCTATTTAAAAAGTCCGGCTGGTATTTTTACTCAGGTCACTCTCCCTGTTAGCCAAATAGCAGAAAAACTTGAAGGTGATACATTGAACGCCGTTAAATTAGGAATTCCTATTTATAACGAGACTAGCGATAAGAAATTTGGGATGTCTATGCCTAGAAACGTTTTACTGATACGTAAAAAATATAAAGAAAGCTTCTTTGAGAATAATCAACTAAGTGATGGCGTTACTTCATCGCTATTCACCCCGACTTCTTCTACAACTAATCTCACTGAATACACGTACAATAATATCACTAAATTGATAAATGACTGTTTAAAAGATAGAGCAGCAGCAGACAAGGAAATACAAGAGAAAAAATCTATCACTTTCCAAACATTTAATGATGAAGGGAAAATAGAGAACCATACTGTTAATAACATAAAAGACTGGGAAGAACTCAGTGATTGGAATAAAGCCATACTAATTCCAGTACTTGTAACAACAGATGCCAGTTCAAACGGTTATTATGGTAGCAGTTCTAATGTCATTGGTATCCAACATGACTTAAAACCAGGTTATGTACGCTTGAAAGGTGGATTAAAAGGAGAAGAGAAAGATTCTCAGGGCAATCCTGTATACCCAGAAAACATATTAAAACTCGAAGTTGTCTCTACAAACTTTGGTTCTACGAAAGCGAAATAAATAGCAGGAGAATATCATAAAAAATAGCGCGGACTACTAATTGTGTAATCTGCGCTATTATTTTAAAAAGGATATTTATTAAATACTATTTTCTATATACAACAGAACCGTGAGTCTGATATACATCTCACTCACGGTTCTGTTGTATATAGAATTTTATTTTATTCTTCTTTCTTTGTAACAGTCTTCTTGGCCCGTCCGACCGCTTTCTTTGATTCAGCAGTTTTCTTGGTCGCTGATTTCTTTGCAGCAGGTTCTTTCTTTACCACCGACTCTTTTGCCACAACAGCCTTCTTGGCCGCAGTTTTTTTAGCAGCCGTTTCCTTTTCGGCTTTTGCTTGCCACTTAGCTACTTCTTTCTGCAATTCAGTAATCTCATCACCCTGATTCTTAATAGTAGTCAAAAGAGAATTAAGTTCTTCACTATCCACATCTTCAGGATACAAAGAATTAACTCGTTTGATAAAGTCACCTAAGATATTCATGTAGTTGGTAAAAGCATCATAAGGAGAGTCATAGATACCACGATTCAACCAGATACCTGTATTCTTCGTTGTCATAAAACGGAAGTTATTACTAGCCTGCAAATAATCCCAGTCCTGCTTGATACGGCGATCGTCACTCAAATGCACACGTTCGGCAACGCTATATAGTTTATTAAAAGCTTCACGTTGAAGAACATTACCCAGCCAACTACTCGTATCTCTTTCCTCATCTACCCATGACATCGGATAAGGAACATCAAGTTGAGAAACAGATTTCAACTTCGTTACAATCTCAGTCGGTGTAGAGAAAGTAATTCCTTTAGCTCTCGCACATTCCGGCAATGCTTTCAGGAATTCAAGAATATTGGAAGACAATGGTTGAGCCATACCAAGAGCACTCAATTCCATAAAGATATTGATTACTTGTTCTTCTTGCGGTAGCACATCAATCCAGTTGATATATTTATCAGCAAACAAAGGATATTCCGCCCAATCCGAATTAGAGAAACGCAGACTGATATCATCCGAAAGTTTGAAGTCCCTCAACAACAATTTAAGACTAGGTGCCTGGTTACAATGATATATATAATGCGGACTCTTCCAGCCCAACACATGTTTTGCCCCTTCCGTCAACATCCCCTTAAAGCCCATAGAAGCTACCAAGCCACCGATTTCATCGGAATAAATCAAGCTAGAATTACGGAATACTTTCGGTTCTTTACCAAACATTTGCTTCATCTTATCACGCTGGCGAAGTACTTCTTCGCGAAAACAATCCTCATTGGCCAGTGATGATAAGCCATGTGAATATGGTTCACAAAGGAATTCACAACATCCTGTATCATTCAACTGGTGCAATAAATCAATGACCGCCGGAGCATGGATTTCAAGCTGTTCCAAAGCTACTCCCGAGATAGAAAGCGCTACCTTGAAAGCACCGCCCGAACTTTTCGCCATCTCAATCAATGTACTAAGGGCAGGGAGATATGAACGTTCAGCAACTTCATTCATACCTGTTTCATTCGCATAGTCATCATAATAGTAATGATCATTACCGATATCGAAGAAACGATAACGTTTCAAATGGATAATTTGATGTATTTCAAAATAAAGACAGATAGTTCTCATTTTTATTTATTGTTTTGTTATTTACCATAGTTTCTTAACACATCCTCGTAAAGAGCACGAATTCTCAAGCCAACCTTTTCCCAAGTAATCCCATCAACTTCTTTCTTTCCTTCGTCCCGAAGATACTCGAAAAGAGATTGATTGGTGCAAAGAGAATAAATAGCATCAGCCATAGCATGAATATCCCAATAGTCGGTTTTAATCACCTTATCAAGAATTTCACCACACCCCGATTGCTTCGAAATAATAGAAGGTGTACCACACTGCATTGCCTCCAACGGAGCAATACCAAAAGGTTCGGAAACGGACGGCATAACAAATACGTCACTATTCTTATAAACCTCATATACCTGTTTACCTTTCATAAAGCCGGGGAAATGGAAGCGATCGGCAATACCACGTTCCGCCACCAAGTTAATCATGGCATTCAACATATCGCCTGAACCTGCCATAACAAAACGGATATTACGAGTACGCTGCAAAACAAGTGCCGCAGCCTCCACAAAGTATTCCGGTCCCTTCTGCATAGTTATACGCCCGAGGAAGGTTACCACTTTTTCTTTTGGATGTTCAGGACGCGGAATATCTAAAAGTTCCTGAGACAATGGATAAACAGCATTGTGCATAGCAAATACCTTTCTAGGGTCCTGATGATATTCGTTAATCACTGTGCGGCGAGTAAGTTCAGATACACACATAATACAATCAGCATGATCCATCCCGTTCTTCTCTATAGAATAAACAGTAGGATTGACTTTACCGCGAGAACGGTCGAAATCAGTGGCATGTACATGAATACAAAGCGGTTTGCCACTTACCATTTTGGCATGTACACCGGCAGGATAAGTCAGCCAGTCGTGCGCATGGATAATATCAAATTCCTGCTGACGAGCCACTACTCCGGCAATGATCGAGAAGTTATTAATTTCCTCGTGCAAGTTTCCGGGATAACCTCCTGCAAACTCCATACATCCCAAATCATTGACGTGCATATAAGAAAAATCGGCATAAATATGATCGCGGAAAGAATAGTATTCTTCCGGAGACATCTCCAACAAGCGAGACTTCAAGTAGTCATAATTGATATCACGCCATACAATAGGTACTTGGTTCATACCGATTATTTTTAAGAACTTTTCTTCTTCGCCGCTAGGCTTAGGCATACAAAAGATTGTTTCCATGTCACCTTGCAAGCTCAATCCCTTAGTTATTCCGTAAGAAGCAACCGCAAGACCACCATATATTTTGGGAGGGAATTCCCATCCAAACATTAAAACTTTCATCTTCGTTCCTCCTTTTTTAATAATACTTAGACAGTAGCTTTAAAACACGCAATATTTCTGCCACATTCATTGCAAACGATACCGCGCCACGTCCTTTGAAAGGTGGGTTTCCATCAAATAATTCGGCAATGGAGCCCACACAATGGCTTGTCATCTCATCATCATAGCTAATCAACTGGCGTTCGACGAATGACAGTCCGCTCATCTTATAGATTCGCAAATAAGCCTCCAGATAGAATCCCATTAGCCAAGGCCATGCGGTTCCCTGATGATAAGCATAATCCCGCTGTACCTGCGGACCTACATAATTCGGATTATATCCGCCACTCTTCGGGCTCAACGAACGGATTCCCTTCGGGGTAAGCAATTCCTTAGTCACAATATCAAGCACTTGTTTCTTTTGCGCCCTATCTAAAGGAGAATAATCAAATGCTACTGTAAATATCATGTTAGGGCGTACACTCCAATCCATCATATTACCATCCACATAATCAAGCAAATACCCATATTCGGGATCATATTATTGTAGGTGACTCTTCCGTTTTCCATCAATCTTGTGATCGTCAAGTCAACACGATTGCTATGATTAATCCAATAGCAGATAACATATCGATTCCCCCTTCGTGATGATTTCATTATTTTTCTTTTGTCATGTGCGCATAATCTGCATCCGGCCACTTCCGGATCACATTGATGATGGTCGGTATGATCAGGGTAAACAATGTGATGATCGATGCAAATGTCAACCCTTTGGATACCAGCGCAGTCAGTCCCATCTGGGACACTGCCCATGTGATCACAATATAGACCAGCGTTAATACCGCGCCCCGCTTATTTCTCTTTGCCGCGGAAACTTCCGGGTCTTCCTGTTTTCTTTTCTGATACCAGTTTAAAATGCGGTCATTGAATCCCTGCGCGTAATTGATCGCTGTTGAAATGGTTGCAAAGAATATGGCCACCGTGATCAGCGTAAGAAGGATGGTCTTTACCGCCCCGCTTCCGACGCCATTTTGTACAACAAGAATAGTATATACCGCACGTCCATTCGACCATCCTTCATAAACAGCCGAATAATTTGCAGCCAGATTGATCACATTCATTTCCAGAAATGCCCAGTTTGCAATCACAGACAGCACAACAGCCTGCCATAAGACAACCAATCCTATTAAACATATGTTGTATTGCCATATACAATGCACTAGCTTTAATATTTTGAGAAAATCCATTATAATTTTTTAAAATTAACTTATACAAAACGGAAAATAAAATAGTAAAAAACAACACATAACCTGAAAAATTTACAGCCTCACTATTCCTCAAAGTATCTAATAAACTACTTTGCATATCCCATTCTAGTAAT
>ENA-UEOR01002315-UEOR01002315.1-human-gut-metagenome-genome-assembly--contig:-NODE-2315-length-10492-cov-4.150360_pt1 | contig 10492 bp, 7 predicted proteins | sample MGYA00242887_ERZ507890 | MGnify/ENA primary metagenome ERZ507890 (study PRJEB26167, sample SAMN06115431) | human gut metagenome | host: Homo sapiens | place: China:Guizhou | collected 2014-10-21...
GGAAAGAACTGGTACAGAAGAATGTAAGTACCAATGAATTCGGTTCCTTTACCACTGAATTTGCGTTGCCTGCAGTCGGTAGTTGCGGATTCGATAGTCGTCGACCCGGCTTTTTAAGTCCGGGTCTTTTTCAAGTTCCTCTTCCATCCACAAGTAATTCTGATATGCCCTGCTCTCCCTCATTTCTTCGATGAGCGCGTCCTCGTCCGGCTTCTGATAGTAATTTCGGCGCTGACCGACGGCCTGAAACCCGTGCTTGCGGTACAGCGCGATGGCGGGCGCATTGGATGCGCGCACCTCCAGCGTCAGGAACGCGAGATCGAGCGCCGCCGCCCGCGCGCACAGCGCGTCGAGCAGCGCGTCCGCGATGCCCTGCCGCCGGTGCTCCGGCGCAACGGCGACATTGCCGATGTCGCCCTCATCGAGCACGTGCAGAAAGTTTGCGTAGCCGAGCACCGTCTCCCCCGCAACCGCGATGAGAAACACGTGCCGGTCGTCCGGCAGCTGGCCGGCCAGCTGCGCGCGCGTCCAAGGCGCGGAAAAGCACGCGCGCTCGAGCGCGGCGAGCTGCGGCAGGTGCGCCGCCGCGGCGTCGCAGATCGTGTAGTCCATCAGTGCGCCTCCGCCCAGCTCGCGCCGATCTTCGCGTCCACGAGCAGCGGCACTCGGTAATCGACCACGTGCTCCATCTCCTCGATGAGGATGGCGCGGACCGTTTCGGCCTCCGCCGCCGGACACTCGACGATGAGCTCGTCGTGCACCTGCAGCAGGAGCTTTGCCTCGAGTCCTTCGGCGCGCATGCGCGCGTCCACGCGCACCATGGCGGCCTTGATGATATCCGCCGCCGTGCCCTGAATGGGCATATTGAGCGCCACGCGCTCGCCAAAGCTGCGGAGGTTGAAATTCGACGATCTCAGCTCCGGCAGGTCGCGCCGGCGGCCGAAAAGCGTCGTGACGTAACCATCGGCCTTCGCCTGCTCGACAATGCGCTTCATATAGTCGCGCACGCCGTGGTACTTGGCAAAATAGCTGTCCATATACGCCTTGGCCTCGCTCTGGAACACGCCGATATCCTGCGCGAGGCTGAAGGCCGAAATGCCGTAGACAATGCCGAAATTGACGGCCTTGGCGTGTGAGCGCTGCAGCGGCGTAACCTCGTCGAGCGGCACGCCGAACACCTGCGACGCCGTGACGGCGTGGATGTCCTCCCCGCTGCGGAAGGCCGCGATCATGGTCTCATCATCGGCAATATGCGCCAGCAGGCGCAGCTCGATCTGGCTGTAGTCCGCGTCGACGAGCACCTTGCCGGGCGAGGCCACGAACATGTTGCGGATCTGCGCGCCGAGCTCGCGGCGCACGGGGATGTTCTGCAGGTTCGGCTCGGTGGACGACAGGCGTCCTGTCGCCGTGACGGTCATCTGGAAGTTCGTGTGGATGCGCCCGTCGGCCGAGATCTCCTTGAGCAGCCCGTCGGCATAGGTGGACTTGAGCTTCGTGAGCATGCGGTAGTCGAGGATCTGGTCAATGATCGGGTGCTTGCCGCGCAGCTTTTCGAGCACGGCGGCATTCGTGCTCCAGCCGGTCTTGGTCTTTTTCCCGGCCGGGAGCATGAGCTGGTCAAACAGCACGTGGCCGAGCTGCTTCGGCGACTGGATATTGAACGGCTCGCCCGCGCAGGCCCAAATGCTCTGCTGCAGTTGCTCGATGGCGCTCGTGAGGCTCTCGCCGAAATCATACAGCGCCTTGCGGTCCACGAGAAAGCCCGTGTGCTCCATGCGCGCCAGCACCGGGCACAGCGGCAGCTCGATGTCCGTATAGAGCGGCAGCATGCCGAGCGCGTCCATCTTTTCCAGCAGCACCGGCTGCAGCGCCCAGACGGTCTGCGCATCCGGCGCTTCCCCGCCGAGATACGCCTGCGCGAGACGCGGGAGATCATAGTTCCCGGCCGTGGCGTCGAGCAGATAGGCCGCCAGCGCCGTGTCAAACACGAACCCGTCCGTCGGCAGGCCCTCGGCGAGCAGCGCGCGCATGAGGTCTTTGATGTTGTGGCCCGCTTTATGCACGCGGTCAGAAAACAGCAGACGCAGAAATGCATTGTAATCATCGCCGAGCTGCGCCCACGCGAGCGCATAGCACGCCTTGCCGTCGCAGAGCGTGAGCGCGTCGAGCCCTTCTGGCGCGAGCACCGCGACATACGGTGCCGCCGTGACCGCCTGCTCGAGCGTGTGCAGCGCGGCGCTGTCCGTCACGTCGACGGTCGGCAGGGGCGGCAGCGCATTTTCCGGCGCGGCCGCGCCGTCAGCCGGCTGCAGCCCCCACTTTTCCGAGAGCTTCAAAAAGCCCAGCCGCCGGAACCAGTCATAGAGCTCGGGGCGGTAGTCCCGATCCCAGACGGCGGATTCGGGCGCGAAATCAATGGGCGCGTCCGTGCGGATGGTGGCGAGGTCGAACGACAGCTGCGCGCTCTCGCGCCCTTCCGTGAGCTTTTTGCGCACGCCGGGCTTGATGTCCAGCGTGTCGAGATCGCGGTAAATATCCGCCACCGTGCCGAAGCGCACGAGCAGATCCTTCGCCGTCTTTTCGCCGATGCCGGGCACGCCGGGAATGTTGTCCGAGCTGTCGCCCATGAGCGTCTTGAGGTCGATCATGTGGATGGGGTCGAAGCCGTACTCGGCGCGGAAGACTTCGGGCGTGTATTCGATCGTCTCCGTCTGGCCCATGCGGGTCTTGACATGGCAGACATGGGTGGTATCCGTGATGAGCTGGAGGCTGTCCTTGTCGCCGGTGACGATCTCGCACGCCCAGCCGGCGGCCTCGCAGCGTTTGGCGACCGTGCCGAGCAGGTCGTCCGCCTCCCACCCGGCCAGCTCCAGCCGCCGGATGCCCATGTGGTCGAGCGTCTGCTTGAGCAGCGGCATCTGCACGACGAGCTCCTCCGGCATGGGCTTGCGCTGGGCCTTATAGGGCGCGTACTGCTCGTGACGGAACGTCGGCGCGTGCACGTCGAACGCCACGCACACCGCCTGCGGCTGCTCGAGCTCGAGAATGCGCTGGAAAATGGTCAGAAAGCCGTAGACCGCGTTCGTCGGCGTGCCGTCGGGCGCGTTGAGCATGCGGATGCCGTAAAAGGCGCGGTTGACGATGCTGTTGCCGTCGAGAATCATGAGTTTCATTCGGGTGTCCTCCTTGCACGTCACTGGCCGCGCAGCTCAATGAGCCGGTCGCGCAGCACGGCGGCGTACTCATATTCGAGCATTTCGGCCGCCTTTTTCATCTGCGCCTCGAGCCGCGCGATCTCGGCCCGGCGCTCGGCCTCCGTCATCTTCACGCCGTCGGCGCGTTTGGGCGCTTCGACGTCGCTCGAAATTTCAAGCAGCTCGCGCACGCTCTTGACGATCGTTTTCGGCACGATACCGTGCGCCTGGTTGTACGCCGCCTGCTTGGCGCGGCGGCGGTTCGTCTCCAGGATGGCCGCGTGCATGGCGGCCGTCTCCTGATCCGCATACATGATGACCGTGCCCTCGGCGTTGCGCGCCGCGCGGCCGATCGTCTGGATCAGGCTCGTCTCGCTGCGGAGGAAGCCCTCCTTGTCGGCGTCGAGGATCGCCACGAGCGACACCTCCGGCAGGTCAAGTCCCTCGCGCAGGAGGTTGATGCCGACGAGCACGTCAAACGCGCCGGTGCGCAGGTCGCGGATGATCTCCATGCGCTCGATCGCGCCGATGTCGTGGTGCAGATAGCGGCAGCGGATGCCCGCATTCGTGAGGTAGGCCGAGAGATCCTCGGCCATTTTCTTCGTGAGCGTCGTCACGAGCGTGCGCTCGTTTTTGGCGATGCGCGCGTTGATCTCTCCGATGAGGTCGTCGATCTGTCCCTCAATGGGCCGCACGAAGATCTGCGGGTCGAGCAGGCCGGTCGGCCGGATGATCTGCTCGGCAATCTGGCCCGCGTGCTCGCGCTCATAGTCGCCCGGCGTGGCCGAGACGTAGATGGCCTGATGCACCCGCTGCTCGAACTCCTCAAACTTCAGCGGGCGGTTGTCATACGCGCTCGGCAGGCGGAAGCCGTACTCGACGAGCGAGTCCTTGCGCGCACGATCGCCGCGGTACATGGCGCGCACCTGCGGCAGCGTGACGTGGCTCTCGTCGACGAAGAGCAGAAAGTCCTTCGGAAAATAGTCCAGCAGCGTCATCGGCGCGCTGCCGGGGGCACGGCCGCTGATGATGCGCGAATAGTTCTCAATGCCGGAGCAGTAGCCGAGCTCCTGCATCATCTCAATGTCATAGTCCGTGCGCTGGCGAATGCGCTGCGCCTCGAGGAGCTTGCCCTGCTGCTCGAACGTTTTCACGCGCGCGTCGCACTCGGCGCGGATCTCGCTGATGGCACGCTCCATCTTCTCGTGCGTCGTGACGTAGTGCGACGCGGGATAGATCGCCACGTGGCTGAGCGTGCGGATGGGTGCGCCGGTGACGACGTTGATGTCCGAAATGCGGTCGATCTCGTCGCCGAAGAACTCCACGCGCACGGCATGGTCCGAGGAATAGGCCGGGAAAATGTCGATCGTATCGCCGCGGACGCGGAACATATTGCGCGCGAAGGCAATGTCGTTGCGCTCGTAGCGGATGTCGATAAGCTTGCGCATGAGCTCCTCCGGGTCGCGCTGCTGGCCGGTGCGCAGGGAGATGACCATGTTGGCGTAGTCGATCGGGTCGCCGAGGCCGTAGATGCAGGACACGGACGAGACGACGATCACGTCCCGCCGCTCAAACAGGCTCGACGTGGCCGAGTGGCGCAGGCGCTCGATCTCATCGTTGATGGAGGCGTCCTTTTCGATGAACGTGTCCGTGTGCGGGATGTACGCCTCCGGCTGGTAGTAGTCGTAGTAGGAGACGAAATATTCCACGGCGTTGTCCGGGAAAAACTCCTTGAACTCGCTGCACAGCTGCGCCGCGAGGATCTTGTTGTGCGCGAGCACGAGCGTCGGCCGCTGAACGCGCTCGATGACCTTGGCCATCGTGTACGTCTTGCCGGAGCCGGTCACGCCGAGCAGCACCTGCTCGTCGATGCCGTTTTCCAGCCCCTGCACGAGCGTGTCGATCGCCTCGGGCTGGTCGCCCGACGGCTCGTAGGGCGAGACAACTTCAAAATCCGGCACGAAACGGCCTCCCTTCGTGAAAAATCGAATCAGAATATTATACCACCATCCGCCTTGTTTCACAAGCGGAAAACGCCCGGAAGCAGTGGCTTCCGGGCGCATACATATCTGCAATTATTCGCTGAAGTCGAGCACGCGGCGCATGCGGATGAGCGTCAGGCGGTTGCGGATGGCCGCCGAAACGCTGAGCATGTCCTCCGACAGGGCCGGGTCGATGCCGATCTGCTCGGGCTTGTAGAACGCGCCGAGCTTCTCGCACAGCGCGGCCAGCTCCTCGGCCGAGGGGATCTCGGCGATGATGGCGCGGATCTCGTCCCAGTGGTCGACGATGCTCTGCGGGTCGAACGTACCGAGCACGTCTTTTTCGTTCTCCTTCATGATGCCGTCGGCGAGCGGGCCGAACTTCTCGTCCACCCACGCGCGGCTCAGCGGCTCAAAGGGCTTGGCCTTCGGCGTCGGGAGCGAGGCGAGGTAGTGGTACTCCTTCGCGCACAGGTACGTGCCCACGCCGACGCACTGGCCGTGCATGCCGTGCGCATTTTCAAACCGCGGCGGCTTCATCTCCACCAGATGCGCCATCAGGTGCTCGGCGCCGGAGGCGGCGCGGGAGTGGTTGAGCAGCTGCATGGTCAGGCCGGAGATCATCTGCGCCATGGTCATGGCCTCAAAGTCCGGCTTGCCGCCGGCCGCCATATCGTCGGCCGCCTTGCGCATGATGGTCAGCGCCTCCTGCGCGAGGTCGGCGACCATCGGGCAGTAATACTCGCCCGAGACGAGGTGCGCGATCTTCCAGTCCGCGAGGGAAATGTACTTGGCCAGAATGTCCGAAATGCCGCTCACGGTCAGCCACAGGGGCGCGCCGGAGACGACGTTCAGGTCGCAGACGACGAGCGCCGCCGCCTGCATGGGGATGGACTTTTTCTGTCCGTCGATGATGATCGAGCAGATGTTGGCCGTGAAGCCGTCGGAGCTCGCCAGCGTCGGTACGGCGACGAACGGGATGCCGAGGTGGTAGGCCGGGTAGCGGCCGAAGTCCATGATCGTGCCCGAGCCGACCGCGACGATGACGTCCGGATGGTCAAGCTGGCGCATCATGTCCTCGATCATGCCCTTTTCGGAGTGCAGGCCCTCGGCGTTGAGGACGATCTCCTGGTCGGCGCGCACGTGCCTGAGCGTCGGGAGGTTGTAGGTGTTCGTATCGTAAATGACGGCGCGCTTGCCGCTCAGGCCGACCTCGTCCATGTACTGGTCGAACTTGTCGAGCGCATTATACTCCACGACGACCTTCTTCGTCTCCAGTGTGTGCTCGCGGCCGCAGCGGCACGGGCCGACATATTTGCTGCAATCGAGAATCATGCAAACATCGCTCCTATTCCAGATAGAATTTTTCCTTACCAGCATATTGATTTTTCCCGGCAAAGTCAAGCCCTCCGGCCGGATATCGCGCCCAAAACGCAGAAAACATTCTATTTTCGTTTTCATTGAAAAACATTCATCCAAAATTTTAAGGGTCGATGCCGCCGGTAACGGTTGCAAAATCCATGCGCACGGTGTAAGATTGCAAAGTCGCTTTACAGAGATTTTAAATCCTTTTTACACTCTGGCGAACTTTTTCGTCTTTTCTATAGATATTCTTTGTACCTGGACGGTGATTTCTTATGGAACTGACTGCGATCGCGCAGTGGCTCAACACCGCGTTTGCGGGCTATGACTACGCCATTTTGCAGGCGCTGCACAATCTGGCCGAAGCGGCCGGCGGCTTCTTCACGCCGCTGTGCCGGGCCATCACGCTGCTGGGTGAGAAGGGTCTCCTCTTCCTCGCGCTCGGTATCGCGCTGATGCTCTTTCCGAAAACGCGCAAGGCGGGCATCTGCATGTTCGGCGCCGTGTGCTGCGGCGCGCTCATCACGAACTTCTGGCTCAAGGACTTTGTCGCCCGGCCGCGTCCGCTGACGGTAGAGCCCTTCCGCACCTGGTGGCAGGCCGCCGGCGCGTATGCCGAGAGCGAGTACTCCTTTCCCTCCGGCCATGTGACGGCCGCGATGGCCGGCGTGACCGCGCTCGTGCTCACAGGCAAAAAGCCCGCGCGCTGGTGGGCCTATCTGTTCGTGGCAGCGATGGGCGTGGCGCGCAACTATCTCATGGCGCACTACCCGTCCGACGTGCTCGGCGGGATGATCGTGGGGCTGATCGCCGCCGCGATCGCTTATGCGATCACGCTGCTAATCTACCGCATCGTGTCGGCGCACCCGGACAATCGCTTCTGCCGCTTTGTACTCCACGGCGGCATCGGCAGGAAAAAAGAGCGGCAGGCCGCATGAGCCTGCCGGACAAGAAAGCCCGCTTCGCACGGCCGTGCGAAGCGGGCTTTTTTTGTTCTTATGCCTCGGCCGGCGGATTCTCCGCGGCCTTGGCGCGGATGGTATCAATGACCTTGCGGCAGCGCGCGGCATTGTACACGACCGGCACCGGATAGTTCGGGTTGGCCTCGGCCAGCGCCCAGGTGATGATCTGCGGGATGTCCTCTTCCTGAATGAAGTCGAAGCCCTTCGGGATGCCCATGCGCTCGTTCATGGCATAGATCTCCGCGATGAAGGCCTGCGCCTTCTCGGCGTCCGAGCCGTCGGCCTTGACGCCGGCGATCTCGCACAGGCGCGCGAGCTTCGGATACACGGCCTCGCCGTAGTCCTCGAGGACGATCGGCAGGATGACCGCGTTTGCCAGACCGTGCGGCGTGTTGTACAGGCCGCCGAGCGTGTGCGCGATGGCGTGCACGTTGCCGACGCCGGCGCGGGAGAAGGCAAAGCCGGCCTTGAAGGCGGCGATCATCATGTTCTCGCGGACCTTGAGATCCTCGCCGTGCTGGTATGCCAGCTCGAGATTATCGAAGATGAGCTTGACGGCCTCTTCGGCGAGGCGCAGGCTCTCCTTGGTGTTATACGTCCAGCTGATGTACGCCTCGATCGCGTGCGTGAGCGCGTCCATGCCGGTGGTCGCGGTCGTGCGCGGCGGCAGGCCGACAGTCAGCTCCGGGTCGAGGATGGCATACAGCGGCATGAGCTTGAGATCCATGAGCGCGTACTTGTGGTGCGTCTCGCTGTCGGTGATGACGGCAGCGATCGTCGTCTCGCTGCCGGTGCCCGACGTCGTCGGAATGGCGACGATGGGCGGCACGGTCTTGCCGACGCGCATGACGCCGGCCATATCGTCGCAGCTCTTTTTCGGGCAGGCGACGCGGGCGGCCGCGCCCTTCGTGGCGTCCATCGGGCTGCCGCCGCCAAGGGCGACAAAGCCGCTGCAGCCGGCCTCCAGATACTGCGTGCGGATCTTCTCGACCGTGTTCACCGAGGGGTTGGCCTCCACTTCGCTGAACACTTCGTAGGGCATGCCGGCGTCCTCGAGCGCGGCAAACAGCTTCGGCCCGAGCGACTTGACCACGTGCGAGCCGGTGACGACCATGACCTTCGTCACGCCGCTCTTGCTCAGCACATCCGGCACCTGCCGGATGCAGCCGGCGCCGGAGATCACGATCGGCTTGCGCCAATGCAGGCAGCGCATACCAATGTCAAACACCTGCTGGTAAGTACGGTAATATGCTTTTTTCAGTCCATCCATAAACGATTCCTTCCCTCCGCCGGGGGCGGATATATCCGTTTTCCATCCCTCTTATAGTACCGGATCGCAGAAATTTGTCAAGCATTTTTGTGCAGAAACTGACAAGGCCTCCCGCTGCGGATCAGAGCATCCCGGCGAGCTTGCGGCCCATGAGCACGCCCATGGCCGAGGCCATCATCAGGCCGCGCGTCCAGCCGGAGGAGTCGCCCAGGCAGTGCAGACCGGGCACGTTCGTGTTGAGCGCGTCGTCCATGGCGATGCGGTTGCTGTAAAACTTCAGCTCCGGGGAATACAGCAGCGTCTCATACGCGGCGAAGCCGGGCACGACCTCATCCATGGCCTTGATGAAGTTGATGATGTTGAGCATGGCGCGGTACGGCATGGCGGACGTGATGTCGCCCGCAACGGCGTCCGGCAGTGTGGGGCGGACGTTCGACTGCGCGAGCTCCTTCTGCCACGTGCGCTTGCCGTCGAGGATATCGCCGAAGCGCTGCACCATGATGTGGCCCGCGCCGAGCATATTCGTCAGCTCGCCGACCTTCTGCGCGTAGGCGATCGGCTGGTTGAACGGCACGGAGAAGTTGTGCGAGCAGAGGATGGCCACGTTCGTGTTGGGCGACTTGAGCTCCTTGTAAGCATGGCCGTTGACGACGGCGAGGTCGTTATCATAGTTCTCCTGCGACACGAAGCCGCCGGGGTTCTGGCAGAACGTGCGCACCTTGTTCTTGAACGGGGCCGGGTAGCCGATGAGCTTGGACTCGTACAGCACGCGGTTGACCGACTCCATGATCTCGTTGCGCACCTCGACGCGCACGCCGATATCGACCGTGCCGGGCTTGTGCTCCACGCCGTTCTCGAGGCAGACCTTCTCCAGCCAGTCGGCGCCGCGGCGGCCGGTGGCGATGACGGTGTGCCTGGCCTCGATGGTGTAGTCCTGGTGCCCATCGTGCGCCACGACGCCGCAGCAGCGGCCGTCGCGCAGGATGACGTCCTCGCACGTGCAGCCGAAGAGCATCTCCACCCCGTGGTCGCGCAGGTAGTTTTCGATGCCGAGGTAGACCTCGTGCGCCTTCTCGGTGCCGAGGTGGCGGATCGGGCAGTCGACCAGACGCAGGCCCGCGCGGATGGCGCGCGTGCGGATGCGCTTGATCTCCTCCGTATTCTCCAGACCCTCGACGTGCTCGTCCGCGCCGAACTCCAGATAGATGCTGTCGGCGTAGTCGATGAGCTCCTGCGCCTTCTGCTCGCCGACGAGGGTGGGCAGGTCGCCGCCGACATCGCTGCACAGCGAGAGCTTGCCGTCCGAGAACGCGCCCGCGCCGGAGAAACCGGTCGTGATGTGGCAATACGGCTTGCAGTTCATGCACCGGCCAGTCTTGGCCTTCGGGCAGCGGCGGTTTTCAATGGCCTGCCCCTGCTCAATCATGACGATCTTTTCCGGGGAGCCGCGGCGCAGCAGCTCCAGCGCCGTGAAGATTCCGGCAGGGCCCGCACCGACAATGACAACATCTGCGTTCATGAAGGTTCCTCCTTAGATTGTGTTTTCTTTCTCTGGGTCTGACCAAAAACGCGCTGCTGAGCGCAGCAAAGCACAGCAAAAACACCGCACTGTGTGCGGTGTTTTTGCTGTGTGTGGTTCTCGATCTGGAGCGGGCAACGAGATTCGAACTCGCTACCTCCACCTTGGCAAGGTGGCGCTCTGCCAAATGAGCTATGCCCGCA
>ENA-UEOR01002321-UEOR01002321.1-human-gut-metagenome-genome-assembly--contig:-NODE-2321-length-10477-cov-52.065962_pt1 | contig 10477 bp, 8 predicted proteins | sample MGYA00242887_ERZ507890 | MGnify/ENA primary metagenome ERZ507890 (study PRJEB26167, sample SAMN06115431) | human gut metagenome | host: Homo sapiens | place: China:Guizhou | collected 2014-10-21...
TCCGCCAAGAGCTATCAATAAACTGACTCCGACAATTAAGGATATTCACATCAAGAACTTCATTGTTGAATCAGCCGAGAAAATTCTAAGTGTAAACGGGATTCCTGAAATTCCATGTAGCAATGTACTTATAGAAAACGGAAAAATTAATAGTAAAAAACTAATTGGTGCTTTAAACGATGTAGACGGATTCACTTTCAGAAATCTGGATATTTACGCAGAAGATAATAAAATCAATATATTGGACGGCCGGAATATTTTATTCGATGACGTAACCTTTGCTGTTCCACACGGGGAAATACTCACAAACATCAAAGGAGACAAATCTCAGAATATTTTTATTCAAAACGGAGAATCCCGGACAGAGTGTTCTATGGAGAAACCGATTAAAGTGGAAAAACTTAGCCAAGCTCTGCCAAAATCCAGGAAATAGATTCAATAGGTATTAATAATACAAAGGTTTTTGATTAGTTAGTTAAAAAAGGCTGTCTCAACAATGCAGAAAAAAATGAGACAGCCTTTTCTATTATGAGCTTATTCAAATTTTGCTCGATTTGAATCCTAAATAATATAAAAGAATAAATAATGTACAAGAAGATATATTTCTGTACTGAACTACATAATTAAATCTATATAAAACCACTTTCTTTGTAACTGGAAATGTTTTAATTCAAATACCATGAAAATAATCATTATAAAAAACATTATGAAATACCATTTCAGCACCCTGCTATTTTTACTCTTTACTTTCAGTATATCGGCACAACAGAAAGTTCCAGCAAATAACATTATTCCTATGGATCATAGTGTAAGGCCACAAGAGAAACTCACACTATGGTATGACCAGCCATCAGACAACTGGATGGATCTTTCACTTCCTATCGGTAACGGTCTGTTTCATCAGTTTCTTGCAGTTTACTATCAACCACGGCTCGCTATTACCTTGCTTGTAGAACGAAATTTTATAATTATCGCTCTGATCCATCAGCATATTGCCCATTGATTTGGCTTGCTCGATTACGCAGAATGCTACTTCTTTGCCGAATAACTGGCCGAAACCTCCCCAGCATTCTTTACCGATTTCGAATTGTTCATCGTTTCCGGCAGTAATTGTCATACGTGAGGATGCCTTGATTTGGTCATCTATGCTTTGTTCTTTGCTGGGAGTTGCATTATTGGCTGCTTTTATTTCGGTATTACCCTCAGAACCACCGATGACAGCCGGTTGGGCAGGGGGAGTTACCGGAGTGGCGGTAACGATTGTTGTTGCATTTGATATCGGAGTAGCTGTCACGCCCGGAGCAGGAGCAACTGCAATTTGTGAGTTGTTCAAGACCTTGTTGCCCAATGTATCTTGGATGGATTTGAACAGTGTGTCTTTCAAGTCAATAGTCTCTCTTCTGAATTTGCCGCAGATGGGAGCCAGCTTGGTCTTCGATTTGTTTAAAGCCATATCGTCTACAATCCATTCCTCTGCACTGTATTTTTCTCCTCCGTCACGAGCTTCATCATACCAATAACGGATACGGGTCATTTCGATATCACATTTTCCGTTTTCGCAGGTGATAAACAACTGATAATAAATTCTGGTTCTGTCCAATGACAATGCAGAGGAGGAGAATACCAGATATTCTTCGCCACCTGCTGCAATGGTTCCTTCATCTTCATTGGTGTAAAGAACACGTGCATTGAACTTGCCTTCGGGCTTGAAACGTTCTGTGGCCCATTTCAGCATGGTGCCATATAGCTGGTCTTTCGTTAAAGACGGTGCCTGTATCTCTGTTTTGAAAGAAACTTTACCGTCATCCATAGTTATCGCTCCCGCCAGATATTTGGGATCTGTCTGTGCCATAGCGATGAATGGCAGACATAGGAGCATTAAAAAAAGAATCTTCTTCATAGTAATATTTTTTATTTTATATTTTAATCTAAGCAAAGATAGGAATAAAAAAAAAGAGAAGCTATAATGCCTCTCTTTTTTTACTTTTATTATTATTGCGTGAATTTTACTTTACAGGTATCTTTTCAATGCGCTTTTGGTGACGTCCGCCTTCGAAGCCGCTGTTAAAGAATTCATCCAATATTTTTTCGGCCATTTCATGGTCAATGAATCGTCCCGGCATTACCAGAACATTGGCGTCATTGTGCTGACGTGACAGATGGGCTATCTCGGGCATCCAGCATAGTGCCGCACGGATACCCTGATGTTTGTTCAATGTCATGCTGATGCCTTCACCGCTTCCGCAAATTGCCACTCCGGGTCCGCATTCTCCGGCTTCTATAGCCAGTGCAAGCGGATGGGCATAATCTGCATAGTCACAGCTTTCTGTACTGTATGTACCGAAATCTTTGCATGGATAGCCTTTTTCAGTTAACCATGTCTTTACAAACTCTTTCAGTTCAAATCCTGCATGATCGGATGCCAGTCCTACTTTTTTCATGCCAGCATTTCTTTTACTTGGTTATACACGTTCTGTGCGGTAAAGCCCAGCTTTTCATCCAATACTTTGTAAGGAGCGGAGAATCCGAATGATTCCAGACCGAATACCTTACCGTTGGCACCTACCAAACCTTCAAGGTTTACAGGAAGACCGGCAGTCAGACCGAATACTTTAGCCCCTGTGGGAATGATACTGTTTTGGTATTCCTTGCTTTGGCTGCGGAACAATCCCTCAGAAGGAGCGGATACGATACGTATTTTTATGCCATCCTTGCGGAGAAGTTCTGCACCTGCTTCCAAAGTGGAAACTTCGGAACCTGAAGCGACTAGGATTACATCCGGATTTTCATCGGAGCCTGCAACAATATAAGCGCCTTTGGCAGCCTGTGAGTAGTCGTTTCCGGCAGGCAGATTCGCGATATTCTGGCGGGAGAAGATCAGTGCGGTGGGGGTGCTGGTATTTTCCATGGCCAATTTCCATGCCACAGTGGTTTCTTCCGCATCTGCCGGACGGAGTACCAACATAGAATTGTGTCCTTTGTGGTTTTTCAGTTTTTCCATCAGGCGGATTTGTGCTTCTTGTTCTACTGGTTCGTGAGTAGGACCGTCTTCACCTACACGGAATGCGTCGTGTGTCCAGATGAATTTGACGGGAAGTTCCATCAAGGCAGCCATACGTATGGCGGGTTTCATATAGTCTGAGAATACGAAGAAGGTAGCGCATGCAGCAATCACACCTCCGTGAAGTGCCATACCCAGGCAGCAGCAAGCCATGGTTAATTCGGAAACACCTGCCTGCAGAAATGCACCGGTGAAGTCGTCTTTTGTGAATGCATGTGTTTTCTTCAAGAAACCGTCGGTCTTGTCTGAATTTGACAGGTCGGCAGAAGAAACGATCATGTTTTCTACTTCTGTAGCCAGTACACCGAGAACTTTGGCAGAAGCGCTGCGTGTAGCATCTCCGGCTTTTTGTTCGATAACATTCCAATTTACTTTCGGAGCTTTGCCAGAGAACCATAGTTCCAATTTAGCAGCCAGTTCGGGGTTAGCTTTAGTCCATTCAGCTTTAGCCGCATATTTTTCTGCAACAATTTTTTTCAGTTCCTCTGCACGTTTGGCATACAACTCTTTTACTTCAGGGAAGATTTGGAAAGGATTGGTTGGATCGCCGCCTAAGTTTTTGATTGTATTGATGTAAGCATCACCTCCCAAAGGAGCACCGTGGGTGGCACAGTTACGTTCATAACTGGAATCATCCGCTTTGCGTGCGCCTTTACCCATAATGGTCTTACCGATAATTAATGTGGGCTGACCGGTTACGGCTTTCGCTTCTGTCAGAGCCGTGCGGATTGCATCGGGATCATTACCGTCGATGGTAATTACTTTCCAGTGCCATGCTTCGTATTTCTTGGCAACATCTTCGCTGGTAACAGCATCGGTAGCGGTAGACAGCTGGATGTCGTTTGAATCATAAAACATGATCAAGTTGTCCAGCCCCAAATGACCTGCCAGACGGCCTGCACCCTGAGAAATCTCTTCTTGAATACCCCCATCGGATATATAGGCATAGATGGTCTGGTCCATGACATGACCCAGACGGGCTTTCAGAAATTTGGCAGCGATAGCAGCACCTACTGCAAAAGTGTGTCCTTGTCCTAACGGGCCGGAAGTATTTTCAATACCGCGCATGATGTCCACTTCAGGGTGTCCCGGAGTCGGACTGCCCCATTGGCGGAACTGTGCCAGTTCTTCCATGGTGAACTTGCCGGTCAGTGCCAAAGTGGAATACAGCATCGGTGACATGTGGCCTGGATCAAGGAAGAAACGGTCACGCCCTTCCCAACGCGGATTTTCAGGATCGTAAACTAAAAACTCAGAGAAAAGCACGTTTACAAAATCAGTGCCACCCATAGCTCCACCCGGGTGTCCTGAATTAGCTTTCTCTACCATCGAAGCAGCCAGAATACGGATGTTGTCCGCTGCACGGTTCATAAGTTTCTTTTCGTTCATATTAAAATAATATTATAATTTGAATGCTATTAGTGAGTCGGTTTATCTTTGCTATTTTATTTAATATCTGCAAAGATAACTCTTTATGTGTAAACCGCAACATGTAAAGAGGCTCTTTTTTAAGCCCGTTTGACTCACTTCTTAAATCGGGTCGCTGCTTCTTCAACAGGCAGTCCTGCCTTATAGTTTTCGATATATGTGTTGAATCCGGCTACATCTTCGGCTGTTGGCGATATTTCAATACCGGCATCACCGGCGAATACTTTGTCTTCCAGAAAATCTGCCAGGGATTGGTTCTTTTCATTGTTGACAAGGTAAGAACCTAGCAGGGCGATTCCCCATGCGCCACCTTCACCGGCAGTTTCCATTACGGAAATAGGGGAGTTTATAGCTGCTGCAAGTATTCTCTGGCCTACACCTTTCGTCTTGAATAATCCGCCGTGTCCTGTGATTCTGTCTACTTTGATTTTCTCTTCATTGAAAAGAATGTCATTACCTATCTTAAGAACTCCGACTGAAGCGTATAAATGGGTACGCATAAAATTGGCGAGGTTGAATTTGTCATTTGCAGAACGTACAAACAATGGCCTTCCGTCGGCAAGTCCTGTCACGGGTTCACCTGAAATATAATTATACGAAATAAGACCACCGCAATCTGCATCGCCTGCGAGCGCATGATTGTAAAGTTTTCCATATAATTCATTCATATCTACGGGTATACCCAGCAGTTCTTGGTATTCTTTGAACAGATTGATCCAGGCATTGAGGTCGGAGGTGCAGTTGTTGCAATGTACCATAGCTACAAGGCTTCCGTCGGGAGTGGTAACCATGTCAATCATTTCGTATGGCTTGGACAACTCTTTTTCCAATACAATCATGGAAAATGAGGAAGTGCCTGCTGATACATTCCCGGTGCGTTGCTTGACAGCGTTGGTTGCTACCATGCCGGTTCCGGCATCTCCTTCCGGAGGGCAGACAGGTACACCTGCTTTCAAGTGGCCCGACACGTCCAGCCTCTTGGCACCTTCCGGGGTAAGGAACCCTGCATTCTCGCCGGCGGGTAAGACTTTGGGCAGGATATCTGTCAGTTTCCAAGGGTATCCTTTAGGAGCTACCAACTTGTCGAACTTGGCTATCATTTCGGCAGAATAATTCTTGGTAGCCGGGTCTATGGGAAGCATTCCTGATGCATCACCTATGCCCAGAACTTTCTGACCTGTAATTTGCCAATGAATGAAACCTGCAAGGGTGGTCAGATAGTCAATGTTACTTACGTGTTCTTCATTGTCTAAAATAGCTTGGTATAAATGAGAAATGCTCCATCTCAGAGGAATGTTATATACGAATAATTCAGATAAAGCGGCGGCTGCCGGACCGGTATTGGTGTTTCTCCATGTACGGAAAGGTACAAGGATTTCTTCTTCTTTATTGAATGCCATATAACCATGCATCATGGCACTGACACCGATTGCCGCCAGGGTTTCTATTTCTGTGTCATATAGCTTTTTTACGTTGGAACGGAGATCTGCATAGCAGTCTTGCAGGCCATGCCAGATAGCTTCCACACTGTAAGTCCACAGTCCGTCTACCAGTTGGTTTTCCCAGCTATGGCTTCCCTGGGCAATGGGCTTGTTTTCCTGGTCAATCAAAACAGCTTTGATTCGTGTTGATCCGAATTCTATGCCTAGAATAGCTTTTCCTGCTTCGATGGTTGATTTTGCATCTGATTTCATATTAAAACCTATAATTTAAGGTACAACAATAATGATGATAAAATAAGGTGGGATGTGCCAAGAATCTTATTAGCCTTGACACATCCCCTCTTCATGGATGAATTAGCAAAGTGCTTTGTTCAGCATATAGTAGACTTCGTTCATGCGAAGCTCTTTCTTGAAGTTGCTGATGGTAGTATCTTTGTCGATACGGATCATTTCGATACCTGCAATCTCAGCATAGTCTTCCCAATATTCTGCTGTCAGATCATAAGAGAAGCAAGAATGATGTGTTCCACCTGCCAGGATCCATGCGCCTGCACCTACTTCGAAATTAGGCATCGGAATCCACAGGGCGGAAGCAACCGGTAATTTGGGCAACGGTTTCGGCTCGATGCATTCTACGTCGTTCACGATCAGACGGAAACGGTTACCCAAGTCTACTACAGTGGCGGTACAACCTGAGCCTACTTTTGAAGTGAATACAAGACGGGCTGTCTGGCTCTTGCGAATACCTATGCCTAGGAAGTGTACTTCCAGACGTGGTTTGGAAGCGGCGATAAGAGGACAAACTTCCAGCATATGTGATTGCAGGATAGCACTGTTTGCACCATCGAAGTTCAATGTGTAATCTTCCAGGAAAGAACAACCTTTGGAAAGTCCTTGGTTCATCACCCATACGGTACGGTAGAGAGCTGCTGATTTCCAGTCACCTTCCGCACCGAATCCATAGCCTTCAGCCATCAGACGCTGGGAAGCCAGTCCCGGAATCTGATCGAAGTAGCTGCCGTCTGTTTGGCCCAAATCATCAAAATTAGTAGTGAATCCTTTGGCGCCTTTGGCTTTAAGGATGGCACGAAGAGCTAATTCGGCTTTTGCAGCGTTCCATACTTTCTGATAAGCTTCGGTTGATTTATCTTCTAATGAAGCATCGTGGTCGTATTCGTTGAAGTAAGTTGCTACAAGTGCCTCTACATCTGTATCCTTGATGTTTTTATGGTATTCCATCAGTTCGCTTGCCGGACAGTAATCTACGTGATACCCCATACGTTGTTCTGCTTCCACTTTATCACCGTCAGTTACAGCTACATTATTCATCTGATCGCCAAAACGGATGATCAGCATATCCTGAGAGTCTGCCCAACCTGCACAAACGCGCATCCAAACGGCAATCTTGTGCTGGGTGTCTTCGTCTTTCCAGTAACCTACCACTACTTTGCGGCGGATGCGCATACGGGTACAGATATGTCCGAATTCGCGGTCACCATGGGCGGATTGATTCAGATTCATGAAGTCCATATCCATGGTATCCCAAGGAATTTCCTTATTGAATTGAGTGTGTAGATGTAACAGTGGTTTCTTTAACTGTTGCAGACCGTGAATCCACATTTTAGCTGGGGAGAAAGTGTGCATCCAAGTGATGACACCGATACATTTTTCATCGTTGTTGGCTGCTTTGAACACTGCTTCCACTTCTTTAGAAGAGTTGGCTGTTCCTTTATATACTACTTTTACAGGAAGTTTCCCTGATTCGTTCAGTCCGTTTACCATTTCATTGGAGTGAGCGTCTACTGCTATAACTGCGTCACCTCCGTACAGAAGCTGTGCTCCTGTTACAAACCATACTTCATACAGATCTTTATGAATTAACCATGATGCAAGGATATTTTAAAACAGGGAATGATGAAACTGTAGTTTTTGATGTTTTTTACCGTGATAATCCTTCTGGAAGTGGCTATGCGATCACTTGCGGACTCGATCAGGTCATTGATTATATCAAAAACTTATCTTTTTCATATGATGATATTGATTATCTTCGTAATCAAGGAATTTTTGATGAAGATTTCCTGGAATATCTTGCTGGATATCATTTTACAGGAGATATTTATGCGATCGCGGAAGGAACTGTTGTATTCCCAAGAGAACCGCTTCTGAAAGTGAAAGCACCTATCATGGAGGCACAGCTTGTAGAAACTGCGCTCCTTAATATCATCAATCATCAAAGTCTGATCGCTACGAAGGCTTCTCGTGTAGTTTATGCTGCTGGTGGAAGTGGTGTTATGGAATTCGGACTTCGACGTGCTCAGGGACCTGACGCTGGTACTTATGGTGCCCGTGCTGCCGTGATCGGTGGTTGTGATGGTACTTCGAATGTACTTGCTGGTAAATGTTTTGATATTCCGATCCTTGGAACTCATGCACACAGCTGGATCATGAGTTTTGATGACGAATATCATGCTTTCCGTGCTTATGCAGATCTTTATCCAGATTCCTGCACTTTACTTGTTGACACTTATGACACTCTTCGTTCTGGTGTTCCAAATGCGATCCGTGTATTTGAAGAATTAAGAGCAGAAGGTCATATGCCAAAGCACTATGGAATCCGTTTAGACAGTGGGGATCTTGCTTATCTTACAAAGAAAGCCCGTATCATGCTTGATGAAGCAGGTTTTCCTGTATGCCGCTTTTAAACCGGCCGATGTCATTCACCAGGTCAAAGATGTTCTCATATCCGTACTTCTCAGCCACGAGGCTGAGGGGATAGTCATAATGTCTCAGTATTGTCCCGTAGGGCACTTTCCGGTCAAGTGCGGCAAATATGCCTTTGGGGGTATTGTCGAAACCGCCGCCCTCCAGAATCCTTCCGTCAGTGGCCCGCACGATGTCCAGGATCACATTCTCCACCGTGTTTTTAAACTCCCCGGGATTGCTTCCCCGCGCAAAGCCCTCCATGGTCTGTATTGCGTGCTGTATCTCATGGGCCAGGACAGACCTCACATCATCAGTCCGGGAGATGTTTATCACGATTCTGTTGTCCGGATGGAGGTAGCCCCCGCAATAGTCGGCCGACGGCAGGTCCACAAATTCCAGCCGGGTCCGTTTCATTTCAGGATAGGCCTGGAACAGTTCATCGTCTTTCACATAGTCATCAAGATAGATCCGTTCACGCAGCTCGTCCTGTTCCTTCAGTCCGGCTGCCAGCTCCGTCAGTTCCTCAAACCGTTTCCACTCCGCTTCAGAGAGTGTTTCGCCCTCTATCTGCCGGTCAAGAAGATTTTCAAGCTCCCCATGCCAGGACTGTTTTTCCAGCAGTCGTGAATAGCCCAGATCTCCGGCCGGATGGTATTCGAAATCCGCCGTCTCATAACGCCACTTGCTATCAGCCCCGCGTTCCCAGCCTGTCGCCGCCTTTATTGTTCCGGCATCCTTGCCGGACTTTTCCATTTCGCGGGCGACGGCGAGGTTCTCCAGCCGCAGGGAGGCCCCTTCAGACCGGTCAAGTCTGGAGGCCCCTTTCTCTCCGATGAAGCGGAAACGTTCATGTGCGGTTATCTTCAGGTCGGCCTCGCTGAAAATGACATAGTTCCGCGCGCCGTCAGCCCGGCCGCCGGTTGAACACTCCGCCGGATAGTCAATCCCGGTAAAACCCGCCCGCGAAAGAAACCCGCTGGCAAGCCGCTGTGAATCGGTATCCCGGTCCGGATTCATGAACATATGGTCCAAAAAGCCGTAGAACTCTTTCCCGCTGTTCCATACATGCGACCTGCCGCTCCAGAACTCCGCCGTGGCTTCCGGAAAGAAGAAACGTTCCTTGCGGAGCTGCAGGAATATCTTTCCCTGCTGCTCCGCGGATACCGGCCTGTCCCAGTACAGATAGTTCATCCCGTTGTCTTCCGGAATTTCCACCGTATAGAGGTGGCGCGGCGGCTCAATGCGTATCCTGCCCGCATCTATGTCGGAAAGCAGCTCCTGCTTCTGCCGCTCGAATGCCTTCCTCCGTCCGCTGTGTGCGCTTGCGATACGCCCGTCCATATACACGGAAGAAATGTTCCGTTTCAAACTGTCCACATCGGTGGAAGAAAGGATCTGGCGTTTCCATATTCTCCATACCTCATCAAAATAATATTCGTTGTCAAGCACCGGGGATAAAGGCTCCCCGTCATAGGTGATGTGGTTTCCCCGCTTTATACCGATGGCCGCATATTTGCGGGCGATTCCTTTCACTTCCGTCACGTATGTCCCCCATCCGTAGGCCTGCGCCCCTTCACCGGTTCCGGTAAAGGCATGGTCGAAATGCCCGAAGGAGGCCGGACTGCCGTGATAGACCTGACGGAAGCGGATGTTGTCATTTGATGTGGAAAACGCGCCCGTGTTTTCATAAGCGTCCTTCAACTGTCCGGGAGACATCACGGCTATGTATTTCACTCCCTCGTCGTAACCGACAAGCCCGTCATAGCCCGCCTCCCTGATTTTGGACAAAAACTCCGGGGTTTCCGTCAACATCCAGCAGTTTCTTTTGCTTGATGCCAGCTCC
>ENA-UEOR01002322-UEOR01002322.1-human-gut-metagenome-genome-assembly--contig:-NODE-2322-length-10476-cov-7.999423_pt1 | contig 10476 bp, 5 predicted proteins | sample MGYA00242887_ERZ507890 | MGnify/ENA primary metagenome ERZ507890 (study PRJEB26167, sample SAMN06115431) | human gut metagenome | host: Homo sapiens | place: China:Guizhou | collected 2014-10-21...
TTTTGCTTGCGCTTCCACCGCTTGCTGAACCTTGTTGATAGTAGGCTGCTTACAGCCTACTATAGCAAACAAAAATATAAAATTTAAAAACGTAGTTCTCATTACTTCATAAATTTATCATTCAATTTATCTAACAACGTTTTACTTGTATCTATTTTATATTCTTCACTCTCAATACGTGAATTTCTACTGTCATAGAAAAATAATACTTTACTGTCCCTATGGTAATAAATGGACCCACATTATTTATTAATTATTAATCCTCCTGGTTTCTCGTTACAATGCCCGTATACTACATTAGTTATACAACCATCTCTATATGCATATTGCCATTCCATTTCGAAATCTCCCATATTATGTAATTCATATTGATATTTCTTAGGAATTATACAAGTTATTGTTGTGGTTTTATGAGTCTTTTTAAAAAAAGGCTCATAAAAATTACCACCATAATAAAAATCATATCCACCATAATAAAACACAGCATCTGTCCATTTAGCGTGATTAATGTATTTAGATAGATAAACTGCAGAAATTCCAAACTGTGTGATAGAATCACTCCAAACCCCATAAATAAAAGCCATTTTTATTTTGAGTCCCTGATACATAGGACACTCCTTTGTTTTCATTATTATAGAATCCAATAGCGGATAGAGGCATTCCCTGGCTTCATAAACTTCAATTTCTTTAGTCACATAATCTTTAAATTTATAAGGCTTAAATTTAACAACTTCTTCGCTAGACTTACATCTAACAAATAACAGAAGTGACAACATAACAAGCGAAAAACAAACTAATACTTTCATAACTTTTTTATTTCATTATTGACGTACTTTATTTGTATAGTCATAATATTTTCCATTGTTCAATATTCTAAAAGTAGCTTTAGGAGAGTCTTTTAATATATTTTTAGCCTTTCCTATATCACCCCCATGCATACCATTCAAGCCCTTTTTAAGTCCCGATGGCGTATTATGTCCAACTCCAGGGTAACAACCAAATGAAATTACAAAATAGTCAACCTATATCAGGGTAAGACACTCTGTTTTATCGAACAATAATATAAAAAACTACCCTGACACTTAAGAATATTTCTATAACATGCCAAGGTAGTAATCGAGTTATAAATCAGGGAGTTTTACAAGTTTTTCAAAATTAGTTTTCCATATATCAAGTTCAAATAGAACTCCATCAACATCCACATTTAAGGATGCAATAACCTCAACTCCATCAATATCTGTAAATTGAAATTCACTAATTTGTCTACCCAATTTCCTACTTTCATTTATTTTCCCCTGTGGAAACAAATACAAACTACCCATTTCCCCATCATCCATTGGACATACTAATAAGCCATTTTTCCAATCTTCAGACATTTCTAAAGATGACTTATGAACAAGTAATTCAATAAGTTGTTCCTCTTGCTTAGTCGGTATTCTATAAAATTTCATGTATTCTTCCTATATTAAATGTTCCATCAGAAAGTTTAAAAGCTGTATACTGTATATTTCGACCACCTATTCTAATAATCTGATTGAAAGGTCTACCCGCTACTACTTGCGAAGAAACAGTTTCAAAATGAGTTCGTATCATTGACTGTACTACTGATCTATCCAAGCCTAAAGCGTCTGTATGCCGAAAAGTATGATATACTTGATTTGCATTACCTCCAAATCGAATAACAGGAGTCGTTATAATTTTCTTTCCACGCACTGCATTTATTAATGCATTTCCTGATTTTAAAAACGGAACTGGTATAATTGTTTGCATTGCAGGTTGTAGCATCCCTGCAACAGCATCTAATTGATTTTCCGTTCTCACATACTCCATTCCATGAGTTTCGCAAAGTTCTTGAAATTTAGCGTCTGCAATATACGCATCCCATTGTTTTTCAATTGCTAAATTTCTACCTGTATTTCTACCATCCCAGTCAAACTTTCTATTTACAACAACTTCAACTTCATCATCAGAATGTACAATTTGAGTACTTACAAAATATTCCCCACCTACATCCTTTAGAATTTGGTCTCCACCATTAAACAATTTATACAACCAGGCTCCAAATTTTGTCGAAAAACAGCCTGTTGGATCAACTTTGTTTACAAAGTTATTCACACAATAAACATAAGGTGACTCACTATAATACATCTCTACCATCGGATCCACCGCATGCCAACGTCCAATCGCCGCATCATAATACCTTGCCCCATAATCGTACCAATCCAGCCCGCCTTTCTGATCCAACTCTTTTCCATTATACTTATAAGGCTGTGTGTCATCGCCTGCATTAAACATCAAACCACCAAAAGGGTAATAGTCATTCACTTCCTCTACTTTCCCATCTTCATCCGCAACTACACGGATATTTCCCTGATGATCCTTCAGATAAAAATAGAACTTGTTATCTTGGAAACTATAGTAACCAGACTCATTCAGCAACATCTTCAAACTGCCGTTCTCATAGATCGCATTGCCACAATAAACGGTGGACGTGACGTTATTGTTTATAGTATGCGTGGTACGGACTTTCCTGCCGTCTGCAGCATATTCATATTCAATACTATTTCCGTCAGCAAAGCTAATGTGACTAGGCAAATTTAAGATATTATATTGAATTCCAGTTATCTTTTTGTTTAAATCTTTGGTCAGATTGCCATTTTTATCATATTCATACTCTACCGTTTCATTGACATTATCCTTAAACTCCATACCGTTACCAAATACAGAGTTAGTGGCATTGTCATAAACAGACTGTAATTGATTGCCATGGTAGGTTAGATTCAGATTATCAACCAAACCATAAGAATCCGCATCGGTTTGACCATATCTAAGCAGTCCCAAGATATTACCCATTTTGTCATAGCCAGTTATTTGCTCATTGAAGCGGTTCCGGTTTTGTTTTAAGTTAGTACCTTCTCCATAAATAGCATCTTTCAAACGGGAAAGGCCATCATAAGTGAAACTGTAACCCTTTTCTTGCGGATCAATAACTGTAGCCATACCATTTTCGACACTACGCCAACACATGCGGCTGATATTACCATTATAACAGGGAGTAGTTCCCTCTAGTGTTTCCTGGTAGTTAAGCGTCTGGTTAAACAATGGACCATTAATGCCTTTTATCCACGAACGAAGATTATATGTATAGTCAGTTCGTAACTCATATACACCATTACGTTTATCTGTTTTCAAACGGCCTATCTCATCATACACATTGTCTACTAAAACAATAGGAGTATTATCATTCAGCTGATAGCTAGTCTTCAATAAACGGTTGGCATGGTCATACGTATGCTGGTGCAATTCTACGATTGGTTCAGTGCCAGAAACTGTATGTATACGTTTTTCTTCCAAGGGATTTCCCGAGAAATTATAAGCTGTATGGACAATCTCCGTACCACCCAACTCATTATTACCCCTTTGCTGGATGATCCGGTAACGGTCGTCATAATACATTACCGAATACGTAAAAGTACCCGGACGGGCAGAGAGGAGCGATGTCCAAACCCCGGTCAGCTGCCCTTTACAACCGCCTGCATTCCGCTTGCCATAGCCTGTTTCCTCTACGTAAACAGTGGTCATGTCATTGGGAATGCCGTTCTTGCCCAAAAACTCATAATGGTCGTAATAGTTGGCAGAAAGGAGGCTCGGAGAATTTAAGGTTACACCTTTCAATTGATAGCCTTTCAACCCGTTCTCTTCATTTGCCCAATCGCCATACACGACGATAGTATCTAGAGGATTGGAAGCATAATCCAACGTATTCGTACAAACTCCGGTCAATACTGTTCGACCGAAAGCATCAGGAATACTGAAACTCCATTCGTTCCGCTCACGCTGTTCGCCGTCTTGAGTAAAGACAGGATGATCGGCAGCGTCATAAACGGTATAAACAGGATCGCATCCCGGAAGTTTCTTGTAGATACAGCGGTTATACTTGTCGTAATGATAAATATAGGCATATTGCTGAAGAACGGGAGCCGTTTCAGACCATTCTCCTTCATCGAAAAAATAATCGGCTGCCATCGGAGGCAACACCATACACAGGTTGCCATAGTTATCATAAACATGGTACGTATCATAAGATATTTGATTATCATCAGACTGACGAACGAGAACTATGCGACCGGCCTTGTCTTTAAACTCATAACTCACATGATTGTCTTCGTCTATCGTACGAACCACTTCCAATGTTCCGGCATCATATTCACCCGCACAAACCAAACTGTCATTCTTTATCCTATAACGGCACACGATAAAGCAACTGTCTACCCGATCAACTGCGTTTTTACGTTCTATATTGGTCAACACGTCTGTTTTGACCGGATGATTCTGCCAAGCAACTCCGGGACCATACTTCTTGACAATTCGGTTCAATGAAGAACTATCGTATTCAGGATAGCTGAAGGGAGAGCTATCTTTCTCGTAATAGCTTGCTTTACAAACGGCCTCACTGACTTCTGCGGATGGAAGAAAAGCACCGCCACCAGTCGATTCTGCTACCGGAAGCCAAAGTTTAGACTCGCGGTTGATCCCGTCATACTCCTGCAATGTGAGCAGGTCGGTCTTATAAGGAGTGGCACCATGAGAAATATGAAGGGAAGGATTACCGAAATGGTCAAAATACTGTATCCCGCGAAGATAATCACAGGTGTGTAATTGGGAGAGATCATCTGTGGAGACAGTGGGAGTCAAGGTAATCACACAGGGCTGCCCCTCGGTCGTACACAAAGCATCACTAAAGTTCGGTGCCTCTATCGTCGTCGTGATCCGTCCGTTATCGACACTGCCTTCCGAAACAACATAATAGGTGCCTGAAGGAAGTTTCTTGACCTCAATGCGGGCATGTTTCTCATTCTCACACTGACCTTCTCCCGCATAATTGTCATTGCTATAAAGGAGCTCACCGGATTCATTCAAGATGCTCATATAGGTATCTTCCAGTTCCGAACCGCAATGACTGAACACCACATCCATCTCCTTTTGCAATACCAACTTATAAAATACGTCATTCGTAGGCTTTGCCGGATAAGCATCCGTATAGTCTACAGAGGTATCTCGGGTATCGGAAAAGAAAAGTCCCGCCTTATATGTTCCGACATCGATAGCAAGCGCTTTTGTGTCTCCCGTTTGTGCAAGAAGTCGCCCGTTTACGGACAGGGAAATGTTGCCGTTCTTTTCCGCATCGGTCACAATATAGTAGACGCCCGGAAGCAGCACGGGTATATGGATGCGGGCACTTTTGACATTTGCACAAGCTCCGTCACCATCCGAATCATCATTGGAATACAGTAACTCCTGCGTTTGAGAAAACAATTGCAAATAGGTGTCCGCAACTTCCGAACCACAATTATCAACGGTCAGTTCCATCGGATTTTCAAGCTCCAACCGATAGAAAACTTCATTACCGGCTTTCTCCGGAAAATTGCCGGACATGAGTTCCGAGTTCTGAACATCCGTATATTGAAAGCTGTCCGCCCGACTGCCTATATCAATAGGACGGGAGAAACTAATACCGGGAGCATACGTACGCCCACTCAAGTTCATCTTATAATACACCGCCCAAGTAGGTGCATCAACATAAACATAAATATAATAGGTACCGGCTCCCAATTCATATACATTCAGTTCGTAATCTGTACCAAGCTTTTGTGTGCGGATGGGAACAACAGGATCATACAAAGCTGAAAGAAGGTGAACACTGTAAGAATCCCCTTCCCAAGGACATTCAGTTCCATCATCATCCAGGCAAATCTCCATAGGCTCTGTCAGGGTGAAGCGAAAAACTACATCATGTCGAAAATAATTATCCCAATAGCTGTCACTGGCATTATAATCACATTGATACGATGTCGTTTCTACAGAATCAGCCAATGCAAAATTCTCACCAAACATTCCCAGCTCAAACGGATTGTAAAAATCTTCACCTATTTCACGAGAGGTTGTCTTTACATAAATAGTAACATCTTCCGCATCCACCGGTTTATCCTCTTTATAGACATTAGGTTTAGCAACCAGATAGTACACGCCGGGCAGCAGACCATATCCATAATTTCCCCATGCTTCCTCCACGTAAATCGCACGGCTCAAAAGGACGCCCGAAGAATTGAGCAAGAAAACAGTACCACTATCAGTGATACTGGGTTTTGCACTGGCTCTAATCCTCATAGGCTGCGTCACTGTTAGTTTGTAGAAAATATCCTTGGATATCAACACTCCCGTATTATCCATATCGGTCGGAGGAATGTACCCGCAATTAAAATTAGCTGTACTTTGGGTATCTTCATAAGTAAACGGTTCCGAATAGGTACCAATGTCAATAGCTGTCGCCATTCGTTCTTCCAAAGACTGTCCCCACGAATAGACAGAACAGAACAACAAGAAAAATAAACATATATAAGTTTTCATAAAAAATCAATTTCATTATCAAATTAAACCATTCATTGAATTACTTATCATTTACCAAAATGATAAATATACTGTTGAAGCATTACCTTACGGGCGTCCGCATCCAGATAATAACTATCTGTCAGCCGGCTATAATTATCATATTCAAATTTCGTTATGACATTATTGGGATCGGTAATGGAAACAACTCCCTGCAAAGGGGCATATTCATAGGTGGTAACCCGCGTATTACTGGGAAGTTTCTCGCGAAGAGAGTTTATCTTATCCCATATCTCTTTGGTAGGTACGGCAAGTGAAGCCCAATCGCCGAAAACGTCTCCGATGTCTCCATCATAACCAAGCGCCACACTCACCTGCTGCCGGGTAGCATTCTCTATCTTGGCTATAGGATAGCGGTTGCGATATCCCCAAATGAAGAGAACAGGCGTATCGTCTTTTGCCATAATTTCGCATACATTGCTATTACTGTCATACGATTGGTAAACGACTTCATCACGAAAGTCCGCCATTCGGTCAGTTTTAAATTGCACCCTATCCGGAAGGCATGTGCCGGACTTAAACAAGATTTTCTTTTCCGTGCATTGCTCGTCTTCGACGTGTTTATGCAAAGAGAGTATGGCAGGATAACCATCCAGATAAGTATAATGATCCGAGAATTGTACGCCGTCACTGTTTGTAAAGTCCACCCTACGTGGCTTCAACGAAGAACCTGGATTGGAGAGATGGCGGTCGTCATACGCATATTGCTTTTCCGTCGAGATTACCCGTTGTCTCCCGTTCACTTTGCAATAATATTGTGTCGTTTCTTTATCGAGTGCCCAATACGTTTCACAATCCAAATAATAAGTAGTCCTCATATTCGTAGCAGAATGGGTATTGTCATTGTCAGCCACAAATACCGGCTTGCCAAGCAGGCTATTCGGTTTTTTCATGTACAAATCAACATCCACTATCAGCTTCCGGACAGGAAGATCCACAGGAATATTATACGGGCCCGCGATTACTTTTTTATATTCGTATCGGGTAGATGACACTAGCTCTTGCCCGTCGAAACGGTCTATACCTATAAGAGCCCCATTTCTCTGATTGGTCTCAAAATAGCCTGTAACAAAATCATCAGAAGGTTCATAAGGATGTCCGGGAAGCATCCGCCCAAGTCGATTCAATACGCTTTCCGGTTGATTCAACATAAACTCCCGGACAGAAGCGGATGTATTCTCCCCACTTTCCCAATGCAGAACGTCCTCAAAAGCATGTGCATCCACATCATAGTAATAGACGGTCTTTTGTGAAATGCCTCCTCCCAATATCTCTTCACTGACAATATTGTACATTACCGGACTTCCGTTACGAAAGGTAATATTAGAGACAGGCATCGAATGATAGACTGTCAAATATTCGTTCCAAAGGCTTTGCCCGTCATCCATTACTTGCGTTACCGTAGAACAATAATCACGCTCTGTAACTATGTGTTTAATAGCACCGCCGCCCCATACGGATTCATACTTCTCATTATTGATAACCGTCAGGCCATATCTATAATTCTTACAGAGCCTTTTCCTTGTCTTCGGATCATAGGTTTCTATACTCTTCACCCGCAATCCGCCAACCGGATAGAGGTAGTCTCGATACTCCGGCTGTTGGCTATTGTCACGAAACGCGCCGTAATTGCCTTCGTAAGAGAAAGAGGTTTCAATACCTTGCGGATCTGTTATCCGGTCAAGAATACCCACAATGTTTCCAGACGCTTCACGGTCTATTCCGACTGCATTCTCAAATAATACAGTGTCTTTTCTTCCCGTGTTATTGGTATCCGGTAAAGGTATTCTTTTTGAAAAGTTCGGCACTGTCAACTTACTACCATTAGCACTCGCTTCCGAACCGTTCATAAATCCCCAATGATCTACAGCCTTCGTATAAATGGAAGGAACGCTGTTTACACCCACATACCTGAATGAATAAGTTTGCGATTCTACACCGGCCAAAGCTTGTGATACATTGGTAATGGGACGGCTTTCTGTCAGTTCTCCTACATTTACAGAAGAAACAGACCCTGACATGTTTACTTTTTTTTGAGTACCATAACCCACTACCACTACTTCTTCCAAGGTCTCGGAGTCTTCTTTCAGATGGATATTCAGATTTTTGGTTGTTCCGGTAATTTGAATTTCCTCGGTAAGAAAACCGATGTACGAAATTTCCAAGACAGAGTTAACCGGAACTTCAATTGAAAATTTACCATCGATGTCTGTGATTGTACCAGTAGTACTTCCTTTTACATGTACATTGGCACCGATAACCGGTCCGTACTGGTCCGTTACGACTCCTGTCACAGTTTTTACTTGAGTAATACTTTCTATTGCATGATGATGGGGCGTTTCGTTCTGGGTATTGCCGGCCCATGCAACAGTGTAGGTAGAAGCTAAAATCAAGGATGCTCCCAATACAATTCTCTTGGGTAGAGAAATCGGGTCTTGCTTTTTTCTCATAAAACAACTAATTAAGGTTAAAAAAACTACAGATATAAATTTCTTATATCTTATATTGACCGCAAATATATGTGTAAAATGCATAATAAACAATACGAGAATTTATTTCTATCGCAGGCCCGTAAAGAGCCGTATCCAATGTATTTCCGCTATTTCTTCCTAATCAATAATATGTAAATTAATATGATACAGACAAATGGGAGTGACAACTCTTTTTCTGTTTCAGCTTGTTGTCTGAGGTATGATATAAGGGCTTATGACATTTTTAGACCTCTTCTGTACGATTTATGTCACTCTTTTTTTTGAAAGAGCTTTTTCTTTGTACAATACTTAATTATAAGATTCACTTACGCGGAGGAGATGTTGGGTATCTAAAATGAAACATATAAATAACCTTAAGTAAATAAATATGATGCAATTTAGTAAATGGACAATGGGAGTAGGGATGCTTCTCGGAACTTTGTTACCGGTAAGTGCAGAAGCCCAGGTAGTGAAGAATGACAAACTGCTTTCTTTTGAAGACCCGCAAATACCGGTATTTATTTCGGGAACGGATTCCCGTTTGGAAATCAGTGATGAACATTATAAAGATGGTTTGCATAGCTTGAGTTGGACATTTAATCCGGGGGCTGTGCTTTCTATCAAAAAGGATTTGAAGTTCGAGAAAAAAGACCCTACCGGAAAAGATACCTATCTTTCCGCTTTCATTGTATGGGTGTACAATGAGCAAGCACAGGACAAGAAAATAGAGTTTGAATATTTAAAAGATGGAAAGAAATGCACTTCTTTCCCATTTGGAATCAACTTTACCGGTTGGCGTGCAGCATGGGTGTGCTATGAACGTGATATGGTGGGGACGCCGGAAGAGGGGATGAATGAAATCCGTATTATTGCTCCCGATACAAAAGGGAAGTTATATTTAGATCATATTATATCCGCCAGTAAGGTGGATGCCCGCCAGCAGACGGCTGACGTGCAAGTTCCGTTTGTGAATAAGGGAACTACCAATCATTGGCTTGTTATTTACGAACATTCTTTGTGGAAGCCGGATATACCCTTGACTGCCGTTAGCGAAACGCAGAAACAGGAAATGCGGAAAATAGAAAAACGCTTCAGGGATATGCTCTATACACCCGGAAAGTTGTCAGATAAGGAAATGACGGCTATCCGTAAACAGTATGACTACTATAAGATTACGTACAAAAACGGGAAAGTGAGCGGTCTGCCTATCTTCATGGTGCGTCAGGCAGAAGCTTACGAACGTATGATACCGAATTGGGATAAGGATATGTTTACCAAGCTGGGTATGGAAATGGACAAGTATTTCAAACTGATGAAACGTATTGCCATAGCCTATAACAATGCAGCGAATGTTGCTGCGCAGGATGAATTGAAGCAAAAGTTCCTTGCCATGTACGACCATATTACCGACCAAGGCGTGGCTTATGGCAGTTGTTGGGGAAACATCCATCATTACGGTTACAGTATGCGCGGACTCTATGTAGCCTATTTCCTAATGAAGGAGGTACTGAATGAAGCCGGCAAGCTGAATGAAGCCGAACGCACGCTGCGCTGGTAT
>ENA-UEOR01002324-UEOR01002324.1-human-gut-metagenome-genome-assembly--contig:-NODE-2324-length-10467-cov-8.355727_pt1 | contig 10467 bp, 10 predicted proteins | sample MGYA00242887_ERZ507890 | MGnify/ENA primary metagenome ERZ507890 (study PRJEB26167, sample SAMN06115431) | human gut metagenome | host: Homo sapiens | place: China:Guizhou | collected 2014-10-21...
CCCTGCGGCTGGAGAATCCGGAGCTGACCCTCAGTGAGCTGGCGGAGGAGTTTGACCCGCCGGTGACCAAGTCCTGCCTGAACCACCGGCTGCGGAAGATCACCAAGCTGGCAAAAGGACTGTAAAGTAAATGCGCTTTATAATTTATCAAAGAAAAGTTGGAGGAATATACAATGGATCGCTGTGCGGCAGCCTATGCATATCACAAACAGGGGTATAACTGTGCCCAGTCTGTGGCCGGGGCCTTTGCGGACCTGACGGGCACGGCGCCGGAGCAGCTGATGGCCGCCATGGGCGGCTTCGGCGGCGGCGTGGGCGGCAGCCATGAGGAGCTGTGCGGCGCCGTCAGCGGCGGCGTGCTGGTGCTGAGTCTGCTGCACCCCCATACGGACGGAGAGGACAGGGCCGGAAAGGTGCGCCGTCATCAAGCAGCTGGACCACGCCTCTCTGGACGAGATTGCCAACGCCGTCACCGCGGAGCTGGATCAGATCTCCGCCGATAAGAATGTGAAGATCGAATACGAGGTCACCTCTGGTCAGGGCGACCAGACCATTCTCAAGCAGTTGAGCGATCAGGCCATTGCCGACGGTGTGGATGCCATCATCCCCATCGCCACCACCGCCGCCCAGATCGCCGCCCTCTCCGCCGAGGAGACCAAGACCCCTGTGGTCTACGCCGCAGTCTCCGACCCGGAGACCGCCAAGCTGACCGGGATCGACTATGTCACCGGCACCAGCGACGCCTTGAATACCGACTTCATCATGGATATGATGTTCGCCCAGAATCCCAACACCGCAAAGGTGGGCCTGCTGTACTCCCTGTCTGAACCCAACTCTGCCAAGCCCATTGCCGATGCCAAGGCCTATCTGGATACTAAGGGCATCGAGTATGTTGAACAGACCGCCAATACCAACGACGAAGTAGTTGCTGCTGCCTCCGCCCTGATCGCTGCCGGTGTGGACGCCGTGTTTACTCCTACCGATAACGTCATCATGGCCGCAGAGCTGGCTATCTATGAAGATCTTGCCAAAAACGGCATCCCCCACTACACCGGCGCTGACTCCTTCGTCCGCAACGGCGCCTATGCCACCTGCGGCGTGAACTACACCGACCTGGGCACCCAGACCGCTGACCTGGCCTACACCGCCATGACCGAGGGCATGGATGGCATGGAGGACTACTACCTGATGGACGGCGGCATCATCACCGTCAACACAGACACCTGTGCCCTCATCGGCAAGCAGGCCGACTACGCCTGCTTCGACAGCATGGGCGAGGTGGTAGAGGTCACCACCACCAAGGACTGATCCAGTCAAATTCCCCGCCCCGCTCCCCCGGCCTGCTGCCGGGGGCAGCGGCATGAAAGGAGCGCATTCTCTTGCTGATGATCACACAAACCGCTCTGGAACTGGGCTTTTTATACGCTTTGGTGGCCATGGCCCTGTTTCTGAGCTTCCGGATCTTGAACATCGCCGATATGACCACCGACGGTTGTTTTGTCCTTGGGGCGGCGGTCTCTGTCACGCTGGCCGCCGGGGGACACCCGATCCTGGCCATTCCTGCCGCCATGCTGGCGGGCAGCTGCGCCGGGTTCGTCACAGCTTTTTTGCAGACTCGCTTGGGGATTCCCTCCATTCTGGCGGGCATCGTCACCAACACGGGGCTGTACACCGTCAATCTGATGGCGATGGGCTGGAAGGCCAACCAAAGCCTGCTGGGAGGCAGCACGATCTTCACTCTTCTGCGGGACAGCGGCATCGGCAGTGATTGGTACGAGCTGCTGCTGGCGGCTTCCGTCACCATTCTGGCAGGCGTGCTGCTGCTGGCATTTCTGAAAACACGCATGGGCCTTTCCATCCGGGCCACAGGCGACAATCCCGACATGGTGCGGGCCTCGTCCCTGAACCCGGCGTTCACCGTCACGGTAGGACTGTGCGTATCCAACGCCCTGACAGCCCTTTCCGGGGCCATGGTGGGCCAGTATCAAAAGACGGTGGACATCAACTCCGGCACCGGCATCGTGGTCATCGGCCTGGCCTGTCTCATCATCGGTGAAACGGTTCTGGGCCGCCGGACCGTTACCAAGGGCGTGCTGGCGGTGATGATCGGCTCCGTGATCTACCGTTTTATCTACGCCGTTGTCTTTTACACCAAGGTCGTACCGGTGGAGTGTCTGAAGCTGCTGACGGCCGTCATCGTGGCTCTGGCCATTGCAGCTCCCAGCATCCGAAAGTGGGCGGCCTTCCAGCAGCGGAAGCTGGCCGCCGGAAAGGGAGGGAACTGACATGCTGGACATTCAACGCATCTCCAAAACCTTCAATCCCGGCACCGTCAATGAGAAAAAGGCCATCACGGACCTGTCTCTCCACTTGAACAAGGGAGAATTTGTCACGGTGATCGGTTCCAATGGCGCAGGCAAGTCCACCCTGTTCAACGCCATCGCCGGCAGCTTTTATGTGGACGATGGCGCCATCACCGTGGGCGGTCACGATATGACCTTTCTGCCTGAATACAAACGTGCGAAGCGGATCGGCCGCCTATTCCAGGACCCTCTGAAGGGGACTGCCCCCAATATGACCATCGAGGAAAATCTGGCGCTGGCAGCGGGAAACGGCGGTTGGTTTTCCCGCTTGACCCAGAAGGACCGGGCCCGTTTCCGCGACCGGCTGGCCCTTCTGGACATGGGACTTGAGGATCGGCTGAATCAGCCGGTAGGGCTGCTCTCCGGCGGCCAGCGGCAGGCGCTGACGCTGCTGATGGCGACCATGAATCCCCCCTGGCTCCTGCTTCTGGACGAGCATACCGCCGCCCTGGACCCCGGCACAGCGGAAAAGGTACTGGAGCTGACGAAGCGGATCGTGGCGGAGGGGAACATCACCTGTCTGATGGTAACGCACAACATGCAGCAGGCTTTGGAGCTGGGAACCCGGACATTGATGATGGCTGACGGCCGGATCGTGCTGGACGTTTCCGGCGCTGACCGGGCGGGCATGACCGTAGAGGATCTGATCCATCGGTTCAAGGCCGGCACCGGCAAGACCCTGAGCAATGACCGGATGCTGCTCTCCTGAACTTAATGATAGAAAAACACCCGTTTCGTAAAGAAACGGGTGTTTTTTGCTGGAAAAGTTCCTGCTTTTTATGATTTCAGGACTTTTCGTTTACTTTTTGCTCTCAGCAACAGCAACGGCCACAGCAACAGTAGCGCCGACCATGGGGTTGTTGCCCATGCCCAGGAAGCCCATCATCTCCACGTGAGCGGGGACGGAGGAGGAACCGGCGAACTGGGCGTCGGAGTGCATACGGCCCATGGTGTCGGTCATGCCGTAGGAAGCGGGGCCAGCAGCCATGTTGTCGGGGTGCAGAGTACGGCCGGTGCCGCCGCCGGAGGCCACGGAGAAGTACTTCTTGCCCTGCTCGATGCACTCCTTCTTATAGGTACCGGCTACGGGGTGCTGGAACCGGGTGGGGTTGGTGGAGTTGCCGGTGATGGACACATCCACGCCCTCGTGGTGCATGACGGCTACGCCCTCGCGGACGTCATCGCAGCCGTAGCAGCGGACAGCGGCCCGCTCACCATCGGAATAGGCCACCTCCCGGACGGTCTTCAGCTCGCCGGTGTAGTAGTCAAACTGGGTCTGGACATAGGTGAAGCCGTTGATACGGCTGATGATCTGGGCGGCGTCCTTGCCCAAGCCGTTCAGGATCACCCGCAGAGGCTCTTTCCGGGCTTTGTTGGCGTTGCGGACGATGCCGATGGCGCCCTCGGCGGCGGCGAAGGACTCGTGGCCCGCCAGGAAGGCGAAGCACTTGGTCTCATCCCGCAGCAGCATAGCGCCCAGATTGCCGTGGCCCAGGCCCACCTTGCGGTCCTCAGCCACAGAGCCAGGGATGCAGAAGGACTGGAGGCCGATGCCGATGGCCTCGGCGGCCTCGGCAGCGGTCTGAACATTCTTCTTCAGTGCGATGGCCGCGCCGACACAGTAGGCCCAGCAGGCGTTTTCAAAGCAGATGGGCTGGATGCCCTTCACGATCTCATAGGGATCAAAGCCGGCAGCCTTGCAGATCTCCCGGCACTCCTCCACGCTGGAGATTCCGTACTGAGACAGGACGGAATTGATTTTCTCGATTCTTCTCTCGTAGCTTTCAAACAGAGCCATTTCCAATTCCTCCTCTTATCTCATTCCTGACGGGGATCGATGTACTTGGCGGCGCTGTCCCACTGACCGTAGTGAGACTTGGCGCTCTCCAGTGCCTCGTTGGCGTCCACGCCCTTCTTGACGGCTTCCATCATCTTGCCCAGATTCACAAACTCATAGCCGATGATCTCGCTGTCCTTGTTCAGAGCCACGCGGGTGCAGTAGCCCTCTGCCATTTCCAGATAGCGGGGGCCCTTCTCCTTGGTGGCGAACATGGTGCCCACCTGAGAGCGCAGGCCCTTGCCCAGATCCTCCAGAGAAGCGCCCACAGGCAGGCCGCCCTCAGAGAAAGCCGTCTGGCTGCGGCCGTAGACGATCTGCAGGAACAGCTCCCGCATAGCGGTGTTGATGGCGTCGCACACCAGATCGGTGTTCAGTGCCTCCAGAAGGGTCTTGCCGATGAGGATCTCAGATGCCATAGCGGCGGAGTGGGTCATACCGGAGCAGCCGATGGTCTCCACCAGCGCCTCCTCGATGACGCCCTCCTTCACGTTCAGGGTCAGTTTGCAGGCGCCCTGCTGAGGAGCACACCAGCCGATGCCGTGGGTCAGACCGCTGATATCCTTGATTTCCTTGGCCTGAACCCACTTTCCTTCTTCAGGGATGGGGGCCGGTCCGTGATACGCGCCCTTGGCCACCGGGCACATACGCTGTACTTCGCTGGAATAGATCATTGTCCGCTCTCCTTTTCTATTCGTTCCGAATTTTGCCGGTTTTTCCAGAGCTGGCCCGGCATTTTGACGGTTTTTCGTTCATATTATATCGGCAAACGATTACTCTGTCAAGGGTCGTCACCATACCTTAAAAAAGAATATGGAATGCTTATGCTCTTCCGCCGCGATCCGGCAGGCAATAAAAACCGGGCCTCCGCATGAACGGAAGCCCGGTCTGAAAAGCTTGTTGAACTCTGACAGTTCTCTTACAGCAGGCCGCTGGCAGAGAAGATGGATGCGAACACCAGAGAAACAACGGTCATCAGCTTGATGAGGATGTTGATGGAGGGGCCGGAGGTATCCTTGAAGGGATCGCCCACGGTGTCGCCCACAACAGCGGCCTTATGAGCTTCGCTGCCCTTGCCGCCGTGGTTGCCGTCCTCGATATACTTCTTGGCGTTATCCCAAGCGCCGCCGGAGTTGGACATGAAGATGGCCATCAGGACGCCGGTGACCAGAGCGCCGGCCAGCATGCCGCCCAGAGCGCCGGTGCCCAGCAGGAGGCCAACTGCCAGAGGAGCCAGAACAGCCATGACGCCGGGAACCAGCATCTCCTTCAGAGCAGCGGTGGTGGAGATGGCCACGCAGGACTTGTAGTCAGGCTTGCCGGTGCCTTCCATGATGCCGGGGATGGTGCGGAACTGACGGCGCACTTCCTCGATCATACTGTAAGCCGCCTTGGACACGGAGTCCATGGTCAGAGCGGAGAACACGAAGGGCAGCATACCGCCGATCAGCAGACCGATGGTCACGCGGGAATCCAGAATGTTGATGCCGGCATCACCAATGCCAACAGCCTGCGCATAGCTGACGAACAGAGCCAGAGCAGTCAGAGCGGCGGAGCCGATGGCGAAGCCCTTGCCCATAGCAGCGGTGGTGTTGCCCACGGCGTCCAGCTTATCGGTGATCTCACGGACGCTGTGATCCAAGCCACTCATCTCGGCGATACCGCCAGCGTTGTCGGCGATAGGGCCGTAAGCGTCCACAGCCACGGTGATACCGGTGGTGGACAGCATGCCGACAGCGGCCAGAGCGATGCCGTACAGACCGGCAACCTGATAGGAAACGAAAATACCAACGCAGATCAGCAGGATGGGCACGGCAGTGGACATCATGCCCACGGCGATGCCGCTGATGATGGTGGTAGCGGGGCCGGTCTCGGACTGCTGGGCGATCTTCTTCACGGAGTTATAATCGCCGGAGGTGTAGATCTCGGTGACGATACCGATGATCAGGCCAACGATCAGACCCGCGATGATGGCGATGGCCTGGGCCATACCGCCGAAGAACACATTGCTCAGAACCAGAGACAGGACCACCACGATGGCGGAGGAAACATAGGAGCCCATCTTCAGAGCCTTATGGGGGTTGGAATTCTCATCGCCCCGGACAAAGAAGCAGCCGATGATGGAAGCCACGATACCGGCGGCAGCCAGGATCAGGGGGAACAGAGCGCCGGCGCCGTTGAAGGTGCCGACCACAGCCACGCCCAAAGTCAGCGCAGACACCAGAGCGCCCACATAGGACTCAAACAGGTCAGCGCCCATGCCGGCCACGTCGCCCACGTTGTCGCCCACGTTATCAGCGATCACGGCAGGGTTCCGGGGGTCATCTTCGGGGATGCCGGCCTCGACCTTGCCCACCAGGTCAGCGCCCACGTCGGCAGCCTTGGTGTAGATACCGCCGCCCACACGGGCAAACAGCGCGATGGAGGAAGCACCCAGAGAGAAGCCGGTGAGAATCTCCACGTTGCCGGTGAAGGCATAGATGGCGGCGCAGCCCAGCAGGCCCAGGCCAACCACGCACATACCCATGACGGAACCACCGGAGAAGGCGACGCCCAGAGCCTTGTTCATGCCGCTGGACTTAGCGGCGGCAGCGGTACGGACATTGGCCTTGGTAGCCACGTTCATACCCACATAACCGGCGCACACAGAGAAGACCGCGCCGATCAGGAAGCAACCAGCGGTGAGCCAGGTGATGAACAGGCCGATCAGCACGAACAGCACCGCCACGAAAATGACCAGGATCTTGTACTCCGCGAAGAGAAATGCCCGGGCGCCATCACTGATGTTTCCCGCGATCTCCTTCATCCGTTCCGTACCGGCGTCAGCCTTGGAGACCGCGGAGGTCTTCCATGCAGCAAACAGCAGAGCCAGAACCGCGCACAGCAAAACTACCCAAATGATGTTTTCCATTCCTTCCACTCCTTAAACGTTTTGTATAAAATTGAGTGTCTAACTTTGCTGTATCATTCTAACAACACCGCGCGTTTTTTTCAAGTAAATTTACCTAACGAGCAAATCACTTTAAATAAGTTTTACGTTTTGCCCAATTTTTTCCTTGAAAGCTTTCAAATTTTCGTCTTTATTTTTCATTTAACATTCATAAAATATGCGAATTATCAAATTTTTTTATATATATTAAGCAGTATTTTCTTTAAATACACATAAGAATGTGAATAATTTTTCGATTTTTTCTCAAACGTTTGCGAAAAATTTCAGAAAAACGATTACGCATGGTCGAAATTTTTGGCACCCTCAAAAAGGCATAAAAAAATCCACGCCCTCTCGGCGTGGTCCTTCCGGTTTTTACCGTTCGCTGTGGCTCTGCTCCTGACCGTCAAAAATCAGGTCATCCACATCTGCCATGAACTTGTTCATCGTCATTGCACATCCCTCCTTTTCTCAATTTTCATCCTGATTATACGTCTGCATTTGAAGGTTTGCAAGGCAGTAATTGTGATTTTTTTGTAAACTCTGTGTCAAGTGCCCCCAGCCGCGCCGGAGTGAAACATCCTCCTACGCTCCGGATTCCCCGCTTCTTTTCTGCAAAATAAAGAAATCTGTTTACATTCCGGAGGGATATTACTATAATATAAGGATATTTCCCGACGGTACACCGCCAGGCAGCGTACCGTCTACCTACACATCAGGAGGCGGTTATGCCGAATCTCAAGTCTCTTGAGTCCCTGCGCCGCCGGATCTGCACCATATACATATATAATTGTCCGTCATCATCTTTAAAAACCTTAGGATCAATGCGATTATCCATCCAAGTTTTTTTATCAGGCTCTATATAGGGCCCCAACACATTTTTACTTTGAGCATGTACAATGTGAACAGCATGCTTATCCTTACCCCAATAATTGACAGACCAATATAAGTGAAAATCACCATTCAAACAAAACATATCATTGGCGTGAATCTGCTCATTACCGGCACCACTTCCTTTACTCCAGCCATTATCCATAGTCACGACATGAACAGGTTTACCCCAATGAACCAAGTCGTCGGAAACATAAAAATCCCCATTGGTAAATACTCCACCTATATAATACTTACCATTATATTTCATCACACCGGCATCCGCTACTCCAGGAAGCACCGGATTCTGTATGTTTTGCGCGAATAAAGTACCGCAACAAGCAAAAGCACAGAAGATCAGTATTTTTTTGCAGACAAGCATAAATGATACTAGTTAAATAAAGACTATGCCGGAAGTATTATAAAAAGAAAAAACACTCCGACACAGTCTTTCTTTTTTATTAATAATTAGGATTCTGAGTTAGTTGAGGAACATCATCAATCTTACTGATTTCAACTTCCGATGTAGGGATAGGCATACGTTTGTGTTTGCCAATCACAAAATTGTTGAAGTCCTTGTCACGAGCTTTCAGCTCGTCAATACCAGCCTGTGAATCAAGCAATCCCCAGCGCTTCAAATCCGCCCAACGCCAGCCTTCGAAACAAATCCAAAGCTGAACGAAACCTTTGAGGAAAATATCAGTCCTGATTATCTGATACCCATTTTATCCCACATCGCAGGACAGACGATAGTAAAGGAAAAGACGCTGATAGTATTCGATGAGGTACAGCTTTGCGAACGGGCTTTGACTTCTCTGAAATACTTTTGTGAGGACGCTCCAGACTATCATATCGTAGCTCTCGGCAGCTTGCTCGGTGTGGCGGTAGGCAGGGCGAAATTCTCTTTCCCTGTGGGCAAGGTTGATATGAAAACCCTGTACCCTATGGATATGGAGGAGTTTATGCTGGCTATGGGCGAGGACGCTCTGGTAGCGCAGATTAAAAAGTGCTTTGAAACCGATACGCCGATGCCCTCTGCCCTGCACGATGCGGCAATACTGCTTTACAGGCAGTACCTCGTTGTGGGCGGTATGCCTGAGTGCGTCTTGCAGTTCAAAGAGACAAAGGACTATATCCTTGTGCGCCACACGCAGGACACCATACTCGCAAGCTATCTCAACGATATGAGCAAGTACAACAATGTGAACGAAATCAAGAAAACAAGACTTGCCTATGACAACATTACGGTACAGCTCTCAAAAAAGAATACCCGTTTTCAGTATAAGCTGATAAAGAAAGGCGGCAGGGCTTCCGAGTTTGAAAACGCCATCGAATGGCTCTGCCTGTCGGGTATCGTTTCACAGGTGTATAAGGTGGAGCAAATCAAGAAGCCTTTGGAGAATTACCGTGATATTGATGCGTTCAAGATTTATGTTTCCGACTTGGGGCTGCTCTGTGCAAAGAAAGACTTAGCGGCAAACGATGTTCTCTATATGGTCGAGGAGCTGAACGACTTTAAGGGCGGTATGGCTGAAAACTATGTCGATGTGCAGCTTACCATTAACGGATACAAGACCTACTATTGGGAGTCCGAGCGTGGGGCTGAGATAGATTTTGTCATTCAGCGTGACGGTCAGCTAATCCCCATTGAAGTAAAGTCGGCTGACAACACCAGAGCAAAGAGCCTGAAGGTCTATATGGAAACCTATAAGCCTGCTTACGCCATCAAGCTCTCTGCAAAAAACTTCGGCTTTGAGGACAATAAAAAGACCGTTCCTCTCTACGCCGCATTTTGTATCTAAAATTGAAACGAATAACGCAATCGGTAACGCTCACCTTTACAGGGTGGGCGTTATTCTTTTGCCTAAAAATCGAAAGGAGTGTTTTATGTCAGAGATAAGATTTTGCAGCACAGCACATAGGGATTTCTTTCTGGAAAATATGATGAAATGCAGGGTAAACGACTGCTATCACAGGGCGTTTTTCTATGTGATGGGTATTGCTGTGGAAACAAGGGCGAATATCAATCAGATGTTTGATTTTAAGAACGACTGTATTGTGCCAGAGGGTATGCACGGCGGCTGGCAGACAAGCGGCACAGTCAAGGTCTGCCGCCTTGCCTTTAATCTATGGAATAACTATGTGGAGGAAGGACGGGAAAAGAGCTTTACCCCAGAAGATTTATTCTGCTGTGAGTTTGCCCCATATTTTATGGAAGGCATTAAGGTGAGGTATCCCGAATATTGCAGAGATTTGTCCACACCGAAGCAGCGCATTGATAATGTAAGATAAGAAAGGACAAAAGCCTATGAAAGATTATAAAAAAATCATCTGCCTTGCTGCCGCCGTGTGCCTTTTAGGTACGGCGGTTTTTTGCGGCTATCGCATTTACGACCAGATAGCCGCAGAACTCGACACGGCTCGACAGGAAGCGACAGCCGCCGACCGGATTCGACAAAATGCGACAC
>ENA-UEOR01002331-UEOR01002331.1-human-gut-metagenome-genome-assembly--contig:-NODE-2331-length-10441-cov-3.775376_pt1 | contig 10441 bp, 9 predicted proteins | sample MGYA00242887_ERZ507890 | MGnify/ENA primary metagenome ERZ507890 (study PRJEB26167, sample SAMN06115431) | human gut metagenome | host: Homo sapiens | place: China:Guizhou | collected 2014-10-21...
ACTTCTGCTTATCTTTCGGAGACAGTACAACGCAATTCTTACCATACGTTATCTCGATTCTGTCTAAGGATGCCGCTTTAAATTCTTTCAACGAACCATACAAATGCACCGTGTTATTTTTTTCCCATACACGAGCAGCCCCCACATACAGAGACAAACGATCAAAATACTTTTCATTATTTTCAATTTTATCCTTATTCCTGAAACAATTTCGCTAATTTTTCATTCAACCATCCTCCACGGGCATTGGTGCTGACTACCCGGCCTTCGGCATCGACCAAAACACAGGAAGGCACACCATTGGTTCCGAAGAGTTTCATACATTCCTTGTCATAACTCTTCCCGTTCGCCCCGCAAACCTGTGTCCAAGCCATTCCTTCTTCCTTTACCGCCTTCAGCCAGGCATCCGTGTCGTCGTCTATCGAAATACTGACCATATCGAATCCCTTTCCATGGTAACGTTCATAGGTCTCTTTCAAATGGGGGATATCTGCCCGGCAAGGGCCACACCAGGATGCCCATAATTCCACCAAAGTATAATGACCTTTGCGTAATATCCCGGACAATTTCACCTTTTTCAAACCGGTGGTCAATACCTCGAAATCAGGCAATACATCTCCAACGTATAAAGGCTGGCCCAGGACAGCCTTCTCCAGCTTCTGTCCTTCCGGGGTTTTCCGAAACTCTTCCGGGAAAAGTCCGGCAACCTCCCGGGCAACCCGTCTTTCATGTGCCCGTACATTCAACCCTTTAGCCACATATACGGCTACCGGAGAGGAAATATGCCGACGAATAAAACCGACCCCGGTATAAAAGATACTGTCGCGTACGGCATCCATTTCCCGGACACAGCGAAATACGTCTTCTTCCGTTCCTTTTTTATAATAATACACATGCCGGTAAGCATCGAACAAACTATCGTTCTGCAAAACAAACGGAGTCACCCGTCGCTTATAAGCCATATACAGATCATGAGATTCCGACCCTTTCACCTGTAAACCGGCAGGAAGTTCTTTTTGCAGCTTCGAAGGCATTTCAGCAAAAGGTAAAGTGACCTGAATAGCAGCATTCTCAACATAAACCGGAATATTCAGAATTTTATCCCACCCAAAAACCCGTTGTGAGGGATCTTTAAAATAAGTAATACAACGCAATTCCGGACCGTCAACTTTCCCTTTGAACTCAAACCGTCCGTTTTTTAACCGGGTACTATCGTAATAATGAGTTTGTCCGGTATTTGTCAGAAATACCCAATGATCATCCGGAGCTCCCTTCAATTCACCCTTCAGTACAAAGCCTTCCGGCTTGCCGGTACAAGCTCCTAACATCAATAAACCAGCTAGTATAATAAATACCTTCATACGCTCTATTTTTAAATAAATACAAAATCAGTAATTTCCCCAAAATCAGTATACACTTGCTTGGCCGGATAATGCTCACTATCCCCACCGACACTTCCGGTAGACGATAAATTCAGAATGACAAAATCTCCTTTACCGTTTCCCATATCGAAACCGATACCCAAACTATATTGCACATCAAATTCATAAGCATCGAAAGCATTACTGCTGGAAAGATAGCGCTTAGCGAATTTCATCTTCACCGCCTTACCTCCGGCATGGGTATAAATAGCTGTCGCCTTTCCTCCTGCCTGCTTGAAATCCAAACGATAAACCGTATTGCCGGAAGCATAAAAAAGAAGCCCACTGTACGGAGGGGTAGAGGCAAACACTGCACTCTCGTCCAAACCTTGGGGGATATTTATGGTATAATAGCCATTAAACGAAGCATTGTCCGAATAATTAAATCCTCTCGGATTGAACTCATAGACGAAACATCTGGTATCGTTTTTCGCCAAAGCATAGGCATACACACTGGTCCAGGCAGAAGCATACTGATAACCGGTTCCCAAATACAAGACTTTCTGGTCTTCAGGCAGTTTATTGGGATTTACAGCCGACACATTTCCATCCCGGGTCGGTATAGCCTTGATCAGATTCGTATTTTCCTCGCTTTCACTAAAATACAAGGGATCGTATTTCTTTACACCCAACCCGTCACTCGTATTATAATAGAAAGCGAAACGATGTCCTGCTTCATCGTACAACAGCGCATTATTACTGATTTTAGAAGCAAGCGTGATATTTACCTCTCCTTCCAGATCAGCAGCCGGCTCATAAATTTTCCCGGCACGGGGCGACTGATAAAGCATGCCGCCGGACAGCAACAAAGCACTGGCAGTGCCATCACCATCTGCTAAAGTGATATGCTGAAAATCAAAACTATTCTGAGCTAACGGAGCTACCATCCGCGTCAGGCTGTCTTTCTTTTCAAAATGTTTCCACTGGCAATACACGCCCGATTCTACCGGATCATCCGTAATGACGGTAAACATATTCCAGCCCGATCCTGTACCATAATACTTGCAGGAAGTCGTATACGACATCAAAGCCTGCGGTTTTCCGGTAAATCTTTTTCCGGTTTCTTCATAATAAGCATCTTCCTGTACGACGATGTCTCCCCCGATATATTCGACAGAACCTAATTCAGTCTGTCCGTTTTTACGGTGTAATATCATCCACGAACCGACATAAGGTTTGATCAATTCGATGGTCGTATTGACCGGATATTCTATATCCGTTATTCTATCGTATACATTCAAACGAAAATAATGGGCATAGGCCAGATTTTTAGCCTCAGGATCGATATGAAAATTTAAATTCTGTTCCAATCCAACCGTGTCGAACTTGCCATGTCCGTAAAAATTATGATTGGTTGTCGAATGCAGCCACGTATATTCCAGATTATCCTCATTTTCTTGTAAGGACTGAGACAATTGCGGTATAATTGTAACCGTCGTATCTTTATCCAGACGCACCGAATATACTTTATTCAAAGAGACATCCAGTGTATTTACCTCCTGATAAGTATAATTTCCCTTATCATCGTAGCACGAAGCCACGAGTAATCCTAATATAAAATAGATCAATCTTTTCATACTGTTCAAATTTTAAAGTAATTCCGAAATATCCGGGATCTCGATCCATTCTCCGGTGTTCTCATCAATCAAAGGCCGGTTGGCCGGATCCGCCTTATAAGCTTCTAAATCCGTATAAAATCCGTTCGACAAGAGTATATCGTAAAACTGATTGGTCATCATCCATTCATTCAGGGAAGTCCCTCCGTATTTTGTAATCAGATACCGGGCTTTCGTCTCACTATAATCGCCGAAATACATGGCATAGTAACCGTCCCATTCTTCCTCATTGGATCCCCATAAACCGAGATTTACCGTATCTTCGGCTTTTAATCTGAAAAATTGTCTTTCTAAAGTACCCGCTTCAAAATCAGATTGGGCATAATCGAAAGTCAGATTAGCCGAATATGTAGCATTACGTGTTGCCGGACGTTTTAAAAGTATTTTAGATTATTAACGGTTTAACACAACCGTTTGAAGAATAAACATTTAACGGAGTATCTGAAAAGTAATGGTAACGACTTGGCAACCGTACGATTTTCAGCGTTTTGCTATGTTTTACTGTCAAATAACTCTTTATGCAAAAGTAGTCAAAATCCTTGAACAGGCAAAGAGATTAACTCCTTTTAGTCGTAATTGGTTCTATTTAGTCGTAAATAGTCGTAATTCTCTTGGTTTAGTCAAAAACACAGGTATAACAACTACTCCATATACCATATTCGGCCTTTCAAAATGATTATACCAACTTCTTTCATTTCTACAAGAATATTTCCGACCATTCGTTCCTGTTGTTCAATAGTCTTGGTTTTAGGAAGCACATCTTTGAGATAATCAAATATAGCATCGCGTTTGGCTCCAGCAGAACCAGCATTTTGAAGATACTGCAAAATCATTTGTTGGAGTTTTGCTTTATCCAAACCTCTGTTGCGGGTATAATCCGGCAACTGCTTTGTTTTTTTAGCAAGATCCAATGATATGCTATACTCGGATGTATCCCCCTCTAATAGTCCTCTGTTCAATAAAGCGAGTACATTCTCCTCGGAAATGCGATGTCCTTTCTGCACCGCATCCAAAAGGATACAATCTTCTAATGTCAATGTATCGTTATCCTTGAGCAACTGAGTATATTTTTCATTGATGGTATTTCCATATATCGTTACGCCAACCTCTTTGTTCAACATGTCAATTTCATAGTCAGGCATCGGGAAATGACGACGCCTTTGCTCGTTGAACATCTTCTTGATACCACGACTTACGGTGTCTATCATATTGAAGTTTACCATTGCACGGCAAAGACATTCATTTCGGAAATGCCGTTGCGGACCTTTGGTCTCCAATGCCTTTTGCAAAGTGCCTGGAATGAAACTACCTCCGTTGGCATAATACAGCCATCCGGGATTCTCCACAAAATTGATGCGTTGCTGTAATGTATAATCCTGATGAGCGATTGCATTGTGCAGTGCCTCACGAATGGTGTAGTCATCGTATTGCTTCATTGTCTCAGGAAACAATGTTCCTCCGGGCAATTCTCTCATTGTAAGATTGTGTATCTTACTCAATATCTTATCAACTGTATTTTTTAGTTAAAACCTTCCCTCTATCTTATTCCGTACTCCTCGATCTTACGGTAAAGGGTTGTCAGGCCGATGTGCATCAAACGGGCAGCCTCGGTCTTGTTTCCTCCGGTATATTGCAATACTTTCCGTATATGTGCTTTTTCCACCTGGGCCAGGTCGAATTCAGAGTATCCTTTTCCGCCTTCACTTTCCAAAACCGACTGCTGAATATCGAAGGGCAAATCACTTACGGTCAATACCGCACCGTCGGCAATGATCATACTTCGTTCGATCACATTACGTAATTCCCTGACATTTCCTTTCCAGACATGTTTTTTCAAGGTTCCCAAATATTCAGGTGTAATCTCTTCTATCTTTTTCCCCACACCCGGTCCGAACATTTTCACGAAAGCCCGGACATACAATTCGATATCTTCTATCCGTTCACGCAGAGGAGGGAGTTGAATCCGAAAAACAGACAAGCGGTAATACAAATCTTCACGGAAATGCCCGGCCTCGATCTCTTTCTGAAGGTCTCGGTTCGTAGCGGCTATAATTCTGACATTTACTTTAATAGGACGGGTATCCCCCACTTTTATGAACTCGCCACTTTCCAGTACCCGTAGTAGTTTCGCCTGCAAATCGAAAGCCATTTCACCGATCTCATCCAGAAAGATCGTTCCCTGATCGGCTTCCTCGAACAGTCCTTTCTTTTCCTTCAAAGCCCCGGTAAAGGCCCCCGCTTTATGGCCGAAGATCTCACTCTCGAGCAGTTCTTTGCTAAAAGCCGAACAATTGACCGCCACAAACGCCTTGCCCGCCCGGCTACTATGCTGATGTATGGCCTGAGCAAAGACTTCTTTGCCGGTACCTGTCTCACCGGTCAATAATACAGGTACATCCGTCACAGAAACTTTTCTGGCCAACTCTACAGCCATCCGGATAGGCTTCGATTTCCCGAGAATCGACTCAAAGGAATACTTTTGTCCGACCTGTTTCTCCAATTGTTGCAAACGCCTGGCCATCTCTACTTTTTCCATAGCACGGCTGAGCAAAGGAATAATTTTGTTATTGTCGTCTCCTTTGGTTATATAATCGAATGCACCGTTTTTTATCGCTTGTACTCCATCCGGGATATTCCCATGGACGGTCAGCAGGATAATCTCGGTCAAAGGTCCGAGCCGCTTCATTTCTGTTGTAAGATCGACACCGCTTCCATCCGGTAAGCGGACATCACAGATGATCACATCGGGATTTTGCTGTTCCACTTGTTTCAACCCAGCCTTACAACTGTCGGCCTGAATGACTTCATAACCTTCCAATCCAATAATACGGGCCAATAGTCCCCGTAACTGATTTTCATCATCGATGATTAACACCTTACCCATTATACCCAGAATTAAATCGGTCTACAAACTTTATGAACTTAAATTAATTATACCTACTTCTGTTCGTAAAAGTAAAAAGTAAAAGACAAATGCCCAAAGGTTTGACCGGAAAATCCTAAATTTGCCGCATGGATTCATTGATCGATTTAGGATATTGGGGATTATTTATCGGTTCTTTTCTGGCTTCTACCCTCATTCCGATGAGTGCGGATGTATTACTGGTGGGTATCCTGGCTCTAGGCGGAAATGTATGGGCCTGCCTGGTTATCGCCACAACCGGTAATTGGCTGGGAGGACTCACTTCATACTGGATCGGTTGGCTGGGCCGCTGGGAATGGATCGAACGCTGGCTGAAGGTGAAGGAAGAAAAGCTCCTCCGTCAGAAAAAAAACATAGACCGTTATGGAGTATGGCTGGCCCTGTTTACCTGGCTTCCGCTTATCGGTGACTTATTGGCCGTCGCCCTGGGATTTTACAAAATCAAACCTTATGCCTCGGCCATCTACATGTTAATCGGCCGTTTCGCCCGCTTCCTGCTTTGGACCTGGCTCTACCTGCAATACGGAGAACGATTTTTTTAAACTTTCTCTCTTTACCGCCCCCTCTCACCATTTCCACTATTTTTTTCTGTTCTCTTGCCTCTCGCCGTTTTATCTGTCGTCACCGTTTTATCCGTTTCCACCGTCCCAACAACTTTCCTTCCCCCTTTACGTATTTGTAAGAGCACGATCAAACCTCTGCAAATGGGACATGACTTTATCATATTAGCGACCACCGAATTTTGGGAGCATTATGGCTATTTAGGATTGTTTGCCGGTTCGTTTTTGTCTGCACTTTTTATTCCTTTAGGTGCAGACCTATTATATGTAAGTATGTTAGCTATGGGATTCAACCCCTGGCTCTGTCTTTTCGTAGCGACAACCGGTGGTTGGATCGGAGGATTGGTGATTTATGGAGTCGGTTATGCCGGCAATGCCACCCGGATACGGAAATTATTCCATATCAAAGAAGAACAATTGCTGAAACAGAAAAATAAAATCGAAAAATACGGGGGCCTGATGGCACTCCTGGTCTGGATTCCCGTTATCGGCGATATTTCGAATGTAGCACTCGGCTTCTATAAGACGAAACGAACCCATACTTTTATCCTGATGTTTATCGGCAGAATGTGCCGCTTTCTGCTATGGACGCTATTGTTCCTGATCTTTTCAAGCCGTTTTATCAAATTTTTCGATAAACTCTGATTTCCAATCAAAAACTACCGATCAAAGAAGTCAGATTAGAGGTAAATAAGCGAACGGCTATTGCCAACAAGATAATACCGAATAATTTACGCATTACGTACACTCCGCTTTTACCGAACAGACGTTCTACATAATACACATAGCGCAATACCAGATACACCAATGCCATATTCATCGCGACAGCGATGATGATATTGAGAATATTATATTCCGCCCGCAACGACAACAAAGTGGTAAACGAAGCCGCCCCGGCAATCAAAGGAAATACCAGCGGAACGATCGTAGCCGACCCGCAAGGACTATCGTTTTTAAATATCTCGACACCGAAGATCATCTCTACCGCTAAAACCAGCAACACCAAAGCACCGGCAACGGCAAAAGAAGAAATATCGACATTGAATAATCCCAATAATGCCTGCCCGATAAACAAAAAGGCTACTAATATAACAAAAGAAATAATAGCTGCCTTTCCAGCCTCTATTTTCTGATTCTTTTCACGCAAACTAATGATAATCGGAATGGCTCCCAGAATATCGATTACAGCAAACAGTACCATAAAAGCACTGATAATTTCTTTAAAGCTAAAATAAATGTCCATCGTGTGTATTTTTATCAACAAAAGAGCCGTTTTGTTTAAAATAAAACAATCAAACCCTTCGCAGTTAAATTTAAGACAACAAAAATACTACTTTCTAAAGAAAAAACAGGTACTTTTCCGATAAATTTTAATTCCGGATTCCGGGACGGACCTTTCATCCCGTTTTCGGTCCGTTTCTCTTTTTTCTTCCTACAGCAAGTTAATTTTTATCCGCTACAACAGCCTCCATTTCTGCTTTACTCCGGCTATTGGTTACCAGATAGACCCCTCCGAATATCAAAGCGACTGAAATGATTTTCACAAAATTAAAAGTATCCATCCCCCAACACACAGCAACAATACTAGCCACCAAAGGCTGAACATAATTATACATACCGGCAACAGTCGGGCGTAGATTTTTTTGCCCGATGACTATCAACACATAACTAATAAAAGTACTCCCCACCACGATAAATACCAATGCTCCGATTTCAGTGTTTTGTAAACTCTTCCACTCCGTATGGAGCAAATCATTATAAGAGAAGGGTAAAGCACAAATAAAAGCATAGGTAAACATCCATTTCATAATGGTAATCAAGGAATATTTATTCACAAAATTTTTAAACAACACAAAATAAAGAGCATAACTAAATTGTGCCAACAGCACCAATAAATCTCCCCAGATATAATGATTTCCAGCCGCTTTAGCCTCCGAAACCTGATGGCTCCCTAAAATCAGCAACAACGCCCCGGTAGCTCCGACTGCAATCCCCAGTACTTTTTTTCCTGTTATCGGTTCTTTCAAATAAATCGCCGCTAAAACCATGGCGAGCAAAGGCATACTGAACGATACATTTTTCAATTTCAACTGATGAAGAGCTACTTTCCAGTTGATCGGAGCAGAAGCTGTGGTATCTTTGGGCGTAGTTGTGGTATCATTCATCAGTAGCTGCACGTGAGTGTCGGATAGTTCGACCTGATTGATTACCGCTAGTTCATTAGACAAATCGACGCCATGACTTTGCAGGAAGAAACGTCCCAAAACGCCTTTAATATTCATTCCCTCCATCAAATCGGCTGAATTAACGGCTACCCGGCTCAAAGTGACTTCATCCACTTCTACTTTTCCTTTTATCAACGGCCATGCCTGTACACGAACATTGAGACTTTCCAAAGACAAAAGGGTATCCGGCTGTTGAATAACCTCCACGCCACGTACCAACAGATTAAGCGGGAAACGAAGGTCTATCCGCTCCACCTGAATCTGCATGCCGGTTGCTTTAGAAGCGTATGCAGTAACCTCCCGACGCAAAAGATTCTGAACGGGAGGAACATAAAGCAATACCATTAGTATTACAAAGAGTATTATAGGAGTAAGCAATATCCAGCTTACCCAACGTATCCATTTTCGTTTCATGTAAAATGTGTCAGTGTAAATAAGGTGACACAAAGTAAACAAATTATTTTGAAAAAAGGTTTGGGTAATAGTAAGAAAGATACAGATAGTAGCCAAGGAGTAGAAGAAAACGGCTTATTGGGTATTCTTCATTACCTCCAAATAATGCTCCGCTTCACTAATTATTTTACGGACAGCTTCTAATGTATTGAATGTTGTTTCTTCTATTTTTTCCGAAAATTCTTCTCCACGACAAGCCTCCAACCATTTTAACGGGGCGATAGTTTCCTCCGCTCCGATCATTGTGAAAAGAGGGAGAAGTTTATGCGCCATGGCAGCTATCCCATCCACTTCTTTTTCATTCAATGCTTGTTGCATCCGTTCGACATTCTTGCCTGTCTCTTCAATAAAAGTGTGAATGATGGAGTATGCTGCTTCCGGATCATCTTCAGAATAAGCAGTCAGTGCAGAAAAGTTGATCCCGACAGTTCCCATATCTTCTGTTATATGCGCTTCATCGGCCGAAAGTTGACCTTCATTTACTGTTAGCAACAATTCCTTTACTGTAAACGGTTTATGCAAACAACCGGCAAAACCATGTTCATGTAAAGCGGCTTTATCCATTTCACTACGGGCAGTCACAGCAATAACAGGGATTGTTTTTGCTTGTGGTATATTAGAAGCCCGTAATAGTTTTACCAGATCAAACCCGTTAATGGCAGGCATTTGTATATCTGTCAGCAATACATCGAAGACGGAAGAGCGAAGTTGTTCAATCAGCTGTTCCAGCTGTTCACAGCACACTGCATCAATACCATGCTGTTTCAACATGGCGGCAGTCAGATTCAGCTGAATCTTATCGTCATCAATCAAAAGCACACGAATGACTTTCATGGGAGGAATGGCAGCCGACTGTTTGGGAGCGTATGGACTTTCATTCTCCGAAGATTCACTTTCCGGAGATTCGCTCTCTGCAAGGGATTTACCTACCGGATAAAGAGGTAAAGTTACAGTAAAACAGCTCCCTTTTCCTAATGTGCTTTGCACGTCAATGGTTCCTTCAAGCAAAGTTACCAATTTCTTCACAATAGAGAGTCCGAGTCCGAAACCTTCTTCCCCCTGCGCACCGGAAAGACGTGTAAATTCTTGGAAGATACGTTCACGATCTTCTGATGCCATTCCTTTTCCTGTATCGGCAATGGCGATGGTTAACTTAGAAGAATCATAACTGGCAGCGTCATCAGCTATGGAGCGAAAAGTTAGGCAAGACAGTCCAGGTTGAGCAGCCCAAGGTTGCCAAAGT
>ENA-UEOR01002342-UEOR01002342.1-human-gut-metagenome-genome-assembly--contig:-NODE-2342-length-10397-cov-5.063372_pt1 | contig 10397 bp, 10 predicted proteins | sample MGYA00242887_ERZ507890 | MGnify/ENA primary metagenome ERZ507890 (study PRJEB26167, sample SAMN06115431) | human gut metagenome | host: Homo sapiens | place: China:Guizhou | collected 2014-10-21...
GTGACATTTATCACTTGATTTATTTAGGTAAAAGTATCACCTATGCGCAGAGTTTAGACAGAACTTTTGGTAAATGCTCAATGAAGTTTTGTGAACCAAACCCGAGTTTAAGGACCTAATTTACGACATTGATTTCATTGTCGTATATGCGAGTGCCCAAAATTGGGTACTCTTTCTTTTATCTCCGAACTTTGGTGTGTTATGGAATCAGTAAACATCAAAGACATATCCGGCAACATTCGTTTCTCGGCTCCTATCAATGAAGGTTCGAAAAGACACTTCCTTTTGATGCAGGAAGATTATATCACTTTGCTATTTAGCCTTTTCAATCCGGTTTATTTCAAACTAGGTGACTACGTAGACAATGAGTTGGGAATATTCGAGCTTGTAGACCTGTATAAACCTACCTACAATACAACGACAGGTGCATACGACTACGAACTCCGCCTTGATGCTTATTACTGGAAATGGAAGAACAAGAAGTTTTTCTATACACCGGAAACTACCGGACGCGAAGCCGCATGGAATCTCACCGCTACCCTTGACACGCATTTGAAAGTCTTTCTTGATAACCTGAAAGCACTCGGATATAAATTCAGAGAGGAAGAGTTTACATACGAGATTGACAGCACAGTAGAAAACACTTCCAAGCTCGTTTCCTATGATAACGTGAATCTGATCGACGCTCTCACACAAATGGCGGAGACATGGGAGTGTGAATGGTGGATAACAGAGCACGTTATTCATTTCGGACGTTGTGAATATAGTTCCCCTGTTGATTTCAAAGCCGGTGACTTGACAGACACAGAAAATGTGAATGTCAACAGCATGACACGCAGCGACAGCCAGACCACTTATGCGACCCGTATCTACGCTTTCGGTTCCACCCGTAACATTCCTTCCAGTTACCGGAAAGATTTGATATTCGATGTAAAAGAGGTTAATGGACGTAATATATCCGATACGTCAAGACCGCTCAAAATAAACTACTTTCCGTCACGAGTTACGTATAAGGAAGACTATACCGCTAGTAGCAACGAAGGCAGCGGCCCTTTTACTCCCTCTTATACAGAATGGACGCTTGATAAGACTTTAGCTTCATCAGCCAAAGGTGGTTCTTATAAAGTTGTTTCGGAAGGAATTTCAATCAATATATCAACAGCCGTCCCGCAAATAGGGAACCGTGCTTTGCTCCCGGCAGGAGATTATATATTGAAGGCGTCATATATCTATAATGTTTCCGGGGAATCAAAAGAGGTGATTATTGGAAATCAGACCGTTTCATTAGCCCAAAATCAACAATATGAGATTGTGTCTAAAATACAGGTTTCCGACACGTTGGTTATCGACAAAAACAGTTCTGATTTAAAAGTAAGGGTATACGTTCACGTACCAGCTCCAGCTTCTTCCGAGCTGTTATCGACTTTCCAGGCGTATGTAACATACGATATTAACGTGTATGGCGGTTCTTCTGCAACGACTTCCGTAACATTTCTTTCCGGTGCAAATGCCGGACAGACTTTTGCTGCTGTTTACAATCCCGACCCTATCGCATGAAGTACGTCATTGTCCTGATCTTCATTGACAGCTTTCTGCCACGCAGAAGCCTTCATTCGCTTTACCGAATATGAGGCAGGCTTTAATGCAAGCAAGCCGGGACGGGAGTTTCTGGTGATTTTTTTCTGATTACGCAGTTCCTTAACACGGAACTGCTGTTCTGTTTTTAGCTGTTTACTCTCAAATTTCAGCTCACGCTTTGTCTGCTTATATGCCTGCAATCGGCGCTTGTTCATCGCCTTGCAGAGCGTATTGCCCTTATCTTTTACAATTCGGGCTTTATACTCCGCCTTTGCTTTCTTCAAATCGGCTTTTGTCGCAGCCATTTTCGGCTTCTGAGTTTTCGCCTTATAGATCTTGTTATCAGCTTTCTTTAGCTGTAACTTCGCTTTTTCGAGCTTATACTGCTTCTTTGTTTTCAGGTGATTGTGCGTACCCTTGACAGCATCGACCGCCGTGCGACCCACAAGAAATACGCCACGATGATAATCGTCCACCGCTTCACGGGTGTACTTCTGTTTGAGCTTGTTGCGGACTTCACGCTGGGCGGTGCCGGCGGTTTTGATACCGCCAGTTTCCGCTGCGAGACCGGTATCGACCGCCGTCTGTGTAACATCGTGAACTGCAAAGTTTATAGCACGGGCATTTGCCTTGAACAGCTTGCCCTTGAATGTCTTTGGCTGCCATGATTTGATCGTCCGTGTGACTGACGGTTTATCGCCCTGTATGCGGTATTTCGCATTTGCAAACTTATGGACGATACCCCGACCGCCGTGATGCGTTTTCTCATCACGGACGATATATGCACGGGTATGAAAGCGACCTCTGCTGTTTGCTTCACGGCGGAAGTCTATCTGAAACTGCTTCGACCGTCTGCTGACTTTATCGAAATGTGCCTGCGCTTTGCGGAGGTTATTTTCTTTTCTCTGTAAGCTCATAAATCCTCCATTCTGCGCAGTTTACGCACCCTCAGTAGGTTTTGTTGTCATGAGTTTATACATCTCTGTATCCATCGGAAAATGGTCTGTAAACGGCAGAAGCACTTTACCATAGCGGATAAGTCCCTCGCCCGGACCGCTGTTTGTTACAAACTTCATCTGCTCCTTAGAAATATGGAGCTTTTCAGCGAGAATGTCTCTGTCTCCGGCTGCCTGATTCAGCATATATACGAAGTCCGAGTTATCAAAGATGTTCTCAACCTCCTGAGAAGAAAGCAAGTCCTTGACATTTTGCGTGATACCGGTCGGCACACCGCCCCATTTACGGAAACGCTTCCAGATCTCAGCCGAATACTTCGCTGTCTGTTCCTCTTTCAGAAGGAGGTGGAACTCATCAATGTAGTAGCGAGTGATTTTTTTCTTTTCACGGTTTGCGGAAACCCTGTTCCATACCGTATCCTGCACGATCAGCATACCGACCTTCTTGAGCTGATTGCCAAGCTCCTTAATATCAAAGCAGATGATACGATTACTCATATCAATGTTGGTACGATGATTAAAGAGATTCTGGCTACCGTTTACGAACATTTCAAGAGAATTTGCTACACGCAGAGCGACTTCGCCTTCATTATTAAGCTCCTGCTGCAAATCGGAGAGAAGCGGCATCTTTTCAGGTGTCGGCTCATTCTCGATAAAATGCTTGTAGATGCTCTGAACACATTTGTCGATAACAGAGCGTTCCTCAGCGGAAAGACCATAGCGACCTCCGACAACGATCTCGCAAAGCGAGATCAGGAAGTCGGACTTATTGGCGATCACTTCCATAGAATTGCTGAAAAGGAAATCATCAATCGTAATATCCATAGGATTCAGGTGTTGTTCGCTGTTTGAAGCAATACGGATAAGCTGTCCGTGCAGAGCCGAAACAAGCGGATAATACTCGCCTTCGGGGTCACAGATGATGATGTCATCGACTGTTGTCAGAAAACAGTCGAGTATTTCACGCTTGACGCTGAAACTCTTGCCTGCACCCGGCGTACCGAGGATAAGTCCATTCGGATTTTTGAGCCTTGACCTGTTGGCACGGATCATATTTCCTGACAGCGTATTGATACCGTAATAGGTAGCCTGTCCGTCCTGAAATAGCTCTTTTGTGGTAAACGGCACGAAGATAGCGATACCGCTTGTGTGCATCTCACGGCGGACGGAAATTTTGTTATAGCACAGCGGAAGTGTAGAAACGAGAGTCTGTTCCTGTCGATAATCATATGGAAACATCGTGCAGTTATTCTTCTGGCAAACACGCTTCAGCATTTCAGAAAGAAGTTTCAGCTCCTTTTTACTTTTTGCATAAGCTCTCAGTGAAATACTGATATGAAAAAGACGCTCATTCTTGCTGTTCAGATCAGCGAGGAGCTTTTCAATGTCCTCGATATACATCTTGATCGCAGGCGGAAGAATGTCGGGATCATAGCCGGACTGCGATGCCTTTTTCTGTTCGTCGATTTTCATCTGCTCCACATTGGTGAGCTTCTTTTTGACGAATTTCAGGGCATCTATCTGATCCAGCGGATCAACGTGGATATTCACGCAGAAAAGGTTCTGCATTTCAAGGAAGTCCTTTAATATCTCGTCCGACAGCTCTCCGGCGAGGATATTCATACCCCATACAGCACCGTAGGCATTACCGATCTCAAAATCGCTCTTATTGAATTTGAACGAGGACGGACAGATGAAATCCTTTGTGTCCATTCCTGCCCTCAGCATTTCACCCCAATCGAAAAGAAATGGGGAATTTCGGTAAGGGTTCAGGGCATAATACAGAGCTTCAAGTCTCTGTTTGCCGTCAAGCATTTCTGATTCGACACCGAAAGCCTTAAAGCCCTTGATTACATCATTCTTGATCGACATGAGCTTCGCTCTTGCTGCCTTGTATGATGTGGATTCGATACCAAATGTCAGGAACTTTCTTGCCGACTGACCGTTAGAGCCTTTCATCAGCTTATCGGTCAGCATTTCGCTGTACTCCTTGCGGATCTCATTGAAATCATCGTCCTGTTCGGGTATCTGTACCGTTTTTACGAGCTTTTCCTTTGATCTGTTCTGATTTTCAAAGGTAAGCTGGAATTTGATTGTGTTGTCAAAGATATTGATAACATCACAATACTTTGAGAAGATATTGTTTTGTTCCTCAAACTCCGAAATAGAGTAATTGGCATCATAAAACTGTATCGTCATAGAGAAGAAGTTCTCCGATACCTGGCAAACACCGTCCTTATACATACACATATATGGAATCGTGTTCTGCACCGTAGTCTTACCGCCATTAGCACTCTTGATTTCCGCCATTCGTGCGGAAAGTATTTTTTTGTCCTCTTTTGTAAGCTGAGAGGCTGGCTTGCCCATGACAACCTTAGACTTGCTGCGGTTATCACTTTTATTGGCATTTCTCTTTCTAAATCCCATTGGTAACCTCCGTTTGTATTCAAAAGCGGAGACACCGAAAGTGTACTATAATAGGAAGCCGTATCAGCCTTTTCTTTCGGCATCTCTCAGCTTTTTCTTGATTCTTGTGTATTCGATATGCCTTTCAAAGCACTCGAATATGTTTGTTGTGCGGTAATACCGCTTTCGAGGTCTTGTAAAGTATTCACGCATATATTTTGCCTGTTTCTCCAAGAAAACACCATTTTTCTTATAAAGTCCGCAGAGTATCGCAGGAGCAGCGACTGCACCCATAGCGAAAATTGCTCCGGACATTCCTATAGCTGTTTTCGTCAGAAAGAAAACAGGCGCTCCGAGAACAAGACCGATACCAAAGCATATTACCTGTCTTTTGGTAAATCCCATAATGAACTTCTCTTTGATGTCGTTCAGGTCTTTAGGGATTTGTACATAATGTGCCATAAATCCTCCAATCTTGTTCAAGGTCAATGTGCGTTAAACACACTTTTGCTGATAGCTCCTGTACGCAGAATGGTAAAGATAAGTGCTGCCGTGTATCCCATTAGCATTGCCATTTGCATTATCACACCGTCCTTGCTTGAATTGAGCGTAGCGATCATATTGCTAAACAGCGTTTTGAAAATACCGAGTGCGACTACGATAAAGAACCCCTGGAAAGAAAGAGCTAAGAGCTGTTTTACCCAGTTTTTACCGATGCTTGCCCATTCTCCGCTGTCCATCATTGTTGCCATAGGAATAGGTGCAATGCTGAGATACATAAACACCTCGATGATACGGCTTGCAAGGGTAATTACGATTGCAACAATAAGTATCATCACTCCCAGATGAACAATAAGGGATATGAACCACACCGTCATCAGTTCTCCCAAGCCTAAGCTATTGAGAGCTGATTTCTTTATCGCAAGACTTTTAGATAGATAGTCACCGCTGCCGAACAGCGTGGCAAGTCCGTTAGAGCATACATTTGTGCCAAACGAAAATAGTGCGGAAGCGATGTAATATGTGTTGGCTACAAGTATTACACCGCATAAGGCTTTGATGATCCATTTTATAAAGATCGAATCATCGAAGTCTTTGAAATTATTTCCCCGAATGACCATTTGACAAAGCTCATTCAAGAGGATGACTGTAAGAATGAAACCTCCAATAGGGACTACAACATTGTTACAGAGCGTTTCGATAGTTGCCCAAATCCCGTAGCCTGTCGGCGCACTTCCGGCAGTTCCCGTAAACTGAGCAGGATGCTTTGTAAGAAAGTTTGATACAAGGTTTCCCTTTGCTCCCGAACCTGTTGTCTGAGCAAATGTATCAGTCAGAAGATCGGAAATTCCGTCAAACTGAGATTTTATGCCGTCCTTGAATAAGTCACAGCACCAATCCTCCAAAGCATCAATCGCATCGCTGATTACTCCCATTTATTCATCACCCCTCTCCGAGGAATTCATCAATGGTCTGTCATATTTCACAAGCTGACGTAATTCCAGTTTTGTGGGGAGAAGGTTTCTGCAAAAATACGCAGATCCGAAATGATTGCCCTTTGTTGTAAAGAGCATATTCTGCTGTGTGTGATAGTCAACCCGACTATCAAAGCAAAGCATCTGAATCTCATTGTTGAATATCTTGTATCGTGCCTTACCCTGAATACTGTTCACGGGCAAGAGCAGAGCAAAAGGCTTCTGAAAAGCAAAAGCTCGTTTCAGGACTTCATTCTTCTTAGAAAATGGGGGATTGCTTACGAGAATATCCCATTCGTCAGGCTCAAAGTGAAAAAAATCCTTGTCATCTTTCAAGCTGCTTCGTTCCACATAAAACCCCTGTTCGGTAAGATACTGATAAAACGCACTCCATTCTTCATCGAACGGGCACCATATTTTCTTGTCTTTCGGCAGAAATTCCATTAACGGCTCTACCGCATAGAATGGAGTGTACACTTCATCTCCTGCACTTGTTTTATTGGCAGTTAAATATCCGATATTTATTGCCATTTATATTTTCACTCCCTTTCATATCTGAGAGTGCAGATTGCTTACCCAAAACCCATTATTGCAATGCAAAACCCACCGCTATGTAGCTAATCTGCTTATATTCAGGTCAGAACGTCACTTAAATTGCGCCCGTCATCATTGTTTCAAGAACAGGAACAAGGACGATTGCAAGGAGAATCAGACCAAGACCTGACATGAGCTGCTTCATGCCCTGGGATTTAGCACCGGGGTTATCATTACCGTAACCTTCAAGAAGGTTTACAACGCCCCATACACCAACGCCTGCACCGATCAGGCAGATAACGCTCTTGAGAACGGTACACGCAGTAGAAATGAAAGAAGAAGTATCAACAGCACCCGTGCCTGCTGCAAATGCCTGAGTTGCACAGGCAGATGCCATAACGCCTGCGATTGTGCAGAACATGGTTGCCTTCTTTGCACCACGGGTGAGCTTAGAGAGCCACTTGTGCTTCGGTGCAGAGGTAGTGGCTGCTGTCTCCATTGCGGTTGCATCGACCGCAGAAATATTCAGTTCGTTCATAGGTAAAAAGTCTCCCTCAAAAAAATAAAGTAAAGATTGTCCGCAGCTTCAACCGATTCTCTTTTTATTCGGTTTCTTCACTGTCTGAGTTAAAAGCCGACATATATCTCTTTTTCTTCGGTTTCCTCAGATATTGCAGTATCAGCGTTATCTGTTTCTTTTGCCGATACTGCTGTAACTTCCTGTCCGGCGTCCGTCATATCAACACCATACCCCGTGAACTTTTCCTGTCGAGACAGTCTCAAACGCATCGCCTTCTTGTCACTCACATATTTTTCGATGTTGAACCCCATCTCAGGATTATCGTCCAAGAGCATTGGATATTGCTTATGACGGGTAATGTCAAACTTGTCCGAGAAGAACGGACGAACTCCTCTAAGCTGTAAGATACATTTACCGCCGTCCATGACCGCTAATTCGTCTTGACTTTTCAGCTCTTTTCCAAGCTTCTGATAGTTCATTCCGTAACTTTCCGACTGTCCACGGTTGGTAGAGGTGTTGAAACTGTCGATAGTTTCCTTGCCGAGACTTTCGGAGATCTCTTTCAGCGTGGACTTCTCCTTACCGCCCAAAAACAGCATCGTATCACAGTTGCCTTCGATCGTGTCTGCATTATCTTTATATATAGCCTTTAGCTGGCTCTTAGCTTGCAAGATGATCGACGCACTTATTTCACGGCTTCGGATCGTCGCTATGAGCTTCTCAAACTGCGGAATTTCGCCAATATTGGCGAACTCGTCTAACAAACAGCGTACATGATAGTCCAGCTTTCCCCCTGGGGAATTATCTGCTTTTGTACAGAGTAGGTTGAAAAGCTGTGAATACATGATAGCGACCAGGAAGTTAAAAGTCGCATCTGTATCGGAGATGATTATGAAAAGCGCACTCAGCTCGTCACCGAGCTTGTCAAGGTGCAGCTCATCGTAGGAGGTGATCTCCAAGACCTCATCTATTGCAAAAGGTGCAAGTCGTGTCGAACAGCTAATTAAAATAGACTTAGCCGTTTTTCCAGCAGCGAGCTTATACGCCTTGAATTGTTTGAGTGCAAATGCACCCAAGCGCCGTTGTTCGGCATCGGGTTTCGTTTCAAAGATGTCACCGTAATCAGCCATGACTTCGGGATCTTCGTGCTTTGTGCCGTTCAGCCAGCACTCCACGATCTCAAATTCAAGGTCAATGCTGTTTTTGAACTCCTCATCGTCCTCACGGCACTCCGAATTGTTGATCATGTCGATCAACGTTTCAAAGTTCCATTCATCTTCGGGGTACATAGCAAAGATAAGGGCAATATACGCAGTATAGAGCAGTTTCTCCGCTTTCACCCAAAAATCATCGCCGGACGGCTGCTGAGAAGAAGAAGTATTCTTGATAAGGACTTCCACGAATTTGAGAATGTCCTTCTCACGGTTTTTCTTGCTGATGTAAGCAAACGGATTGTAGTGCATCGACTTCGCAAAATCAATGGTATTGAACACCTTGATCTTGTAAGGCTCATAGACAGGGATATATCTGCCTTTTTTATCTTTCAGATAGTTTCCCTTATCGTCCCTGCGGTACACAACATTTCCGTCAACTCGTTTCGGGCGGCCCCTTTGGAGCATTCTTCCGCACTCCACAAGCACCGTGCCTTTCGGATCGGTGACTACATAGGAGGAGTGCATCTGCATCAGGTTCGGCTTTACGAAAAATCGTGTCTTACCTGAGCCTGAGCCACCGATAACGAGGATATTTTTATTTCTCGCAAACTTCGGTGCAGAGGGCTTGCCCATTGTGAGAGATTCCGTCTTTGTGAGAATTACATTGTTTTCGGGGCAGGATAAGTCCATATACGGCTCAATATCCTTTTCACCGCCCCATACGGCAGAGCCGTACTCCTCACCCTGGCGAAATTTCTTCCTGTTTTTCGACTTGACATAGAGGACGAGCCTCATTACACCCGCAAGAACCAAGCCGAAAAGAATATCAAACGGGTGTAAACTGGGAATGATTCTTGCAAATGCCACACCGAGATTGCTCATGAAGGGCAGGAGCTTTTCCTGAAAGCCGTCGCCCTCAGCGGTTCGGTACGCAAAGCCAATCAGGTTACCCACATAAGAGAAAGCTACATAGGGGATAGCCTTGATGATCAGCTTTTTGAGTTTTCTCGTGTCGATCTGCAATTCGCAGACCTTTCCTTTCTGTTGGTATCGGCATCAAAAACCGCCGTAAAAACATCATCGTCCCTTGCCCGTGGAACGGGCACAGGCATGAAATAGCCGTAGATCATCGTCTGTTCTCCCTTGTTTTTTCTCTCTGTTTCTGTTTTCGAGGTTTGCTCCTGAGTTTCTGAGCCTGCTGCTGCATCTTCTCACGGGTGAACTCACCACGCTTCGGTGTCTTGCACTGGTCCTTGCCGACATACTCCGAAAATGCCCTCTTGAAATCCTCTGTCTTAGCAGCGGAAAAGAAAACATGATAGGTAGGCGGCGAGGTGCTTTTATCTCTTTTCAGAGCAAAATCCACATCGTATTTTCGTGCGGTTTTCAGGAAATCCCCGATATTTCGGTCTGAAACCTCAATGCTGTCGAGCTTTGACGGCGACTTAGCCTGCAACTGCTTATAGGTCATTCGCCCTTTTTTCTCTGCCTTGCCCGACATAAACTCCTGCAATGCCGATTTCAGCACATCAGCGGTCATTTTCTCCGCCTTGATCGAAATGTCAATGGTTTTCTTCGCACCGTTCTCATAGTCGGACGGCATTACGCATCACCGCCTTCGTCTGCGGTCGGCATCTCAAAAGTTGAAAATGCTTCACTCTGGAGCCAACGGGTAATGTCACGCTGGACACTCATCACCTTGTCATCTTTACAGTAATGGGACTCACACACGAAACGAACAATACACAACAGATCGCGGAATTTACGGCAGCAT
>ENA-UEOR01002345-UEOR01002345.1-human-gut-metagenome-genome-assembly--contig:-NODE-2345-length-10394-cov-14.367936_pt1 | contig 10394 bp, 4 predicted proteins | sample MGYA00242887_ERZ507890 | MGnify/ENA primary metagenome ERZ507890 (study PRJEB26167, sample SAMN06115431) | human gut metagenome | host: Homo sapiens | place: China:Guizhou | collected 2014-10-21...
TCTCTAAGCTTTCGTCTCATGTAATTCAATGTTAATGAAATTCTATATTCATCTTTTTTTATTGAATCTTCAACCGCATTTTCAAAATTGTTATTTTTATCCATAAATTCCTCCACGGCAAGTTGCCGTTCCCGGTTCGTGTAGATTGTTTGCAATGTGCGAAACATATCCGTCCGAGCGTTGTTTTGTGGTTTGCGTAATTATTCGTGGCGGTGTGCCACCGTTCCCAGTTCGTGAAGACAGTTTGTTAAATTCAAAACATATTTCACCCGAGCGTTATTTTGTATCGGTCTTTACTTTCATTCATATCGGTGTGCCACCGTTCTCAGTTTGTGAAGACAGTTTGTCAAATTTAAAACACATTTCACCCGAATGTAACATTGTAATTATTTGTACAAACACAAGCTATCCGTTAATAAACATATTTTATATAACGAAAATGCGTATATATTCGTAAAACGGGCGGATTTTATTCTCTGCTACCGATTATAAATTATAATAAAAAAGGGCTGTAAAAACAACCCTTTTGTAAATTTAAAAATCTAAAATTTTAAAGCGAGATGTAAACACTATCAAGCGAGTATGTTATTGTTGATGACGAATAATTCTTGATGTACTAATACACCTTTGAAACCGTAGGTCCGTCAGCAGCTGTCGGCTTGATTTCAAGGTTTGTCACAATAGGTGTGTCTATTGAATCTGAGCTTGCAGATGTAACACTGATTTCCGTGGTTACGGAATAGGTATCTCCATATTCACCGCCCGTAAGTGTGGTTGTGAGCTTTGCAGTACCCTCAGCCACAGGAGTAATTACACCGTTTGTATCGACAGTAAACACGCTTTTTTTTGAAATCTGCAATAGCTTGTGGCGATTTTTTTATTTGTTTTTTTAGATTCTCTGTTCTATTCCTCTTCATGGCCTTCTTATATAGACACTTTGGAGGGGAGGTACGGATTCTTTCCGGCATTACGATGGACAAATATTCCTTTTACTAGAAAGTATTCGTCCGACATATGTAACCTTATCGTCCGACGGCTGTTGAATTATCGTCCGACAGCTGTCGGACGATAATTCAACAGCCGTCGGACGAATACTTCTTAGTATACCGGAATCTAAAGTATAGTTATGCAAAAGATTGCCATTTGAGAAGAAAATAATAATCGGGGACAAAAAAACAGATAGGCTATTGTGTGCTACCTTGAAAATAAGCATTATTTTTGTGCAACTAACTATATAGTCATTATACGCATGAACAAACACATATTGTCATTCTACCTTTTTTTCTGCCTTTTTCTTTTTCCCCCTTTGGTCGAAGCAATTGCCGGCTGGAATAGCTTTATCGTCAATTTTGATAAAAGTGTTTATGGTAAGGGGACCCAGACTTGGCAGATAGCACCCTATGATGACAAGTGGGTATATTTCGCCAACAAGAACGGTATGGTGCAATTTGATGGCAATGTCTGGAATGTGTTTCCATTGAACAATGCTTCCGATGTGCGTTCCGTTCTGGCTTCTGCCACCCAAAAAAGAATTTATGTGGGGGGCATCAATGAATTCGGCTATTATGAACCGGATACGGACGGTTCTTTGGCCTATCATTGCATGTCCGATACTTTGGAGAGTTCCGTTCGTTTTCTTGGAAATGTGTGGGGCATCCATGAGACAGACAATATCTTGTATTTCCAAGGGGACGGGTGCGTGGTGAAGTACCTGAACGGCAAATATACCGCCATTGAAATGAATGCCAAGATAGACTGTTCCAATATGGTCAATGGTATTCTTTACATCGGTACGGACAGAGGCGTATGGCTTTTGGTTGGAAACACTTTTTTCCCTCTTCAGGGTGCCGATGCGTTGGCTTCCAAGCGTATTCGTGGCATTATACCTTATAAGAAAGGTGTTCTGGTGGTGACTGCATACAACGGACTTTACTATTGTGACGGGCGTACGATGGAACCGTTTGTCACCGGTGCCGAAGAGTTTATGCGTGAGAATGAAGTCTTTTGCGTAGCCAAAAAGGATGATAAGATTGCCTTGGGAACCATTCATAAAGGATTGGTACTGGTGGATTGCAGCACCATGCAACTGAAATATTTCAATGAGAACAACGGCTTGCGTAACAATACGGTGCTTTCTGTCTCCTTCGATACGACCGGAAACCTCTGGGCCGGTCTGGATAGCGGCATTGACTACGTCTGTCTGAGTTCTCCTTTTACGAATCTCTATTCCTATCCCTATTCCTACGGCACGGGATATACGGCGGCCGTAGAAGGCGGCTATCTTTATTTAGGTACCAATCGTGGTTTGTATTACACCTCTTATCCGGTACAGATGAATGGCGATTTGCCGGATATCCGTCCGATGCCCCAATCCAGCGGACAGGTCTGGAACCTTTGCCGTATAGGTGATGAACTCTTCTGTCTGCACGACCGTGGTATTTTCCTTATCAATGGCACTTCCGTAAAACGCGTGACGGATATTGCCGGCGCCTGGTGTTGCCAACTTGTGGCAGGACGTACGGACCTTATGTATGTTGGGGTATATAACGGTATTTATTTGGTTGGGAAAAAGAATGGAGAATGGCAGGTGGTTGGCAAGATTGAGGGTATGAACGATTCTTGCCGTCTTTTTGAGCAGGAAAGCGATAAGGTGATTTGGGTGTACAATACAGATCATGTTACCCGTGTGGATTTGGATAATGATTTGACAAAAGCTGTCCGTATAAAGGAATATAGCGCGAAGGATGGTTTCCCGGTAGGGCGTGATATGTATATAGCGAAGATAGAAGACCGGGTGTATTTTGCCACTCCCCGGGGAATCTATAAGCATAATCCTCATAAAGATGTCATGGAGCCTTGTCCGGATATGAACAACCTTTTGAATGGCACCGCGGCCTATTCGCGTATCTTGGAGTATCACGATAAGTTGATTAGTTTGAGCCCTCACGAAATCTGTATTGCCAATCTGGGTACCTATAAGCGGGGGGCGAATACAAGCATTAATCCCATCCAGCAATCGCTGATTGAACTGGTACCCGGTTTTGAAACGATTATTCCTCTTTCAGATTCGCTGATGGTGGTTCCTAATGAAGGAGGTTTCGCTTTATTCAGTATCCCGGCCGTAAGAGAGCGTCAAGATCGTAGCCACTCCTTATATATAAGGAACATGTATCTGTCTTATCCCAAGGATTCATTGGTATATACCGCAAACTTTTTAGGAGAGAAGCCGGTTCCGGTGATAGCTTATTCCATGAATTCCGTTCGTTTTGACTATGCCCTTTCTTTTTTTTCGGTAGGGGATGATATCCGTTTTCAATATCGTTTGAATAAGGGAGGCTGGTCCGATTTCACAACGGTACGCACCAAGGAGTATAGCAGCTTGTCGGAAGGGGAATATACGTTTGAAGTTAAAGCGGTCTTTCCTGACGGTACGACATCATCGGATACAATCGCCTTCCGTATACTTCCACCGTGGTATCGCAGTGCTGTTGCATACGTTTGTTATATCATCTTGGCTTTGCTTGCCTTATGGTATGTCTATCGCTGGGATGATGTCCGTGTGAAGCGGAAGAAACAGCAGGCGGTGGTCGAGAAGGACAAGGAGTTGCACGATATGGAAAGGGAGTACGAAGAGGAGAAGGCTCGTCAGGAAAAGCAGATTATGCAGCTGGAGAAAGAAAAATTGGAATACGATTTGCAACATAAGAGCCAGGAAATGGCCAATCTGATGATAAACTTTGTCCGTAAGAATGAAATGCTGACTGAAATCAAGTCGGAGATACTTAAAGTATCCGCCTTGCTGAAGGGTGAGGGGGCTCGTGAAGGGAAACAGCAACTTATACTTATCAATAATAAAATAGACGGTAATATACAGAGTGATGAGGTCTTGAAGCGTATTGAAGACCAGTTTGACTTGATACATAACAATTTTATGAAACGTCTTCATGCCAAGCATCCGGAACTTTCCCACAACGAACGCATGATGTGCGCTTATCTAAAGATGAATCTTTCCACGAAAGAAATAGCTCCTCTATTGAACATTTCGGTTCGTGGAGTTGAAACAATCCGTTATCGTCTTCGTAAGAAGTTCGCTTTAGAGAGAGAGGATAGTTTGACGGATTATTTAAGCAATAAACTGTAGTCTTTAGATATTAACTTCCTTTAAAAGAAGGAAGTGCATGGAAGGGAGGAATTTAATATTCCTCCCTTTTGTGTTCTATAACATGTTGTGACGTAATACTTAAAAGTATATATTAACTATTGATTATTAATAAGTTATTTGTTAATGACGTATTGATAACGTATTTGAGTTTTGTATTTGACGTATTTAAGAATGATTGTTTCTTATTTGTTTTATTACCTTATTCTGTATGTTTGCATCGTTCGATTGAGAACAAAACCGAGAAACGTTAATCTTAATTTAGTAAAACTTATGAAAAAGTTATTATCAGTTTTATTTCTGTTAAGCTTTACCTTGGCTTCTGTATATGCCCAAGATATACAGGTAAAAGGTACAGTGGTAAGCGGTTCGGATAATGAACCGTTGCCTGGAGTAAATGTGGTAGTTAAAGGTACTACCAATGGTGGAATTACTGATTTGGACGGTAATTTTACATTGTCGGTTCCTGCCGACGCAACACTTTCTGTTACTTATATTGGTTTTAAATCGCAAGAAGTAGCGGTAAAAGGCCAGAGGTCTTTAAAAATTATTCTTCAGGAAGACACTGAGACACTAGATGAAGTGGTTGTTGTGGGCTACGGCGTACAGAAGAAATCTGTTGTGACGGCTGCTATCAGCAAGGTTGGAGCTGATGAATTGAATTTGACGAAGCCTTCGCGTGTGGAAGATGCTTTAAAAGGTAAAGTTTCTGGTGTGCAGATCACACAATCATCCGGTCAGCCTAATTCTGATTCTAAGGTGCGTATTCGTGGTATTGGTACGGTTAATAATTCTGATCCGTTATATATTGTGGATGGCATGCCTGTCGGTGGTGGAATTAATTATTTGAATCCTACTGATATTGCATCCATTGAAATTTTGAAAGATGCTGCTTCTGCAGCTATCTATGGTGCCCGTGCCGCTAACGGTGTGGTTCTGGTGACCACAAAGTCTGGTAGTAAGGGAAAGACTACCGTGAGCTATGACTTCAGTTATGGCTGGCAGAATCCTTGGAAAAAGAAAGCCGTGTTGAACGCTCATGAATATATGACTATCATGAATGAAATGCAGATAAATGATGGTAATGCTCCTCGTTATTCAGCAGCGGATATTGCTAATAATATGGTAGATACAGATTGGCAGGATGAAGTTTTCAACTACGATGCTCCAGTTCAACAACACCAGCTGAGTATTAATGGTGGTAATGACAAAATGACGTATTTTCTTTCTTTGGGTTATTTCAATCAAGAAGGTATTGTTGGCGGTAATTATGGACGTTCCAATTATGAACGTTTGTCTGTTCGTAGTAACTCTACTTATAAAGTATTCGAGGTTGAAGATCGTAAATATCTGAATGCAGTTACGGTAGGTGTAAACCTTGGTTATACTCGTGACCATTCAACCAGTGTTGAAGCTAACTCTGAGTATGGTTCTATTTTAGGTAGTGCTATTGCATTTTCTCCATTAGTTCCGGTTTATGCTTCTGAGGAAGAAGGAGAGTCAATCCTTGCTAGCTATCCCAATGCTATTGTGAAAGATGGTAAAGTGCTTTCTTTGCCACCTTCAGGTTTCCAAGAATTGACCAATCCGGTTGCACAATTAAATAGACCGACATTGGGACGTAATAATTCAGATAAAATAGTGGGTACATTTTATGCTGAGCTGAATATTCTCCCCGGCTTAAAATTCCGTTCTAGTTATGGTGTGGATTTGGCTTTCTGGGGGTATGATGGTTATGGCTATCCCGATTATCTGGGTACAATGACCCATACAGACGCTAGCTGGGTTCAAAGTGAGATGAACCGTGGTATGCGTTGGCAGACAGAAAATTATTTCTCTTATAATCAGACTTTCGCTGAAAAGCATAATGTTTCTGTTGTATTGGGACAATCTGCTGCTCGCTATCGTTCACGTAATATTGGTGGTAAAGATTTTGATTTGTTTGATTTGAATCCTATTCATGCTAATATCGGATCTGCTACAGCTGCTGAAACAGAATCTATTTTATGGGGTGGAATAGGTGATGCAACTCATACTTCTATTGCCTCTTATTTCGGACGTATAGATTATAACTTTGCTGAACGTTATATGTTACAGGTGACAGTTCGTCGTGATGGTTCTTCACATTTCGGTGCCAACAATAAGTGGGGTGTATTTCCGTCCTTCTCATTAGGTTGGAATGTTTGGAATGAACCTTATTTGGCAAAAATGAAACCTGAGTGGTTTGATGTTTTGAAATTCCGTTTTTCATGGGGGCAGAATGGTAATGAGTCTATCGGTGATTTCCGTTATCGTGCCTTGATGAGTGGTGGCCAAAACTATTATTTTGGTGGAAGTTATAAACCTAATATGAATGATTTTACGAAACCTGGTGAAAATGGTGGCGCGATGATATATGGTACTTCTCCGGCTGCTGCTGCTAATCCTGATATCAAATGGGAAACCTCCACACAAACAGACTTTGGTATAGACATGCGTTTCCTCAATCAGCGTTTGAGTTTTGGATTTGACTATTACTATAAAAAGACAACGGATATGTTAGCAGAAATGCCGGTTCCTACTTATATTGGTCAAAGCAAACCTTGGGGTAATTTAGGCTCTATGGAGAACTGGGGTATTGAAATGGAACTCGGCTGGAAGGATAATATCAAAGATTTCTCTTATTGGGTTAATACTAACTGGTCTTATTCGAAAAACAAACTGTTGGATTTGGGTAATGCTTCTGGTGAACAGAATTACGAGAGTGCAGGTGCTTCTGGTGTAGGTGATTATGTACATGCCAAGAACGGAGAGGTATGGCCTTATTTTTACGGTCGTAAGACAGATGGTATTTTCCAGAATTGGGATGAAGTGAACAGTTATGTGAATAAAGATGGCGAGCTCTTGCAACCTAATGCACAACCAGGTGATGTTCGTTTCGTGGATGTTACTAGTGATGGTGTTATCAATGACCAAGACCGTACTAAAATTGGTAAAGGTATGCCTGATTGGACCTTCGGTTTCTCGCTTGGTGCAGAGTGGAAAGGCTTCGATTTGAGTCTTTCTTTCCAAGGGACTTTGGGTAATGATGTATTTGATTTTGCGCAACGTGGTGATGTTCCAGCTATGAACCGTCCTTCTTGGATTATGGACCGTTGGCATGGGGAGGGTACTTCGAATCGTATTCCTCGGATGACTTCTGCCAATCCTAATGGAAACTGGACTTCTTCTGACCTTTATATTCACGACGGTTCTTATCTCCGTTTGAAGAATGCTCAGATTGGTTATACGCTTCCTGCAACTCTTACTCGCAAAGCTTCTATTCAGCGCTTGCGTCTTTATGTGGGAGCTGAGAACTTGATTACCATTACCGGTTATGAAGGATTTGATCCTGAACTGGCATCTGGTGGTTATACCACGTTGGGTGTAGACAAGGGTATCTATCCACAATCTCGTACAATCACAGTAGGAGCTAACATCACATTCTAAACATTAAAATTAATCAGATTATGAACAAGTTTAAATTCTATATAGTAGCGGCAGTTTTGGCATCAGGCATGACCTTGACCTCTTGCGGCGATAGTTTCTTAAATCCTGATCCGGCGTCAAAGGGGGCTGCTGGAGCAGCGGGTGACCCGATGAATATTAACTCTGGTCTAGCAGCAGCTTATCAAATCCTCTTGTTGGATTCATACGCAGGCGGTTCTTATGAATCATCTGTTTATATTGGTGACATTCAAAGCGATGATCTTTGGAAAGGTGGTGGTGATGCTCAAGATGGTATGTCAGGTATGAACTTGAATGTGTCGATGTTTACTACTACGGGTAATAGCACATTGCATGGTACTTGGAATATTTATACTTCTGGCATTACTCGAGTAAATAGTGCTTTGGGACTTTGTGAGACTGCTACGACAAACAACCCTGCAGAGTTGAAACTTATTTCACAGTACCGTGGTGAAGGATTTTTCCTGCGTGCCTATTATCTCTATATGTTGTGGAGAAGTTTTGGTTCTGTGCCTTTCCAGGAAACATTGTATGAACCTCCCTATGTTGGTCCGCAACTGAGTCCGGATGAGGTATATGCTCAAATTATCAAGGATGTGGACGCTTCTATCGCTAGCTTTAAAGAAGCTGGAGTGAAGTATTCTACAAATGGTGGAGCGAATAGCGGACGTGCTAGTCTTGCTGCTGCCTTGATGTTGAAAGCTCGTGTTGTCATGTATCAGAAAGATAATGCTAAATATGCGGAAGCAGCCAGTGGATTGGCTGAGATTATTGCCAGTGGTGAGTTTGAATTGACTTCTAAGTATGCTGATATTTGGGTAGATGAAGGCGAATTCAACAAAGAATCTATTTTTGAAGCCAATCACATTGGTGAAGGTAAGGACTGGGGAAATCAGTGGGCTACTGGTGGTACCAATCTTCCGGCTTACATTTCACCAAGTACTTTGAGTGATCCTACTAATACTTACGAAGATGGATGGGGATTTGGACCGGTGCGTGAAGAAACCTATGAAATGTTTGCTGCTGGTGATACTCGTCGCGAGGCCTCTATCCGTGATTATCGTGGTAAAGGTACTGGTGGTAATGTGGGTGACAAAGTGGAAATTGCGTCAGGTGGTTCTTATGTTATTCGTTTTCAGGATACGGGATTCTGGTTGGCAAAATATGCGGCTCGCAAGGGTTATCATAAACCGACGGGTACTATAGCTTTAAATTATTGTAATAATTTGCGTATTTTCCGTTATGCCGAGACTTTATTGGCATATGCTGAACTTGTAGGAGTGGAAGGTGTGGCTGAACAGAAAGGTATTTCTGCACAGCAATGCTTAGATATGGTTCGTGACCGCGCGTTTGGTGATACTAACCACCGTGTTGCAGTGAACAAACAGAATATTATCAATGAGAATCATTATGAATTTGTTGGTGAAGGACACCGTTATTATGATGTAGTTCGTTGGGGTATCACAGAGGTGTTGAACGTAGACAATGTACCGGGAATAAATAGTGCGCGTACTTGGAAATCTCACAATAAATACGTGGCTATTCCGCAAGGTGATATTGATGCTACTAAGGGAACTGAATTTGAATTGAAACAGAATGAAGGTTATTAATCATCTATCAATAAAGGAATCATTATGAAAAAGAATCTATTATATGGCTTTTTTGCATTGAGCATGGCTATTATGGGGATATCGTCTTGTGCCCCAATGGACAGTGATGACCATAGTTTGGGAGGCTCTGTCGTTTCTCAAGATGCTTTGTCGCTGACAGTTAGTGAAGGAGCGGATAATACTTATACTATTACTAACTCTTCACAAGACTTGGATGATATTCGTTATTTTATCAGTACTGATGGTAAGAAATTGGAAGAGTTTGCCGTTGGCGCTTCCATCACTTGCCAATTTAAGAAGAAAGGTAGTTATCCGGTTTATTTGTATGCATTTTCTGCTTGCGATCAAAAGGTACTTTCTCATAATATCGAAGTAACTGAAAATTGGGTAGATCCTAATGCTCCTACAGATGATCCGACTGAATGGCTTGGTTTTACGGCAGGAACAAATCTCTTTGAGGGTACGTCAGCAACGCTTCGTTTTTGGTTTGCAGATGGCAGTTGGACTCAGATAGCAGATCCGGACAATGAAGGAGATGTGGCAACGGGCATTACTTTTACAATGAATGGCTGTGGTTCTGAGAGATGGCAGGCGCAGATGCAGGTTGAAAATACGGGTATCGTACTGTCGGCAGGTAAGACTTACGACTTCTCTGTTGTGATTAATTCGAGTGTGGATGGCGTTGGTGCGACGGTCAAGCCACAGAAAGAAGGTGATGATGGTACGTTCTTTACCGAAAATATATTCCCGTTACATAAGGGAAATAATGTAATAGCTTTAACTGGCTGTGTCGGATTTGATGGAAATCTCAAAGTGGCTTTTGACTTTGCGGGTGCACCAGAAGGTACAGTATTTACTGTTAAGAACTTTTTTATAACAGAGCATAATGATGCAAATGTCATTCCGTTGGATTATAATTCAGCTGATAATATCTGGAAAGCCATAGACGATACTCAAGCTTTTGAAATGTCTTTCTGGTGGGCAGATGCAGGCTGGGCTCAGATTGGTGATCCTGGATTCGAGGCTAATGGTCGTATATATACTATTACGTCTAACTCTGCTACTGCTGCAGAGTGGCAGGCACAGAATGTGTTTAATACAACATCACTTGGTTTTTCAGCTGATGATGTGTTTGATTT
>ENA-UEOR01002346-UEOR01002346.1-human-gut-metagenome-genome-assembly--contig:-NODE-2346-length-10391-cov-7.364650_pt1 | contig 10391 bp, 7 predicted proteins | sample MGYA00242887_ERZ507890 | MGnify/ENA primary metagenome ERZ507890 (study PRJEB26167, sample SAMN06115431) | human gut metagenome | host: Homo sapiens | place: China:Guizhou | collected 2014-10-21...
GGCGCGGAAATCGCCCACCAGAGAGCAGCAGATGCAGCCGGCGTTCAGCTCATTGATCTGGATGCCGGACTCCTTCAGGAAGCCGCCGTCGATGCCGATCTCACCGAACTCGTTCTCGATCAGAACGACCTGCTGGCCGGCAAAGGCCTCCTTGATGAGTTTTTTGATCAGAGTGGTCTTGCCGGCGCCCAGGAAGCCGGAAAAAATATCAATTTTGGTCATAGTTTGAATGCCTCTTTCTTTGTTAGCAGACAGAGCCGCAGAGCGCTGGCCCGTAAAATCTTACATCTCTATTATAGCAAGCCTGTCAATGGGAAACCGGCCTTTTTCAAGAAAAAATTGTAACATTTTTTGCAATTTGGTTGCGTTTTCGCGTTTTGGACGAAAATAAGCGGCCCCGGCGGGCAGCGATTCGGCAAGGGGCAGGCTCCGGCAGAGGGACGGACGCCCCCGGACGGCAAGACCCCGCCCCCGGACGGTCAACGACCGGCAGGCGGTCAGCCCCCGCAGGATGCAGGCGACACTGCGGCGGCTGTTGACAGCACGGCAACCGTGTTTGCGTCCGGAACAGCCGACGCTCCCGCATTGCATTCTTTGCGCCGGAATGCTACAATATGCAGTAGCAAACCACCGCCGCCGGACGTTCTTCCGGCAAATATGAGAAAGAAGGCTTTTCTATGAGCATGAATACAGTTCCCGAACGGCTGGCCGCCCTGCGTGCCGCCATGCAGGCAAACGGTGTGGACGTGTACCTGATCCCGGTGGGCGACCCCCACTCCAGCGAGTACCTGCCCGACCACTACACCTCCCTGACCTACTTCTCCGGCTTCCATGGTGAAAACTCCAACTTCGTGGTCACTATGACCGAGAGTGCTGTCTGGGCCGACGGCCGTTACTTTGTGCAGGCCGAGAAGGAGATCGCAGGCACCGAGATCCAGCTGATGAAGATGGGTGAGCCGGGCGTGCCCACCGTGGAGGAATACTGCGCCAAGGTGGTGCCTGAGGGCGGCAAGCTGGGCCTGTGCGGTCTGACCGCCAGCTGCGCGCTGGTGAACAGCGTGAAGAAGGCGCTGGAAACCAAGAACGCCGCCATCCAGACCCTGTTCCTGGAGGATGAGCTGTGGACCGAGGGCCGCCCGGCTCTGCCCGCCACCCCGGCCTGGATCCTGCCCAAGGAATACGCAGGCTTCTCCCCCGCCGAAAAGCTGGGCCAGCTGCGTGCAAAGCTGGCCGAGTTGGGCTGCACCGCCCAGCTGGTGGGCAAGCTGGACAACCTTGCCTGGCTGCTGAACCTGCGCGCCATGGACATCGAGTGCACCCCCTACGCCATGGCCTACTGCTATGTCACCCCGGACCGCGCCGTGCTGTTCATCAACACCGCCCGCGTGACCCCGGAGGCAAAGGCGGAACTGGAAGCCAACGGTGTGACCCTGGCCGAGTACGACAGTGTGCTGGACTTCATGGCCGCTGAGACCGAGCCCCAGACCGTGCTGGCAGAGAGCGCCACCGTGAACTATGCCGTGTATCAGGTGCTGGAGAACAACGCCGCCCTCACCGTGAAGGACCTGGCCGACCCGCTGCTGCCCATGAAGGGCGTGAAGAACGAAGTGGAGCTGACCCACGACAAGGAAGCCCACCTGCGCGACGCTGTGGCTATGGTGCGGTTCCAGATCGAGCTGGAAAAGCGTCTGGAAGCCGGCGAAGAGCTGACCGAGCTGACCGTGGACGAGATCCTGCACAAGTACCGCAGCACCACGGATAAGTTCATCGTGGAGAGCTTTGGCACCATTGCAGCCTACGGCGGCAACGCAGCCATGATGCACTATCATGCCACCCCGGAGGACCACGCAAAGCTCCAGCGCAAGGGCTTTTTGCTGGTGGACAGCGGTGCCACTTACATGGACGGCACCACCGACATCACCCGCACCTACCCGCTGGGTGAGCTGACCGAGGACGAGCGCAAGTTCTACACCTGGACCCTGCAGTGCCACATCGACATCGCCAAGGCGGTCTGGCTGGACTACTGCGACTGCCATATGATCGACACCATCGCCCGTGAACCGCTGTGGCAGCACCTGATCAACTACCGCTGCGGCACCGGCCACAGCGTCAGCTTTGTGGGCAACGTCCACGAAGGCCCCCACGCCCTGAACGGCCGCAACACCACCCTGATGCGCCCGGGCATGATCGTGACCGACGAGCCCGGCGTGTACGAGACCGATCTGGTGGGCATCCGCATCGAGAACGAGCTGGTGTGTGTGCACAAGGCCGACAACCAGTACGGCACCTTCCTGGGCTTTGAGCCGATCATGTTCGTGCCCATCGCCACTTCTCCCATCGTGCCCGGTGTGCTGACCAAGGACGAGCTGGACTGGCTGAACAACTACCACCGTCAGGTGTTCGAGAAGCTGGCACCCCGCCTGAACGACGAGGAGCGCGAGTGGCTGGCCAAGAAGTGCGCCGCCATCGGCTGCTGAGCACCCGGCCGCTGAACATCGCATAAAAAAGCGGGAAGCCGTGCCGGAGCGTGCAAGCTCCTGCGGCTTCCCGTTTGTTGTTTTTGCTTATTCTTTGGGGTCGCTGTCGTGCCGGGCCTTCCACTCGGCACTGCGTTCCTGCGCCGTTTCCCGCAGCTCCTCCCGCATGCCGTTCCAGCGCTCGCGCGCTTCGGCGGTGCGGGTCTGCACGTCCTCGCGGGCATCCTTCCAGTAGGCCTTGGCCTCGTCGATGACCTCCTTGAAGGGGCCGGAAGGGTAAGTGCTCTCCGCGATATCCACCAGGAATTTGTACAGCTGCGGACGCACCTGCTCGTAGATGCCAAGCCGGGTGTACAGCTCGGTGTAGTAGTGGAACACCTGGATCTTGTTCTGCACCAGAGAGGCGGCGTTGATCTGGGTGTGGCAGATACTCTGGGGGTTCTGGACATAGTAGTACCCTGCCTCCGGGATGGACACCAGCACGTTGGCGTACTCCAGGTACTGCATATTGAACACCAGGTCCTCGGCCCACCGCACCTCGCTGGTAAACTGGATCTGGTGGTCCACCAGCAGGTCCCGGCGGTACAGCTTGTTCCACAGCACCCCGTAAAAATAAGAGGCAGGCTTGTCCATCAGATGCCGGGCAAACTCGTCCTGGGTGTAGACCCCGGCAGGCAGAAAGCCGTACTCCCGTACCTCCGGGGGCCGGGCCACGGTCATGACCCCCAGCTCGTCCTGGAGCTTGTCCAGCACCTGTTCGGGCTTGCTGGCCCCGGCGGGGATCACCATCTTGTAAGGTGCGATGACCAGGTCGGCGTTGTTCTGTTCGGCAGCGGTGACCAGATGCTCGGTGAAGTCCGGGTCGATATAGTCGTCGCTGTCCACGAACTGCACATACTTGCCGCTGGCCAGCTTCAGGCCCAGGTTGCGGGTGTCGGACACGCCGGAGTTGGCCTTGTCCACCAGCACGATGCGCTCGTCCTTTGCGCGGAACGCTTCGCACACGGGCAGGCTCTGATCCTTGGAGCCATCGTTCAGCACGATGACCTCGATGTTCTGCCAGCTCTGGGCGCAGATGCTCTCCAGACAGCGGGCGATGTGGTTCTGGGCGTTGTACACGGGCAGAATGATGCTGACAAGGGGCTTTGACATGGCGGCGTCTCCTTTGTTGTTTTTTGATTACTATACCCCCGCACCGCGCAAAATGCAAGGGCGGGTTTGAAGAGGAGGGATCCTGTGATCTTTCACATTGCGGTGTGCAGCCCGGACGCGGGCCTGCGCAGCGGGCTGGAACGCCAGTGCATGGAATTTTTTGCCCGGCGAGCGGACGCCTGCATCGTGGAACACCTGCCGGACACCGACGCCCTGCTGCGGAAGGACGGGGAGGGCGTGCGGTACGACCTGTACCTGCTGGAGCTTTCCGGCTCGGCTACGCCGGTGGGGCTGGCGGCTGCCGGGGAGCTGCGCCGCCGGGGCCGCCGGGCCCCTCTGGCCTTTGTGGCCCGCACCACGGCCCACGCTTACAGCGCCTACAAGGTGGATGCGCTGCAATATCTGCTGCTGCCGGTGCGCCAGCGGGAGCTTTCGGCCCTGCTGGCCCGCGCCACCGAGCCGGAATACGGCCCGTCCGTCACGGTGAACACCGCCGAGGGCCTGCGGGCGCTGCCCTATGCGGGCATCGAATATCTGGAGTGCACCCACCACATCGTGCACTTCCACCTCACCAGCGGGGAGGACGTGCCCACCCTGTCGCTGCGGGTGCCGTTTTCTGCGGTGGCACAGCCTCTGCTGGCGGATGGGCGCTTTTTGCAGCCCCACCGCTCCTATGTGGTCAATCTGGCCGAGGCGGACCTGCTTTCTGCCGGGGAGCTGCGCATGCGCAGCGGGGCCCGCATCTCCATCCCCCGCGGGCGGGAGGGTGCCGTGCGGGACGCCTTCCAGCAATGGGTGCAGCAGCAGAAATACAGCCTGAAATAACAGCACGCCGGTGCTCCCACAGCGGGAACACCGGCGTGTTTTTTGCGGAAAAATTTCTCAGATCTTTGTCCAGTCCAGTGCGGTCCAGTCCGGCAGGAACTGGTCGCACACCTGCGCCATGGCAGGGGCATCGGCGGCACTGGCGGCGTCCTGCACGCCCAGCACGGTGAACCCGGCCTTGTGGGCAGTGAAAGCGGCGTAAATGGCGTCCTCGCACACGGCGCAGGCGGCGGGGTCGGCCCCGCCCAGCCGGTGCATGCACTCGAAGAACACCTCCGGGCGGCTCTTGTGCAGCACGCCCTGCGCCTCCACGATGAAGGAAAAATAGTCTGCGATGCCCAGCCGGGTGAGCACGGTGCGGCACTGGTCGGACCAGGTGTTGGAGCACAGGCACAGCCGGGCCCCCTCGGCCTGCAGCTTTGCCAGCAGGGTGCGCACACCGGGCTTCAGGTCCACCGTTTCGTACAGCTGGGCGATCACGTCCCGCATCACGTCGTAATATTCCGCCTCGGTCAGGGGCAGGCCGTATTCTCGGATGAGGTAGCGGGCACCGTCGGCCATGCCCATGGTCAGCAGCACGTCGTTCAGGTCTGCTTTGGGCGTGCGGCCATAGCGCTGCAGCAGCGCCAGCGGGGCACCCCGCCACACCACGGTCATGCTGTCGGTGAGGGTGCCGTCCATATCAAAGATCCATTGCTTGCAGCGCATGGGGCAAAGTTCCTCCTTCAAGATGATTCCTGCCCAGTATACCACGGATCTTAGCCGTATAAAAGCCGTGAGGAACCAAAAAACGGGGAGAAATTTTCCGGAAAATATGGTATAATTTCAGCAAAGACAGACAGGGAGGCAGGCAGTATGGAAAACCAAACCATTCCGTGCAAAGCGCTGGTGCTGGCCGGCGGCGGAGCACGCGGCAGCTATCAGGTGGGCGTGTGGAAGGCTCTGATGGAGCTGGACTGGCACCCGCAGATCATCACCGGCACCAGTGTGGGCAGCCTGAACGGTGCCATGTTCGTGCTGGACCTGTACGAGGTGGCGCGGGATATGTGGCTGACCATCCGCAGCAAGGATGTGATGGAGCTGCCCGAAGAAAACGCCGACCTGTCGGCCCTGCACAGTTTTCTGCGCAGTGTGGTGAAGGCCGGCGGTATGGATGTCTCGCCGCTGGAAGAGATCGTGGAACGGGTGCTGGACGAGGACGCGCTGCGCCGCGCCAACATCCGCTTTGGCCTTGTCACGGTGGAGCAGCGGGGCCTGAAGCCCCGGGAGCTGACGCTGGACGAGATCCCGCAGGGCCGCGTGAAGGATTACCTCATGGCCTCGGCGGCCTGCTTCCCTGCCCTGCGGGCGCGGGAGATCGACGGGGTCAAGTTCCTGGACGGCGGCTACAGCGACAACATGCCCACCGGCCTTGCCAAAAAGATGGGTGCTGACGAGCTGGTGTGCGTGGACCTGGAGGGGGTGGGCATCACCCGCCCCAACCTCACCGGTCTGCCCACCACCATGGTGCGCAGCTACTGGGAGCTGGGCGACATCCTGCACTTTGACCCCGATACCGCCCGCCGCAATGTGGAGCTGGGTTATTACGACACCCTGCGGGCCTTTGGCCGGGTGCGGGGCTGCGCCTATGCCGTGGACAACGGCCCGGACAGCAGCGCCGATGCTGCCGCGTTCCGGGCACGGTTCGACGCGGTGCAGAAGGCCGTGCGGGAGAAATACCCCGTGACCCTTACCGCAGACGCGGCCCTGCTGCTGGCCCGGATGAAGGACGCCGAGCTTGCCCCGCTGGAAGCCGTGGCCGAGGACGTGGGGGTAGACCCCACGGTGTACTACACCACCCGGACGCTGGGGCAGGCGTTTCTGGACAAATGCGACCGTGCGCGCATGGCCGGGTTCGCCCCGTTGTTTGCAGGCAGCGCGGACGCGGGCCGGGCGGCGCTGGCAGCCCTGCTGCCCAATACATTCTTGCAGGCGCTGGTCTGGCAGGCCCTGACCGCGCCGGAACTGCCGGAGGTGACCGAACATGAAGATCTGTAAAGGTGTTTCTGCGTCCCCGGGCCTTGTGCTGGGGCAGGTGAGCCGGTTGGAACGCCATGTGGAAACGTTCAGCACCGGGCCCTTTGACCCGGAACGGGAGCTGCGCCAGCTGGAAGATGCGGTGCGCACCGCCCAGAGCGAGCTGGACTGTATGGCAGAGCGGGCTGCTTCCACCGAGCAGGCCATCCTGCAGTTCCAGAGCATGATGCTGGATGACGAAGGCATGATGAACGAGGTGCGGTTCTGCATCAAGGCAGGCATCAGCGCCGCTGCCGCCATGGACAAGGTGGGCCAGCGTTACGCCGACCAGCTGGCCAACATGAAGGACAACCCCTACATGCAGCTGCGCAGCGTGGACATTCTGGACGCCACCAGCCGGGTGATCAACATTCTGGGCAACCGGCCCCGCATGTGGCTGGCACTGGACCACCCGGTGATCCTGGCCGCCGACCGCCTGATGCCCACCGACCTGTTCAGTGTGCCCTCCGGCATGATCCTGGGCGTCGTCACCACCGAGGGCAGCGGCCAGAGCCATGCCGCCATCATTGCCCGGGCCATGAACATCCCCGGCATCGTGCAGGTGGGAGCGGATTTTCTGGAGGATTGCGACGGCCGCACGGTCATTCTGGATGCCACCAAGGGCGAGTGCATCCTGGACCCGGACGCGGTGGCCCGCCAGCAGGCAGAGGCCCGCATCTGTGAGCTGCAGCGTGAAAACGAAGAAATGCGGGTGCTGGGCCGCCAGCCCGGCTACACCCGGGACGGCGCAGCCTTTGAGCTGCTGGCCAACTGCTTTGGCCCGGAGGACATCGACACCGCCATGCAGTCCGGTGCCCGGGGCGTGGGCCTGCTGCGCAGCAGCTACATGATGCTGCCCGGCCGCATTCTGGACGAGCAGGAACAGTTCTATTTCTATTCTTCCTGCCTTGCAGCGGCACAGGGCTGCCCTGTGACCGTGCGCACCTTCGATTTTGGCGCCGACCGCACCATGGCGGACGCCTATCAGGGGGTGCAGTCCTCCAAGCTGGGGCTGCGGGGCATCCGAAACAGCCTGCGCCAGCCCCGCCAGTTTGAGACCCAGATCTGTGCCCTGCTGCGCGCAGCGGCCCGCGGCCCGCTGCGGGTGATGTTCCCCATGGTGACCGATGTGGAGGACTGGGACGCCGCCATGCGCATCGTGGAGCACTGCCGCCAGAGCCTGCGGGAGCGGGGCGTGCCCTTCAACGAAAAGACCCCCTTCGGCGTCATGCTCAGCGTGCCGTCGGCCTGCCTGACCGCAGAGGAATTCGTGGCCCACGGGTGCGATTTTCTGGTCATCGGCACCAACGACCTGACCCAGTACACCCACGCCGCCGACCGGGAGCTGGCCAGCGCGGAGCGGTATTACCGCCCCGCCAGCCCGGCCATGAAAAAGCTCATCACCATGGTCATGGAGGCGGCAAAGGCCGGCAGCGTGCCGGTGACCATCTGCGGCCTGGCCGTGGGCAACCCGGTGAATACGGTGCAGTATCTGCAGATGGGTCTGCGCAGCTTCTCGGTGAGCCCGCAGAACCTGCTGCACACCAAAAAGGCTCTGCTGGAAGCCGACGCCCACCCAGACGACACCGAGCTGGAATAAAGCGATAAAAGAAAGGGGCTGCTGCACGCTGTGCAGCAGCCCCCTTTGTTTGGGGAACCTGCCGTGCTGCTTGCGGAACCGCACGGCAGGAGAAGATGGCTTTTATAAAAATGGTTTCTCAGTTCATGCGGCGGCCTTTGCGGTCCAGCACAAAGCCTGCGGCCAGCAGGAACAGACCGCTCAGGGCACTGCCCACCACTGCCAGCCAGTTTGCACCGGTCTGGGGCAGGGCGGCGGCAGAAACGGCAGCTGTGGCAGCAGCTTCCGGCTTTGCGTCCTGCACGACGTTCTGGGCAGCCGCAGGGGTCACAGCGGCATCTGCCGGTACCGCGTCAGCCTGCACGGCGTCCGGGGTCACGGCGGGGTCTGCCGGGGTCACCTCCGGGGTGGACGGGACGTCCGGGGTGTCGGGCGTGCTGGGCGTGTCCGGGGTGCTGGGCTTGTTGGGGGTATCCGGCTTGTTGGGCGTGTCCGGAGTTTCCGGGGTGCTGGGCGTGTCCGGCACGATCTTGGGCAGCACCACATGTTTGGTCTGCCCGCACTTGTCGATGGAGCAGATGTAGTCGGCATAGCCTTCCTTTTCGGTAGTAGGCTCTACGACTTTGCCCACCAGCTTCCAGTCGTGCAGGTCCTCGTCCTCCAGCTTTTTGGTGTCAATGTTGGGGTTCTCGTCCATGTATGTGCGGTTGTGGACGACCTTGGTGAGGGTGCCGCCGGTGATTTCGTGGCGATAGCGATTCTGGTTACTCCCACTGGCGTAATAATCCAGTGTGCTCGGCAGGTTAAGTTTTTCCTTTTCATCGGCGACAGTACCATTATTGACAATACCATTATTATAGCAATTGACGATGGCAGAGTTGATTTCGCCAAAGTGGGAGGAACCGTCTGCGTTGTAGCTGACGCTGTCGGCAGGGACATCCTGATATTCGTATTTGTGTGTGATATTGTTATAAGTGGGAATCACGGAACCAATCGCAGTACCGGAGCCTTTTCCATAAATGTATGCGTTGACAACGGTATCGCCAGTGCTGCTGTTGATGTTGACGTTACAAGTACCGCCACGGACACCTTCACGGTAATCTTCCATCTTAGCACCAATTGCAGGTCCGGTCTCGCGGGTTCCATCATTTGGGTAGGAAGGATTATCAGAACCATAGGAGTTGATCGCATTTACGGTGCCGCCGGTAATGTTGATGGTTGTTGTACTGCCCCCGAGGCATCGAGAATTTCCGATTGCGGGGCGGCCATAGGCACCGATAGCTGTAACGTTGGCATTCTCTTCAATATTGATCGTGAGATCACTGCTGTAATGCTGTCCGGAACCGATGGCGCAGCCAAACTCTTTGGTTTCTGCATGTACGGTGGCATCTCCGGAAATCGTAATCGTAGTGGGGCTACCGTTGCCCATATTCAAGCCACCATCGCCAATGGCAGCGCCGTAGATACCGAAAGCATCGACAACGGCGTGATCTTTAATCGTGATGCTGTTTCCGCCGCTGTCACCGCCCTCCTCCGCAGTGGCAGTAACATGGGCATTGCCCTCAATGCAGATGTTCTTGCCGGTACCGCCGGGTCTGCCGCCGCCGCCAATACCGCAGCCGCCATCGCATCCGCCGATTGCCGTAATCTCACCGCCGGTGATGGTAATGTTGGATGTATCACAAAGATCTTCCCCACCACCTCCGCCGATGGCGGCGGCCTCATGGTAACCGCCTGCCAGCAGCTTGCCGGTAGTGTCCTCATCGGTACCGGTCTTTTTAGAACCATCATCGTTCACATCGTCCTTGATGGTCAGGGTGCCGGTGCCGTATTTGTCCGCTTTTTCGATGGCGGCGTGTTCTTCCTCCCACCCGTTCTTAACCATAACGGTATTGTCGCCGTTCAGCTCAAGTTTGGTGTCGCCATCGCCCTTTATTTCAATCGCACCGGACTTGGCTTTAGAAGTGTCAACTTCAATGTGCACATCCTGCAAGGTCACATTGGCGGTGTTGCCCTCTTTGGCGTCAATGGTGACGGTGTTGTGGGTGGGCTTGGTCTTGTCGGTGGTCTCGATCTCGTCGGTGGTCTCGGTCTCGTCGGTGGTCTCGGTCTCGCCGGTGTTTTTGTTTTTGGTGGTCAGGATGATGTCGGGATCCGGACGATTATAGATGTCGCCCTTCTCATCCTTCACAAAGGTGCCTTCGTCCTTATTCTCCCACTGGGTGATGCGGACTGGGAGCTGTGTCATACGCATATTCGTCACCTAATCCTCCGAAACTATGGCCTAACTCATGTACTACTAC
>ENA-UEOR01002347-UEOR01002347.1-human-gut-metagenome-genome-assembly--contig:-NODE-2347-length-10388-cov-6.426438_pt1 | contig 10388 bp, 10 predicted proteins | sample MGYA00242887_ERZ507890 | MGnify/ENA primary metagenome ERZ507890 (study PRJEB26167, sample SAMN06115431) | human gut metagenome | host: Homo sapiens | place: China:Guizhou | collected 2014-10-21...
GGGTGTAGCGCAGTCCGGTTAGCGCGCCAGCTTCGGGAGTTGGAGGTCGCTGGTTCGAATCCAGTCTCCCCGACAAAAATCAAAACCTTTGCCTTAAAAGGCAAAGGTTTTTTACTATGGGCATACGACGGCTATTCATCGCCGAAAGTAAGGGTACAAGAAAAAAGGATTCCGCTTTATCAAGCGGGGTCCTTGATTTTTGTACACCCAATAAGAGACTCGTCCGGAAGCGAAGCAGAGCGACGCAATCCAGTTTTCCCGACCGAGAGAAGGGATACGAAAACATTCCTTTTTTCATTTCCGGACAGCGACATGTCACACGGCAAACGAACAGCGATAAAAAACTGCCTGCGGAACAGCTTTTGTTTGTGTATTTCCCATCAAGGAGCTATTTGACAAGTCGCGAAGCAACGCAATCCAGATTCTTATTTTTATTTTCCAACGGCAATTCGTTTATACAAAGGCGGATGAAGATAAAAAGTCATTCGCGAACGACTTTTCTTCGTTTCGTCCAAGGGTTGCTGCTATCGGGAAAGTGGAGAAAAGCGACGCAATCCGAGGCTTCGAAAAATCAGAGTAATCTTTCCTTTACGGGAATTTTTATCGTCGTAAACTGCCGTTGTAATACAGCAGGCCATCCTCTCCATCACCGATGCAGCTGGAAGCATACTCCGAACTGTTCGGCTTGCCAATAGCGGCATACAACTTGGAAACGTCTTTGCCCACATACTTCAGGGCAGTTTCCAAGCTGGCAGTTTCTGCCGGAGCAGTCTCTGTAACGGGCTTGCTTTCCACAGGCTCCGTCTTTTCTTCTTTGGAGGAAGCAGCCGTCTCCTGCTTTGCAAGCTTAGATTTTGCCGCAGTCTCGGCCTTGGATTCTGCCTTGGACTCTGCCTTGGATTCGGCCGGTTTCTCCGATGCCGCCTCGCTTACCGAAGAAGAAGCTTCGGAAACTGCCTCCGAGACCGCCTTGCTTTCCGGCACAGCCTCCGACACTGCCTCCGACGAAGCAGCCTCCAATGCCACAACGGAAACCGATTCGGATTCCACAGCCGAGGAAACGGTCGTTTCTGCTTTTGCCCCGCATCCCGATGCCAGAAGCATCGCACCGCAGAGCACTACACCCATCATCTTATAGTTTACATTCATTTTGTTTGTTCCTTCTTTCTATTCTTTCAGTCAGTCGGCCAGGGCGCAAAAGACCCATTCACCGTCCGACAGAAATGCTGCTTTTAGTTGCTGCTCCCGCACATTCTGCGGAAGATACGCCGTAAACGGCTGTGTTCCCTCTCCGCAAGGGGAAGCTTCGTAGGTTCCGGTCTCTGCCAGAATGTAGATCGGAGAGTCGTCATCCACACGCTGCCCGCTCAGATCGCCTATCAGGCAGAAAGTCCCCTCCATTCGGCTGTCCTTCCGTTGTGCCTTCGCACTTGTACCGGTATCTGCTGCCGGGACTGCCGTGCGTTCCGGAGCAGGCATTTCCGGGGCGCGTTCCAGCAGCCAGTTCAGGTTGCGTTCCACCAGTTCCACCAGCAGCACATCGGGCTGCTCTTCTGTAACAGCCGTCAAAAGGTAGGGCATATTCCGGGAGAAACAGGCATTGCCGTAGCTCTGTGCCAGAAAAGGATGCAGATTGATGCCAAAGGAATCGCGGTATACAAAAATGCTTTCGTCTGCCGCCGAATTTTCCGTGTGGATCGTGATATCATCTGCCGAGTGGAATTTTTCGTCATACTGATAGGTAAAGTCGTATGCCGTATCCTGTTCCGTCTCGTTTCCGGCAGGGTACACCATCTCATACAGGTCGCCGGTATGCGGGGATGTTTTTCCATTGATGCAGGAATCAAACTCCGCTTCAGAGCCTTTCAGTTCTTTCAGCAAAGTCTGTGCTGCCAGCTGTGCGCCCCGCATATTCCAGTGGCTGTCCCGACGGTAATACAGTTGCTCTTCGTGGTCAGACAGTGTTTTGAACAGATCCACATACCGGACGTTCTGCTGTTCCATCTGCTGCTGAAGCAGTTGGGCGTTCCGTACGGAGGCTGCCGTATACCGTGCCGGCATCTGACCGCTATACAGGGAATTTTTATTGGGTGCGATGGTAAAGCAGAACCCAATGCCGTTCTCTTCGCAGTATTCCTGCATCAGACCCAGTACATGAGCGGCCGCATAACTCTGCCGGGCTGTAAAGGGTTCTGCGCCGGTATAGTCCGCAAGGGTGCTTTTATAGAACAGCCAATCGTCTTTTCCCAACAGCACACTGCTGCTGTCCAGCGTTTTGAGCACGGTTCCGGTAAGCTGATCGTTCAAGGTAATCATCTCATGACGGAGCCCGAAATGATCCGCAAAATAATCCGAAAACTCATTCAGGATACCGGTATTGAAGCTGCCATCCTCTTTCCGTAATTCAGGAAAGGATGCAAGCTGCTCATTGCCCACCGCTTTTTCCGTCTGCCAAGGCATCACAGCCACAGGCAAAATGCAAATTGTGGCAATGACCCCCACAAACAGGATATATCCTAATTTTTTCACTTGCATTTTTCCACCTCAGAACTGGAAATAGATAAAAGGCACATAGGATGCAGCCGACAGATGCAGGATATCCACCAGCAAAAGCGCCAGCACCCCTGCATAACTCAGTGCCTGAAGGCATGCATACACGCTTCCGGTCTGCTGCTCTGCTTTACGGCAGACCAGCGGCAAAACCGGCATACTGCCCACAAGGCCAACCGCCAGTGCAAACAGGGTCAGCGGGGTCAGACACTGCGCCAGCAGCAGCCCTGTCTGCGCAGAAGCAGAGACCCCGGAAAACATGGCTCCTATCATTGAGAAGGCCTGCCCCATGTTGTCTGCACGGAAGATCACAAAGCCAACAAGCACCACAAGCAGGGTGTACAAATGTTTCAGCACCGCACACGCAGGGTTCCGCCCGTGCCGGGGAAGCTGCGGTCGATGTGCAGCTTTTTGACCACAAAGCGGTCAGAGCCGCTGCCGGCGCAGCCGATGTACTTGCCCAGCGGCAGGCCGGTGACCACGGCACTGGGGGCCAGAGCTGTCAGCTCGTCGGCCAGTGCCTGGGCGGCTGCGTCATCCAGCGGATCATCCACGGGAGTACGCTGCAGCAAAAGCTGCGCCTCGGTGTAGTTGGGCAGGATCAGGTTGGCCGACCGGCACAGCTGCCGGATGCGGCTGATGAGTTCCGGGGTCACGGTGGCATAGGCCTTGCCGTTGTCGCCCATCACGGGGTCCACCACCTTGTGGGCCGACGGCCACAGAGCAAAGGCTTTTTCGGCCAGTGCCACCTGTGCTTCGCCGCCCAGGTAGCCGGTATAAATGCAGTCAAAATCCAGGCCCAGTGCATGATAATGCTCCAGAGCGGCCTCGCCGTAGGCACAGCCGTCCAGACGGGCCGGGGTGCCCAGCCCGCCGGTATGGGTGGAAAGCACCACCGTGGGCAGAGCCACAGGCTGCAGCCCCATGACCGACAGCACCGGCAGGATCACCGCCAGACTGCAGCGGCCCACGCCGGACAGATCATGGATGCAGAGGATCTTTTTGGGTTCAACAGGTTTTATCAAATAAGGAACCTCCTTACTTTGTACGGGTCCAATGCAGGCAGAATGCCGCCAAAAGGCAGAACTGCCTGAAACACCATGCTACAGTATACCACAACTTTCTGTACAAAAAAAGCGTATAGTGGATTCTTTACAGGAAATACTACCGCCAAGGGCCCGCACAGCGGGCAGGGAAAGGAGTGTTTGCAATGAAACAGCAGGCAAATCAGGGAGCGTCCGGTATGCTGCTGGGCATGGCGGCCGGGGCGGCACTGGGGGCCGTGGGCGTAATGGCGGCCACCCAGAACCAGCGGCAGCTGCGCCGTACCACCCGCAAGGTGATGAAGGGCGCAGAGAACGCTGTGCTGCAGCTGGACCGCATGGTCGGCGACTTTGTGGAAAAGCACATGGACAGCTGAACCAAAAACAACGCCGTTCCCACTGCGGGAACGGCGTTATGCATATGCGGGGAAACCTTACTTATTCCAGATGCACATCCGGGCAGAGGTGTTGATCTCGCCCAGCAGGCTCAGGTCCATCTGGATGTTGCAGGTCACGGTGAGGGCCTTGTTCACATCGCTGCCGGTCAGCACCGAGGCGGGCAGGTTCTTGATGGTGAGCACGCCGGTGTCCTTGGTCACATCGCCGGTCACGGTGCCGTTGTAGGTCACATCGCCGATGGTCAGGCCGGTCAGGTAGCCGGTGACACCCATCTTGGACACCTGCTGGATGGGCAGGGTCAGGGTGTAGGTGCCGTTGGACTGGCGGGTGAGGGAAGCCTCCCGGCTGGTGTCGATGCCGGAATTGGCCATGGACTCCTTGTCGGAGCCGGTTTTCCAGAACTTGACGCCCACCCGGAGCTTGGAGACAGCCCCGGCGCTCAGCGCCAGAGTGCACAGCAGCAGCACCGAGAGCAGGACCGTACCGGCACGCTTGAGAGAAGTTGTCATAAAATATCAGCCTTTCCTGCCGCAGGAAGCGGCAATGACAGAATCACATGGTTTATCACCGCAAATATAGCAGACTTCGGCAGAATTGTCAATGTGGGCTGTGAATGCTTCACAAAAATATTGCACATTCACGAAGAAGCGGAGCGCATCCCACAAAAAAGCCGCCTCCCGGAAACGGGAGACGGCAGAAATGCTCAGACGGGAAGCAGCTTACAGCTCAAAGTCGGGGTCGTCCTTCAGCACATGGATGTTGCTCATGAAGGCGCTCTGCTCGGGGTCGGTGAAGGGAGCTTCCTTGACGTACTTGTTCAGCTGGACGGCAGTACGGGCCGGGTCGGCAATGGTGCCGGCACCGCCGATGCAGCCGCCGGGGCAGCCCATGCCCTCCAGCAGATAGCCGTTGTACTTGCCGGCCTTGGCCAGCATCAGCAGCTTCTTGCACTCGGCCAGACCCTGTGCGGATGCGATCTTCACATCCATGTCGGGGTGCCACTCCTTGATCTTGTCGGCAACGGCCTTGGCCACGCCGCCGGACTGTGCAAAGCCGCGGCCTGCAGCGGAAGCGTGGATCAGATCCTGCTCGGCGGGGTCCACTTCCAGCGAAGCCAGATCCAGGTCCTTAGCCTCAATGATGCCGGCCAGCTCCTCAAAGGTCAGCACGAAGTCCACGTCGGAACGCACGGTGCGGCGGGAGGCCTCCAGCTTCTTGGCGGCGCAGGGTCCGATGAAGCACATACGGGCTTCCGGGTCGGCCTGCTTCATCATGCGGGCAGTGAACACCATGGGGGTCATGGTCATGGAGATGTTCTTGGCCAGATCCGGGAACGCGGTCTTGGCCATCATGCTCCAGGCCGGGCAGCAGGAAGTTGCCATGAAGTTCAGCTTCTCGGGCACTTCCTGCAGGAAGTCGTGGGCCTCGTCCACGGTGCACAGGTCGGCACCGATGGCCACCTCCACCACGTCGCAGAAGCCGATGGCCTTCAGGGCAGCCTTGAGCTTGCCGGTGGAAGCCAGACCCGGGAACTGGTTGACGAAAGCGGGAGCCACCAGCGCGTAGATGCGGTCGCCGCGGTTGAAGCCCTGGATCAGCTGATAGATCTGGCCCTTGTCGGCAATGGCACCGAAGGGGCAGTTGACCAGACACTGGCCGCAGGAAACGCACTTGCTGTAATCGATCTCGGCACGGCCCAGCTCATCGGAGTGGATGGCACCCATGCCGCAGGCTGCAGCGCAGGGACGCTCGGTCTTGACGATGGCGTTATAGGGGCACACGCCGACGCAGCGGCCGCACTTGATGCACTTGTCCTGATCGATGATGGAACGGCCGCTCTCCCATGTGATGGCCTTCTTGGGGCACACTTCCATACAGGGGTGGGCAAGGCAGCCCTGACACAGGTCGGAGACCTTGACCAGCTTTTCCGGGCAGCGGTTGCAGGCAAACTTGATCACGTTCACCAGCGGGGGATCATAATACTTATCGGCGATGGATGCATCCTCCAGACCGGAGACGACGCTGTTGTGCTCGTCCATGCGGCGGGTGGGCAGACCCATGGCCAGACGCACGCGCTCCTCAACGATGGCGCGCTCCAGGAAGATGTCCTTGCGCAGCTTGCCTTCCTCGCCGGGGATGATGGTGTAAGGGATCTTGCGCATCAGGTGGTTTGCCTTTTCACCCTTGACGTTGGCATATGCCATCCGGGCCACCTCGGTGAACACCTGGCGGCGGATCTGGATGACCGTGGTATTGATTCCTCGAAAACTCATTCCAATCTCTCCTTGCTCTGCAGTGAACAACAAAAATGCATCGTTTGCCCTGTCTCCGGACGGCCCGGAGCACACGGCATCCCACGGGAACGTTTGGTACGGCACCGCTGCAAACGGTGCCACGCCCCGGATATTCCATCCTCATTTTAGCATAAAGCTTCGCTCATGAAAAGAGAAAACCGCAAAATTCGTTAAGGAAATCGCAAATGGATAAAAGTAAACAAATTTCACTTTAAAATTTCAGCAAAGTGTTGCACGCACCCGTTCGCCGTCGTACGGGCCCAGCCGCACATGCACGATCTCGCCGCTCTTGCGGCCGGGGGCGGACACCACCACCGGGATGTACAGCCGGGTGTAGCCGGTGAACAGGGTGCCGGACAGCGGCGTTTCCAGCAGCACGTCATCCTCGGTGCCCTCGTGGGCGGCCAGCACCTCACAGCGCACCTGCTCGGCAAGGGCGTTCATTTCACGGCTGCGCGCCTGCTTTTCGCGCTCGTGCACCTGATCCGGGAAGTCGTAGGCCGGGGTGCCGCTGCGGCGGGAGTAGGGGAACACATGCACCTTCAAAAAGCCGATCTTCTTCAGGAAGTCGCAGCTCTCGGCAAAATCCTCGGGCGTCTCGCCGGGGAAGCCGCAGATGCAGTCGGTGGTAAAGCTCACCGGGCGGCTGCCGTAGGCGGCGCGGATCTGGTCCACCACCTGTGCATACTGTTCGGCACTGTAAACGCGGCGCATCCGGCGCAAAGTGGCGGTGCAGCCGCTCTGCAGGCTCAGATGGAACTGGGGGCACAGCTTGTCCACAGCGGCCAGCCGGGTGATGAACTCCGGGGTGAGCATGTCCGGGTCCAGGCTGCCCAGACGGATGCGCTGGATGCCCTCCACCTGAGCACATTTCTCCACAAGCTCCACCAGATTGGTGCCGGTGTCCAGCCCGTAGCTGGGCAGGGAAATGGCACTGAGCACCACTTCCCGGTAACCGGCGGCGGCCAGCTGGCGCAGCTCGGCCAGAATGCTGCTTTCGGCGCGGCTGCGCACCGGGCCGCGGGCACGGGGGATGACGCAGTAGGCGCACTGCCGGTTGCAGCCGTCCTCCACCTTGATGAAGGCGCGGGTGTGGGTCTCGAACCGCTCCACCGGCAGTTCCTCGAACTGCTCGCCGCGCTGGTGCGGGGTGATGGCCACGATGCGCTCATGGCCGTCCAGCAGCTTGAGCACATTGTCCAGAATGGCCTTGCGGTCGCCGTTGCCGCACACCAGGTCGGCCTCCAGGAACTGCGCAGCCTCCTCCGGGAAGGCCTGCGGATAGCAGCCGGTGAGCACGGTCACGGCACCGGGGTTCTCGCGCTTGGCACGGCGCAGCCACTTGCGGCTCTTCTGATCGCCAAAGTTGGTCACGGTGCAGCTGTTCACCACGAATACGTCCGCCGGTTCGCCTTCCTGCACGATGGTAAAGCCGTTGGAGCGGAACATCTGCTCCAGGGCGCCGGTCTCGTTCAGGTTGACCTTGCAGCCCAGTGTATAAAAACAAACTCGCATGAGGGATTATCCTTTCGACAAAAGTGAGTTCAGAAAATTGCAGTATTATTCATTATATAACAGAGCGGCCCCACAGTGCAAGAGCGGATTTTGCCCGGCAGCACGTTCCAGCGCACAAAAACGGGATTTTACAACGGGGCATTTGCAGGCAGTCTGCCGCATACATTGCAGCAGACGAGATCGTGCGGGGAGGGGACCGGAATGGAACGGAGAAATCTGGCATTGCTGTGCGCGGGGGTCCTGTGCTTCTGGCTGTTTGCGCTGGCCTTCGGCACGGCAGAGGGCAGGGGCGTTGCGGTGCAGGCGGAACTGCCCACAGCGGCCCCGGCGGCGGTGGAAGATGTCCCGGTGGTGGACGCTGCGGCGCAGCCGCAGCTGAGCCTGAACTGCCGGGCGGCCATTCTGGTGGATCAGGACACCGGTACGGTGCTGTACGAAAAAAACGCCGATGAGCAGGTGCCCATTGCTTCCATCACCAAGGTGATGACCCTGCTGCTGACCTTTGAAGCCATCCACAACGGGCAACTCACACTGGAAACAACGGTGCCGGTGAGCGAGCACGCCTACCATATGGGCGGCAGTCAGATCTGGCTGGAACCCGGGGAGCAGTTCACGCTGGATGAGATGATCAAGGCCATCTGCGTGTCCTCGGCCAATGACGCCGCTGTGGCAGTGGCGGAGCTGGTGGGCGGCAGTGAGCCGGCCTTTGTGGAGCGCATGAATGCCCGGGCCGCCGAGCTGGGCATGGAGCACACCACCTTCCACAACGCCTGCGGGCTGGATACCGAAGGGCACCTTTCCACCGCCCGGGACGTGGCGGTGATGAGCTGCCAGATCTTGAACACCTGCCCGGAGGTGCTGCACTATACCGGCATCTGGACCGATACCCTGCGGGGCGGGGCCACCCAGCTGGTGAACACCAACAAACTGCTGCACCGCTACAACGGCATCACCGGCCTCAAGACCGGCACCACCGGCGGGGCTGGGGTGTGCATCAGCGCCAGTGCCGCCCGCGACGGCCTGCGGCTGGTGGCGGTGATCCTGGGGGCACCCTCCAGCAAGGACCGGTTTGAAGCCGCCGCCGCCCTGCTGGACTATGGCTTCGGGGGCTGGCAGGCCGCCCCGCTGCCGGCACCGGAGGTCCAGCCCTTACAATTAGAAGTAAAGGGCAGTGCAGAGGACAGCGTGCCGCTGGATTATTCCGCTCTGCCGCAGACCGTCCTGCTGCCCCGAGAGGGCACGGCGGCGCTGACCGCGCAGGCCTGCCTGCCCCAGCAGCTGGAAGCCCCGGTGGAAAAGGGTCAGACGGTGGGCACCGTGCAGGTATACCATGGCGAGACTCTGCTGGGCGAATACGAGGTGAAAGCGGCCGCCGACGCGCCCCGTATGGACTTTGGCACCGCTTTCAGCCTGCTGTGGGGCAGCCTGACCGGCTGAAAAACCGAAACATACGCTTCAGCGCACAAAAGCGAAAACGGCCCCGCGCGCAGAAACTGTCTGCCTGAACAAATCTGGATGAAGAAACAAAAAAACACTATTAAAATTGTATGAAATCCAAGGATTTTGACCTTGACTTTGCCCGGAGGGAACGGTACACTTATACCAAGACTAGTTCCTCGCAGGGCAAAGTGCCCGGCAAATCGTTTGGAGGTTCGAATACAATGAGTGTTGCACTGAACACGAAACACCTCTCCGGCTTTATCAGCGAAGAGGAATATGCAGCCATCTATCCCCAGGTGGAAGCAGCTCACAAGCAGCTGGAAGCAAAGTCCGGCCCGGGCAGCGACTTCCTGGGATGGATGTATCTGCCCCGTGATTATGACAAGGAAGAGTTTGCCCGCATCAAGGCAGCTGCCAAAAAGATCCGTGAGGATTCCGACGTGCTGGTCGTGGCCGGCATCGGCGGCAGCTATCTGGGCGCCCGTGCCGTGGTGGAGGCCGTGAAGGGCCAGTTCCACAACGAGCTGGAGGGCGGCCCCAAGATCTACTTCTGCGGCAACAGCATCAGCCCCACCTACCTGAACAACATCCTGGACCTGTGCAAGGGCAAGCGCTTCTCCATCAATGTTATTTCCAAGTCCGGCACCACCACCGAGACCAGCCTGGCCTTCCGTGTGCTGCGCGAGCTGCTGGAGAAGGAGATGGGCGTGGAAGAGGCCAATAAGCGCATCTACGCCACCACCGACCGTGCCAAGGGCACTCTGAAGCAGCTGGCCGACGCACAGGGCTGGCCCACCTTCGTGGTCCCCGATGACGTGGGCGGCCGCTACTCCGTGCTGAGCGCCGTGGGCCTGCTGCCCATCGCCGCTGCCGGCATCGACATCGACGAGCTGATGAAGGGCGCTGCCGACGCCATGGAGCGCTTCTCTGTGCTGAGCCCCGACAACGACGCTTACAAGTATGCTGCCATCCGCAACATCCTGTACCGCAAGGGCAAGAGCGTCGAGATCCTGGAGTGCTACGAGCCGGACTTCACCCTGATGAACGAGTGGTACAAGCAGCTGTTCGGCGAGAGCGAGGGCAAGGACAACAAGGGTCTGTTCCCCGCAAGCTGCATCTTCTCCACCGACCTGCACTCCATGGGTCA
>ENA-UEOR01002350-UEOR01002350.1-human-gut-metagenome-genome-assembly--contig:-NODE-2350-length-10386-cov-3.253274_pt1 | contig 10386 bp, 12 predicted proteins | sample MGYA00242887_ERZ507890 | MGnify/ENA primary metagenome ERZ507890 (study PRJEB26167, sample SAMN06115431) | human gut metagenome | host: Homo sapiens | place: China:Guizhou | collected 2014-10-21...
GGAGCTTGGCGGCAAGTGGGCAACCATCATGGTGGTGAACCAGTGCGCCGTGGCAAAGAAATCAAAAATCTATCTGCCTTTTTTTATTATCTTCATAAAGGAGAAGACAGATATGCTACAGAAAGAATTAGCCAAGCGGCTCAAGGCTCGGTACGACACCAAAATGGACGGCAACGAATGGCTGGAGGTTTCCTCGGACGGCATCCCCCTCTGCCGGATAAAATACAACGGTCAATTTCTAAGCAACGCCGACCAAAACCTCTCGGATGAATACCGCAGTAAAATTGCAGATATTCAGGATGAGATCTCTACGGTGCGGGAATATGTCGGGCTCTACGAGCACGCACCGCAGATGAAAGCCGACGGCGTCTCCGATTACAGACAGCTTGCCGCCTTCGGAGATACCGTGTTGGCGGCAACCTACAGTGAAAAGAACGGCTTTATGTTCTGCACATGGAAACAGAATGCAGACGGCGACTCGGTGTTTTGGGGAGATTACTCGCCGAACTATGAATATGTTAAGGAAGGCGATGCCATCATCAATAAGACCTACATCACCGACTGCATCAGCAAAAAGGTCAGAGTCAACAACGGTGAACGCCCGAAATACTATGTGGAAAACAGTCACCCTGCCATTATCGACTCGGCTACCTTCGGCAGAGTTCAGGAGGAACTCGCAAGGCGCTCCGGCAAACGCAAAATCAGCCGAAAAGCCAAGACCGAGCAAGGCAAATACTCAAGTAAATACGCTCTGACAGAACTGCTCGTCTGCGGTGAATGCAAGTCCGCCTACCGCCGATGCACATGGACGGCAAGCGGTAAAAAGAAAATCGTGTGGCGATGCATCAACCGCATTGAATACGCCAAGAAATACTGTCACAACTCGCCATCCGTAGAGGAAAGCATACTGCAACGGGCTGTGATGGCGGCGATCATGGAAACCGCCAACCAAAATGCAGAGGTGCTGCGGACACTAAAGACGCATATCGGCATGGGCTTGGCGGGAGAAAAGAGCGAGGATAACAGCATCGACCTACAGATACGGATCGCCGAAATCGACGCAGAATTCAAAAAAATGCTCGACCGTGTGTCCACCGACACCATCGAAGCCTTTGACGAGGAAACTGCAACTCGGCTTATGAATGAAAAAAGCCGTCTGCAACAGCAGCTCGACAGCATAGCCGACGCTGAACAGCGGCGTGAAAACGCAAAATCCCGACTCGATGACATCTACATGATACTCGACGGCATAAAGAACCGTCCGATGGAATACGATGACCAAATCGTCCGCCAACTGCTTGAATGCGTAGTGGTGGACTCAAAAGAACAGATTACCGTAATATTCAAAGGCGGTCTTAAATCGGTGCAGCCGCTGACCGAATGACAGCGACTCACTGCTGCCCCTAACCTTGAAAGCTCAGGATTTTTCGTAAGGGAACAAATACTACCCCCAAAAAGGCGAAAAAATCTATTTTATAGTCCTCCCACAAATAAGCCCGATGGTTTTGATACGAGACCATCGGGCTTTTTTAGTATGGAAATTAGTGCAAGAATGTGATACAATCAATTCCGCAAAGGAAAATTGTCAGGTCTGTAAATTTAGGAGGTACAACATGGAAAGAGAATACCCCCAGAAAATGTTTTGGCTATTTGTTCTAACGAATTTCCTATTTCACTTTTTCTACTTATCTGTTCCGGGGATCATCCTCTGCATCGTTGGGATTTGGATAAAGACCTGTCTTTACATTGGATGTGCGGTTCTTGGCCTGAATCTGATCCTTTCGATTGTTGAACAGTCACGCATCCGAAATGCTGCCGTGTCTCATAGCGAAAACCCTGAGTTCAACGAACTGATGGACGCATTTTGCAGCCCTGACGGGCTACAGGCAGTCGGGAAAGTACTGGATGAAAAGATCAAATCTACCCCTGATGATGAATCTGAAAAAGGAAAAGACCAATAAGGTATCTTTTGATTCATCTCTCGTCTCATTATGGTTTCACCTTTCACCGCTATGGTTTCATTTTTGAGTGAAATCATTTGAAACCAAATGAAACCGTATCATTTTTATCAACTGTTGCCATAAAGAGTTACCGGTATAGATGCGTCTGGCGCAAAGCCAGGCGCATCAACCGTTTCCGGGCTTTTTCGAGCCCGGATTTCTTCTTTTGAACCATAGATTTTTATGGAGGTTTCGGAGCAACTGACCGGATTTGAACTGGAGGATCTCATGTCTTGGACAGTTTCCAACCTCCAGCGCCCTTTTAGAGAGGACTTCTCTCTCAAGAAAAGCGGCATCATCGCAGAAAAAGAATCACAAATATTTGGGCGTCGTTTTGTCGGCTTTGACGAGCCGAAAAAGCGGCGCCCTTTTTCAATTTCTAAAAGGGCGCTGGCTGCAGCGTCTGAAACGGCAGGCCGGAGAAAACCACTCCGGCCTTATTTTTTACAACAGGAGGATCGTTCACATGGGCACCCAAAACACAAGCCGTCAGCTCCGCTACCTTGAAGAAATCCGTATTTCCCTGCACCGTGCTGGCTTTGGAACCTTGCCGTTGGAGGGAGCGCAGTTGCCTGTCCTTTGGAACGGCGCACCCCTCTGCCGCATCACCGGCAAGGGCAGCGTGTTCTATCGGCGGGAGGACGCGGACACGTCCCAGGCAGAGGACGCCCTGTATCGCGTCGAGGACATCGCCGCGAAGACGCTGGAGTATTTGACCGCTATGGAATTCGCCCCGCAGCTCAAAGCCAGCGGACTGGATGGCGACTACCGCATCCTCGCTGACTTTGGCGGCACGGTGCTGGCAGGTGCTCCGAGCAAATACGGCGTTCAATTCGTCACATGGGATTGGGACTACCATACATTGGGGAACTGATCCGTGATACGGATTGCCCCGCCGTGGAGGAGTATAACGACTTTGCCGAAGCCTTGGAGGACATCTGGCAACAGGACGGGATGCTTCTGACCTACGCTGCCGTGCTGGACGCCGAGCGGCCGGATACCCTGCGCGGAGCCTGTGAACTCCTGCGAAATCTGGACAACTACCAGCGCATCGTAGAAGGTGCCTACGGTTATGGTCAGCAGCGATTGCAGGAAACGCCGGGGCTGGATGATGAGGCCATCTATGAGTTGGAGGGCTACATGGATTTTGAGCAATACGGTCGGGACTGCATGAAAAATGACGGTGTGACAAAAACGGAGTTCGGCCTTCTGCGCCGCTCGGACCCGCCGTTTCCAGAGCAACGGCAGGGGCAGAGGATGATGTAAGTAAAAGCGGCTCGATCCATTTGGATCAAGCCGCTTGATAAGCAGACAAATTGGAAGTTGTTATTATCTTATATATCTTTTATTTATATTTAAAATTAGTATTGATACTATTATCGTTACAATTAAAGTTATACAACAACTTAATAAAGCAACGGTGTACAAGGGGCTACAAGCGATAAAAAGAAACAAGTGGTTTGATAGAGTGGAAAAAGTATCAGATTTTCCACTCTATTTTTACATAGTCGCTGGTTGCGCTGATTGATGAAATCAGGCTGTCAGCGGCTTTCCGCTTGTCCTCAAAGCTGATATGCTCCCAATCGTCCAGATACCCGGACAGTAATTCAATCTGCTGGGAGGACAGCGTTTCAACGGACAGGTCTGCAATCGCCTTGGACAGTGTTTTGCGGCGGTTGTCCAAATCCTCGATTTTTTTGTTGGCGTAGACAAGCAAGGTGGCGTTGGCCCCGGTCAGCGTATCAAGCAGTTTTTCAATCTCGGCTTCTACCTGTGCAAGCTCCACCTGATAGGCGGTAATCTTGGGATTGACTTTTCCCTCGCCGCCCCGAAGCAGTTTGAACTCCCGGAACTTTTCTCCCATAGCGGTGAAAATGAACTGTTCAAACTCATTCTTGCGGAGTGTGCCGCACCCCGGACAGCCGTATTATAGCCTGACATCAGCCGCCCTCCAATCTGCGAACCATTCGCAGATATTATAGCATTTCCCCCTTTGTCAATATCATCCCGCGATACCGGCGTCTTTCCGACAGTTCAAGATTTGTCAGCGTAAAAGAAAACAGCGTCACATCAAAGGCTTCGAACCGGTGGGCTCTTACGCGGTCAAAGCAGTCCGCGTTTCACGGCATCATCCACCGGCTCCAGTTCTTTTTCCAGCGTACAGGATAGATCCCATAGCAGCTGACGTTCCTCGTCATCCTCTGTGGTCAAGCTGCCCAACTCATCCCACCGCAGAATGATTCGATACAGCGCCAGAGCCTCCTGCTCCGTGAATCTTAATTCCATAAGCGGCGTCTCCCTCTCAGTTGCTTTTCAATGGAAAATCAGTGGTAAACGATACCGTACATTTCATCGCATCAGCCGCATCTCCTTCTCAAACTGCTCCATCGCCTCCTGTCGGCTGGGGACTTGCGCAAGCGTGCAGGAAAACGGCTGGCCGAACAGGGGCTGGGACAGTGTCTCCACCCAACGCGTCAGCACCTCCGGAGTGAGGGGGCGCTCCTCTCGGAGAAAGATCACCCCGTAATAGGGCGGTACAGATGGGGAAAGCAGCTGTGTCAGCGGGACACCGCTCCGGACGTAAGCGTTGCAGAAACGCGTCTCCGGTGAAAAATGCGGATAGTACAGTGCCCCAACGAACCAGTCCTGTTCACCGTTTTTGAGCCGCTCCGCCTGCTCCAGAAAGCTCGGATGATCCGGACTATCCGGCTCCACAAACTCACCGTCCCGAATCGTCTGGTGAAGCGCGGGAAGGTTATAGAAATCAAAGTAAAAAAAGGACGCCTCTCCCGCCTCGTCCTCGGTAAGAGAAAATTCAGCCGCGTGGAAAGGCTCCCCGTCCTTGCCGCAGCGGTAATAGCCCCACCAGTAGTTCCAGTCATAAATATGCAGATATTTTTTTGCTTTGCAGTCCATAGATGTACTCCATTCTAACAATGTCGGCACAAGAGAAAATCACAGGAAACTCTCCACCCAGTACCAGCAAAAATCTTTTCTAAGTCTGTCCTTTTTGCAAGAGGGGCGCTCACAGGCGGCGCGGTGCTCTTCTTATCTGCTCACCGGAATGGAGATCTCAAACACAGCGCCACTATCCCCGTTGTAGGCACGGATCGTTCCCTTATGCAGGTGGATGATCTCCTTGGCCAGGGCAAGGCCGATGCCGGATTTTCCGTTTTTTCCCATGTAGAAGCGGTCAAAGATGTGGGGCAGATCTTCCGCGGCAATGCCGTCCCCATCGTCCTGTATCCGTATCGTCACATGACGCTTCTCCGTGCGGCAGGTCAGGTGCAGCTGGCTGTGGGCATAGCGCACGCCGTTGGATAGGATATTGGTGACCGCTCTGCGCAGCCGGGTATCGTCACAGCTGACCATAACGGGCGTTTCGGGGAAGTCCGGCGTGATGGCGATGCCGCCGCCGGCGGCTGCCGGCTCCACGGCGCGTATGCTGTCGTAGAGCAGCTCCCGAACATCCATCTCGGAAAGGGCAAGCGGCTGCCGTCCCATGTCGATTTTCGAGATGTCCAGAAGCTCGTCCACCAGTTCCGTCATGCGGTCGCTCTCTTTCAAGATCACCTCCGCCGCGCTGCCTGTGTCCATCACGCCCGCCTGTATGCCCTCCGCATAGCCCTGTATCGCCATAAGCGGCGTTTTCAGCTCATGAGATGCATTCTGGAAGAAGGTCTGCTGCCGCTCCGCCTCCTTTTCAATGTCCCGGCCGAAGCGGAAGCCCAGCAGGCACATGACGGAGGAGATCGCCAATAGCACCGCAAAGAACGCCCAGTTCAGCGTCACGATATAGCGGGTGATTGGGCCGATGTCTATATACATGATGTAGGCGTATGGCTTTTCCCAATCGTCCTGCTCCTCCTGCACGGACATGAAGATCAGGTGATGTTTGTCCGTTTTGAAGGTATAGCATTGATTGAGTGCAATATCCCGCCCGGCGCAGTATTCCAGCAATTTTTTCTCCAGGTGATAGGTATCCCGGTTCCATGTGTTAGGTCGGTATCCGTCATCCAGTTCCAAAAAGACGATGCTGGGGGTAAAGAAATTCCCCTCCTCCTCGCCCTCGTCATAGATCGGCTCTTCGTCGGTATAGGGGATGGTGCGGTTCTGGTACTGTGCCTCGCTGATGAGCGCCTTTTTTGCCTCACGCACAAAGTGTGCAGGTATAATGAGGTTCACCGCCAGCATGAACAGTGCAAAGAGCAGCAGAGCTGAGCAAAGGATCAGGTACACGATCCGCAGCTTGATGTTTTTCATGTACACTCCGCTCCCTTCAGCTTATAGCCAAAGCCCCAGATGGTGCTTACGCTGACGGTGCTGCCCGCTTGCAGCAGCTTTTTTCGGATACGGCGCAGCGTTTCATCGGTCACGCGGGTCTCTACATCTGAGTCAAAGCCCCACACCGCACTGAGCAGATCCTCGCGGGAATAGGCCTTTTCCGGCTGCCTCATCATATAACCGAGCAGTCGCAGCTCAGTCTGGGTCAGCGCCACCGGCACAGTTCCGCAAAAGATAGCGTTTTCCGTGGCGGAATAGTGGATGTCCCCATAGTGCAGTTCACCGCCCGCCGCTGCGGACTTGCCGCGATCCATCTCCACACGGCGCAGCAGGGCCTTGACCTTCATCAGTAATATCGTTGGACGAAACGGCTTGGTAAGGTAGTCATCGCTGCCCTGACTGATACCCATAACGTAATCCAGTTCGCTGTCTTTGGCTGTGAGCAGAATAATGGGAATGTCAGACAGCGCGCGCAGCTCCCTGCACACCGTCAGCCCGTCCGTGCCGGGCATCATAATATCCAGGATCACCAGCTCCGCAGGCTCCTGATGAAATGCCTCCAGCAGCGCATCGCCGCTTTCAAAGGAGCGCACGGTATATCCGTCGCTTGCGAGGAAACTGTGCAGCAGTTCTCGTATGCTCTTTTCATCGTCCGCCAAATAGATGGAATGTCCCATAGTGACCTCCTTGAAAGCAGCGCCAAATGCTGCGCACAGGCGCAGCATCGGCACGATGTTGATTTTATACTATCAGAATATCTCCTTTCCGTCAAAGGGGGCAGATGCCGCTTTCGCAGCCGGTGTTGCCCCAGATGGAATTGTACAGTTCGCACAGCTGGCTGTCGATCTCCGTAAGACGGTTGTAGTCGGCGATCAGCGCGTCCTTTTCCGCATCGGTCAAGAAGCTCAGGCTGCGGATGAAGGTGGCCTCATCGTAGTTGTCGAAGTCGTAGTCGTCCGGAAGATCGAAATACGCTTCATCTACCTTATCCCACAGGTCGGCGTGCTTTTCGCAGACGCGGTCATACTCCTGTTCCAGGGTGTCGATCTCGTCCAGCACCTTGGGGTCGGCCTTTTCCAGTGCCTTCTCGTAGAGCGGCATATTGTCGCAGTCGGGCAGCTGAGCGTACAGCGCCTCCATCTCGGCGTCAAGGCCGTTCAGCTCCTTGATATCCGCCAGAAGCGTTTCCTTCTCCGCTTCCGTCAGAGCGTTGGTGCTGCGGATAAACGCTACTTCGTCAAAGTTTGTGAAGTCGTAGTCGTCGGGCAGGGCGTTGCAGATTTCGTCCAGCTTTTCCCACAGCGCCGCGTTTCTCTGGAAGATGGCGTCGCTCTTCTCTTCCACCGCCTCGATCTGCTCCCAGATGGCGTCCTCATTCTCGGTGGCAATTTTAGTAACAGGCTCCATTGGTGCGGATGTGGCGGCAAAGGCGGAGGTTGCCGTGCCGATGGCCGATACCATCAATGCCAGTGCCAGTGCAAAGCTCAAAATCGTTTTCTTTTTCATGGTATGTTACGCTCCTTTTTGAAGTATTTTTGGTTGAGTTTCAACCTTGTCTGTAGCATACCAGAAGCTGCATTGAAATTCCCCCGCGAAAGTGCGGGGAAAGTGTCACAAAAGTGCAACGAGACCAGCCCGGAAAATGAACGAAAGCCCTCTCCACGCCTCAAGGGCAGAAACGGGCGGACGTTTTTAAGCAAGAAATCTTTGAGGCGATTGGAACAGCGAAAGGCTGGCTTTTACTACCCGGTTGACAAAACGGATCATTTCCTCCTTGCTGTACTTGTCGTAGCCCTCCACAACGACATGCATCAAGCCGTTTGACAGATGGGTATACATCATTTCCAGCTCTGTCTCACTGGCATTGGGCAGCTCCTTCCGCCAATAGGCAATACTGTCCTTCTTGGCCAGGGCAATCATCCGCATGAGGACTGTTGAGCTTGTATTCCCCAGAATCAGAACCCGGCAGGCTGCCTGATTCCGATCGACCATATCGTAGATGGCTTCGATCAGAGCCGTCACGTCAAACGAATTGACATAGCGAAGGGATTCCTCAAATGCATCGATGAGCTCGTTCTCGATGCTCTCCATCAGGGCAAAGCAATCGCTGTAATGGGCATAGAAGGTGGCACGGTTAAGCTGTGCCAGGGCACAAACCTCCTTCACCGTAATTTTGTTTACAGGTTTTTCCTTCAGCAGCTTCAGAAAAGACTGCTTGAGCACCATTTGCGTATAGCGTTTTCTTGCATCCATCTTCTCCATATAGAGCCCCTCCAAAAAAAGTTTACAAAGATTATCAACACTTGGGCAGACGGTGTTGCTTTTCTTTCAGCCGTATGGCAAGTGCTGATTGTTTCTGTATTCCCCCTCAAGTATACTGTACTTGTGAAAGATAATCAACACTTGTGTACTTATTTGAGAGGAGGCTCTTTGAATGTTTGATAAATATCTTGTTACAGGCGCTACCGGCTTCCTTGGTAGGGTTGTTGCGGAGGAGCTGGTACGCCGCAAGGCGCAGGTGCATGCGCTTGTGCTGCATGATGACCCCTATACCGATTTGCTCCCGAAGGAGGTACGCACCGTCATTGGTGATGTGTGCGATAAAAGCTCACTGTCAGACTTCTTCGCGGATGCCGACAGCCGTACCTGTGTGATTCACTGTGCTGGTATTGTCTCCGTCGCATCCAGACCCGGTCCGAGGCTCTATCAGGTCAATGTAGGCGGGACATGGAAGGTTCTCCGGCAATGTATGGAGCATGATGTGGGCAAAATGGTCTATGTCAGCTCCGTCCATGCCATACCGGAAAAGCCAAAGGGCTGCATCATTTCGGAGGATTGCGAATTCTCTCCGGGGCTTGTGGACGGAGATTACGCCAAGAGCAAGGCAGCTGCAACCGAGCTGGTATTCGATGCAGCGGAGCGCGGGCTGAATGCCAGCATTGTATTCCCCTCCGGCATCATCGGACCGGGCGATTTGCAGGGCGGGAGCTTCACCTCTATGGCGAAATCTTTCCTTTCTGGAAAGCTGCCCTTTGCCGTTTGCGGCGGATATGACTTTGTAGATGTGCGGGATGTGGCAAGAGGTATTCTCGCCTGTTCCGAAAGCGGAGAGCCCGGCAAAGGCTACATTTTGTCCGGCTGCTATGTCACGATTCGCAGGATGCTTCAGCTGGTGGGAAAGGCTGCAAAGCTGAAGTATCGGTCCATCTGCCTGCCACTGGGGCTTGCAAGGCTGGCGGCTCCATACTATGAACGCCGAAGCCTGCGGGAGCAAAAGCCGCTGTTTTTCACCCCTTATTCCGTTGCCGTCCTTGCCTCAAACGGTTGCTTCAGCCATGCCGCAGCATCGGAACGCTTTGCATATCAGCCGCGCCCCGTGGAGGAGACCTTGCGGGACATGACAGCCTGGCTTCTGAATCAAAAAGGAACGTGATCCTCTGTCAACCGAGAGCACCTTGGGCAGACTGCGCGTGCTATGGATATCACGCAGCGGCCGTCGTTGACGGCCTGCTCGTTCAGCTCCCGCGCCTTCGCAACGCTGACGGGGGAATAGTCGATGCCCTTGACAATGCCCTGGGGGCACTTTTTCAGAAGCTTTTTGACGTTCGCACCGCCGCCGCAGCCGCAGTCCAGAACCTTTCCGTCTGCGGGAAGCGTCAGAAACCGCATTCCCCACCGTGCCAGCGCCCGATGGCCCAGATTCATCATAGCAACCATGATCTCCCCGCCGAAGCCAACCGGCTTGCGGGTATTCTCAAAAAAGGACATTTTTCCGCCTCCTTAACGTTTTTCCATCACAATAATCTTGTTGGAGATATTCCGCACGACGGTCAGCTTGTCCAGCACCTTATAAATCGGGACAAACACCGCCATGCCCTCGGTCAAACCGTGTTCCGCAGCCAGCCGGAAGTCTGGCAGCAGCGCGGCCAGAGCCGTACCGTTCTTGACGCCCCATGTAAATTTCGCATGGCTTCCCTCGATGGATTTTTCCTTGAAGCGCTTGACCACCATGGGGCTCATGGTCTCGACGAACACGGTGGCTTTGGGGAACCGCCCGGCGATCACGTCAAAAATGCGCTTTACATCCGCTTCGCTTAAGTAC
>ENA-UEOR01002357-UEOR01002357.1-human-gut-metagenome-genome-assembly--contig:-NODE-2357-length-10364-cov-18.517255_pt1 | contig 10364 bp, 6 predicted proteins | sample MGYA00242887_ERZ507890 | MGnify/ENA primary metagenome ERZ507890 (study PRJEB26167, sample SAMN06115431) | human gut metagenome | host: Homo sapiens | place: China:Guizhou | collected 2014-10-21...
AGCAACGCCGCGAAGTCATAGTTGTTATTGATATGTGGCAAGAACTTACGGTAGGCGGCGGTCATAGCGTCCCAATTTACGCCGTGCATATTCACGTTGTAGAACCGTTTTTGCTCTTGTTTATAGACATGGTCGAACATATACTCACGCTCGGCGGCCAAGTCCATTTTTAAGTTCGCTTGGTAATGAATCGGTGTTAGTTTCTCCGATCCCATATCCATTTTTTGCATGGAATTGCTACCCAACAAGAACAGGTTCTTACCTTCCTTATCCATTTCCATGTTCGCCCATCCGGTATTCATCTTGTGGAGTAGCTTGGTCTCTTTCTTGCGCAAGTCCATTTTCCACAGGTCGTATTTGTCTTCGAAAGCCGAGAAATAATATAAGGTCTCGCCATTCTTCGAGATGACGGCGCTACCCATTTCGGAGGAATTAGGAGTAAGACGTAGGATACGATCTTGGATTCCTTTCAGTTCCACTACGATATCCTTGGGCTTTTCGTCTTTCTTTTCATCGGCTTTATCTTCTTTTTTCTTGTCGTCGGTTTTGTCCCCGGCTACCTCTTTCTGCTCCTTTTCCAGTTCCTTTTGCAACTCATAATCCTCTTTGCTCAAGCGGAATTTATCATAAGCGTCTTGATTCATGAATACCAGCATGGCATCATTCAAGGAACCCCATGAGGCATGCGCACGCATTCCGTAACGCTCGGTGGTGAATAAGATGGCGTTTCCATCCAGTACCCATTGTGGGGAGATGCTGGTGTAACCGCTATTGGTCAGGTTGGTGATCTCCCCGCCTTGCGCGCTAACCAAGCCGATATCCGAATAAGGATCGTGCTTGTTTCCGATAAACCGGAGCGTGAACCATTTACCGTCCGGCGACCATGAGTAATCGAAACCGCCGGCTGTACTATACCATGTGGAGCCATCCGTGACTTGGCGTACTTTCTTCGTCTCAAGGTTGACTACCATCAACCGCATACGATCTTCTATGAAAGCGAGTTCCTTAGCATCCGGTGAGAATTGAGGATAATTACGCTCTACGGTCTTAGAAGGCAGGAGAACTTCCTCTTCGATAATCGTCGCGTTCGGGAAATTAGCTTCTTCCTTACGGGCGATCTTAGCCAAGTAAAGTTGCCAATTACCACCACGCTCGCTGGCATAAGCCAAGGTACGGTTATCCGGCGAGAAGCATACGCCTGTTTCGGCGGCCGGGGTATTGGTGATTTGTTTGGTCGTGTTGTAATCGGCCGAGGTGACGAATACCTCGCCTCTTAGGGTTAAGGCGATCTGCTTGCCATCGGGGGATACGGTGGCAGAGGTAGCTCCTTTGCTGGAATTCAGATCGCTGATTTGCTCTTGATCGTCACGGATCAAATCAATCCGCACTTTCTGCGGATTGACTCCCGGACGTTGTGTATAGATCTCGCCATCGTATGTGTAGCATAATGTATTGTCGCTACTTGTAGAGAGGAAACGTACGGGATGTGTCTTGAACTTAGTAACCGCCGTTATAGATTGTGGGGTGTTGAGAGGGAATGAATATACATTGAAAGAACCTCCGTTGCGTTCGCTCAGAAAGTAAACCGTCTGTCCATCCGGGGTAAATACGGCGTTGCGGTCTTCTCCCGCATGGTCGGTCAAATTGGTATGTTTTCCAGTTTGCGTATCGTACATCCATATATCCCGGGTGACGGACGAGGTATGATGTTTACGCCATTCATCCTCGAAGCCCTTACGGTCTTGGTATAAGAATGTCTTTCCGGATTTATCGAAGCAAACCATCTCGGCGGGTGTTCCCAATACTTGCTCCGTACGTCCGCCACCGATCGGCACTTTATAAAGTTCCGTCATGGCCGAGGTCGGGAATAAGGCACTCTGGGCGGGATCTTGTATGGATGCGGAGAAGAGTACGTATTTGCCGTCGGGAGTAAAGGCCGATGGAATCTCGGAGGCGGAATGAGTGGTGAGGCACTGTGCCGTTCCACCGTTGGAGGGCATTACGAATAAATCGAAATTGCCGTTACGATCGCTGGCGAAAGCGATTTGTTTTCCGTCTGGAGACCAGATTGGCGTGCATTCATACGATGCTTGGGTGGTAAGTTGTGTCGCTGTTCCTCCTTTGGCCGGTACTTTATAGATATCTCCTTTGTAACAAAACGCTATCTCTGTTCCATCAGGAGAAATTTGTACATCACGCATCCACAAAGGGGTTACAGCGTAGCTGGTAGTCGCAAAGCCCAAGGCAATGCAGGTTAAAAGTTTTTTCATGTACTTAATGCTTTTTTAGAATGGTACGAAGATACATATTATTTTGTACCCATCAGTCTGCTCTCTATTGAAATATTAACTGGATTTACCCTTTCAATTTCACGATAAATAACACGAGGCTTTCCCCTTGGGCCTGTGCGGGGAAAGTATTTCGCAGATCCTCTCCGGATTTGCTGAAACAATAGGAATGGCAATAGGGATCGATAGGGTCCATTCGTCGCACATTTCCGGTTTGATAAAAATTATCTTTTAATCCTTCTTTTACCTGCCAGCATTCTTCCTTCTCCGTATCATAACAGAAGGTGTAATTTCTGGACTCATCCTCTGCGTTATAGTAAGTAGATACCCAGAAACGGCTACCCATGCGGATCGGTAGCAAAGGAAGTGTATTCTTTCCGGCAAGGTTCTCCAAGGCTTGGCTTTGCCGCTTTTGCTTAATATATAAAGTGTCCCGTAATAAGTTCCCGGGTTGATAGGAGGGGGCGTAGGCATAAACCGTTCCGCTTCCGGGCTCCACGGCTACTTCCGGGGCGAGACAACCGATCGGGCATGCGGAACGCTCCAGATCGACCGGACGGATCGTATGAGATTGTAATTTATGGAAAGAGGAATCGTATTCAACGATTTGTTTCTCAATCGTGGCGGTTTTCCCTGCCGTATCCCCATGAACACATTCCTCGGTGGTAAATATCCGGTTATTGTGCATGGATATGGATAGCATATGCCTATTCTCCGGAAGGTCGCATTTCAGTTTCTTGCGGGTAAGGAGATCACCATTGAATGAGTAATAGAAAATATCGTCCGTGTTTCCAAGTACGATCAGCTGCTGGTTGGCCGGGTTCACTACATACCCCGCTACCCGTATGTCATCCGGATGGGTGATGCGACAGATAAATTCTCCCTTGCGATTGAAACGGTAAAGCGTCTCATTGCTGATAAGGAATAGGTTGTCTCCCTCTTGACGGATATACTTAGCCTCCTTGATCGAATGCGCACCCGCGACAGCACCATGAACCACTGCATGATGTTCTGCGGCGTCAATCTGGACGAGAACGGCACCGCCAACCGCTGGAAGATCGAGAACAGCTGGGGCGAGGAGTCCGGCCAGAAGGGCTACTACATCGGCAGTGAGAAGTGGTTCCAGGCCAACGTCTATCAGGTCACCGTCCGCAAGAGCCTGCTGAGCGATGCCCAGCGCGCCCTGCTGGCGCAGGAACCTCTGCCCATGAAGCTGTGGGACCCGCTGGCATAAACCGACGTTCAACCGCAAAAAATGCTCTGCCTTTTCCGGCAGAGCATTTTTTGTTCAGTCCGCGAGCAGGGGCAGCTTCAGCGTGAAGCAGCTGCCTTTGCCCACTTCGCTTTCCAGCAGGATCTCGCCATGATGTAAGCGGGCCAGCTCCTGCGCAATGGTCAGGCCGAGGCCGGTGGAGTCGTGCTTGGTGTTGGCCGTGGTGTGGAAGTAGCGGTCAAATACGGCGGCCTGGTCTTCCGGGGCAATGCCGCAGCCGGTGTCCTGCACACAGACGAGAGCAGAGCCCTCCGCCTCCCAGCTGTGGACGGTGATGGTGCCGTCCGCAGGGGTGTAGTGGATGGCGTTGGTCACGAGATTCTGCAAGATCTGCTGCAGCCGCACCGCGTCGCCCCAGACAGGCAGTGCGGCGTCGAATTGTGCGCAAAGGGCAACGCCCTTGTTCTCCGCTTCGCTCCGGCAGTTCTCGCAGACTGCCTGCGCGGTCTCGCTCAGGGAAACGCGGTCTTCGTTCAGCAGGACCTGTTTCTGTTCCAGCTTGGCTGCAAGGAAGAGATCTTCGGTCAGCCGCCGCAGAAAGCGCATCCGCTGCTGCAAAGCGGGCAGGAGGGCAGGCAGGGCCTCCGGGGCCGCTTCCAGCGTGTCCAGTCCGCTGGATACTGCGAACAGCGGGCTGCGCAGGTCATGGAAGATGTTCAGCATCATGCTCTTGCGGGCCTCGGTCTCCTCGGTCAGGGCGCGGGTGCGGTCGGCCACGCGCTGGTCCAGCTCCCGCGCCAGCTGCTCGGTGCGGTCGAATTGCAGGGCGAACCGGCGGCAGACGAAGGTCATGCAGCCCAAGGTGAAGGGGATGTCGTAGATGCGGGCACACCGCATCACATAGAAGCGGATGCTCTCCGAGAAAAATGGGAGCTCCAGCCCCGGCAGAATGACCAGCACACGCAGGCCGACCGTTGCCGCGCAGGGGAAGAGGAGGAGCAGCACCGCGCGGTCTCCCCGCCAGTAGGCCGCGATGAGCAGCCCGATGCAGTAGGCCATGCCGCCCAGCAGCCCGATGGCCCGCACCGGCGGGCAGGTGCTGAGGGAGAGCAGAACATACCCAGCCGTCAGTGCCAGCGAGAGGGACTTCTGCTGTCTGGTCCTGGGGGCTATGCCGGTCAGCGCCGCACTGAGCCAGATGGGGGCCAGCACCGTGAGGGAAAAATACCCCCGCCGCAGAAACAGCACCATACCGCTGCCCCGCTCCGGCAAGCGGATGACCGTAGCCGCCCAGGCGATGAGGATGACGAGATAGAGCAGGAAATATCCAAGCTCCCGCTGAGGCTTGTAGTGGTGCAGTGCCAGCACGGTCGCCGCCAGTGTGCAGAAGACCGTGATGGCCATCCACTGCAAGGTCGTGCGGATGATGCGCGCATCGGAGCCTTCGTCCGGGAATGCCCCGGCCCATTCCTGAAACAGGACTTCGGAATCCTGTCCGCTGGCGGCGGTGCCTGGTTCCAGCGGCGGAAGCTGGGCGTTGTACCAGATGCCGGCCAGCGCGATGCCCAGTGCCAGCACCACCGCGCTCAGTGCAGTGAGAAGATGTTTGGTTTTCATGGTTGACCTCCCCTGAACGAACGGAACTTCCGGAAAAACAGTTGAGAAAGCCCGTAAAATAAGGTATACTAGCCCTAGTATAGCAAAGTTTTTCGAAAAAGGGGAGAGCGAACAGGAATGATCCGTGTGCTTCTGGTGGAGGACGATCCCGTGATCCGGGACACGACCCGTTACTTTTTGAACAGCCAGCAGAATTATGAAGTGGTTTGTGCGGAGACCGGCGGCGAGGCGCTGAGCCATGCCCGCGAGAACTTCGATGTCATTCTGATGGACATCCTTCTGCCGGACACCAACGGCATGGACCTGTGCCGGCGGCTGCGGAGCTGGCATCACTGCCCCATCATCTTTACGTCCTGTCTGGACGATACCGACACGGTGGTCCGGGCGCTGGAACTGGGCGGCGACGACTTTCTGGCGAAGCCTTACAACCACAAGGTGCTGCTGGCCCGCATCATGGCGAACATCCGCCGGGTGCAGATGGACGCCGCCGAGCCCAGCGTCAACGGCTACCACTGCGCGGCCTTTACGCTGGACTCCAACAGCCACTGCGTCGAGAAGGACGGCCGGAGCATCCATCTGGCCGACATGGAGTTCCGCATCCTCTCCCTTTTCGTCCGCTACCCCAACACGTTCTTCACGGCCAACGAGCTGTATCAGAAGATCTGGGGCAAGGAAAGCCTCGGCGACGTGCGCACGGTGCAGGTGCACATCCACAATCTGCGCAGCAAGATCGAGCCGGACCCGGCAAAGCCCATCTACCTGAAAAATGTCTGGGGGAAGGGGTATGTGTTCCGGCCGGAAGGCCAGCCGGAGCTTTGATTCGCGCCAAAACCTGAAGGATCGTTAAGCGGAATGCGCCCATTGTTTAAGGAAACTTAAGCGGTGGGCGCATTTTTTGCCTGAATTTGACCGTTATTTGACAAACGAAGTGCAAAATCGACGTTCCAAAGCAGAGAAACGGCGGAGATGCTTAACAAATCTTAAAAGACAGGGGCGAAACTTTGTGTTAAATTATTATCGAACGAAGTCTGCGCAGGCACATACTGCACAGATCGAAGAAGCATTGGAAGGCAAATGAAGAACACACGAAGAAAAGAAGAAAGGAACCCCGCAATGAACAAGATCTCGCGCAAAGGCTTTTTGAAGATCGCTGCCGCTGCTGCCATGTCTGGCGTCACGGCCGGTGCTCTGGCTGCCTGCAACTCTGCAAGCTCCTCCACCGCCGCTTCTGCCGCATCCGGCACCTACATCCCCGGCACCTATGAGGGCACGGCAGAGGGCATCTCCTCGACCGTCAAGGTCACGATGACCTTCTCCGACAGCGCTGTCACCAACGTGGTCGTCGATACCTCCGGCGAGACCGCTTCCTATGGTGCCGCCGCAGCCGACCAGCTCAAGGAGCAGCTGCTCGCTGCCGGTTCTGCCGAGATCGACGGTGTGTCCGGTTCTACCGTGACCTCCGATGCCGTCATGAAGGCAGCCAAGAGCTGCTTTGCACAGGCCAAGGGCGAAGCCACCGTGTCCAGCGTTCAGCTGCCTACCGGCGACGAGACCGACTGGCTGGGCAAGGAGCCGGACATCGACGAGGCTGCCATCACCGAGACCGTGGACACCGACATCCTCATCGTCGGTGCCGGCAACGGCGGCATGTTCGCAGCTGCTTATGCAGCCGCAAACGGCCTGAACTTCCGCATCATCGAGCAGAATGCGGCCGTGCAGGATACCCGCCACTGGTACGGTGCCATTGATTCCGCTGCCGCCAAGGCTGCCGGTGCCCCTGCGACCGACAAGGCCAAGCTGCTGAGCGAGATCTCCCGCTATGCTTCCGGCAAGTGCGACCAGCGGGTCGTCAGGACCTGGATCAATGAGTCTGCTGCGATGCACGATTTTATGCGCAGCATTCTGGAAGACAAGTTCGGCTGGGAATGCGAGTTCACTTCCGGCAATGAGGCGGAATGGCCTGCCGAGAACGCCGAGCATAACACCGATTACCTCTACCCGGTGCAGGAGCACAACTACCGTGCCAGCGAGTCCGCTTCCGGCTTGCAGCGCAACGAGGCCCTGCAGCAGTACATCGAGGAGCTGGGCTACGGCATCGACTTCAAGACCAGCCTCGCCAAAATTGAAAAGGATTTCTCTGGCCGCATCACCGGCATCATCGCCCAGAGCACCGAGGACGACCATTTCATCCGCTACAACGCCAATCAGGGCGTTCTGCTGGCCTGCGGCGGCTTCCCCGGCAACCCCTACATGATGGAGCAGCTCGACCCGCTGGGCACCTCCGTTACCACCGCCTGCTCCTACTCTCCGTCCGATAAGGGCTACGGCATCCGTGCCGCCGTCTGGGCCGGTGCAAATCTGGACAAGGAAGCTGCCCCCATGCTGTTCGACCGCGGCATCGTGGCTCCCGGTGTGGATGCAGGCTATGTTGACAGCGAGAATGCGTTTGGCGGCAAGGCGTTCCCCGGCAAGATCAAGCAGTACAACCCCGGCACGCAGCCGTTCCTGAAGGTCAACCGCAACGGTGAGCGCTTCGCCAACGAAAGCTGCCCCTACAACGACATCGTCTATGCCGCTGCCCACCAGCCGGGCCGTGTGTATGCCCAGATCTGCGACGCCAACATTCTGGAAGACGTCAAGCGCTTCCACACCATCGGCTGCTCCGCACAGACCCGCAACGCAGGCGAGGACTATATCAAGAAGCAGATGGAGAACGCAGAAACGGAAGGCTGCTTCTTCAAGGCCGACACCATTGAGGAGCTGGCCGACAAGCTGGGCTTCGCCGGCGACGCCAAGGAGACCTTCCTCGCCACCGTCGAGCGCTACAATGCGCTGTACGATGCCCAGGAGGATACTGATTTCGGCAAGCCCGCATACCGCCTGAGCGCGATCCGCAAGGCTCCGTTCTATGGCTGCTGGCTGGGTGCCTCTCTGCTGACCACCGAGCAGGGCATTGCCATCAACGAGAAGGGTCAGGCTCTGGACAACGACAACCAGCCGATGCCCGGCCTGTACATCACCGGCGATATGTCCGGCAGCTTCTTTGCCAACAACTACCCCTGCCTGATGGCAGGCGTGGCCATGGGCCGCACCCTGACCTTCGCCATGAAGGCCGTCAAGCAGATGGCCGGTCTGGAGTAAGGCGAATTTCCCCGGAAATCAAATTCAAAAAAGCAGCGCCGCAGAAGGTTCGAAGCCCTCTGCGGCGCTGTTTTTTCCCTCTATACACAAATCAAAAAGCCGGTCTGCCTCAGCACACGGCGCGGGAAACCGGAATGACCGGCTCCACAAGAGCGGGGTGCATCCCCTCGCGGTAGTCCAGGTCGCCCTGATCCAGACCGCGCAGCAATACTTCGGCGGTTGCAATGTTGGTGGCGATGGGTACACTGTGCATGTCACACAGGCGGAGCAGGTTCTGCTCGATGAAGTTACCGCTGTCCGTCTTGAGCGGGTCGCGGAAGAACAGCACCAGATCGACTTCGTCGCAGGCGACGCGCGCCGTGATCTGCTGGATGCCGCCCAGCCGCCCGGAGAGGTAGCAATGGACTGGCAGGCCGGTGGCCTGGTTCAGCATACGACCGGTGGTGCCGGTGGCGATGACCGTGTTGCGGGAAAGAATGCCGCTGTACGCGGTGCAGAACTGAAGCGCGAGTTCTTTGCGGGAATCATGAGCGAGGATTGCGATGGTCATAATTCACACTCTCCTTTGTCTCAATGTCTGGTTGCGGACGAACACTTTTTTGGATTGGATTCACCGAGCGTACAATTTCAAATTTGAAACATTCAACCCACAGCATTTATTCCAAACTTTCCACTATAGTTGTACCGCGCCAAAATGGGCTTTGTCAAGAGAAAAATCGTCTTTTTCTACGATTTTCTACCCGGAAGTATGACTTTTGTTTTGTGGAGAACGGCGAAAACTTGGATGCAACCATCGACAAAGACGAAAGACACATTCGAACCATCGAACGGAACTGTTTACGATGAAAAAACAGCCCATGGGAGAAAACAAATGTACAAATGGCATCGCGAAGCAATGACTGAGAGGTTTTCACCGCACCTGCCCATCTCCATGGATGATGTACTTATAGCTGCACAGCTCCTGCAGCCCCATCGGGCCGCGGGCGTGGAGCTTCTGGGTGGAGATGCCCATTTCACAACCCAGGCCGAATTCGCCGCCGTCGGTGAAGCGGGTGGAGCAGTTGACATAGACCGCTGCACTGTCCACGGCTGCTGTGAAGAGGGCGGCATGGGCCTCGTTCCGGGTCAGGATGGCCTCGCTGTGGCCGGTGGAGTGCTCGGCAATGTGGCCGATGGCTTCTTCCACGCTGTCCACGACCTTGACGGCCAGAATGTAGTCGAGAAATTCGGTGTCGAAATCCTTCGGCCCGGCGGGGGTGCCGTCAATGACAGCGGCCGCCCGCTCATCCAGCCGCAGTTCGACCGGGTGCAGGCCCCGCGCCACGCGGGCCGGGCCAAGACGTCGGGCCAGCTTGGGCAGAAACTCCGCCGCAATGGCGGAATGCACAAGGCAGACTTCCTCGGCGTTGCAGACACTGGGGCGGCTGGCCTTGGCGTTTTCGATGATGTCCAGCGCCTGAGCCTGGTCGGCGGAGTCATCGACGAAGACGTGGCAGATGCCGGTGCCGGTCTGGATGCAGGGAACTTTGGCATTCTCCACACAGGCCCGGATGAGCCCGGCCCCGCCGCGCGGGATGAGCAGGTCCACAAAACCAACGGCCGTCATCAGTGCGTTGGCGGAGGCGTGGGTGGTGTCCTCGATGAGGGAGACGGCGGCTTCTGGCAGACCGTTTTCCTTCAGGCCGCGGCGCAGGGCCTCCACGATGGCGTGGGCCGAACGCCAGGCCTCCCGGCCGCAGCGCAGGACGCAGACGTTGCCGCTCTTGATGGCGAGGGCGGCGGCGTCGCTGGTCACATTGGGGCGGCTCTCGTAGATAATGGCGATGACGCCCATGGGCACGGCGGTCTTTTCGATGACCAGACCGTTGGGCCGCTCGATGCGCTTGAGCACAGCGCCCACCGGGTCGGGCAGGCTGGCCACTTCCAGAATGCCCCGCGCCATGGCACCGATGCGCTCCGGCGTCAGGGCCAGACGGTCGAGCATCACGTCGGAGATGTGCCCTCTGGCGGCGGCCATGTCCTCGGCGTTGGCGGCCAGAATGGTCTGCATCTGGTCGGGGTGGCACAGCCAGTCTGCCATGCCCCAGAGTGCCTGTTTGCGGGTC
>ENA-UEOR01002362-UEOR01002362.1-human-gut-metagenome-genome-assembly--contig:-NODE-2362-length-10345-cov-48.443124_pt1 | contig 10345 bp, 7 predicted proteins | sample MGYA00242887_ERZ507890 | MGnify/ENA primary metagenome ERZ507890 (study PRJEB26167, sample SAMN06115431) | human gut metagenome | host: Homo sapiens | place: China:Guizhou | collected 2014-10-21...
ATACTTTCTTATACGACACGCTAATATCTTATTTTAATTATTTTCAGTTTCCACTACTTTTACAATCTCATAACCTCTAGTGCTGCTTCAAATCAATGATTGCCTTAGCTGCGTCTTTTGCCTTTTGCCAATCACCATAATACAAAGCCTCACGCATCTTGATAGCTAAAACAGCACCTTTAGCGATATAGCCACGAGCCTCCGGAGCCTCTGCGATCCCAGCTAAGGCCTCGTCTAAATCCTTAGCTATATAATCGCGTACCTCTTGTTCCGTATTGCGTTCCACTTTAGCCTCGTCTGCACTTGAATAAGAACTAATAATAGGCACACCACCATACCACCAATTCATCAAGAAATACTTATAAGCACGGATCGCTTTAGCTTGAGCCACATAATTAGCTTTTACAGCGTCACTAGAAAACGTCACCTTGTCTACATTCTCCAAGAATGTATTCGCCTTACGAATCGACTTGTAATCATAAAGGATCTGCCCAGGATTAGAACTAGACAATGACCCATCCCCCCACGGGCGGAATCCTTCCCAAGGGAAATTATTATAGCCTATATCTGAGCCACAATCCAGATAAAGCAACGTATTTCCATCTAGCAAATCCTTATAACAGCCTACTATGAAGCCCTTCGCATCCGCCTCTGTCTGCCATGTGGTAGAAGGAGCCAACTGATCCTTAGGCACCGTATCCAGAAAATCTGAACACGAAGTAGATAACGCAGCCATACCAGCCGCCAACATATATATTGATAATCGTTTCATAAAATCTTCTATTTAAATGGTCTTAACTAATTAGAATGTCACATTTACGCCAAAAGAATTTGTCATCACTAATGGGTAGCTAGACAAACGGGAACTAACAGTCTCCGGGTCTACGTTCAATGGCATAGAATCTATCGTAAACAAATTCTCCGCAGAATAATAAACACGTACATTCGACAAACCGATAGCATTCAGCACACTCTTTGGAAGCGTATATCCCAATTGCAATGTCTTCAGACGCAGGTAACTGGTATTAATTACCCAGAAATCAGACATCACGTTAGAAGCCTCACTCGGAGATTTTCTAGACTCCGCTACACGCGGCATACTTGCATTGGTATTTTCCGGTGTCCAGCTATCCAGCCATGCAGTAGAAGGATGTCCGGCACTACCCGAGAACTCACCAAACGCTTCTTTCGTAAACGCACGGCCTACATTAGCCGCACCGGTGAAGTTTAAAGTCAAGTCAAATGCTTTATAGCCTACATTCAAGTTCAGACCAAATGTAACAACTGGATTGATAGTCTTAGACAATACACGGTCATCCGCATCCAGCTTTCCATCTCCATTCGTATCTACATAACGTAAATCACCAGCTTGGAAATCCTGTCCGAATGGGTAGCCGTCTTTTCCTTTATAGGTATCCATCCATTGCTGTGCCTCCGCATCAGATTGGAAAAAGCCATCAGCCTTATATACATAGTAAGAATCGATTGGCTTTCCAACAAAACGCCACATAATCCGCATTGATGACATCATCCGGAGAAGTTGTCACGATAGGCAGCTCACCCCAAATCCGGTACATATAAAAATAAGTATATCCACGCAAAAAGTACAATTCCCCGATATACTTCTCCTTCTCCCCATCATCGAAAACCTCGTCGCTCATTTGCCCGACCTTTTTCAAAGCCCGGTGATACATTGAGTCTTGCTAAAGAAGCTGAAAATATAATGGGCGCTGTCCCTATGCATCAGGGAGGAATCGTTGATTTGCCCAATGGAGAATGGTGGGGCTTTTCCATGATGGATTTTCGGTCAGTGGGGCGTACCGTATTTCTTTCCCCTGTTACATGGGTTGATTCTTGGCCTTATTTCGGCTTAAAGAATAATTTAGGCCGTTCTCCTCGTACGTGGTATAAACCGAATGTGGGTGTAAAGGAAACTGCACCTTATTCACCGTTTGAACGAGATGATAGCTTTAATGAAGAGGAACTTTCCAACGCATGGCAATGGAATCATGAACCAGTCTATAAGAAATGGGAATTAGAAAAAGGCAAATTGAAATTATATACGATGCCGGCAAAAAGTTTTTTAACAGCTAAGAATTCATTGACTCAACGTGGAATAGGCCCTGTATCGTATGCTACAGTAGAGTTGGACGGCTCTAAGTTGAAAGCAGGAGATGTGGCAGGTTTGGGGCTTATGAATATTCCGTATGCGTGGATTGGCTTAGTGCGAACGGAGAATGAATGGATCTTAAGATATTATGATTTATATAAGAATAAGACGATAGACTGTGCGGTATTATCTTCTAAAATAGCCTTACGTGCTTATGGGGATTTTGATAACGATTGGGCATTGTTAAGTTATTGTGCGGATGAAGGGACTTTTGAAGTTATCGGAGATACAATTCGTTTGCCTTATCAGTTGAAGACATTCCAGGGAACTCGTTATGCCCTTTTTGCTTATAATATGAATGGAGTAAATGGTGGATATGCTGCATTTGATAATTTCAAGTTGGAAGAACCAATGGCGGATCGTTCTATGAATTTGCCTCTTGGTAAACATATCATGTTGATTAATAAAGGGGATAAAAAGCAGCTGTGGGCAAATCCGCATGGGGTTTTATCTCCTTCCGGGAGCCGTCAGATTAAAAATGATGCCTGTTTTGTTTTTAAAGTGCATGATAGAGGAAATGGACGAGTGGCACTTGAAGCAATGAATGGTACGGGATTCCTTACCGTAGTTGGGGCCGGATTGTCTGCTGATGTTCGCTTAATTAAAAATGAAACGGAAGGTAGCTTGTTTATGTGGCAGGACATGTTGCGGGGAGAATGTATGTTATTATCTTTAAAAACAAACCGTTTTATCGGATTGCATCCTGAAACAGGTGAACTTTACTCGGCTGATTGGCCGGGAACGCTTCCTGCTCGAAAAGATGGAACGGTTTTTGAGTGGAGATTGGTTTTTGATGTAAATCATTAATTATTAATTTAAAGCGTTATGAGATATAAAGTATATTTGGCGATTCTATTTTGCCTGTTCATTTGTGATTCCAGTCGGGGGCAGGGCATTCCTCAATGGGGAAACTGGAATGCTTGGGGTGAATACCAGGATTCTCTCTACCGGAATCCTATTATTCCTGCCGATTTCAGCGATATAGATTGCATACGGGTAGGGGAGGATTATTATGCAATCAGTTCTACTTTCCAGTTTTCTCCCGGTATGACTGTTTTACATTCTAAGGATTTGGTAAATTGGAAAATATGTGGTCATGCAGTTGAAGATCTTACTCAAATAAGTCCGGAGTTGAGTTGGCAACGGATGAATCGTTACAGTCGTGGTATTTGGGCTGGTACAATTCGTTACCATCGGAATCGGTTTTATATCTTTTTTGGAACTCCTGATGAAGGCTTTTTTATGACTTCTGCTGCAAATCCGGAAGGCCCATGGGAGCCGTTGCATCCTATTATGAAAGAAGCCGGTTGGGATGATTGTTCTGTTTTGTTTGATGACAATGGAGATGTATGTTTTGTAGGGACTCATTTTGCCGATAATTATAAGACTTATTTATTTCGCATGACTTCTGATGCTAAAAGTATAGATAAATTATCGGCGCAATTGGTTAATGAAGGGAGTGGGCGTGAGGCTAGTAAGCTGATAAAGGTGAATGGCTGGTATTATCTGGTATTTAGCGAGCATAAAGCAGGGGTAGGACGTTATGTATTGGCCAAAAGGTCAAGGCGTTTATTTGGTCCATATACAGAAGAAAAGCAATTGGCTTTACCTTCTGTTGAAGCTATGGAACCCAATCAAGGTGGTTTGATTGATGATACGGATGGAGATTGGTATTTTTTAACTCACCATGGTACAGGAGATTGGGCGGGAAGGCAAGTTAGTTTGTTGCCTGTAACTTGGGTGAATGAATGGCCGATTATAGGGAAAGTACTTCCTGAAGGAATTGGAACGATGGTTTGGACTGGTAAAATGCCTAAGGGAGATTCTGACTCTAGCTATTATATTGCACGAAGTGATGATTTTGATTCTCTTGCACTACATTGTCAATGGCAATGGAATTATCAGCCTCGTAAAGAAATGTATTCTTTGAATGAACGTTCTGGGTGGCTTCGGTTAAAGGCTTTTATGCCTTTAAAAAAGGATAATTTATTAGCGGCTGGAAATACATTGACACAAAGATGTTTCCGGACTCAGAAGAATATAGTTACGGTTAAAATGGACTTGTCAGGTTTTGTCGATGGTCAGAAAACAGGAATATGTCATTTCTCAAAATGTTTTTCAACTTTGGGAATAGTACAACGAGCTGGGAGAAAAAGGATGGAATATACAGAAAATGGACATCTCTTGTTAGAGAAAGAATTTGTAGGTACATCCGTATGGTTGCGTTCTATATGGGGAAATAATGGGCTTTCTCAGTATTATTATAGTCTTGATGGGGACAATTTCATTCCTTTCGGACATCCTTATCAATTAAGTTGGGGAAATTATCGTGGAGATAGGATTGGGGTCTATTGTTATAATAACAATGTCGAAAGCGGATATGTGGATATAGATTATTTTCATTATGAAATGGAATAGTATAAGAGTCTTTAACTTATAATTAAATTTGATTCCGGAGATTGTTCAATAACTATATTCTTCTTTATTAAGTCATTCTTAATGTACTTAATTAAACCGACAAGTTGCAAGTTCTTGAATTTCTTCCTAGCTTTGTATTCGTTTGTTTTCAACAGGAGTACTTGCGTGAAGAATATGAAAAACATAGGAAGGATAGTATTACCAATCATTATTTTGTTATTGACTGTGCGGATAAATGCCGTTCCGGCCAAAGCATTTGATATGATAGTAAGAAACCTTCCTAATTCGGAACAGTTGCCGACCAAAGAATTGCTTTGTATCTTCCAGGATTCGGAAGGATATATGTGGTATGGCACTGAAGGGGGAGGCTTGTGTCGTGATGATGGATATACGGTGAAAGTGTTCCGTTCTGATTTCAAGAACCCGGGAATCTTGGAAAACAACAGTGTGACGTGTATTACTGAAGACGGTGAAGGGAAAATATGGTTTGGAACGAAGCGTGGCGCCTATATTTTGTCAAAAACAGATTATGAGATAAGGGCGCTTGCTGATGAAACGATAAAGGGTTGGACTATAACTACAATGACAGCGACGTCTGATGGTACGATCTGGATTTCGACTAACAGGCATTTGTTTCGATACAATGCGTCAGGGGAAAGAACTGGAAAATACATTCTTAAATGGAAAGGACGGGAGAATACCGTCAATTCTATTTATGAGGATAAGAAACAGACTGTTTGGGTAACTCAAGCAAAAGGCGGGCTTTTTTGCTATGATAAGGTAAAGGACTCTTTTATTTCATATCCTTGGCCCTATGATGAGTATCCCACAAGCATGACGGAAGATCATAACACCCCGTATTATTGGGTTACTACTTGGGGAAAAGGAATTGTACGTTTTGACCCCAAGGCACAGGATACGGACAAAATGTTTGGATTGCAAACAGTGGATAATGCGTCTTCTGACTCCGATACCCGAAAGCTTCATCATATTATACAAGATTCTGTTAAGGGATATTTGTGGGTGACTGCGGCAGATAACTTATATGCCTATAAAATAACGGCCGATGCATCCTTGGATAAGGTGGATCTCTCCCGTTTATTATCAGCTGACAGGAAAATCCTCACAAAGATTCTTTCCGATCAATCCGGAAATTTATGGGTGACAGGTTATTATCCTTCTTCTTTCATTATTTCTTTTCTACCCAATGAAGTGCTTCCTTTGTCTATGGAAGGGGTAAAGCAAAATCTGGGGGTAATCGCATCTCCTATGCAGTTTTCTCAAGAGAAAAATTATTATTGGATCAGGCAAAAGAAATTGGGACTGTATGCTTATGATCCCCAGAGAGAGCGTATGTCTGTTGTTAAGAATGACAGGGAGCTTTCTTTTTTCTTTGAGAGGCCATCGGATAGAGAGGGAATCTATATGGTAAGGGATCATTCGGTAATTTTAATTCGGTATAAGGAGGACCGGCTTTTTGAATCCATCGTATGTGCCATACCCATTAAACAAGGTGAGCGTATCCGCGCTTTGCATGATGACCGTCGTGGGAATCTTTGGATAGGGACTACTTACCATTTATTCCGGTATAGCTTGGAGGAAGGCCGATTGACTACAGTTTGTGATGATGTTGGTTTTATAAATGCTATCGTTTCGTCTAATGAAGGAGTTGTTTATTTTGCAACTGAAAGTAGAGGGTTGTGGAGAATTTCCGGAGAAAGCCGGTTGCAAATAAAGGATACAGGAGAAAATTATTCGGTATTGACTGTCGCACCGGACAACAATCTTTGGGTGGGTACTAAACAGGGCAATGTGTATAGTTATTCTCCGGATACGAATGATTTTATTTTCCGGACAAAAGATTGTGGATTGACAGGGGATGCTGTGTTGGATATAAAGTCGGATGACGATGGGAATCTTTGGATTCTTACATCACAGCGGGTGATGGTCTATCATCCCGGAACACATATCTTTACTATGATGTCTTGTACTGATTCTTGGATAAATCTGGAAGATTTCCAGTCATTGTATAAAGATCCTCGGGGAGAAATGAGTGTGGGTGGACGAGGTGGAATTGTGACTTTTCCTCACTATAATGAAAAAAAGAGGAGGATACCTGAACCAACGGTGCATTTGACATCCGTCGAAATGAATAACACCTCTGAAATCGGGGTGGGTAATCAAGAGAAAATAAGCCTGTCTCCTTATGAGAGAAATGTGAAATTGTTTTTTTCTACTTTTGACCATTTGAATACGGATAAGGTAAGATATGCTTATCGTTATAAACAAAGAAACGATAATTGGGTGGCCTTGCCGACAGGGGAAAATAGTATCGGATTGTCAGATTTGTCAAAGGGGGAATTTGAACTGGAAGTCCGTGCTACAGATGAGAATGGGCTGTGGAGTAAGAGTACATTAACGGTCATGATCCAGTGTTTGCCTGCTTGGTATGAAACTAGTTGGGCGTATTTGTTTTATGTGCTTGTTGTTTTATCGGTTGTTTGGGGATTGGACCGGATGTATATGAAATTACGGGAGTCCATTGTTGCACAGACTGTTCTGCCACTGGAACAAAATCCGGAGCAAAGGCATGAGATAGATCCATTGCCGGAAGAAGGAAAAGTAGAAGCGAATTCTATTTCAGCATCTGATGAGCAATTAATAAGGAAGGCATTGGATATGGTTGAGAAGAACCTTAGTAATCCTGAATATTCCATAGAAGATTTAAGTAGGGATATGTGCATGAGTCGTGCTACTCTTTATCGTAAGATTACATCTATCACCGGAAGCTCGCCTTCTGATTTTGTGAAGAATGTACGTCTTCGTAAAGCTGTCGAATTATTGAAAGAAGGAGGGCTTTCCATTGCTGAGATAGCTGATCAGGTTGGTTTTAATACGCCTAGTTATTTCACAAAATCATTCAAGAAACTGTTTGGGGTATTGCCTACACAATATAATAAGTGATGTTTTAGTGATAAGAAGGAGATAGCTTTTGTGGCAGTTGATGGAGGAATAATTATAAATATGATTCATAAAGTTCAATTAAAGTGTATAAATTTCCATGTTAATGAACAAAAATACATTTTGGGGCTTTATAAATAACGATATATTTGTAAAATGCTGCTTGAATATTTCAGATTGAAAGAAATAAGTACTCATTTTACATTTAAGGCCATGAAAGAACTAAAGATGTACATCGATGGGCGATTCATCGAAAACCAATCCGATAAGTGGATTGATGTATTGAACCCTTCTACGGAAGAAGTGATATCTAAAATGCCTGATGGCACACCGGAAGATGCACGTGCTGCTATAAATGCTGCCGTGAAGGCACAGCTTTCTTGGGAGAGTCTTACCTCTATTGAACGTGCCGGCTATTTAACTCGGATTGCACAAGGTATCCGCAAGCGGGAACAGGAATTGACTGATATTATTATCCGGGAGGGTGGAAAAACAAGAGGATTAGCTAATGTAGAGGTGTTATTTACGGCTGATTACCTTGATTATATGGCCGGATGGGCCCGTCGCTATGAAGGGGAAATCATTCCTAGTGACCGTTCTCACGAAAATATATTTGTCTTTAAGAAACCTATTGGGGTGACAACAGGCATCCTGCCTTGGAATTTTCCTTTTTTCTTGATTGCCCGTAAGGCCGCTCCTGCTCTGTTGACGGGGAATACAATTGTGGTAAAGCCGAGTCAGCTGACACCGGAAAACGCGTATGTTTTCGCACAGATTGTAGATGAAGTTGGGTTGCCTAAAGGTGTATTCAATCTGGTGAACGGTCGTGGTTCGGTGATTGGACATGAATTGGCTGCTAACCCCAAAGTAGGTATGGTTAGTCTGACCGGAAGTGTGGAGGCTGGAATACAGACTATGGCAGCCGCTTCTACCAATGTGACGAAGGTTTCTTTGGAATTGGGAGGGAAGGCTCCCGGTATTGTAATGCCGGATGCAGATTTGGATTTAGCTGTAAAATCCATTATTGCTTCGCGTGTTATTAATACAGGACAGGTATGTAATTGCTGTGAGCGCGTGTATGTACATTCTAGTATAAAAGAGGCTTTCCTTGAAAAACTGTTGGCAGGATTCAAGCAGGTGAAAGTGGGTGATCCGAATCAGTATACAGACCTCGATATGGGTCCGTTGATTGATGCCAATGCACTGAAATCAGTAGAAGAGAAAGTGAAAAAAGCTATTGAGCAGGGAGCTGAGTTGCTATGCGGTGGTCATCGTATCGGTACTAAAGGATATTTCTTTGAACCGACGATTTTGATTAATTGTACCCAAAAGATGGATATTATTCAGGAAGAAACTTTTGGACCGGTACTTCCGGTTGTTGAGTTTACAGAGGTGGAAGACGCCATTGCCTGGGCTAATGATTGTGAATATGGGCTGACTTCTTCTATTTATACCCAGAACCTGGATATGACATTCAAATTGATTCGTGCGTTGAAATTTGGTGAAACTTATGTGAATCGTGAGAATTTTGAGGCGCTGCAGGGATTCCATGCTGGATGGCGTAAATCTGGTATCGGCGGCGCGGATGGTAAACATGGGCTGGAAGAGTATTTACAGACGCAGCTGGTTTATTTGGAAACTAAAGGCTGATTCTCATCATTATTCTATGTAGGATTGTCTCGGGATATAATTCGTATTTTATGTCTCGAGATACATCTTGTTATATGATGGATATTTATTATTGATTTGGATTGATACTTTAAGAAGTATAGAGTACAAAATACTTGTTGTTTCGTCCTGTTGGAAAAGGTTTATTCATCATAAAACAGCATGCTATGAAATTGTTTTTTTCCTTCGTTTTTGCCTTATTGGCTTTTACAGCTTGTACAAAACCCGAAAAGGAAGTCTATATCTTCACTTCTCATCGTGAGCCGGCATTGGACGGGTTACATTATCTTTACAGCTATGACGGCTATCATTGGGATAGTATCGCAGGTTCATGGTTGAAACCGGAAATAGGAAATAAGACTCCTTATTATAATTATTTCACTAAACAGACTGAAGAACAGAAATATGCTCCCAATTCGATGATGCGTGATCCGTCCATTACTCAAGGTCCGGATGGAACTTATCATCTGGTGTGGACAATCAGTTGGAATGGAGAACAGGGATTTGGTTATGCCAGTTCTAAAGACTTGATTCATTGGAGCGAACAACGCGAAATCAAAGTGATGAAAGACTCTTTGACTAACAATGTGTGGGCACCGGAAGTATTCTATGATGATGAAAAGGAACAGTTCATCGTTGCCTGGTCTTCTGCCATTCCTGTAGAAAGATATACGGCAGCCGATAGTTTGGGAGCTAATAAAAGTCATCGTGCCTATTATACCACGACCAAGGATTTCCAAACGTTTACTCCTGCAAAGGCGTTTTATGATCCGGGATTTAATTCTATTGACGGATTTATAGTAAAGCGTGATAAAAACGACTATGTATTAATTATAAAAGACAATCGCAAGCCTGGTTACAGTGATTTGTTCTGTGTATCCGGGCCATCGGCAGAAGGACCTTATGTTGATCCGTCAGTTAAATTTGCACCGACTTACTCTGAAGGTCCGTGTGCCGTGAAAGTAGGTGATGAATGGTTGATTTATTTTGATGTTTATCGGGAAGGACGGTTTGGAGCCGTGTCTACAAAAGACTTCAAGAACTTTACTCCCATTGACGATCAGATTTCTATTCCGCAAGGACATAAGCATGGTACTATCATAAAAGTTCCCGAATCAGTTTTGCTCA
>ENA-UEOR01002363-UEOR01002363.1-human-gut-metagenome-genome-assembly--contig:-NODE-2363-length-10342-cov-20.737555_pt1 | contig 10342 bp, 8 predicted proteins | sample MGYA00242887_ERZ507890 | MGnify/ENA primary metagenome ERZ507890 (study PRJEB26167, sample SAMN06115431) | human gut metagenome | host: Homo sapiens | place: China:Guizhou | collected 2014-10-21...
AGTAACACAGACAGAGTCAGCAGTTCCTCTTCCATAGGCCAAAGCGAGCTTACCGCTTCGCAGCAGCTTGTAAACACATATATCGAAGTTCTTAAAAGCGATTATGTGCTTGAGGATGTTATCAGCAATCTTAATCTTAATATGACCTCAAAGCAGCTTAAAAGCCTGCTTTCGTTTTCACAGATAAACGAAACGGAAATTTTCAGAGTTACCGTAACAAGCACCAATGCAGCACAATCGGCGGACATTGCAAACGCAATCGCGCAAACCGCACCGGATGCAATCGTTAAGAAGATTAAAGCCGGCGGCGTAAGCGTGCTCGACTATGCAAAGGTTCCCTCCTCGCCCTCTTCGCCAAATCTTAAAAAGAATATTTTAATCGGCGCTATTGCCGGATTTGCGGTTTCATTCATCGGCTTCTTTATTTACGAGCTGTTTGACACCACCATCACATCCGAAAGAGATCTTGAGCGCGAATTTGAAATTCCCGTTATCGGCAGCGTGCCGCGGCTTGTGCCCTCATCCAAACCGAATGAGGACGGCGCCGCGCAATCCGCAAACACAAGGAAAGGAGGCGGTAAGTAATGGCACTTTTTGAAAAAAAGCGCAAAAGCAGCACACCGTCAAAATCATTTTCAAGAGAAGACACTAAAAAAATACTTGCCCCCGATTCTCCGTTCGTTATCAAGGAAGCATATTCTTCTATCAGAACAAACTTGCTCTTTATGCAAAAGGGTGAAAAATGCCCGATTTTCGTTGTTACAAGCCCAACAGCCAACAACGGAAAAACAATTAACAGCATTAACCTTGCCGTTTCCTTTGCACAAATGGGAAAAAGAACTTTGCTGATAGACAGCGATATGAGAAACCCCACAATTCACAGAATGTTTTCCATTCCCGTTAAAAACGGCCTATCCGAAATCCTTGCGGGGCTTACGGATAACATCACCGTTTCAAAAACGGAAATCGAAAATCTTTCCGTGCTCACAGGCGGCAAAATCCCGCCGAATCCGGCAGAATTGCTTGCATCTTCAAGAATGGACAAGCTGCTGGAATTCGTTAAAGAGCATTATGATTGCGTGTTTATAGACACACCGCCCGTAAATCTTGTTACGGATGCCACGGTTTTTTCCCAAAAAACAACGGGCTATATTATGATTGTTAAATCCAATGCAAACGATTCCGCTGATGTTAAAACCGCCGTTTCAAGCCTTGACAGTATCGGCGGCAACATTTTGGGCTTTATCTTAAACGATGTTACATCCGGCAAAAACAAATATTATTCCTATTACAGAAAATACGGCTATAAATACAAATATTCATACGGCTACGGAGAAAAATAAACTCCGCACAAAAAATCATAAGAATCCCAATCATAAAAATGTAAATAATAATCTGCAAAACATGTCTGGCCATTGGAAAAAGTCTTATTAAATGTTGAAACAGCATGTGTCATTATTAATTGCGGAATAAAATACATCACATAAAACAATGGATTTTTTAAAAGCTTTTTCATAATAATCCCCGTTTCTATCTGCTGAAAACAAGCTTCCTTCTATATGGATAAAAAGAATATCCTAATGTTATTGTCGAAGAATCGAGCTTATCAAGATTATTTTGATCTAACTGTGATGCCCCGATATAAGCCCGTAGTTTCATCTCTTTTGTCTCATGAGGCAGCAATGTACAATGTCTTGATCCTGAACCAATCGGTATTGCACCATTAAATGCATTCAGTTCCTCTGATACGAATATAAAACTTGGAGTATAGTCTGCCACTTCTTCAGTTGTATTCTCTATTGATATTGTAAGCACAACTATTCTGCATTTATCTTTCTTTTCATCTTTAACCTTAGAATATTCTGATGAAATTTGTGAATATTCATCTATTGTACATACCTGATAGCTAAGCGGTTTAACAATAACTCCGTCAATATCTGCAGGATTATCAATCGTATAACTCTTATCTTCCGCTTTAGGAAATTGAATATTAATTCTTATAATCATTGCTGTACATATAACTACAACAACACTGCATATTATTAATGCAATTACTTTACAACGCTTCATTTTCTGCTCCTTTCCTAAAGAATATCAACATACTCACTCCAATAATAATTAACGGTTCCAGTATGAATCCTATAAGTGCCTTGTTAGGAAGGAGATTTTCCGGCGCCGTTCCCCCATCCTGTTCTGCTGCGGCCGTCAGGGCACCGCAAGCCTGGACCCGGATGTGCCGGGCACCGACCTGATCCCCCTGTTCGACACCCTGCTGAGCACCATCCGGCCGCCGGAAGGCGACCCGGAGGCTCCGTTCCAGATGCTGGTCTCCTCGGTCGACTACAACGAGTTCGTGGGCCGCATCGGCATCGGCCGCATCCAGAACGGCGTTGCCCGCGTGGGCGAAGAGGTCCAGGTGTGCGACTGGCACAACCCCGACCTGAAGATGCGCGGCCGTCTAACCAAGCTGTACGACTTCCAGGCCAACGGCCGCCAGCCGTGCGACAACATCACCGCCGGTGATATCGTCGCCTTCTCCGGCCTGCCCGATGTCACCATCGGCAACACCCTGTGCTCCCCCTCTCAGGTCGAGCCGCTGCCCTTCGTGAAGATCAACGACCCCACCGTCGAGATGACCTTCTCCGTCAACGACAGCCCGCTGGCCGGCCGCGAGGGCAAGTTCGTCACCAGCCGCCAGATCCGTGACCGCCTGCAGAAGGAACTGCTGAAGGACGTCGCTCTGAAGGTGGAGGACTCCGCCACCACCGATTCCTTCCGCGTCATGGGCCGTGGTGAGATGCACCTGTCCATCCTGATCGAGACCATGCGCCGCGAAGGTTACGAGCTGCAGGTCTCTCCCCCGCATGTTCTGACCAAGGTCATCGACGGCAAGACCTACGAGCCTATGGAGCATGTCGTCATTGATGTGCCCACCCAGTATCAGGGTGCTGTCATGACCGGTCTGGGCACCCGCAAGGCCATCCTGCAGCAGATGGAGTCTCTGGGCACCGACCGTGTCCGTCTGGAGTTCCGGATGCCCAGCCGCGGCCTGTTCGGCTACCGCAACCAGTTCCTGACCGATACCCACGGCGAGGGCATCCTGAACCAGATCTTCGACGGCTACGACGTCTGGGCCGGTATGATCGCCAACCGCTCCACCGGCTCTCTGGTCAGCTTTGAGACCGGTGAAGCTGTCACCTACGGTCTGTTCAACGCACAGCAGCGCGGCACCCTTCTGGTCGGCGCTGGCGAGAAGGTCTATGAAGGCATGGTCATCGGCTACACCGCTTCCGGCGAGGACGTCGATGTCAACGTCTGCAAGACCAAGCACCTGACCAACACCCGTGCTTCCGGCTCCGATGACGCTCTGCGTCTGGTGCCCATCAGCAAGCTGAGCCTGGAGGGCTGCCTGGAGTTCCTGGCACCCGACGAGCTGCTGGAAGTCACCCCGGAGAACCTGCGCATCCGCAAGCAGATCCTGAACCACGACCAGCGCATGAAGGCCAAGAGCAAGCTGAAGTAAGCGCTCCCCCCTTTTTCCAAAACAGATCAACGGCACCGCAAGCCCCACGGCCTGCGGTGCCGTTTTTTGTGTGTCAGTCTGAGTCGGCGCACTTGGACAGCTTCAGCAGTTCTTCCAGCGAACTTGCGTGGACCACGCCTTTTTTCTCCTGTTTTGGTCTGGCAGTTTCCCTCCTGGCATCTTTTTCGGGGCGGTCACCCCTCTTTTTCCTCTTTCCATTCTTCATCGGGAGCGTTCTGGGGGACTGCTGCGTTTTTTCTACCTTCTGAGACTCTTGCTTTCGGGCACATTTCGGATACACTCTGACCGGGCGATTCCTGCGGTACGCATCGTGCCGAACGATATACTCCAGATATTCCAGGATCGTTTTGGCCCGGTGCGCCTGGCTGTGGTATCCCGGCACAATGGTCGGGTGAAGCGGATCATCTTTGTTGTATGTATTTTTGTGATATAACCACAGCTTTCGGTCATTGCCATGGACCAGTAATTTCCAGTTTCCGCAGCCCGATGCCACTTTGAGCTGGTCGTCTTCCAGTTCGCAGGTCAGACCATGCTTCGCGCAGTAGTCGAGGATCTTCTCCCGGTCATTTTCGAAACGCTTTCCGATCCCGGAGCACTGGTCGCACCGCCGGAGGCCCAATGCTCTTGCTTCTTCGGCGCTTTGGAGCGCCCGCCAAAGCTCCCGTTCTTCTTCCGTCTTCCGTCTCTGACAGCAGGGACAACCTCCCGCATGGAACCTTTTTTCAGGGTCGTCGATGCGATAGTACCATTTGAGCAAAGGCGGCTTGGGCGGTTCAGGCTCCTCTCTTCCGGGGTATCTTCTCTGCAGCAATTCTTCCCGCGTATAGAGTTTATATCGTTCGTGCTTCTGACAGAGTTTGCAAACACGGCCTCCATCGCAGAAACGTCCCCAGTCTGCCAAGCGCAGAGAACGGCCCCTTACCGCCGGGCAGTCCGGAGCATGAAGAATGTTGGAGCTTCGTGTCTGAACCAGCGGCAACTGTTTTTCTTCCGGGAGTTTACGGAGATGCCACGCAAGTACCTCAAACAATTGGCTGAGCGTTCCTGCCCGCTCCTTTGGTAGGAACATTCCACCGGGCTTTCCCGCAACATGCAAAAGTTCCATGCCATCCTGCAATGCGTCCGCCTGTGCTTCCGGAGCAATGGCATTCAAAATCGTTTGCACAAAGACGATTCTGGAAGCCGGAAGTTTCTTTCCAAAGCGCGCCAGCGCATACAGCAGCATTTCAAGAGTCTCCCGATTCCACAGGACCAGAACGTCATACTGTGAAAATGTCCGCATAAAAACATCGACCGCATGGGCAAGCGTCCACCCATGCCGGAGCGTCGTCAGGTTGTTGTTCATCCGCCGCTTCGTCTGCTTTGTGATGTTCTCCGGATGCTCGACGCGTAGATACCGCCCGAATGTTTTGATGTCCGGTTCCCACGGCCAGCCCAGCTGACAGGAAAATCCATAGATCTCCCGCTCCATTTCCGGCCGCTTCGGAGTGTTCCACAGCAAGTCCACAAATAAATACCTCATCCATTCTCCCTCCTTTTCCTTTATTCTATACATTTTATGTCCAACAAATCGGATTTTTAATATTTTACAGTTCCATCACACGGCAGAAAATGCTTGCCGCCTAGACACAGCCTATATGTGATATGCACTTCAGCACTGTTGCAATGGCATCAAAAAGTTGAATCGTTCTATTTGCAAACCGGTTCCATTCTCTGTATAATAAAGAAAACTCCATCTCACTGCGGCGCTGTACCGCGTGAAAGACACAAACAGGGAGGTTTTGTTATGAACGACATCATTCAGGCCATGGAGACCCGCCGGAGCATCCGACAGTTCAAGCCCGACATGCCCCGCAGGGAAGATCTTCAACAGATCATCGAGACCGGTCTTTACGCCGCCAATGGCAGAGGCCAACAGGGCGCGATCATTCTGGCCGTGACCAACAAGGAGTTGCGCGACAGGCTCTCCGCCCTGAACCGCGAGATCGGCGGCTTCCCGGAAGGCAAAGACCCCTTCTACGGTGCCCCGGCAGTCCTCATCGTACTGGCAGACAAGAGCTGCCCCACCGGCATCTACGACGGCAGCCTCGTCATGGGCAACCTGATGCTGGCCGCACACGCGCTGGGCCTGGGCAGTATCTGGATCCACCGCGCCAAGGAGGAGTTCGAGCGCCCGGAGTACAAGCAGCTGCTCAAAGACCTCGGCGTCGAGGGCGAATGGGAAGGCATCGGCCACTGCGTCGTCGGTACCATCGACGGCGAAGCCCCGCAGCCCGCACCCCGCCGGGACGGCCGGGTGTTCTGGGCCGAATAAGCAGGCGCAAAAAAGGAACGGCATACCAGACGGTGTGCCGTTCCTTTTTGTGCTTAATTTGCCGCGTAGGCGCTGCCCGGCGTCCAAGCATTGGCAGCCGAATACTTTGCGTGGTTGCGCAGATAGGTGACCCAGGCACCGTAGCCGTTGCCTGCCGAGAAATGGATGCCGTCCGGAGCGGCCAGCACCTCTTTCAGGTTGCCCTCGCCGTCGGCGAAGGTCTCCCACAGGTCGAGGTAAACACAGCCCTTGTCCGCTGCCAGCAGGGCCAGCTGCTCATTGACCGAGCGGATGACGTCCGACGCAAGACCGGGCTTTTCCGCCGCAGCGGCCGGGCGCACCGGCGGGATGGACTGGACGTAGATGACGCAGTCATTGCCCAGCGTCTGCCGCAGCAGGTCCAGCATCTGGCCGTAGTAGGCCAGGAAGCGGTCTGCCGCGCCCAGCGTGGTCAGGGTGTTGGTGCCCAGCAGAAGATAGAGCTTTTTCGGGTGGGCAGCGGCCAGCACATCCAGCGCGACCTCCTCGCCGCGGGTGGAGCTCTTGACGGCGCTGCGGTTCACGATGGCGTCCGGGCCGACGCCGGTGTAGCCGCAGATGAGCGCACCGCCCAGGTTGATGTTGTAATCGGAAAAGCCCACGGTCAGGCTGTCACCGAGGAAGGCTGCATCCGCAAAATAGCTCAGGTCCACCTGCCCGCAGCTGGGCTGGCGGATGGTGCTGCTGTCGTGCGCCTTGACCGTGTAGCCGCCCGCCGTCTGCCGGGCCGGGCCGAAGGTCTCCAGCGTCACGGCCGCGGCACCCATATCCGCCGTGCTGCCCGCGTTGCCGGAGTCCGCTGCGGTCTCCCCGCTCTCCCCCGCTGTGCTGCCGGCCGCTGCGCCCTGCATGGGCAGCGGAGCCAGAATGTTCTCGGCCATGCCGCTGGAAGTCGCGGTCTGCGGCTGCTCGCTCTCCTTCGAACCGTTTTCCAGAATGGCTGTCACCGCCAGCGAGAGCAGCAGAATGGCTGCAATGACCCCTGCCAGCCGCAGCCCGGTCCCTGCACGGCTGCGCCTGGCGCGGCCATGCGCCGAATGATATTCGTGTGAAATTCCCATCGTCGTTCCCCTTGCCTTTTTTATATTTACGGGTAGTATCCCTCAAAAATTGCATCGCATTCCGGGATCGCACCGTTTTTTTGTGCCATGTGACCATTATTGTATCATAATTTTTTTGCCTGTGCAACCAATCAGGTCTTGCATACAACAGGCAAATGGTTTACAATAGAAGAGTAGCAGGAATTGTGCCGTTTTCATTGAAGTGCTTGCACATCCTGCATTCTTTTTGTACGACTTGCGGCGAATGGCTGCGCTTGTTCCGGGGGCAGTGCAGGGCACCCGGAACAGTTTCCGAACGCAGCCGTCCGTTTTGCGGGATGTAACAGTTTTTTTGGATAAGAAGGAGGTTCTCATGGCGAAAAACGTCATCATTGGCCAGAGCGGCGGTCCTACAGCCGTCATCAATTCCAGTCTGGCAGGCGTCTACAAAGCCGCGATCAGTCTGGGAGCTGAGAAGGTCTACGGGATGCAGTACGGCATCGAAGGCCTGCTCAAAGAAGAGATGCTGGAGCTGAACGTTCTGCTGAACGACCGCATGAGCATCGAGCTGCTCAAGCGCACCCCGTCCAGCTATCTGGGCAGCTGCCGCTACAAGCTGCCTGACCCGGATGTGGACGCCGCCCCGTTCGTTAAACTCTTCACCCTGTTTGACAAGTACGACATCTGTGCGCTGTTCTACATCGGTGGCAACGACTCGATGGATACCATCGCCAAGCTCAGCCGCTATGGCGCGCGGGTGAGCAGCCCGGTACGGTTCATCGGTGTGCCCAAGACCATCGACAACGACCTGTGCCTGACCGACCACACCCCCGGCTACGGCTCGGCAGCCAAGTACATTGCCACCATCCTGAAGGAAGTCATCCGGGACTCTTCCGTCTACAACATCCGCAGCGTGACCGTGGCCGAGATCATGGGCCGCCACGCGGGCTGGCTGGCCGGTGCGGCCTGCCTGGCCGGCGGCGATGACTGCGAAGGCCCGGACCTCATCCTGCTGCCGGAAGTCCCCTTTGATGCGGACCGCTTCCTGGCCAGGGTGGACGAGCTGCAAAAGAGCAAGCCCAATGTCATCATCGCAGCCAGCGAGGGCGTGAAGACCGCCGACGGCACCTATCTGTGCGATCTGGTCTCCACCGCCGGGCAGCTGGACGCCTTTGGCCACAAGGCCATTCTCAGCGGCACCAGCCGCTATCTGTCCGACCTCATCCACGACCGGCTGAACTGCAAGAGCCGCGCCATCGAGTTCTCGACTCTGCAGCGCTGCGCCAGCCATCTGGCCAGCCGCACCGATGTGAACGAGGCCTACGCCGTGGGCGGTGCGGCCGCTGCGGCTGCTTTTGCGGGCGAGACCGGCAAGATGATCTCGCTCAAGCGCATCTCCAACTACCCCTATCAGTGCATCACCGAGGCCGTAGATGTCCAGAAGGTTGCGAACCTTGAGAAGAAGGTTCCGCTGGATTGGATTACCCCGGACGGGATGCAGGTCACGGCGGCATTTGAAGAATATGCCCGCCCGCTGATCCTGGACGAGGTGACGCCTGTTTACGTCAACGGCACCCCGCGTCACATCCGCCTGTAAGTTTCCCCGCGCATCCTCTTCCCGCAGTCTGTTTTCGTGCTCCTGCACGATAATATAAAGCCGAAACAGAAGAAAAGGAGAAATCATCATGGGTAAAAATGCAATCGTTGGCCAGTCTGGCGGCCCCACCTCTGTCATCAATGCAAGTCTGGCAGGTGTTTTTGAGAGCTGCAAGAACCGCGGCGCACAGGTCGTTTACGGCATGTGCAACGGTGTCGCCGGTCTGCTGGAGGAAAACGTTGTAGACCTGTCTCAGTACCTGACCGACGACCTCGACATCGAGCTGCTCAAGCGCACGCCGTCCAGCTTCCTGGGCAGCTGCCGTTACAAGCTGCCCGACTGGCACGACGACGAGGCGGTCTACAAGAAGCTGTTCGCCATTCTGGAGAAGTTGGACATCGGCTACTTCTTCTACATTGGCGGCAACGACTCCATGGACACCATCGGCAAGCTGGCCGACTACGGCAGCCGTGTGCAGAGCAGCATCCGCTTCATGGGTGTGCCCAAGACCATCGACAACGACCTGATGGTCACCGACCATACCCCCGGCTACGGCTCCGCTGCCAAGTACATCGGCGTCGTGATGAAGGAGATCATCCGCGATGCCACCGTCTACGGCACCAAGTACGTCACCGTTGTCGAGATCATGGGCCGCAACGCCGGCTGGCTGACCGCCGCCGCTGCCCTGGCCAAGAGCGACGACTGCGAGGGCGTAGACATGATCTGCCTGCCCGAAGTGCCCTTCCATGTGGACCACTTCGTGGAGAAGGTCCGTACCATGCAGGAGAAGAAGCCCAGCATCGTCATTGCCGTCTCCGAAGGCGTCAAGCTGGAGGATGGCCGCTATGTCTGCGAGCTGGCCGACGATGTGCACGCAGTTGACGCGTTCGGCCACAAAGCCCTGACCGGCACGGCACGCTTTTTGGCCAACACCGTTGCCCGCCGTCTGGACACCAAGACCCGCTGCATTGAGCTTTCCACCCTGCAGCGCTGCGCTGGCCACCTGACCAGCCGTACCGATATCACCGAGGCATACCAGGTGGGCGGTGCTGCCGCCAAAGCCGCTTTTGAGGGCCACACCGGCGAAATGGTCGCACTGGACCGCATTTCCAACGCACCGTACCAGTGTACCACCAGCCTGCACCCCATCAGCGAGGTTGCCAACCTGGAAAAGAAAGTTCCGCTGGAATGGGTCAACGCCGACCACACTGCCATGCTGCCGGAGTTCCTGGCTTATGCTATGCCGCTGATCCAGGCCGAGCTGACCCCCATCTATGTTGAGGGCTTGCCCCACCATATCTACCTGCCGGAAACCTGATTTTTGCCGCGTAAGCCTCTACCTTGCGTGAAGATCGGTACTTATCGCATATAGAATATTGATTGGCCGCCCCCCTGATTTAGGGCGGCGGTTTTTGTTTGGGGGATCTTCTAAAGTGTCAGTAGGGCGGCCAAGTCGGAGCGCCAGGTTAGAGATGCACTCTAAAAATATTGCTTTTTCTTCAAATTCTCCTGCACACAAAAATGTGCGGCCCCGCTACATTCACCGCCCGGAGCCGCACATTTATTTTATATAATGTAATTCGTGAAAATAATTAAAGTTTTTCGCCAGGCCTTTTTTCAAAAAGGCCGAAAAGACTCCCCGTAACTGCCTTAATAGAACCCGTAACTCGGCAAAATCTTGGTGCTCTGCGCCCACAGGGTCGGCACGGGCAAGCCGGACAGAACGGGATAGAACCAGGCAAAGCACACCAGCGCCGCAATGCACAGCCCCGCGCCAATCTTTTTGGCGCGGCCCTGCCGCTTCATCT
>ENA-UEOR01002367-UEOR01002367.1-human-gut-metagenome-genome-assembly--contig:-NODE-2367-length-10327-cov-35.079317_pt1 | contig 10327 bp, 7 predicted proteins | sample MGYA00242887_ERZ507890 | MGnify/ENA primary metagenome ERZ507890 (study PRJEB26167, sample SAMN06115431) | human gut metagenome | host: Homo sapiens | place: China:Guizhou | collected 2014-10-21...
GCTGCGATTGTCCGGAGAACCATACTTCGCCGGGCAGCGTGAACAGGGCGATACCCTGCGCATTGGCGGTTGCGCCGGCAGTGGGAGGCGTGAGGTTATCTTGCTCGAATGCCTTGTAGTCTTTTTCGTCATACATCTTTACGGGAATGCCGGGCATCGCTTTTCCGTTTTCGTCATAAACGGTTACGCTTACACGGCTTTCTTTTCCTGTGTGCTGTTCCTTTTCGCATGCTACCGTCAGGAAGACCGCACATACTAAAAAAATAATCTTATTCTTCATATTCTTACACATTTTTAATCGTTGTTCCGGTTGCAAAGATAGTGAATACGGCTCTTCCGGGAGTTACGATTTGAATGTGTAAATCTAACAGGTATGTTTTTATACTACTGTTTTACAGTGTATTATGAAATGAGGCTTTGCTTTTTTCTAACACGGCTCTGACATCTATCCGAAAAGGGATAAGAACAGGTCGGTATGGGGCGTTCCGGCTGCTTTGATGCGCGACTTCAACCGGGATTTTCGGGCATATATGTTTGCCACGCTCTCTTTCGTGAACAAGCTGATTACCTGCGGGGAGAATCCGGTGAAGATGTAGCAGAGCAGGCGGATGTCATTTTCTTTCATTGCCGGAAAGTCCTGCCGGAGTTTCTGCATGACGTTGTCATGACAGGTATCTGCCATTTGTTCGAGTTCCCGGAGCATTTCACTGTTTTCTGAGAAGTCGGTGATTATCCGTTTTACTTCCTGAAACATGGCTGCCTGTTGCGATGGGGTATTCTCGCGCTCGTAATAGGTCTTTCCGAGTTTGTCGAGGATGTCGAAGCGGGAAGCAACCAGACTCTTCAGCCGCTTTTCCGTGTCTTGCCGTCCTTCCAGTTGCCGGGTGAGCGCCCGGTATTCGGCACGGGCCTCTTCCGCCAGCAGCAGGTAACGGTCGGTGCGTTCGCGCTGGATGCGCAGGCGCTGGCGGATGATATAAACGGCTATTCCGGCGAGGATGAATATGGCGCAGATAACGGTGGTTTCCCAGAAGATGCGGTTCTTCATCCGGTATTCGGCAAAGGCGGATTGTTCCTGGAAATATTCTTTCTCCGTTATGCCGGCAGAGACCTGCATGGTGGAACGGGTGAGGGAGTCTGTGAGGTAGATATAGCGGTGTATGTGGTCGGTCGCTTTCCGGAAGTTTCCGGAGAGGGCCTCTATCCGGTAGGCTGTGTATTGCAGTTCGGCCCGGTCGAGCACGTCATTGTCTTGCGCCTCTGCCAGTTGCAGGTAGTGGCGCGCACTATCCGTATGGTGTTTGAGGAGCTGGACGTCCACCATAGTGTGTGCGCTGTAGCGGGATGCCTTGCGTGCCGACTGTTCGATGCGTTGCAGCAGGTCCTGGGGGATTTGTTTTCTGCCCGATTTTACATAGAGGGAGGCAAGGTTGCTGAGGGCTGCTCCGGCAAGACGTTCGTCTGCCTGTTCGTCGGCAAGGTCGAGGGCGGCGGAATATAGCCTGATGGCACGCTCCAAATCTTTCTGGCGGTAGGATGAGGCTGCCATATCAAGCGTAGCTTCCGTTTCCTTACGAAGACTGTCGGATACCTGAAAATTCTCTCTGGCCTGCTTGAAGTAGTGGTAGGCGCGGACGTAGTTCATCTGTCCGTAGTATATACTGCCGATGCGTTCGTAGAGAAGCCCTTTATTGTAAGGGTCTTGCTGGCTTTGCAGCTGCTCTTCGATTTGCAGGAAGATGCGCAAAGCTCCGGATTTATCGCCGGCATCGGTCAGCAGGCTGTCCGCGAGGTTAAGGCTGGGGAGCTGTTTACGTTCATGGCATCCCGCCAGCGGCAGGAGCATACATATAATAGGTATGATAAGGCGTTTCATGCCGTGAATGTAGTGATAAAAGATGTTTTGCACAAGTGAAAGGCGGGAAATGAGGAGCTTTGTGTGAATTTCCTGCATTTCTTTTTTTAGGCTTCGCGGAACTTCCTATCTTTGCACTTCTAAATGTAGATAAAACCGTAACACTTTGGAATGGCTATATAGTTTGTTTGTCGAACACTCCGCATTGCAGGCGGTGGTGGTGCTCTCGCTGATTTCCGCTATCGGATTAGGGTTGGGGAAAATACATATTTGCGGTATTTCCCTCGGCGTGACGTTTGTTTTCTTTGCCGGTATCCTTGCCGGACATTTCGGACTGTCCATCGACCCGCAGATGCTGAACTACGCGGAAAGTTTCGGACTGATAATTTTTGTGTATGCACTGGGGCTGCAAGTGGGGCCGGGCTTTTTCAGCTCTTTCCGCAAGGGCGGGGTGCAGTTGAATATGCTGGCGCTGGGAGTGGTGCTCATCGGTACGCTGATGACCGTATTGGGCAGTTATACCCTGGATATTTCACTGCCGGACATGGTGGGTATCCTTTGTGGCGCTACCACCAATACACCGGCACTGGGTGCGGCACAGCAGACATTGAAGCAAATGGGGCTGGAAGCCAGTACGCCGACTTTGGGATGTGCCGTGGCATATCCGCTGGGGGTAGTGGGCGTTATTCTTGCCGTGCTGATAATACGCAAGGCATTGGCGCGTAAGGAAGATCTGGAGTTGAAAGAGAAGGACGATGCGAACAAAACTTACATTGCGGCGTTTCAAGTACACAATCCGGCCATCTTCGATAAAAGCATCAAGGAGATAGGCGGCTTGAATTATCCGAAGTTCGTAATCTCCCGTCTGTGGCGGGACGGCAACGTAAGCATCCCCACTTCCGAGAAGATAATCAGGGAAGGAGACCGCTTGCTGGTGGTGACTTCGGAGAAGTATGCTCCGGCACTGACCGTACTGTTCGGCGAACAGGAACATACCGACTGGAACAAAGAGGACATAGACTGGAATGCCATAGACAGCCAGCTCATCTCGCAGCGTATCGTGGTGACACGTCCCGAACTGAACGGAAAGAAACTGGGCTCACTGCACCTGCGCAATCATTACGGCATCAACATCAGCCGTGTGTACCGTAGCGGCGTGCAGTTGCTTGCCACCGCGGAACTGACCTTGCAGTTGGGCGACCGTCTGACAGTGGTAGGTGAGGCTGCCGCCATCCAGAATGTGGAAAAAGTGTTGGGAAATGCCATCAAGAGCCTGAAAGAACCGAATCTGGTAGCGGTGTTTATCGGCATCATCCTGGGTCTGGCTTTGGGTGCGATTCCCATTTCCCTGCCGGGCATCAGTGCTCCGGTGAAGTTGGGACTTGCCGGCGGACCGATTATCGTAGGTATTCTGATCGGTACGTTCGGGCCGAGAATGCACATGATAACCTATACCACACGAAGCGCCAACCTGATGCTCCGTGCATTGGGACTGTCGCTCTACCTGGCTTGTCTGGGACTGGATGCCGGAGCGCATTTCTTCGATACGGTGTTCCGCCCGGAAGGCCTGCTGTGGATTGCCGCAGGGTTCGTGCTGACCGTTGTGCCGGTGCTGATAGTGGGAGTGGTTGCCTTTAAATGGATGAAGGTGGACTTCGGCTCCATGGCAGGTATGCTGTGCGGAAGCATGGCGAACCCGATGGCGTTGAACTATGCCAACGACACCATTCCGGGCGATAATCCGTCGGTGGCTTATGCAACGGTGTATCCGATGTGTATGTTCCTGCGGGTAATCATAGCGCAGGTGCTGCTGATGTTCCTGTTGAATTGAGAGCTGAGAATTGAAAATTGAGAAATGACAGAGAGGGCTTAATTGCTGATAATTGAATATATATCATAAATCTAAAATCATAAATCGTATCATGGGAACTATTACTCCGGAAAGTATAGTCAACGACTTACGCTATTTGCAACTGTTGTCGCGCAGTTTTCCTACCATCGCCGATGCCAGTACGGAAATCATCAACCTGGAAGCTATTCTGAATTTGCCTAAAGGTACGGAACATTTCCTTACGGATATTCATGGAGAGTACGAGGCTTTTCAGCATGTATTGAAGAATGCTTCGGGTGCGGTAAAGCGGAAGGTGAATGAAATCTTCGGGCATACGCTGCGCGAAAGCGAAAAGAAGGAAATCTGTACGCTGATTTATTATCCGGAAGAGAAGTTGCAGTTGATAAAGGAACAGGAAACGGACCTGGACGACTGGTATCTCATCACCCTGAACCAACTGGTGAAAGTCTGCCAGAACGTATCTTCCAAATACACACGCTCGAAAGTGCGTAAAGCGTTGCCGGCGGAGTTCTCCTATATCATTCAGGAGTTGCTGCACGAGTCCAGCGTAGAGCCTAACAAGCATGCGTATATCAATGTGATTATCAGTACAATTATCTCGACCAAGCGTGCGGATGACTTTATCATTGCCATGTGCAAGCTTATCCAACGGCTTACAATCGACTCGCTGCACATCGTGGGAGATATTTACGACCGTGGTCCGGGTGCGCATATCATCATGGATACGCTTTGCGACTACCATAATTTCGACATTCAGTGGGGCAACCATGACATACTGTGGATGGGTGCCGCATCGGGCAATGACGCCTGTATGGCGAACGTTATCCGTATGTCCATGCGCTATGCCAACCTGGCGACACTGGAAGACGGCTACGGCATCAACCTGCTGCCGTTGGCTACCTTCGCAATGGATACCTATGCGGATGATCCTTGCACTATCTTTGCTCCGAAGATGAACTTTGCCGATGCCAATTACAACGAAAAGACACTGCGGCTGATTACGCAGATGCACAAGGCGATTACGATAATCCAGTTCAAACTGGAAGCGGAGATTATAAACCGGCGTCCGGAGTTTGACATGGACAACCGGAAACTGCTGCACAAGATTGACTTTGAACGGGGCGTATTTGTGTACGAAGGCAAAGAATACGAACTGCGTGATGCCAATTTCCCGACTATTGACCCTGCCGACCCGTATCGCCTGACGGATGAAGAAAGGGAGCTGGTTGAAAAGATTCATGCTTCGTTCATGAACAGCGAGAAACTGAAGAAGCATATGCGTTGCCTCTTTACATACGGCGGCATGTATCTGGTGTGCAACAGCAACCTGCTTTATCACGCATCCGTGCCCCTGAATGAGGACGGAAGTTTCAAACATGTACGTATCGGCAAGAAAGAGTACTGGGGACATAAACTGCTGCAAAAGACCGACCAGCTTATCCGTACCGCCTACTTTGACGAAGATGGTTCGGAGGAGAAGAATTTTGCGTTGGATTATATGTGGTATATGTGGTGCGGCCCGGATGCGCCCTCTTTCGACAAGGATAAGATGGCTACTTTCGAGCGTTACTTCATAGCCGACAAGGCATTGCATAAAGAGAATAAAGGTTATTACTACACGCTTCGCAACCGTGCGGATATTTGCGACAATATCCTGGCGGAGTTCGGGGTAGAGCCGGGACCTCATTCGCATATCATCAACGGACATGTGCCGGTGAAGACGATTAAAGGCGAGCGCCCCATAAAGGCTGATGGAAAGTTACTGGTGATTGACGGTGGTTTCTCCAAAGCCTATCAGCCCGAAACGGGTATTGCGGGCTATACGCTGGTATATCACTCGCACGGCATGCAGTTGGTGCAGCATGACCCGTTCCAGAGCCGTCAGAAAGCGATTGAAGAGGGGCAGGATATCAAGTCCACAACTTTCGTCATCGAATTCAATTCGCAGCGTATGATGGTGAAGGATACCGATAAGGGCAAGCAGCTCGTGACGCAGATTCAGGATTTGAAGAAGTTGCTGGTGGCATATAGAACGGGATTTATCAAAGAAAAGGAGATTTTCTGATATGGCTGTGGGTTACGAGTGCTTGCATTGTCTGAAAAAACACATGACAAGTGTTCTTGCCAATAGTGCCGGATTAGTATTTGAATAATACCACACCGCCTTCTACAATGGCTCCCTTGTCGAAGTTGGCATTTCTGTTGTAGTATCTGTCCCAACCGTAACCGCCCGTAACGAATACTCCTAATTTTGCCGTCAGACGGTATTCGAGGTTGATACGGGTTTGGAGAGAATAGAGACGGGAAGGGAAGCCATAGTCTTTATTCTTGAAAGTTTCTACGTGCTGGTATCCCAAATCGCCGCTGATGAACAGTTGCTTGCAGACGGGCAATTCCAGTCCGGCGCGGTAGAAAAGCGCACCGGAGAACTTATCGCTGAAGTCGAGGAAATGCGTACCGCCACCGAGGATGGTATAGAACAGTTTGTTCTTGAAGCGGGCTGCAAGGTTCAGTTTCGTGGTGTTGCCGCCGAAAAACATCATCTGTACTTTGGTGTCCGGGTTGGCATTGACCAGTCCCAGTTGGAAACCGTCCAGCTTCTCCTTGTAGTAGTTTACCAAACCTATCTGAAGGCCTTTGGCACGGACGGCTACATTCAGGGGAGAGAGCTGCACGCCGGCAGACGTACCGCCTGTGATATTGCCCAGACCGGCAATCTGGAGTCCTTTCATATCGCCGCCCACCACATTCAGCAGTCCGGACATGGTGACACCGGAAAAATTACCGCCCGATATATTGGCGAGTCCCGAAAGCTGTACGCCGGCAGTCTTTTCGCCTGTAATATTCAGCAAGCCTCCTACAATCACTCCGTTGCTGTTATCGTCCGTGATATTGGCAAGGCCGGAGAAGACCATTCCCCGTGCGTGATTACCCGTGATGCCCACAAGACCGGAAACGGACAGACCGCTGAGGTTATTGCCGTTGATATTGGTGATGCCCGCTACCTGTACGCCCCGCATACTTCCACCCACCATATTGGATATACCGGAGATTTGAACTCCGTTCATGTCTCTGCCCGTAACAGCTCCCAAAACATTTACTCCCAAGCCGTTCAAACGGTTCATCGCCGAGAAGATACCGAGATTGAAGAATGTGCTTCCGACCGTATCCGTACGCTGTGTGGAAAGATTCTTCCAAAGGGAAAGGTTGATACCGGTTTTTTCTTTATGGGCAGACTGTTGCCTGCCTGTCCGGGCATGGCCTGTCCCTGCCAATAGCAGGGACAGACAGATAAGTGGAAATATACGTTTCATAATTCTTTATAATGTTTCATCGGGCCAGGGTGCCAACCGGTTGGTGGCACGTAATACAGGACGCTGTGCATCCACCGACCGCAGATAGTTGCTCAGTTTCTTTGATAGTTTCTTTACAAGTTTGGGGTTCTCGGCGGCTACGTCATGCTTTTCGCTGATGTCGGCAGGGATATTGAACAATTCGTGCTTGCCGCTGTCGAAGTAGTACACCAGTTTCCATTCTCCGGAACGGATGGAGCAGGTGGCGCCTATGCCCGGACCGGAAGGACCCCAACTGTGCGGGTAGTGCCAGTAGATGTCGCGCGAGGGCATTTTACCTTTGCCCGTAAGCAGGGGCAGGAAGCTGATGCCGTCGCGTTTCTGTACCGTATTGTAGTGCTCCACACCGGCTATTTCGAGAATGGTGGGGAAGAAATCTTCTATCATCAGATAATGGTCGCATTTGGTTTCTGCCGCTACTATGCCGGGCCAGCGTACAATCATCGGTTCGCGCACCCCGCCTTCGTAGGCGGAACCTTTTCCGCTGTTGAGCGGATAGTTCTGCCTGTGCAGCTCTCCTGCACGGGTATGTGCAGCCAGTCCGCCATTATCGGACATGAAGAGCAGTACAGTGTTGTCGGTGAGGTTGTTTTTGTCCAGATAGTCCATCAGGTCGCCGAGGCTTTTGTCCATGCCTTCAATCAGGGTGGCATACGCTGCTTCTACCGGGGGAAGTCCTTTGTCCAGATATTTTTGGTAGAAACGCATGTCGGGCTGGATAGGCGTATGGATGGCATAATGGGCCATGTAGAGGAAGAAAGGCTTGTCCGTTTTCCGGGCGTTGTCCAAAGCTTTCTCGGCTTCTATGGTAAGGGCTTCGGAGAGGAATATGTCTTTGCCGTGATATTTTTCCAGTCCGGGTACGGCAGCCAGCGGGCTTTTTCCGCCGGGTTTGTTTCCGAAGTTCTGCATGCCGTAGTAGCTGGCGGGAGAGCCTGCCGCATGGCCGGCTATGTTCACGTCAAAACCCATTTTCAGCGGATCGGCTCCGGGTGTGTCATTGGCTCCGAAGTGGGCTTTGCCGCAATGGATGGTGTGGTAACCGTTGTCCTTGAGCACTTGTGCCAGCGAGGTGACTTGCGTGGTGCGTTCCACACCCGGTTCTTGACAGATACCGTTGACATTCCATTCGGGGTATATCATAACGGAGTCCGGCTGTTCGTGGGTGGTATTCTTGCGTAACGTCCAGCTTGTCACCCGGTGACGCGCAGCGTTCATACCCGTAAAAAGACTGACGCGCGTAGGCGAACTGATGCTACAGGCATAGGCTTGCGTGAACATCTTGCCCTGCTTTGCCAAACGCTCCATATTGGGTGTATGGTACGTGTCGTTGTAGCGGGTGCGTTGTGTCCAGAAAGGCAGGGATGTGTCCTGCCAACCCATATCATCTACTAAAAATAAAATAATGTTCGGACGCTTGTCCGTAACAGGTGCCGTTTCATTTGACGGCCTTGTGTGTACTTCTCCTGCCATTCCACATAACGGGAGCAGCGCAGCAGATAATAACAATTCGTTTTTCATTGGGAAAAGAGAGGTTAGTGGTTAGTGATTAGTGGTTAGTGATTAGTGGTTAGGGATTAACATTAAAAATAGCGGTAAATAATTAGCGCAATATACTGCACAGCCTACTAATCGCTAATCACTAACCGCTAATTACTATTTCATCATCCTTTTGCTTCCTGATACAGGAAGCGTTTGATAGATTTTTTGGGTGTCTTTTCAAATTCTTCGGGATATATCTTCATTTTGGAAATCTGGCTGTAAGCAGGCAGTTCTGCATTCAGAGCCACACGATTCTCTTCCATGACACGTTCTATATCGTCGTTGTTGAGACCGTGGGCAAAGGCATCATCAAAGTCGGGATATACCAGTCCCACGAGCTTTTCGTTCTGCTGCACGATGATGCTTTCAGCTACGTACGGCAGGTTGTTCAGCTTGTCTTCTATTTCTTCGGGGTAGATGTTCTGCCCGTTTGGACCGAGGAGCATATTCTTGCTGCGTCCTTTGATGGTGACATTGCCTTCGGTGTCCATCAGGGCAAGGTCGCCGGTGTGCAGCCAGCCGTCTTTGTCCACAACTTCGGCGGTAGCCTCTTCATTCTTGTAGTAGCCCAGCATGACGTTGGGGCCGCGGCAGACAATCTCGCCGGGGATATTCTCCGGGTCGGGAGAGAGAATCTTCACTTCCATGCGCGGAGCGGCTTTTCCGCAGGAACCGGGTTTGAAGCGCGTCCAGTCTTCGTAGCAGATGATCCGGAACGCGGATTTTCTTTCCGCTTTGACGGTCCTCTGGACATGCGCATGGACACGAGCGCGGGAGAAACGGCAGCCGAATGGATTGCCCGCGCCGATGCGGCCGAGATGGCCAAGGTATTTAAGGACCTCGGAGAAGAACGTTTCGCCATGAAGGCCGCTAAGGCCATTGAGAAGGTGCGTACCAAAGAACCGATTCTGCGCACTAAGCAGCTTGCGGACTTAATTGCCGCTACGCTCCCGCGCAACAAGAAAGACAGCGCCCAGCATCCGGCAACACGTATTTTCCAGGCGATCCGTATTCATGTGAATCAAGAGCTCGAGCAGCTTAAACGCGCACTCGAGTCTGCCGGCTCTCTGCTGCTTCCGGGCGGTGTCTTAGCGGTCATTTCCTTCCATTCGCTGGAAGACCGGATTGTAAAGAGTGCATTTAAGAAAAATGAGAATCCATGCACCTGCCCCGTTGTTTCAATCGGACTTTTCCCGCGTGCCGCCACGATATGTTTTGCAATATTTTTTGCAAACTTATCCTCCCCGTAGTCTCTGATCACGCGGTACAAATCCATCTCTGAGTAATCATTGACGATGTCTCTGGCAGTCATCTTCTGACGTCTGTCCATTCTCATATCCAGAGGTGCATCTTCACGATAAGAAAATCCTCGTTCTGCCGTATCTAACTGATAAGATGATACGCCCAGATCGAGTACGATTCCATCGACCTTGTCAATCCCTTTTTCATGGAGCCTCGACTTCATATCACAATAATTGCTCCTGATTATTGTAACTCTCTCCCCGAAGTCGCTTAATCGGGTGCCTGCCGCTTCAATCGCCGCTGCATCCTGGTCTATTCCTATAAAACTCCCCTTGTTGTTTAAACGCCGACATACTTCGTATGCATGTCCGCCTCCTCCAAGTGTGCCATCAACATAAATACCGTCCGGCTTGATGTTCAGTCCTTCGATTGTCTCATCCAGTAATACTGATTTATGCTTAAATGCCATGGTGTCCTCCTGTG
>ENA-UEOR01002370-UEOR01002370.1-human-gut-metagenome-genome-assembly--contig:-NODE-2370-length-10319-cov-4.093634_pt1 | contig 10319 bp, 15 predicted proteins | sample MGYA00242887_ERZ507890 | MGnify/ENA primary metagenome ERZ507890 (study PRJEB26167, sample SAMN06115431) | human gut metagenome | host: Homo sapiens | place: China:Guizhou | collected 2014-10-21...
AGATAGCTCAGTTGGTAGAGCAACGGATTGAAAATCCGTGTGTCGGTGGTTCGATTCCGCCTCTAGCCACCAGAATTTTTCTTGGCGCTGAATTTTCCGACACTCAGTTGCGCATTTAGAAAAACTCCTGTATATTTCGTCTTCTCGGTTACGAGACGGCTAGATAGCTCAGTTGGTAGAGCAACGGACTGAAAATCCGTGTGTCGGTGGTTCGATTCCGCCTCTAGCCACCAGAATTCTTTGAGCCCGATGCTGAAAGCCTCGGGCTCATTTTTTTTTCTAACTCGGGGAGTAGCCTCCTGGGGACTGTCAACAAACTTGGCAAAGCCATGGCAGTTCCGGCGCAGTCCTGCGCTTGGCGAGACCGATGAACCTTTGGACGCTTCCGGCGCGCCGAGGGTTCATTGTGTCTTTGCCGGATTGGAGAAAATCCATGGAAGCCATCCTCGTTGCCATCGGAGCCGTTGCCCTTGCTGAAATGGGCGACAAAACACAGCTCCTTGCTTTCCTTCTCGCTTCTCGGTTCAAAAAGCCCACGCCGATTATTCTTGGCATTTTGGTCGCGACGATCTTTAATCACTCTCTTGCCAGCGCGCTCGGCGCATGGATTACCCACGCCTTCAGCCCCGAAGTGATTAAATGGATCATTGTAGGTTCGTTCCTCGCCATGGCGGCATGGATTCTTATTCCGGACAAAGGCGATGACGATGCGCTGAAAAACCACTCCATGCGATTCGGAGTTTTCGGCGTAACCTTTATCACCTTCTTCTTGGCAGAAATGGGCGATAAAACTCAGATTGCAACCGTCGCGCTTACCGTCAAATACGCCGCTCCGGTTCTCGTGGTGATCGGTACCACGATCGGCATGCTGATTGCTGACGTACCTGCAGTTTGGATCGGCGACAAACTCGCTCAGAAGGTTCCGGTCAAGCTCGTCCGCATTGCCTCTGCAGTCTTGTTCGCTGCGATCGGTATCCTAGCAGCGTTTGAATACACGCCGACCGAGCTATAGTGTGCGCTTGTCTCAATTCAGACTTGCACCTGAACGATTCTTCGCACCACGAGTAAACTTTCTGTGTGATACAGATAGGAGCACAAGCTTATGTCAGTTCGAAAATTAATCGCGGGGCTCTTGTTTTCGGGAATTTCGCTGCTTGCGCTAAGCGGCTGTGCCGTCGGGCCGGAAAACAACAATCCGACCCAATTAACCTCTCAATGGGTTGATCCGGCAGCCACCTTCGAACAAAAGACCATCACCGGCCTTCTCGTCGCTGCCGTCGTTGAGAATCCGACGAACCGCCGGATTTTCGAGGACATCGCATGCAATGTCTTGGCACTGCACGGCATCCCGAGCACACCGAGTTACCGCGCTATTCCTCAGGCCTCGAATCTGACGATCCTGGGAGGCGGCCTAAATTACACTGCTCTGTTCAGTGCCGCCAAATTGGCTAAGGCGAGCAATGTTTTGGCGATCCACCAGACGGGTACCAAAACTAATGTGATTTACGATCCGGGAATGACATGGGGACCTGATCCTTTCTGGGGTCCCGGGCCTTGGGGCGGTCCATTCGGACCGGATCCGTTCTGGGGCGGCTGGGCCATTCCGCCTTCTATCACTCAGCAAAACATCATCGAGTCCAATACCGAACTCGTCAGTGTTAAAACCGGCGCCGTGTTGTGGACGGGCGCTTTCTCCACGGTAAGCGACCAAGCTCCGATCACTCAGACGCTGCAGGAATATGTCGGAATGGTGCTTCAGGCAATTTTGAACAACGGCTTCCTGATTCCGGTCAGCATGCCGAACTACCAAATTCAGCCCGCAGCTAAATTCAATCCGCAGTCTGCGAACGCGGGCGCCCTTCCTCGTTAAACAGTCTGGCAATTCTGGCGCAGTCTTGAATGTGCTGATTTCCGATCCACTTCAAGGCTGCAAAGGAGAGACCGGCTGCCGCAACCTGGCCGGCGATCGGCACCCACTTGGCCGCTTGTGCGGCCGTCATTTGGATACTCAGCTTTTTAAGAACGGCAAGAACTAAAGACTTTGTAATCAGCTTTCCGGCCCAGGCGCTTCCTGTCACGGTGATCATCTGAAAGAGCTGAACCTGTTTGTCCGTCGAAAGATGCTGAATTTGCTGAGGCGTGAGCCCGAATTCCTGATTAATGAAATTGAGGATGGACATCAGCATCGTCACGTCCACCGTTACATTGATGCCGGGTATCGGAATGGCACTTGCTCCTGCGGTCACTAAGGCACGCTGAGTTACAAACTTTTTTGTACGAGCGATACAGTCGAGGATGGCCTGCTCATCCGGAGGTATTTCCTTCAATTTTGTCTCTGCAGGTAAATCCTTCTGTTTAAAGATGGTCAAAGCCCTCATACTCTCATCCTTGCCTAAGCGACTAAACTTAAGGCATAAATAATGCTCTATTTTTAATATTAATAACTAAGCTGCGCAAATGGTCCGACTTATTTTAGTCAGGCCGCCCGATAAGCGGCGCTGTTGGACACAATAGAAAGATGAATCTTTTCGCCCTGGGATTGAACCATAACACTGCTCCTCTCGCCTTGAGAGAGAAGGTTGCTTTTTCTTCTGAAGAGCTGGATACCGCAAACCAAAAGATTCGAGCCATGCTCGGAAATTCTGCCGGCGGCGGTATCAAAGAGGTCGCGATCTTATCGACCTGTAACCGCACGGAAATTTATTGTGCGGCTGAAGACTCCGAACTTGCCTCCAAAAAACTGAAAGAATTCTTGGCTGAAAGCAAAGGCGTGAAGTTCAATGAACTTGAAGAACACCTCTATGTGTTCTTAAATGACGACGCCGCTCGCCACGCCTTCAGAGTCGCCTCCGGCCTGGATTCGATGGTGCTCGGCGAAACTCAGATCGTCGGTCAAATGAAAAAGGCTGTGAAAACAGCTCAGAAAAATCATGGACTGGGCGTTTTTCTGAACTATCTTTTTCAAAAGACATTTGCGGTCGCCAAAGAAGTCCGTTCTAAAACCGAGATCGGCGCTCACTCCGTATCCTTGGCTGCAGCAGGCGTCCGTGTCGCTTCAAGCATCTTCGGTTCTTTAGAAAACTCCAACATCTTGTTTGTCGGTGCCGGGGAAATGATTGAGCTCTGTGCCGCTCATTTCTGTGCGCAAAAACCGAAAAACGTTGCCGTCGCAAACCGCACCGTCGCCAGAGCTGCGGCTTTGGCCGAAACGATCGGCGCAAAAGCTGTCGGACTCGTCGACCTCCCGGAAATTCTTCCGGAGTACGACATTCTGATCACTTGCACGGCCAGCACGCTTCCCATCATCGGTCTCGGCATGGTTCAAAGTGCACTGAAGCGCCGCAAGCATCGTCCGATCTTCATGATCGACCTTGCGGTCCCCAGAGACATTGAACGCGAAGTGGACGATTTAGACGAAGTTTACGTTTACACCGTGGACGATCTCGGAAAAGTCGTTCAATCGGGTATTCAGGGACGTAAGGCTGCCGTCGAGCAGGCAGACCGACTCATCGAAACCAAAGTCGATGAATTTAAGTGCTGGATGACAACGCGCTCCTCCATCCCTCAAATTCTGAGTCTTCAGGAACGAGCTGACGCCCTTCGCATGATGGAGCTTGAAAAAGCCAAAAAGGCCATTCAAAAAGGCGGCGACGCCAACGAAATTTTAGAAGCCATGTCTCACGGCCTCATGAAGAAATTCATTCATGACCCGTTGACAGTCTTGCGCAATGATCCCAACCTTTCGCAGGAAGACTACGAAAAGGTTCTTCATTTGCTCGATCGCTTCTATCACTATCACATCCATCATCGCTAGCTGTGCGACAATTCAACAATACCTGCCTTCACTTTTGAAGGCTTTTTGTGTTGATATTTCAACTAAAATCGAACGAACTCGGCTAAAAATACGGACATGAAAGACACAATGCGCTCCAAGCTGACCCAACTGGTCAGACGACTTGAAGAAATCGATCAGAATCTTCAAGACCCCGATGTCACATCTAATATGGACCAATTCCGAGCACTCTCCAAAGAACGTGCGGAAATTGAACCTGTCGTTTTAAAGGCTAAGGAATACGAGCGGGCAGAAGAAGACCTTGCTGCTGCCGAGGAAATGCTTTCCGATGAAGAGATGAAGGAATTCGCATCTGAGGAAATCAAAGCGGCCAAGAAGGCAATCGAGCAGATTTCTTCTGAATTAGAAATCCTCCTGCTTCCGAAAGATCCTAACGATGATAAAAACATCTATCTGGAAATCCGCGCCGGCACAGGCGGTGACGAGTCCGCACTCTTTGCCGGAGATTTGTTCAGAATGTATTCTCGCTATGCCGAACGTCAGAAATGGCAGGTGGAATTTGTCTCTGCCAGCCCTTCCGACTTAGGCGGCTACAAAGAAATCGTTGTGAAAATCGTGGGCCAAGGTGCATATTCCAAACTGAAGTTTGAAAGCGGCGGACATCGTGTTCAGCGCGTACCGGAAACCGAATCTCAGGGACGTGTACATACCTCTGCATGCACAGTTGCCGTACTTCCAGAAGCTGACGAAATCGGCGATGTCGTCATCGATCCATCCGAGCTCAGAATTGACGTTTACCGTGCCTCCGGCGCCGGCGGTCAGCACATTCAGAAAACAGAAAGTGCTGTTCGAATCACGCATCTTCCTACCGGCATTGTAGTTGAGTGTCAGGACGAACGAAGCCAGCATAAGAACAAAGAGCGAGCCATGGGCGTTCTGATCTCTCGTATTCATGCTGCCCAAGTCGCCGAAGTTCAGGCCAAGGAATCGAGCATGCGCAAATCTCTGATCGGTTCCGGAGACAGAAGCGAACGTATCCGCACTTATAACTACCCGCAGGGCAGAGTTACGGACCATCGCATCAACCTGACGCTTTACAAACTTGATTCGATCATGGACGGAGATCTCGACTGCCTGATTTCTCCGCTCACAACCGAACATCAAGCCGAACAGTTAGCAGCTCTTGCCGAAGGAGAATAACTTTGACGACCGTCCGTGAATGGCTGCTCTCCAGCTCACTGGATTCGATTGATAAGAGTTTCATACTGGAGCACGTGTGCGGAATGAATAAAGCCGCGCAGCTCATTCACGGCGATCGAGTTCTTTCTTCCGACGAAGCAAACAAACTTAACGACATCGCAAAAAAACGCTCTGAGGGTGTCCCGCTCCCCTACCTTCTCGGTACTCAGGAATTCTTCGGACGCCCTTTTCTTGTCAATCCGTCGGTGCTGATTCCGCGGCCTGATACTGAGTGTCTCGTCGAGTGGCTCATCGAACATCTTCCCAAAAACGGTCTTGTCTGCGACTTGGGCACGGGTTCAGGCTGCATTGCCGCCACCGTAGCCTTAGAACGTCCTGATCTCACCGTATGGGCCTCAGATCTCTCGGGAAGTGCCTTGAATGTCGCCAAAGCCAACTGCAAGGCGCTAGGCGCCGACGTCAAACTTGTTCAAGGTTCCTGGCTGGATCCTTATCCGGCTGAATTATCTTTTGACGCCGTCATCTCTAACCCGCCATACATCGAAGGGGACGACAAACATTTAGACGCCCTTCGTTATGAACCGAGAAGCGCTTTAACCGACGAATCCGACGGTTTAATTGCGTATAGAAGCATTCTTCCGCAAATAAAGAGAAAGGCGCCGGAAGTACAAGTAATCGCTTTTGAACACGGCTGGAATCAAGAAGAAGCCGTTCAGAGCATCTTTGAAGAAAATGGATTTAAAGGGGCTTCGACATTCCGGGATTACGGAAACAACCCTCGCTTCACGGCTTGGCTGAAGGTCTAGTCTAGATATGAAAAAAGCCCCGATTCACGGAGCTTTTTTACATCCTCCTCAGAATCTCTGACGAGAACAGGAATTTGATGGCACTGACTGACTTGAACTTCCCCGTCGTTAAAGGTTTTCAAAAAATGTACTTTAAAAATGTACTTTCCCATGTACTTTAACGATCAGAAAGGTGGATTTTTTATTTGCGACAGCAGCACTTCTTCTCATCAAAATATCTGCGTTCTGCGACTTCGCCCTGCTTGCCAATGTTGAAAGAAGAGATCGGACGATGGTAGCCCATCACGCGGGTCCAGATTTCGCACGGAGTTCTTTCGCTGTTTTTAATCCCGTATTTCTCTAAATCGTTCGTCATAGTTTCTACCGTTTCATTGAAGAAAAGTTAAACCTTTATCAGCCTAGATCAATTACCACATGTCACTAAGCTGAGTTCCGTCCGGTACGTAAAGCGGGTGTCTTGGCTCTCCAGCCTCATTCATAGCCAAACATTTGATATTGTGCCCACGGAACTTTTCTCTGAACTGAGCACTTCGATCAAGATAGGAACCAAAGTTTCCCCAAGCCGCCACGACAATATCTGCCGACTTAATCAGTTTGTCCAAATACTTATCGTTTTCTGGTCCCACCGGATCCGCGGCCTTTATAAGATCATTGCGATTTTTCGATCTGAAGGCAAAGAGATTCCCAACTAAAAGCCGGCCGCCTCCAAATTGACGGGCAAAATTGATCATACGGCGGACAGTCGCATCATCTTCTACAGCATCGGCAGTGGAGGGATTAAGACAAACAAAAAGGACTGTCGGTTTGTCCTCGTCCCATGTGCGTTCTAGGGAGTAACGATACAGACCGTCCGGTGAAATTTCAGCAGATTTTTTAATATCAGACATTTCTCCTCCTTCTGGGTTTACTTGCTACTGTAGCGCTTTTCGACAGTATTCAATAGGTCCTCGAACCTCTTGCAGTAATCGTCGACACTCTGCTCCCAACTCAAGACATCGAACTGTGTCTCGATCGGCAGCGCTCTTGGCTCTTTTTTCAAGACTGGTGATGCGGGAGCGCAAGCGGTCAGAGTCAGCGCGAGCGTTAGATTCAGCAGCACGCATCTCGGCGAGAGCGATAGCCTGATTTTTGTATTGTGTCTCATAATTTTTGACCGTAGCTGTGAGTTCTGAGATTTGAGCTTGAGCAATTTTCAACTGCTCAGAATTCTGACCATTGTGAAGGCCAAAAAAATAAGCGCCAGCAACTATCAAAGCGCCGGCGCCTATCTTTACCAATTCAAAAGGATTCATCCCATCAATTTCACCTCGTCCTCACGTCTATTCATGAGACCCGGAAGGATTTCGTACATCTGTTTCCCGTTTTCATCCTTAACCAGATTCCCGTTCCTATCCCTGATTTTCTTTTTTGCAAAAGATCGAAATCCTTCTTTTGCCAACTCGAGTTTTCCGGAATTCAAATATCCGAGCGTCTTAGATTTAGCAACTGCGCTCACTCCCAGGTTAAATGCCAAATCTAATAATGCGATGTACTGTCCTTCAGTCAGTTTGCAAGTAACGTAAGGGGCAAGTCCCTCGGCGTGCTCGATCAAATCATCGCGAATCAGCTTTTCGGCCTCTTGTCTGGTGATAATTTGACCAGATTTAACCCCTTTTGTGTGTCCATAGCCGATAGTGAGAGTGCCTCCCGGACAACGGTAGGCCTTCAATCGCAGACCCTCCCACTTCTTAACAAAATCCTCTGCGATGAGAGGGTTCCATTGAGAAAACGCTAATTTTTCCTCATTCATTTTGATTCCCTCCTAAATGAACCTTTCCTTTGATGCGTTTTTCGTGTTCAGTTTGAACGGTCTCCAACATTTCTCTGATTCTGTGGGGAATAATTTGACCGAACCCCGCTTTCTCAACGTTTTCAAGAATTGAGATCAATTCATTCAGAGAAAGAGCACCAATTGCCCACGCCCCGATCCATGGTTCATTGAATATCTGATCCACTCCATGAAACCCAATAGCAACTAAGAGGATGATGAATTTCCGGATCAACCCTTTGAGTCCGACACGGCTCGACCAAGTTCCGGTTCTGGCAGCGGCTACGATCCCGCTCAGATAGTCGAAGACAACAAAGCCAAACAACCAGTAGAAAAGGTTTTGATGCTCCCCCATGAGACTGCTTATGAGGGAAGTAAAACATCCAGCAATGGTTAAAAAGAAACTCTTGAGAACTCCGGGATCAAAACTGTTTAGACGGCTTAAAAATTGATCCCACATCTCTCAATCTCCCTATGTCGTCGATTTTGTAGATGCATTTTTCCTCCGATATGTAGATAAAAAAAGAAAGCCCCTCGCGGGGAGGGGCGGTTAATGTTTAGAGTTTTGCAGGGAAGAATCGCCATTCAAGGAAAATAAAGGTTCCACTCGTCAATTCGAATTCCAACCTATCCCCTTTGTTTAACCGGATGAAATTTGTATAGCTTTTAGTATTCTCCTTTTCATCCGTTGCAAAACGACCTGCAAAAATTTTATTGGTTTTTGTATATACACATATTTCGTAAAAAACACCTCGCTGGATTTTTGGCACAATTACGAAATCTCCATTCGATGGAGCTGTGTAGCTAAAAGTTGAATTTGAGCTTGAACCATAGAGCTGTCCATCGTAGTTCGGAAAATTTCCGTCCGATCCTTTCTTGGATGTTAGATTTAGAAGACTTTGGAGGAGTGCTTTTAACATGCCACACCTCCCGGAATTGTTTTAATCTGAAGATCCGTTTGATGGACAAAATCCGAACGGGACTGGTGCTCCTGTTTTTGACTGAGCGTATATGCCCACCTGTTGCCCTTTAGACACTGGTATACACAACCGCACCCAATCGTTACCAATAACACCCATATGCATCCCTGAACTTGTATTAAGAGACGTATCACAAACGCCGGAAGCGTCGTTCGTAAAGGTGAAGACCCATCCATCCGCAGGAGCGACGTAGTGGAGGTTATTTGAGCCTCCCTCTCCGAATTTGTTAGAAACCGAGCCGATTGAGACAGCTTTGTCAAGGTTGCTAGGTAGAGATTGGTTACTGACCCATGATTTCCTGTTAAAAAGAAACTTTTCCGCGAAGAGTTCAATAAGCTCCTTAAGCATATTGCACCTCCACTACGGATAAGTTTCTCAATAGTGTTATACCCCCCCCCGACTAGCCTATAGAATTTCCCGAAGAGGAGTCTTCCGGAAATGCTGTAACCGACAATGTTCCCTTTTCGCATTGGAACAAATAGTTTGCTCTGGCCGTTGTTCAGAGAGTAATTAGAACTTTGTAAACCATCTCCCCAAACATTGATACTGCCCCCGGTATCTACAACGATACAGAAGTACCCGTCATAAGGTGCAACAAAAGTATCGGGTTGGCTAGTGTTAAGCGTAACGGATGTGAAATCTGTCTCGTTAGGAAGTGATTGACTGGCCACCTCTGCTGACTCAGACTTTGAATAAAACAAAGACAATAGGAGGCTCAATAAACCTTTCAGCATAATGCACCTCCCTTTGCAAGATAGTTATGAAGCTCCGACAGACTTCGCAAATGCAAATGTTGTCGAACTGCTTGAGGCTCCCTCTCTAACGTTAAAGTAGTAAGAAACTTCTTGTCCCTTGCGGACGGGAATAAACAATCGGATCCAGTCTTTCCCAACGCAAGAAACGTACATATCAGGCGTGTAAATAGACACGTTTGCAATGTCTTCGGCGTTGTTTTCTTTAACAAAGAAGTATCCATCTGTTGGTGCCACGTATTTGCCCCAAGTGTCTTTTTGCAAAGATAAGGTCGTCTGGTTGCCTGATGGATATCCTTGGCCGCCGACCCATTCAGAGCGAAACGTAATAAATTTCTCAGCAAACAAAGAGATAAGTTGTTTAAGCATAACTTACCTCCGGTGCAAAACATTGAGAAAATTTTGCTAAGATACCCCCCCCGATGGTTTTGGTAAACCAACACGCGATATTATGTGCCTCTCGAGCGTACAGTCCAAAGGGTTGTCCTTTTGCCACTGGGCAGGCGGCCATTAAGACATCTCCTTTAACTTGTGGAGTTGAGAATGTGTTTACGTTGGTTGTCTGTGCTGCGGCAATGCAATTATCGGAATCTGCCGTGAATCTTATAGCAGCATAACCATCTGTAGGCGCAATCCCTTCGTAAACAGGGGCCCACCCAGTAACACTACTCGTTGTAGGAGATAGAGTTATAACGGATACGGATGGCATAGCCTGATGTCCCACCGCCTCAGATTCTTTTTTGCTGTAAAACTTGGACAAAAGGAGCCGCATTAGATTTTTTAGCATAACGCGCCTCCTGCCAAAGAATTAAGCGTCGATAACCAAATTGAAGAACCGCCCGGAAGCACGATGCCTTCCGGGCGGATTTTATTTGGACGGGGAAACGGGCACCGTGATCTGCGTCACGTAGGTTGCCGGGTCGTCGCTGATGATGTCATCGATGAGGGCGATCTCGCGTGAGGGACCGGCGGGTGCCAGGC
>ENA-UEOR01002371-UEOR01002371.1-human-gut-metagenome-genome-assembly--contig:-NODE-2371-length-10309-cov-47.338839_pt1 | contig 10309 bp, 4 predicted proteins | sample MGYA00242887_ERZ507890 | MGnify/ENA primary metagenome ERZ507890 (study PRJEB26167, sample SAMN06115431) | human gut metagenome | host: Homo sapiens | place: China:Guizhou | collected 2014-10-21...
CTCATACCGGTCCTCTGCAAAATGTGCATTTCCCTCAGGAATCAATAATGTGAAAGTGCTACCCTTTCCGAGAGTACTGTCCAAATTCACCGTGCCATGATGAAGATCCATCGTATTTTTAACAATACGCAAGCCTATACCTACCTTATTAGAAAACAAAGGTGTATTTTCTCCGGTAATAAATGATTCAAAAATCCTCCCCCGTAACTCTTCCGGTATTCCTTTACCTGTATCCGATATGATTATACTGCAAAATGAATATCCATCTATCTCGATACGGTTCATCTTAAAAATCACCTTTCCATTCGGAGATGTATACTTAAACGCATTAGATAATAAATTACGGATAGCCGAACTTATTTTTTCCACGTCTATCCATAGCAAAAGTGGCTCATTCAGCGATTCAACCGTAAAGTTAATCCCTTCTGTTTCTGCCAGTTCATGAAAAGGATCGGTTATCTGCTTTGCCAATACCACTATATCGACTTTCGAAATCCGGAGTTTAATCATACCTGCTTCAATCTTCTGCACATAAAGCAAATGATCGACCAATGTCTGCAAAGAGGTTCCATTGCGATACATGGCAGCCAGTTTAGTATAGACGGTGTCTGAAGGGCGGACGGTTCCTAACAATTCCTGCAGGGGAGATAAGATTAAAGTTAAAGGTGTACGCAACTCGTGAGCTGCATTCGTAAAGAAATTCTCGCGTTCCATCCGAATCTGCTTCTCCTTGTCACGCTCTACAGTAGCAGCAAATATCTCATGTTCCAAGCGCAACTCGTGCTCCAACCTCTTTTGCCGTAATTTAATACGCTGCATAACCATATAAACTATTATCCCTCCCAGCACCATCATACAGAAGCGGAAAAAGAAAGTTTCACTCCAATGAGGCAAAATCTCTACTCTCAACGAGGTTATTTTACTGTCTCTTTCATCCGGATAAATATTTTTCACCTCAAAAACATATTCCCCGGCAGGAAGGTTAGCATACGAAACTTTTTCCCCTCCGTTGGCCACAAGCCAATCAGGCTGATAAGGACGAAGCCTGTAACTATACTTCTGCTGGCTTTCAGAATAAGAAAGGTTATTGAACGTCAGCGCAAAGTCACGATTCGCATGATTCAACCGGACAAAAGGCGTATAGAAAATACTTTGTGAAAGAATGGTCTGCCCATTGACCTCTCTTCCTATCTCTACAGGTTTATTATTTACCTCCAATCCGGTAATCACGACAGATTCGGAAGTGGTAAACGCTTTAATGTCATCGGGGTTAAAATAAGTAAGATTTTTATTATTTCCCCAAAACAGGACATCCTCCCAATGCAGGACAGAACGGTTACTGCCCGCAATGTAATAATTATAAAACAAATGCTGATGACGGCTATAACGGGAAATACCTGAATTAGAGCCCAACCAGATTTGCCCGTCCACATCCTCAGTCATGCAACCAATAAAGTTACTGCACAATCCATCCCGGGTAGTATATACATGAGTTATCGCATCCTGTCCGGGAGAGAAAACTGCCAGACCGGCCATGTATCCGACATACAGATTACCATCGGACGAAGCTAATAATGAACGAACGGAATTCTCAGCCATACCGTACTTCTTTTCATAGCCGGTCTGCAGTTCTTTTTCATTTATCACTTTACATATACCATAATTCGCAGTGCCCAGCCAAAGCGTATGATCGTCGGTTTCAGCCATAGCACGAATATAAAGAGGAGACAAGTTCTGTAATCCGGATACTTTGAAATGTATCTTCTTACCCCTGTTCGTTTCACGGTCGAATAACCAAAGTCCTTTATGTGTACCAATCCAAAAACGGCCTTTGCTATCAAGAAATAAGGCCCAGACAGATGATTTGTTAAGGTCACCATCTTCCGTGATCAATCGCAATATCTTGAATGAGCGTTCTTTTTTATAATAACAGGTCAATGAACCATCTGAATTCCCAAACCATAAATTCCCTTTCTCATCTTTCAGACTGCACAACACTGTCTGTTGTTTTTTCACATCTTGATCTCCTACTTGAAAGAAGTCTATTTTTTCTGAAGTACCAAACGCTGTCCGGCTCCGCATAATTCCTTTATGGTATGTTGCCAACCAAAGATAATGATCGTCATCCGCTACAATAGAACAAATCTCATTATGCCTGTCCTGATAAAAACAATTATAAAACTGCATACGCAAATCCGACCAGATAACTCCTCCACCATCCGTACCAATCCACAGAATACCATGTGAATCGTAATAAGCCGCAATCATCCTCGTTTCAAGATTGCGGTACATTAAAGAAGAAGTGTTACTATAAACTTCTGTCAATATCTCGTCCTGATTATTTTTATCTATTGTCATCACCGTATATCCATTCCACGTTACGGCCAGATATTTATTCTCATTTAATCTAATAACACCGAAAACATCTGTATGAGAAAGTCTGTCGGATACCGGAGCCACATGATAAGTCAACTGCTTGATTTTCCCGGTTCGTTCATTGTAATAAATAACCCCATGAGCAATTGTAGAAATCCATATCCGACCATCATCATACAAAACAGAATTTACAGACAGACTACCGGTACGCCCCAGATCAATCACCCGAAAGGAATTCAGGTTTGTCGCATCCAGCAAGATAATTCTACCTTTTTCATCAATCAGACAGATTTTATCCGAAGAATAAGTGATGGCAACCAAAAGATTATCCTGGTTATTCCAGCCTGTATATTTTTCTTGAACCCGGAGCCGAAGCTCACCCTCTTTTGATGCGCACCGCTTCATTAAATGCAGCTCACTCCCGGAAATCACCCAAACCAACGAATCATTCCTCTGCAACATCCCTCGAGATGGAATACCCTGTCCCGAAGAAGAAACCACAGACAAAAACCGTTCTTTTTTCAAATCAAATGCAGAAAAGACACCATTATCCACAAATGCCAGCACCCCGTCAAAAACCTCCTTTAAGTTTGAAATACTAGGATAACTCCTACTCCTTTCAAAATTTGTAATCCGCCTACCGTCATAACGGCTCAACCCGTTTCGGGTTCCAAACCAAACGAAGCCTTCTTTATCCTTATAAACAGCAGATACGGTATTGTCGGCCAATCCGTTTTGCATATTGAGCAGATGCACATCTTTGCTTAAAAAAGCATAGCACACATCCGGCAGCAATATACATACTCCAATTATAACCAGTGATAAGATTTTAAGGTTCATATTTAATTCATTACCTGTAGCAAAGGAATAAAATAAAAAAGAGATAACAACAAAGATTCACCAAAAAATATAGAGATGCATTAAACATGCATGCTGAATGAAATGAACGTGTATTAAGCCACATCACTGATTAACATACATTTGCAATGTATTAACCTAATGTCTAATTAAAAAACAGAGAAGCATGAAAAAAATCTCAATTCTATTTTTGATATTGCTTTGCAACTGTACATTCCTGTACGCCCAGCAATTCAGCATCACCGGTGTAGTCACGGATAAAAAGCTCAAAGAGCCTATTATCGGTGCCAGTGTCATTGTCAAAGGGACAACCAATGGAACGGTGACCGACCTTGATGGAAATTTCACAATCCAAGTTTCAAAAGAAAATGTGTTGGTTATCTCTTTTATCGGATACATCACACAAGAAATTAAAGTCAATGAAAACCAAACTTCGTATAACATTCAAATGTCTGAAGACACACAAACGTTGGATGAGGTTGTCGTAGTCGGTTTCGGTACACAAAGAAAAGCTAATCTGACAGACGCTGTAGCTACAGTAGATACTAAAGTACTCGATTCCCGTCCCGTCACTAACTTAGGCCAATCATTACAAGGTACTGTTCCTGGTTTAAATTTATCTGTTGGAGGCTTAGGAGGACAATTAGGACAAACTATGGATGTGAACATCCGTGGTACAGGTACTATTTCTACAGGTTCTAAAGCTGCTACGTTAGTTTTAATTGACGGTATAGAAGGCAATATGAACAATCTGAATCCGGATGATGTAGAGTCTATCTCCGTATTAAAAGATGCAGCCGCCAGTTCTATTTATGGTTCACGTGCAGCATTCGGCGTGATTTTGATTACTACTAAAAAAGGTAAAGCAGGAAAAGCCAGTATCTCTTATTCCGGAAATGCCCGTTATGCCGGTCCTAACCATTTGCCGAATTTAATGAACTCCTACCAATTCGCTAACTATTTTAACGAAGGTAGTATTAACGGAGGAGGAAAAGCTATTTTTGATGAAGATACCATGGAACGTATCCAGCAATACATGAATGGTGAAATTACAACCAGCACTATTGCCAATGCAAATGGTAACTGGCAATTCCATGAAAAAGCCAATGACAATGTTAACTGGTACAAAACCCACTACAAATGGGCATGGTCTCAAGAGCATAACCTGAATATCAACGGAGGCAGTGATAAAAGCCAATATTATGTATCAACCAACTATCTGGATCAAGACGGTAATCTGCGTTACGGAAATGATTCCTATGAACGTATTTCAACCAATGCAAAATTTAATGCACAACCTTTTAAATGGTTGGATATAGAAGTTAATACTAAATATGTTTATACCAAATTAGACAACCCTCTTTACAGCGACATGAATGGCTTATTCTATCATGATGTGGCACGCCTATGGCCTACAATGCCGTTTAAAGATCCTAACGGCTACTATATGCGCAATGGAAAATTAGGACAACTTACGAATGGAAGTCGTTCCATTACCAGTAATAATAACGTTTATCTGCAAGGACAACTTGTTTTTCATCCTTTGAAAAACTGGAATATATATGCAAATGTAGGGTTACGCTTGATTGATCAAGTACAAAGACAGAATCTGAATAAAGTATATGAACACAATGTAGTCGGAGAAGCATTAGAACTGGCATACGGTGGAGAATACGCAGTAGGACAAACCGGAGCTATGCAATATTGGACTAAAGCCAATCATTTGACAACCAGCTTGTATAGTGATTATTCTTTTTCATTCGACGAACATCAATTCAAAGTAATGGCAGGCGTTAATACAGAAAAATACAACAACCGTTATCTTTCTGTAAAACGTATGGATCTCATTACTGAATCAGTACCCGAAATCGGCACTGCAACAGGCGAAGATAAAATTAATGAAGCCAGTGCTTACACTTGGGCTACAGCGGGTTTCTTTGGACGTATTAACTATGATTATTCCAATAAATATTTTATTGCTGGTAACTTACGCTATGACGGTTCTTCTCGTTTCCTCCGAAAAGACCGTTGGGGACTGTTCGGTTCGTTTTCTTTAGGCTGGAATATGGCGGCCGAAGATTTTTTCCCGGTAGATGAAAATATTATCAACCAATTAAAGCCTCGTGTATCCTGGGGTACACTAGGTAATCAAAATACGAATTCTTATTATCCCATGTATTTATTGCAAACAGTCAAGCCCAATGGAGGAAGCTGGCTAATGGGAGACTCTAAACCAACTGTTGCCGGTATGCCTGGAACAATTAGCAGTTCATTGACTTGGGAAACAGTACAATCCTTAAATATTGGTTTTGATTTAGGAATGTTCAGAAATCGACTTAACATAAATTTCGATTATTTTATCCGTAAGACATTGGATATGGTCGGTCCGGCTTCTGAAGTTGCTTCTATCTATGGCATCGGTATGCCGGCAAGCAATAACACAGACTTACGCACCAAAGGATGGGAAGTAGCCGCCAGTTGGCGTGACAGAATAGGACAAGTTAATTATAATATAGGCTTCAACATGGCAGATTCCCGCTCATTTGTCGACAAGTATCCCAACGAATCCAAATCACTCAACACCTATTATAAAGATCAGGAATTAGGAGCCATTTGGGGATATGTAACTCATGGAATAGCTAAAAGCCAATCGGAAATGGACGAATGGACAAAAGATAACAACCCTTCATGGGGCTCAGGCTGGGGCGAAGGTGATATTATGTTCGAAGACCTTAATGGAGATAAAGTAATCAACGAAGGAGCTAATACAGTAGACGATCCGGGAGACCGCAAAATTATTGGTAACTCCACCCCACGTTTCAGATTTGGCTTAGATTTAGGAGTTGAATGGAAAGGTATCGACTTTAGTATGTTCTGGCAAGGAGTCGCAAAACGCGATTTATGGCTGGATGGTCTCATGTTTTGGGGAATCTCGGGAGGAGAATGGCAATCAACCGGCTTAAAAGAGCATTTGGATTATTATCGCCCAGAAAATACAACTTCTGTATTTGGTCCCAATACCAATGCTTATTTTCCCAAAATGTATATGAGCAAAGATATGAATCAAAAAGTACAAACGCGTTACTTGCAAAACGGCGCCTATGCCCGTTTAAAAAATATCCAACTAGGATATACTTTCCCGACACAAATCATCAACAAACTACATATGCAGAAATTACGTGTATATGTCAGTGCCGAGAATGTATTGACTATCACTAGCCTACCTAGCGGTTTTGACCCAGAAACAACTTATTCAAGTTATTCTGATGGGAATTCCGGAAAAACTTATCCGCTACAAACAACTATATCTTTTGGACTACATGCAACATTCTAAATAATAAAACATATGAAAAAGATTCTATTATATACATTCATAGCCGCTGCAAGTGTTTTTACGACCTCATGCAATGATTATCTGGATTGCGAACCTATCACTTCTGTCAGCACCAATGTCTATCTTTATTCCGAAACAGACCTAGCTGCTTATGCTGCCAAATTTTATAATGACAGTGAAGACGAAAAAGATGACGAATATGGCAATATTCTTCCATCTCATGGTTCTGCCACTTATAATTTAGGATTATTCCAAAAAGATAACGGAACAGACGACCAAACCGCAGACTCACCAAGTAAACTTTTCGTAAAAGGACAGTACCATGTCGGTGATGATGACTTATGGCATAAATATTTCCGTAAGATACGTGCAGCTAATTATTTTATTCAAACAGTTACCGAACGATATACCAACAGAGAAATATCCGGTAATGACGCAAATATCAAACACTATATTGGCGAGGTATATTTCTTCCGTGCTTATATTTATCTCACAGCATTGCAGAATCTAGGTGATTTTCCTATTCTGACTGAAATATTACCGGATGATTACAACGCCATACGTGAAGCTTCCAAACGGCGTCCACGCAATGAAGTCGCACGCTTTATCTTATCTGATTTAGATAAAGCCTACGAATATATGCTTCCCACTGCTCCCGTAAGCAATCGGTTAAACAAAGACTGCGCTGCATTAGTAAAAAGTCGCGCTGCCCTGTTTGAAGCAACATGGGAAAAATATCATAAAGGAAGTGCATTTGTTCCTGGTGGTCCCGGATGGCCTGGTGCTTCAATGGATTATTTAAAAGATTTCAGCTTTGACATCGATGCTGAAATTAAATATTTCCTACAGCAAGCAATAGAAGCAGCTGATATCGTAGCTCAAGGACATAGCTTGCACAACAATTATGCCGCACTATTTAATTCTATTGATTTAAGCGGAATAAATGAAATTTTATTATGGCGTAAATATAGTGTCAACTCAGGGTTTGAATCTGGCAAAGAAGTCCAAGCGCCCCAACATCATTCTCTGCGAGGGCAACCTGGACATCGTCACGCTGCATCAGGCGGGCTTCGACAATGCCGTGGCCTCCATGGGAACGGCGCTGACGGTGGAGCAGACCCGGCTTCTCAGCCGTTTCACCAAGGAATTGGTCCTCTGCTATGACAACGATAACGCCGGCAAGATCGCCACGGAGCGGGCCTTGCAGATCCTGAACGGCTCCGAGTTCAGCGTCAAGGTACTTCAGCTTCCCCGCCGTCTGGTGGACGGTGAATACATCAAGCAGGACGCCGACGATTTCATCAAGCTTCAAGGACCGGACGCCTTCGAGCGTCTGCTCAACGGCAGCGAGAACGGCGTGGAATTCCGCATGGCTCAGATCGCCGGAAAATATGATCTCAAGGATGACGAAGCCCGCATCGCCTACTGCGGAGAGGTCAGTGAGCTGCTGGCCTCCCTCCCCGGTGCCGTGGAGCGGGAGATCTATACCGGGCGGGCCGCCGAGGCCGCTGGGATCACGGCGGAGGCCATGAAGCTGGAGGTTCAACGGTCCTTCAAGCGCCGGATCGCCCGGGAAAAGCGGGCGGAGCTGCGGAAGGATCTGAATCCTGCAATGGCCTTGCAGCCCAAGGAGCGATCCCTGCGATTTGAAAATATGCGTTCCGCAGAAGCGGAAAAAGGCATTCTCCGTCTTTTGCTGACGGATGACACCCTGTTTTCCGACACTATCCCCATCCCGCCGGAGCGGTTCTCCTCCCCCCTATTGAGCCGGGCTTACCAACGGCTGTGGGAGGTCCATGCCGCCGGAAGCCGGCCCATGATCTCATCTCTGGGAGAGGAATTTTCCCGGGAGGAGATCGATTGTCTCACCGCCGTCTGTCAGGAGCCTGTATCCGCACAGCACGCGCAGCAGGCTTTGACGGATTACATAAATGTGATCAACAGTGAAGCGGATAAGCGAACGGCACAGGATGATCCTCTGCTGGCCGCTGTGGAAAAATTCAAGAACAAAAAGAGAGGAAAGCAACATGTCTAAACGTGATTTGAGCCCTGATAGTCTGGAGGCGCAGGCCGACGCTCTGCTGGCCGCTGCCGACAGCATGGATATTCCGGATGAAATCCCGATGCCGGGAAAGAGCAGCCGTTCCGGTAAGGCCGCAAAGGCCGCCCGTCCTGAAGCAGACCATATCATGACGGATGAAGAGGCCAAAAAGGCCGGCATCGTCCGTCTGGACGATAAGCAGGTCGCTGCCCTCCCCGCCGCCAGCTGGCTGATGGGGCAGGAAAAGCTGCGGGAACTGCTGGCCCGCGGCAAGAAGAAGGGCAAGCTGGATTCCGGCGAGCTGATGGAGGCCGTGGACGATCTGAATCTGGAAAGCGATCAGATGGATCAGCTTTACGATTCTCTGGAAGCGCTGAACATCGACATCGGCACGGAGGAGGACCTCCTCCCCGAGCTGCCCGACGATGAGCCTGCCGCCGAGGAGATCGCCGACGTGGAGGAAGAGGAGCTGGTGGACCCCAACTCTTTGGTCAGCAACTTCTCCATCGACGATCCTGTCCGTATGTACCTCAAGGAGATCGGTAAGGTCCCCCTGCTGAACCCCGATGAAGAAATCGTGCTGGCACAGGCCATGGCCGCAGGCGCGGAGGCCAAGGCCCGTCTGGACGAGCTGCAGGAGCAGCGTGAGGCCGGTGAAACACCCGCCGTCACTCCGGAGGAAGAGGCTGAGCTCCGCAAGGCCTTTAAGAAGGGCGAAAGCGCCAAGCAGAAGCTGGCAGAGGCGAACCTCCGTCTGGTGGTTTCCATTGCCAAGCGGTATGTGGGCCGCGGTATGCTGTTTCTGGACCTGATCCAGGAGGGCAATCTGGGCCTCATCAAGGCCGTTGAAAAGTTCGATTATACCAAGGGCTACAAGTTCTCCACCTACGCAACCTGGTGGATCCGGCAGGCCATCACCCGCGCCATCGCGGATCAGGCCCGTACCATCCGGATCCCCGTTCACATGGTGGAGACCATCAACAAGGTCATCCGTGTCTCCCGTCAGCTCTTGCAGGAGCTTGGCCACGATCCCAGCCCCAACGAGATTGCCAAGGAGATGAATATGCCTGTGGACAAGGTCCGGGAGATTTTGAAGATCGCCCAGGAGCCTGTGTCTCTGGAAACCCCCATCGGCGAGGAGGAGGATTCTCACTTGGGCGACTTCATCCCCGACGAGGGCGCCAGCGAGCCCAGCGAGGCCGCGTCCTTCACCCTGCTGAAGGAGCAGCTGATGGATGTGCTGTCCACTCTGACTCCCCGTGAGGAAAAGGTGCTGAAGCTGCGCTTTGGCATTGAGGACGGCCGCACCCGGACGCTGGAGGAAGTGGGCAAGGAGTTCAACGTGACCCGCGAGCGTATCCGCCAGATCGAGGCCAAGGCCCTGAGAAAGCTGCGCCATCCCTCCCGCAGCAAAAAGCTGAAGGACTTCCTGAACTAACAGTCCCGCTGGGCTGCCGATACCGTTGGCGCAGCTTTAGGGCTCCCGCGCAAGCCCAGTGAAACGGGTTGCGTGGGAAGAGGAGGGGCAGCGAAGCGAACGAATTTTCACCGCAGGTGAAAACGAGTGATACGCAGCATGCCCCGACGACGCGCCATCCCTCCCGCAGCAAAAAGCTGAAGGACTTCCTGAAAACATAAAAGAACACTTAATCGTTGAATTGTACTCTAAATAATAATTAATTTCATGGCGATATTAGCAT
>ENA-UEOR01002373-UEOR01002373.1-human-gut-metagenome-genome-assembly--contig:-NODE-2373-length-10304-cov-4.385939_pt1 | contig 10304 bp, 4 predicted proteins | sample MGYA00242887_ERZ507890 | MGnify/ENA primary metagenome ERZ507890 (study PRJEB26167, sample SAMN06115431) | human gut metagenome | host: Homo sapiens | place: China:Guizhou | collected 2014-10-21...
ACATCTATCGCGTTATGCGTCCGGGCGAACCGCCTACATACGAAACTGCCGACGCCCTGTTCAAATCGCTGTTCTTCGACAACGAGCGCTATGATCTGTCTTCGGTCGGCCGCGTAAAGATGAACACCGCGCTGGACATTCCGTTTGAAGAAGCACCGGATACTTATCGCACGCTGCGCAAAGACGATATCCTGCGCATTGTCAAACGTCTGGTCGAACTGCGTGACGGCCACGGCGAAGTCGACGATATCGACCACCTGGGCAACCGCCGCGTCCGCTCGGTCGGCGAACTGATGGAAAACCAGTACCGCATGGGCTTGTTGCGTATGGAAAGAGCCATCCGCGAAAGAATGAGTTCGGAAGTTTTGAACAATGTCAAGCCGCAGGATCTGGTCAACGCCAAGCCGATTGCTTCGGTGATCCGCGAGTTCTTCGGTTCTTCGCAATTGTCACAGTTTATGGATCAGAACAACCCGTTGTCGGAAATTACCCACAAGCGCCGTCTGTCGGCTTTGGGCCCCGGCGGTTTGTCCCGTGATCGCGCCGGTTTTGAAGTCCGCGACGTGCACCCGACCCACTACGGCCGTATCTGCCCGATTGAAACGCCGGAAGGCCCGAACATCGGTCTGATTAACTCGCTGTCGACTTACGCCCGCATCAACAAATACGGCTTTATCGAATGCCCGTACCGCAAGATCGTTAACGGCAGGGTAACCGACGAAGTGGTTTATCTGTCGGCCGATCAGGAAGGCAAGTACATCATTGCGGAAGCCAACGCCGAAGTCCGCGACGACGGCACTTTCGTCAAAGATACCATTGCCTGCCGCAAAGCCGGCGAATTTGAATTTCATGCGCCGGAAGACATCAATTTCATCGACGTTTCGCCGAAACAGCTGGTGTCGGTTGCGACCGCGCTTATTCCGTTCCTGGAAAACGACGACGCGAACCGTGCCCTCATGGGCGCGAACATGCAGCGTCAGGCCGTGCCGCTGATGGTCACGGAGGCACCGATCGTCGCCACCGGCATCGAGCACAAGCTGTGCGTGGACTCCGGCGTGGTCATCCTCGCCGAGGACGACGGCGTGGTGCTGGCCGTCTCGGCCGACAGCGTCAAGGTGCGCTACGACAGCGGCGAGATCAAGGATTACAAGCTCATCAAGTTTGCCCGCTCCAACCAGGGCACGTGCATCAACCAGCGCCCGATCGTTGCGGTCGGCGACCGCCTGAACAAGGGCGACGTCATCGCCGACGGCCCGGCCACCTCGCAGGGCGAGATCGCGCTCGGCAAGAACCTGCTGGTCGGCTTCATGACCTGGGAAGGCTACAACTACGAGGACGCCGTTCTCATCAACGAGCGCCTGGTCATGGAGGACGTTTACACCTCCATTCATATTGAAGAGTTCGAGTGCGACGCGCGCGACACGAAGCTCGGCCCCGAGGAGATCACCCGTGATATCCCCGGCGTCGGCGACGATGCGCTCAAGTATCTCGACGACCGCGGCATCATCTGCGTCGGCGCAGAGGTGCGCAGCGGTGATATTCTGGTCGGCAAGGTCACGCCGAAGGGCGAGACCGATCTGACCGCCGAGGAGCGCCTGCTGCGCGCCATCTTCGGCGAAAAGGCGAGAGAGGTCCGCGACACTTCCCTCAAAGTCCCGCACGGCGAGGCCGGCATCGTGGTCGATGTCAAGCGCTTCACCCGCGAGAACGGCGACGAGATGTCTCCCGGCGTCAACGAGGTCGTGCGCGTCTACATCGCGCAGAAGCGTAAGATCTCCGTCGGCGACAAGATGGCCGGCCGCCACGGCAACAAGGGCGTCGTGTCCCGCATCCTCCCGCGCGAGGATATGCCGTACCTGCCGGATGGCACGCCGCTCGATATCGTCCTCAACCCGCTGGGCGTGCCTTCCCGTATGAACATCGGTCAGATGCTCGAGGTGCATCTGGGCTACGCCGCGCAGGCGCTCGGCTGGAAGGTCGCAACGCCGGTCTTTAACGGCGCCAATGAGGAGACCATCCGCGAGACGCTCAACAAAGCCGGCCTGCGCGAGGACGGCAAGAGTGTGTTGTACGACGGCCGCACCGGCCAGAAGTTTGATAACGACGTCACGGTCGGCTGGGTCTACTTCCTCAAGCTCCACCACCTCGTCGATGATAAGATCCACGCCCGCAGCACCGGCCCCTACAGCCTCGTCACGCAGCAGCCGCTCGGCGGCAAGGCGCAGTTCGGCGGCCAGCGCTTCGGCGAAATGGAAGTCTGGGCGCTCGAGGCCTACGGCGCGGCTTACACCCTGCAGGAGATCCTGACGGTGAAGTCCGACGACGTGACCGGCCGTGTGCGCACGTACGAAGCCATCGTCAAGGGCGAGAACATCCCGCAGCCGGGCGTGCCGGAGTCGTTCAAGGTGCTCATCAAGGAGCTGCAGTCCCTGTGCCTGGATGTGCGCATCCTCGACGAGAACGGCGACGAGATCGAGCTCAAGGACGACGAGGACGATTACATCCCGGGTATGCGCGATGAGATGTCCTACAAGTCCGACGATGATGAGATCACCGGCAGCGGCTTCACGATCGAGGACGTACCGGTGGAGGAAGATGACAGTCTCGGCGCGTTCGGCGATGCCGGCGACGATGACTACACGGACGATTCTGATAAGGAGGAGGAATAAAACATGAGCTACACCCCGTTTGATGCAATTCAGATCGGCATTGCCTCCCCTGAAATGATCCTTTCCTGGTCCTCCGGCGAAGTGAAAAAGCCCGAGACCATCAACTACCGCACGCTCAAGCCCGAGCGTGACGGCCTGTTCTGCGAGCGCATTTTCGGACCCACGAAGGACTGGGAGTGCCACTGCGGCAAGTATAAGAAGATCCGCTACAAGGGTAAGATCTGCGACCGCTGCGGCGTCGAAGTCACGCGCGCAAAGGTTCGCCGCGAGCGCATGGGCCATATCGAGCTGGCCGCGCCCGTGAGCCACATCTGGTACTTCAAGGGCATCCCGTCGCGCATGGGCCTGATCCTCGATCTGACCCCGCGCGTGCTGGAAAAGGTGCTGTATTTCGGCGCGTATATCGTCACCGACCCCGGCATGACGCCGCTGCAGCGCTGCCAGATCCTGTCCGAAAAAGAGTACCGCGACATGCGCGAGAAGTATGAGGACGATTTCGAGGCCGGCATGGGCGCCGAGGCCATCAAGAAGCTCCTGCAGCAGATCGACTGCGCCAAGCTCTCCGAGCAGCTGCGCGCCGAGCTCGAGGAGGCCAGCGGCCAGAAGAAGGCAAAGATCGTCAAGCGCCTGGAGGTCGTCGAGGCATTCCACCGCAGCGGCAACCGTCCGGAGTGGATGATCATTGATATTCTGCCGGTCATCCCGCCCGAGCTTCGCCCCATGGTCCAGCTCGACGGCGGCCGTTTTGCCACGTCCGACCTCAACGACCTGTATCGCCGCGTCATCAACCGCAACAACCGCCTCAAGCGCCTCATGCAGCTCAACGCGCCGGACATCATCGTCCGCAACGAGAAGCGCATGCTGCAGGAAGCTGTTGACGCCCTGATCGACAACGGCCGCCGCGGCCGTGCCGTCACCGGCGCCAACTCCCGCGCGCTCAAGTCCCTGTCGGATATGCTCAAGGGCAAGCAGGGCCGCTTCCGTCAGAACCTGCTCGGCAAGCGTGTCGACTACTCCGGCCGAAGCGTTATCGTCGTCGGCCCGGATCTGAAGCTCTATCAGTGCGGCGTGCCGAAGGAAATGGCCATCGAGCTCTTCCGCCCGTTCGTTATGAAAAAGCTCGTCGAGGACGGTGTTGCCAACAACATCAAGTCCGCCAAGAAGATGGTCGACAAGCAGCGCACCGAGGTCTGGGACGCGCTCGAGGTCGTCATCAAGGATCATCCGGTCATGCTCAACCGCGCACCGACGCTCCACCGCCTGGGCATTCAGGCGTTCGAGCCCGTGCTGGTCGAGGGCCGTGCGCTCAAGCTGCACCCCCTGTGCTGCACCGCGTTCAACGCCGACTTCGACGGCGACCAGATGGCTATCCACGTCCCGCTGTCCGCGGAGGCGCAGGCCGAGGCGCGCATCCTCATGCTCTCGGCAAACAACCTCCTCCGCCCGCAGGACGGCCACCCCGTCACCGTGCCGACGCAGGATATGATCCTCGGCGCATACTACCTGACCTACGTTCGCCTCGGCAAGGCCGAGAAGGGCGCCGAGCAGGTGTTCGTGACCGATGCTGGCGATACCGATCTGCCGGTCAATGAGATCGTCGACGCGGACGACTTTGTCGCCGCGCACAAGAAGGCCGAGGCTGAGGGCAGCAAGCTCCCGAGCTATAAGCCGCTCAAGGTCTACCGCGACCCGAATGAAGCTATCATGGCCTATAACTACGGCGATGTCGGCCTGCATGCGCCGATCCTGGTGCGCGTGGCGCGCGAGGTCAACGGCGAGACGCTGCACCGCACGATCGAGACGACCGTCGGCCGCATCATCTACAACGAGCCCATCCCGCAGGATCTCGGCTACGTTGACCGCACCGACCCCGAGCACATGTTCGACCTCGAGGTCAGCTTCAAGGTCGGCAAGAAACAGCTCGGCAAGATCATCGACCGCTGCATCGAGAAGCACGGCTTCACCGTTGCGACCGAAGTGCTCGATAACGTCAAGGCGCTCGGCTACAAGTATTCCACCATCGGCGCCATCACGATCTCCATCGCGGACATGACCGTCCCGGAGGAGAAGAAAACGCTCATCTCCGCCACGGAGAAGAAGGTCATTGCGATCGAGAAGAAGTACAAGCGCGGCTTCATCACCGAGGACGAGCGCTACCGTCTGGCCGTGTCCGAGTGGGAGAAGACCACGAAGGACGTCACGGCGGCCCTGCAGAACTGCCTCGATGAGTTCAACCCCATCTATATGATGGCGGACTCCGGCGCCCGTGGTTCCATGGCGCAGATCCGTCAGCTCGCCGGTATGCGCGGCCTGATCGCAAACACCGCCGGCAAGACCATCGAGATCCCGATCAAGGCCAACTACCGTGAGGGCCTGTCCGTCCTCGAGTACTTCATCTCGTCCCGAGGCGCCCGTAAGGGCCTGGCCGATACCGCTCTGCGTACCGCAGACTCCGGTTACCTGACCCGTCGTCTGGTCGACGTTTCGCAGGATGTCATCATCCGCGAGGAGGACTGCGGCACGACCGACGGCATCATGGCCCGCGCCGTGTTCGACAAGGGACAGGAGGTCCAGAGCCTCGGCGAGAGCATCCACGGCCGCTACCCGGCCGAGCCTGTTGTGTCGCCCAAGACCGGCGAGGTGCTGTTCGATACCGACCATATGCTCATGCCCGACGATGCCAAGGTGCTCGAAGAGCATGGCATCGAGGAAGTCAAGATCCGCAGTGTCATGACCTGCGAGGCGCGCAGCGGCGTCTGCGCCAAGTGCTACGGCATCAACCTGGCCATCGGCCAGCCGGTCAACGCCGGCGAGGCGGTCGGCGTCATCGCCGCCCAGTCCATCGGCGAGCCGGGCACGCAGCTGACCATGCGTACGTTCCACACCGGCGGCGTCGCCGGCGACGATATCACGCAGGGCCTTCCGCGTGTTGAAGAGCTGTTCGAGGCGCGCAAGCCGAAGAAGATGGCCACCCTCGCCGAGATCCCCGGCGTCGTCAGCATCGAGGAGACGAAGAAGACCTCCATCTATGCGGTCACGGTCACGAACCCGGTCGACGGCGAGACCGTCACGTACAACCTGCCGTACTCCGCCGGCATTCTGGTCGCCAACGGCGACACGGTCACGAAGGGCCAGCCGCTTTCGAACGGCGCGTACAGCCCGCACGACGTGCTGCGTATCTGCGGCGTCGATGCCTGCCGGCAGTATATCATTCAGGAAGTCCAGAAGGTCTACCGTCAGCAGGGCGTTGACATCAATGATAAGCACATCGAGATCATCGTCCGCCAGATGATGCGCAAGGTCCGTATCGACGATTCCGGCAGCACGAACCTGCTGTCCGGCGCCATTGTGGATCTGCATGAGTTCCGCGCGGCCAACCGCGCGATCGCCGAGCGCATCGCGGCAGGGGAGACCGAGCTCACGCCCGCGACGGCTGAGCATGTCCTTATGGGCATCACGAAGGCGTCGCTCGCCACGGAGAGCTTCCTGTCGGCCGCGTCCTTCCAGGAGACCACGAAGGTGCTGACCGATGCCGCCATCAAGGGCAAGATCGACCACCTCGTCGGCCTGAAGGAGAACGTCATCATCGGCAAGCTCATTCCCGCCGGCAGCGGCCTAGCCTGCTACCGCAACTTCGAGACGAATGAGGAGCCGGCAGTCCCCGCGGAGCCGGAGGACGACGGCGTGGATCTGTCCGATCTCGCCAACATCTCCAACGCGCTTTAAACGACCAAATACCAACCGTTTCACCGGGATATGCCTGCATATCCCGGTGAAATTTTCGCTTCCGTCTTGAATAAAAATGCTTGACGAATCTTGTGCAATATGCTAAAATCCTATTTTGCGTGGGCGTGCGCCCACCGATTTGTCATGCCTGTGTAAAAAGCACAAAAATGGCCGGGATTTCCTGAAAATTTTCCGGCAGAATCACGGTTTATCCGATGCTGTTTTTTGGCATCGTATAAATAGATTCATTTTCGAGGAAAGGAGGAAAACCATGCCTACTTTTAACCAGTTGGTGAGAAAGGGCAGAGAGAAAGTCACCTACAAGTCCACGTCTCCCGCCATGCAGAAGGGCCTCAACACCCTGAAGAACCGCGAGACCAATCTGAGCGCACCTCAGAAGAGAGGCGTCTGCACTGCCGTGCGTACCTCTACCCCCAAGAAGCCGAACTCCGCGCTTCGTAAGATCGCCCGTGTGCGTCTGACCAACGGCTACGAGGTAACCGCCTACATCCCGGGCATCGGTCACAACCTGCAGGAGCATAGCGTCGTTATGATCCGCGGCGGCCGTGTCAAGGATCTTCCTGGCGTTCGTTACCACATCATCCGCGGCACGCTCGATACGCAGGGCGTTTCCGGACGTATGCAGGCCCGTTCCAAGTACGGTGCCAAGCGGCCGAAGGCAGGAAAGAAGTAAGTTCCAACAGCAAATTTTGCCCTGTTGTTAACTGATATATATGTATTCGTTAACCTCGGGGCGCAGACGGAGATGCACCGCATCTTCGAGTACCTGTGAAGTCATTTTTTAATGAAGGAGGGAAGTATAGTGCCCAGAAGAGGTAACGTTCCCAAAAGAGAAATTTTGCCGGATCCGATGTACAACAGCGTTCTGGTGACCAAGCTCATCAACAGCGTGATGCTCGACGGCAAAAAGGGTGTAGCTCAGAAGGTCGTGTACGATGCTTTTGACATCATCAAGGAAAAGACCGGCAAGGAACCGCTTGACGCGTTTACCGAAGCCCTGAACAACATCATGCCGAGCCTCGAAGTCAAGGCTCGCCGTGTCGGCGGCGCAACCTACCAGGTTCCTATGGAAGTGCGTCCTGAGAGACGCCAGACGCTCGGCCTGCGCTGGCTGACCGGCTATGCCCGCAAGCGCAGTGAAAAGACCATGAAGGAGCGCCTCGCAGGCGAGATCATGGATGCCTGCAACAACACCGGCGCTGCTGTGAAGAAGCGCGAAGACACGCACAAGATGGCCGAGTCCAACAAGGCGTTCGCGCACTTCCGCTGGTAATCTTCCGACTAGGAGCTATCAATTATGCCCAGACAATATTCCCTTGAAAACACAAGAAACATTGGCATCATGGCGCACATCGACGCCGGTAAGACGACCACGACGGAACGCATTCTGTTCTACACGGGCGTCAACCACAAGCTCGGTGAGACCCATGAAGGCACCGCCACCATGGACTGGATGGCGCAGGAGCAGGAGCGCGGCATCACGATCACGAGCGCTGCGACCACTTGCTTCTGGAAGGGCAACCGCATCAATATCATCGACACCCCGGGCCACGTCGACTTCACCGTTGAGGTCGAGCGCAGCCTGCGCGTGCTCGACGGCTGCGTGACGGTCCTTTGTGCCAAGGGCGGCGTTGAGCCGCAGTCCGAGACGGTCTGGAGACAGGCTGACCATTACAATGTTCCCCGCATGATCTACATCAACAAGATGGACATCATGGGCGCAAATTTCTACAACGTTGTCGACATGGTGCACGAGCGCCTGCGCTGCAACGCTGTTCCGATCCAGCTGCCGATCGGCTCCGAGGCGGACTTCCGCGGCATCATCGACCTGCTCGAGATGAAGGCGGACGTTTACTACGACGATCTTGGCAAGGATATGCGCGTCGAGGAGATCCCCGAGGACATGCGCGCCGAGGCCGAAGAGTACCGCACGCAGCTCCTTGAGGCCGTCGCCGATTTCGACGACGAGATCATGGAGATGTATCTGGAAGGTGAGGAAATCCCCACCGAAATGATCAAGGCGGCCATCCGCAAGGCCACGACGCAGGTCAAGTTCGTCCCGATCGTGTGCGGCACGTCCTATAAGAACAAGGGCGTGCAGAAGCTGCTGGACGCCATCGTCGATTATATGCCGTCCCCGCTGGACATCCCGCCGATCACCGGCACGGTGCCCAAGACGGATGAGGTCGAGCACCGCTCCGCGGACGATTCCGAGCCGTTCTCTGCTCTGGCCTTCAAGATCATGACCGACCCCTACGTCGGCCGTCTGGCGTTCTTCCGTGTCTATTCCGGCACGATCGAAGCCGGCAAATCCGTCCTGAACTCCACCAAGGGCCAGCGCGAGCGTCTGGGCCGCATCCTTTTGATGCACGCCAACCACCGCGAGGATATCACGCAGGTCTATTCCGGTGATATTGCGGCGGCGGTCGGTCTCAAGAATACGACGACCGGCGACACGCTCTGCGACGAAAAGTACCCGATCGTGCTCGAGTCGATGGAGTTCCCGGAACCGGTCATCCGCGTAGCAATCGAGCCCAAGACCAAGGCCGGGCAGGAGAAGATGGACATCGCCCTCGGCAAGCTTGCCGAGGAAGACCCCACCTTCAAGGCCTACACGGACGAGGAAACGGGCCAGACCATCATCGCCGGCATGGGCGAGCTCCATCTGGAGATCATCGTCGATCGCCTTCTGCGTGAGTTCCGCGTCGAGGCGAATGTCGGCAGACCTCAGGTCTCTTACAAGGAGACCATCACCAAGGCCGCTACGGTGGACACGCGCTACGCGCGCCAGACCGGCGGCAAAGCTGGTGCCCTTATACTCTTTCGGCAGCGCGGAGACGGTTTTGCCTTCGCGCAGCAGACCGCTTTGCTGCTCCAGATGATAGAAGGTCAGCGTCGACGCTTCTTCGTTAATCAGCCACAGGCCGTCGCCCTTTGGCGTAAAGACGAAGTGGCGCGAGCCGGCGCCCGGCGACGAAGCGGCGATAAATGGCGGATCGTTCGGCGTCAGCTTGCCGCTGGCGCTATCCAGCCGATACTGATAGATCCGATCCAGCCCCAGATCGGTAGAGTAAACGTATTTCCCGCTGGGATCGGCGGCGATCATATGGGCGTGCGGGCCATTGTGATCGCTGATGGCGAAGCTGCCCTCGACGGCCGCCGCCGGGCGTTCGGCCCCTGCCGGGCCTTCATCCTGATGCCTGTCCACCGCCTCACCCAGGCTACCATCTTCTTTGACCGGTAGCACGGCGATGCTGCCGCTGACGTAGTTGGCTACCAGCAGCTGTTTACCGTTTGGCGTCAGGGAGAGATAAACCGGCCCGGCGCCGCCGGAGGCGACCTGGCTGAGCGCGGTCAGCTCGCCGTTCTTTTCAATGCGCCACGCCTGCACCACGCCTTTTTCGACCTCACTGGCGGCATACAGCGTTTTGCCATCGCGCGAGACGGTCAGCTGCGCGGCGTTCGGCAACGAGCTCACCAGCGTCCTGTCACGTAGCGCGCCGGTGTGGCTATCAACGGTAAAGCGGTACAGACCTTCGCCATTGGGATTATAGGTTCCTACCCAGGCATAGTGAGTTTGCGCGGCGGCGGCGGCGGCAAACAGGGACAGTGAAGCGACAAGCAGATGACGAGCGACAGGCATAGCAACTCCTTGATGGTTCAGTGGGATAAGCTGCCCCTCACCCTTTGAGGGTGAGGGGCAAGGGCACTTGTTCTTCCACTTCCTCTTCTTTCTTTGTCGGTTGTTCTAATTCGAAATCTACGATAGCAGGACCGGGATTAGAGAATTCTTTCCTGGATTCTTCCTTCCGGGGAGCTTCTTTAATCGGATTTTCTTCAGTTGCAGAAATTGTTTGATCCTCTTTTTTCTTTCGTCTGAAGCTGGGA
>ENA-UEOR01002375-UEOR01002375.1-human-gut-metagenome-genome-assembly--contig:-NODE-2375-length-10302-cov-3.884694_pt1 | contig 10302 bp, 9 predicted proteins | sample MGYA00242887_ERZ507890 | MGnify/ENA primary metagenome ERZ507890 (study PRJEB26167, sample SAMN06115431) | human gut metagenome | host: Homo sapiens | place: China:Guizhou | collected 2014-10-21...
AACTGTACTTTATTTTCTTTCATTTTATTTTCCTCACTTCCTGATTTCTTGTATGATATATAGTTTTAATCTCCTATTTTTAAGTTGTTTAATCTTTTCTTTGACTTCGGCTCTTTCGATAACCGACGTCATTCGGATATTTGCAAACGACGTGCCAATATATTTTTCGAGGTTTATTGTTCGGGTATGTATGACAGTAGTTATCCAAAGTGGACAAAATTATTCCATAGAGTAATTATTGTCACTTTTTTCGGGCAGGGGAAGACGCCGGGAATCGATAGGTAAGTCATAGTTTTTTCGATTATGCCATAAATCGGTTATGGTGTGATTATACTTTTGCTCAAAAAAGAGAAGAATATGGAAATACAAGAACAACAATTTGTCCGGGAACTGGCGGAGAGCCGTATGCAAATAGAATTATTGAGAAATCGAGTGTTGTTGCGTTATTACGCTCAGTTGCTCGAACTCGATATCATGGAGCAAACCCAAGAAGTGAAAGCTCTCATGAGCAGTATCAACACGCTCGAACGCTATGCCCGTAAATATGAACCGAAAGAACCGGCCATAGAGTCTGCTCCCGTAGAAAACGGGGGATCGGGAGAAGTTTCCCGGGACAAAGAGGGAGAGTCGGAGAGTGTCGATGTACTGTTGGGGAAAACTATGCCTTGTGTTTCTGCTCGTTCGGGGGTAGAGAATATGACGGCTGTACCTTCCCGGTCGGTGGCAGTGCGAAATCTCCCTAACGGATTGAAGATAGAATCGGTTACGACTCGTGGAAAATCGCATCGAAAATAGATTGCAGATGAAAAGGCGCAAATTTCTATTCGGTAAGGTTGTTTTGAAAATTGTTTGAGCTATCTTTGCGCAGGATGCGAAAATAGGCTGCATTCGGCAAAGTCAAGCGAGCTTGCTTTTGCCCTCATTTGCACTATCTTTGCGTATATTGTGAAGGCAGGCCGGGCTCGGCGTAACAAATGGAATTCGGTTCTGCTCCCTTTGCTTGCATGGACTCTACAATTTTACGGAACGATGAAAACGATACGAGAGATATATCGCATAGGGTATGGCCCTTCGAGTAGTCATACAATGGGGCCGAGAAAGGCTTCCGAAATATTTTTGAACCGCCACCCTGAGGCTGTGGCGTTCGAGGTCATTCTGTACGGTAGTCTTGCCGCTACGGGAAAAGGGCACTTGACCGATGTAGCGATTCTCGATACCCTTCAACCTCATGCCCCGGTCGAGATTGTGTGGAAACCGTCGGTATTTCTGTCGTTTCACCCGAACGGCATGACTTTTCGCTCGAAAAATAGTTCGGGTGAAGTGACCGACGAATGGACCGTGTTCAGCGTGGGAGGAGGGGCTTTGGCCGAAGAAGGGAAGCCTTTCGACAAGACACCGGAATTGTACGAAATGAATAGTATGACTCAGATTCTCTCTTGGTGTGAACGGACGGGGCGCAGTTATTGGGAATATGTGCAGGAATGCGAAGACCACGATATTTGGGACTATTTGGCCGAGGTGTGGTCGACTATGCGCGAGGCTATCGAACGAGGGCTCGATCAGGAGGGTGTATTGCCCGGTCCGTTGAATTTACGGCGGAAAGCCTCTTCTTATTATATAAAGGCGAAGGGTTATAAAGACAGTTTGAAAAGTCGGGGATTGGTATTTGCCTATGCGTTGGCCGTGAGTGAAGAGAATGCATCGGGCGGGCGTATTGTAACCGCACCCACTTGCGGATCCTGTGGAGTCGTGCCGGCGGTATTGTACCATTTGCAAAAGAGTAGGGAATTCAGCGATACCCGCATTTTAAGAGCGTTGGCGACCGCCGGTTTGGTGGGGAATATCGTGAAGCAAAATGCTTCTATATCGGGAGCCGAAGTGGGGTGTCAAGGCGAAGTGGGAGTGGCATGTGCTATGGCTTCGGCAGCAGCCAGCCAGTTGTTCGGTGGTAGTCCTGCGCAAATCGAGTATGCCGCCGAAATGGGGCTGGAACATCATTTGGGTATGACTTGCGATCCGGTGTGCGGATTGGTACAGATACCTTGTATCGAACGGAATGCCTATGCTGCGGCGAGGGCTTTGGATGCTAATATCTATTCGGCTTTTACCGATGGAAGTCATCGTGTATCGTTCGACAAGGTGGTGGCTGTAATGAAACAGACAGGGCACGATTTGCCGTCCTTGTACAAGGAGACCGGGGAGGGTGGCCTTGCCAAAGATTACGAACAGATGTAAAAAACAGATTTGTAAATCACTCTGGAAATTTCGATCGGGACAAGCCTCGATCAGTCGATTCCCGGTCGCCTGCTTGTGCCTATGTTCTTGTCTCCCACTTAGCTGTTTTTGGCTCAGTAGGAAATCAGTAGGGATTGCCCTTTCACATCTCCAACCCCTCTCCTTAAAAATTACCATTTCTTCGGTTAACTACTATATTGCTATGCAGCACAAGAGAGAAGGGGTAAGGTACACTAAGAGACAGAAGGGCTAAAATAACAGTAGGGCGATGTTGCTGGAAAATTTTTACACTCCTCCCCTGTGTTTTGCAACGTAAAATATAGGGGAGGTGGCCGCAGGCAGGAGGGGTTAAAGAAATGTTTCTTTGGTTTTACCACTATATTGCTCTACAACAAAGGGGTGAAAGGGTTACACACACACCAAGTGACGGAAGGATTAATAGATAAGTATGCCAGGAGGTTAAATACATTCCCTTTTCTCGGAGAGTGAGCAAAAAGGGAGGTGAATTTGTTTTTATGGTGAAGTTACTTTATATTTGTAGTTGTTTAAGCAATGATTAATATATGAACTTTTCCGAATTGAATATAGAAATGGTGTTCGCTTTGATGAGCGGTAAATTGTCTGCTGCGATTAATCGGAAATTATATCGTAGTTTTCGAAAATTGTCTATCGATATAACACCCGAACAATGGACTGTATTGTATTATTTATGGTCGCGGGACGGAGTGACTCAGCAGGAATTGTGTAATGTTACATTTAAAGACAAACCGAGTATGACCCGGCTAATAGATAATTTGGAAAAGCAACAGCTTGTCGTTCGTTCTCCGGGCGTGAAAGATCGGCGTATCAATTTGATTCATCTTACCGATAAAGGTCGGGAGTTGGAGGTGGCTACGAAGCCTTTGGTGACGGCTATTATGAGAACGGCGTTGGACGGCTTTTCGGATAGAGAAGTCGAGATGGCCGGGAGAATGTTGACCAAAGTTTTCGGTAATTTGAAAAATTCGTTGGAGGATTAAGAAAATCTGTCATGATTAAATATATGAGGCATATATTCATTTTTATAGTTGTATGGCTTGCGGCAGGGACGATTTGTTCTTTCGCGCAATACAAGCCCGATCGTTTGGGAGAGGGTTTTGAAGCAAAAACTATCGCCATGCCGGACGATTACAGCGGAAGGGTAGTGACGACTCTTGTTCGGAGTTTATCGTCGTGCGACACGCATAAAGCGGTGCTTTACGTGCACGGATATAACGATTATTTCTTTCAGGAAACGCTGGCTCGGACGTTTAACGATTCCTGCTTTAATTTCTATGCCGTGGATTTGAGAAAATACGGACGCTCGTTATTGCCGGAACAAACGCCGTTCGAGGTTCGAGATTTGCAAGAATATTTTGCCGATATAGATACGGCTCTGACTCTTATTCGGGAGGAGGGAAATACCGATATCGTGTTGATGGCTCATTCGACGGGAGGATTGATAACATCGCTTTATTGTGAGGCTTATCGTAACGACTTGCCGGTACAGGGACTCATTTTGAACAGTCCGTTTCTCGACATGAATATGAATTGGTTCTATGAGAAGATTCTGGTTCCTATCGTGTCGGCTTGGGGGCGTTGGTTTAAAGGAACGAAGATAAGTCAGGGAAATTCTACCGCTTATGCCGAGAGTTTGCTAAAAGATCATCATGGGGAATGGAATTATGATACCGACTTGAAATTTAAGGTATCTCCGCCTGTTTCTTCGGCATGGATACGGGCGATACATCGCGGTCACAATCAAATTCATAAAGGGTTGCATATTCCCTGTCCCGTTTTGTTGATGTATTCGAGTCAATCGGTAGACGGGAATAAATGGACGCCTCAACATCAATCGGGAGATGCCGTACTCGATGTAAAGGATATTGCCCGCTATGGTCGCATGCTGGGACCAAAAGTCACAGAGTTTGAGGTTCAGGAAGGAATGCACGATCTCGTACTTTCGAAACCTTCGGCTCGTCAAGCTGCTTATTCCGAGATGTTTCGTTGGCTTCGGAGCAATGGATTGAACGAATGATACCCCAAAGTTCGTTTATTCTCCGAGAGTCATCGAAAACACGATGTGGGGCATATCGATGCCTCGGTAGTGTTTTACGATGGTATCGCCGGGCGTCATACCGATTCGTTTTGCGACTCCTTGCGAAGGAAGGTTATTGTCGCGGATAATGGAGTAAATGCGTTTTATACCCAAAATGTGGGAGGCATAGTCGGCACATGATCGTGCGGCTTCGGTAGCATACCCTTTGTGCCAGAAATTTTTGCGAAGGAGATAGCCTATTTCGGGAACGGTTTGTTCTCTGTATGGTTGCATAGTGATGCCACATTGTCCGATGAGTTCTCCGTTTTCTTTAAGAACGGCCCCCCATAAACCGACTTTGTCTTCGGCATATCTCTTTATTTGTCGGTCTAACCATTCCCGGACTTCTGTGTCGTTGAATGCGCCTTCGTAGGCGTACATCACCTCGTTGTCTTGTAAGAGTTTACAAACTTCATGAAAGTCGTTCGGGCATAACTCTCTAAGAATTAATCTCTGGGTTTCTAATATCGTTCTCATTTCACCGGTCTCCGGTTAAAGACGTTGTTATTCGGCATTCTGTTCGGATTGCTGTTTTTCCAACTGTAAGACTTGTTTGTCTGCGAGTTCGAGCGTGCGTACGTTCAGTTGATATTCTCGTTTGAGGTCATCGACATTTTTCATGAGGTTGGCGAGCTCACGAGTCGCTTTAACGGCTTCGCGAGTGACGGGGTCGAGCGATAGAGTGTATCGGTTTCCACCCAAGTAAGTGAGGGTTATTTTTTTACTCGTATTATTCGCTATGAGTGCTGCGACAGCAGAACATTGACCGTCTTTGTATGTCACGATTTCGGTATATTTGCCGTCGTTGGTGAACCGGTAATTATTGGCTCCGTCGTACCCGATAACGAGAGTTTCGGCTTTACTTTTGTCCGGGAGCGTCGCCCGTATGGAACTGTGTTTTATCGGTGTGCTTCCGTAATATACGCTTGCCAACTGCATTTGTCCGTTTTCTGTGACCAAAACTTTCAATTGGCTACGATTTATCGAGGCTTGTTTGGGAAGTTTCTTATATATATAATTTCCTTCCGTTTGGTATTTGGCGTCTTTTTCGAACCGGAAGTTTTTCTTGGCTGCTTCGAGTTCGGTTTGTCTCACTTTGAGTACACTGTCTATATAAAGCAGGTTTTGCTCGCTTTCTTTTTGTTTTACGCGGCACATGAGCAACATACCCGCTTTTATCTGTTTGAAGGCTTTGGGGTATAATAATTCGATACTGTCGATAGCGTTTTTAGCATTGGCGTATTGACCGTTTTCGAATAACTTCCGAGCTTTTTCATATTGAGCGTTAGCTTCATTACTATTGTCTCCGCAGGAGAATAATACTATCGCACAGGAGCATATCCAAAAGTAAAGATATTTAGCCATAATTGATCGGTGTATTGTATTTGATGTTAATTCTATCTAATAGACCCTCTCTGTACATCTTTGACGCCCTTAACAGTTTTGAGCTTTTTCATCAAACTGTTGAGGGAGGAGATGTCATCGACCGTGACGGTGATATGTCCTTGAAAAAGGCCGTCGTTCGAGTCGATCGAGATGCCTCTCATATATATGTTTTTCTCTTTTGAAATAATCGATGTAATGTTCGTTACGATACCGATATCGTCGTTTCCGATAACTCGTAGGACGGTGACGTATTTGGAACCCATTTTTCCCGACCAGCGGGCATTGACTACTCTGTAACGGTAACGACTGTATATGTGTCGCGCGTTCGGACAATCTTTACGGTGTATCTTGATAGTTCCTTCCGTGGAGACAAATCCAAAGATTTCGTCGCCGTAAATGGGGTTGCAGCATTTGGCCAATTTATAGTCGATACCTTTGACATCGCCGCCTATGACGAGCTCGTCTTCTTTCGATTCGTCGGGTTCTTTTTGTAAAGTAAATTCTTCGGCTGTACGAGTTTCGTATTGCTCTTCGTTTTCTTTTTTATCGATTTCGAGATAAAGGTCGATTACGCGATTGACGTCGATATGTTCATCGGCCAATTCGTTGTAAAAATCGGTGACGGTTTTATAGCCCATTTTTTTTATAAGGCGCATCATTACACCGTCTTCCATCTCTATTTTGCGGTTTTTGAATCGTCTTTGCAAAAGCTCTTTCCCATATTCCGCCGCTTTATTCTGCTGTTCGTTCAAGGCTTGCTTTATCTTTACCCGCCCTTTCGATGTTGCGGCTATGTTGAGCCAATCTTGCTTCGGGGTCTGGTTGGGAGAGGTAAGTACTTCGATCGTATCGCCGCTTTTCAGTTTGTATTTTATGGTTTCGATCTTTCCGTTTACCTTGCCGCCGACACATTTGCAGCCTAACCCGGTGTGAATGAGGAATGCGAAGTCCAGTAACGTGGCTCCCAAAGGCAATTTGTATAGGTCTCCTTTCGGAGTGAATACGAATACCTCTTTGTCGTAGAGATCCATTTTGAAATCGCGCATGAGTTCCAAAGCTCCACCGTTTCCGGCCGCTTCGAGTACTTCGCGCACATTGTTCATCAAATCGTCCAGCCCGTTCTCGCTTTTAATTCCTTTGTATTTCCAGTGGGCGGCAAGTCCTCGTTCGGCTATTTCGTCCATTCGCCGGGTACGTATTTGTACCTCTACCCAGCGTTGTTTCGGTCCCAGCACAGTGATGTGTAACGATTCGTATCCGTTCGATTTGGGAATGGACAGCCAGTCTTTCATTCGCTTGGGGTTGGGCTGGTACATATCGGTGACGATCGAATATACCTTCCAACAGTCTGCCTTTTCCTGTTCGAGGGGAGTTTCCAGTATGACACGAATGGCAAACAGGTCGTAAATGTCTTCCAAATCGGCTTTTTGTTTCTTCATCTTATTCCAGATGGAAAAGATGGATTTCGTGCGGCCCTTGATTTCGAAATGTAGACCTTCGGCTTCGAGTTTTTGTTTTACCGGTTGGATAAATTCCATGATGTATTTATCCCTGTTCCTCTTGGTTTCATTGAGCTTGTGGGCTATCTGGTCGTAGATTTCCCGATTGGTGTATTTCAGGGAGAGGTCTTCCAGTTCCGATTTTATGGAGTATAGTCCCAATCGGTGCGCCAGCGGAGCATAAAGATAGGAGGCCTCGCAGGCGATGTCATAACGGTATTTTTCGTTGGGGTGGTGGTTTATCATTTTCATGACGCAAAGCCGGTCGGCGATCATGATGATGATAACTCGTATATCTTCGGCGAACGATAGTAACAGTTTGCGGAAATTCTCGCTTTCGACGGCAGCCTGTTTGGCATACAAGCTGTTCGATTTAATGAGACCCCGAATGAGCTGGGCTATGTCGTCTCCGAATTCTTTTTTTACGGTTTCGATAGTGAGGAATTCGCTGACGACCAAGTTGAAAAGTAGAACCGAAATAAGCATACTGCGTTCTAATCCCACCCTGTCGCATAAGATGAGCGCAGTATTCAGATTACGGACAACCGGATTTATTCCTTGTTTGTTTCGCTGATAGTGCCCTGTTTCGACGGCTTCGGAAATGAGGCGACGCATGCGGTTGAAGTCTTCGACTCTTAAAACTGGGCGACTATTGCGTAACAGTTGCCGATAGACCGATAGGACATTTTCTTTTTCGTCGAGTGTAAAATAGCTTTTTTCGGGCATAAGGTGCGACTGTTTTCAAAAATTCTGTCTCAAATATATATTTTTGTGGGTAAAAATGCGCTTTTTTTTAGAGCTTTTTGTAGTTTTGGGAACGGAATTAAAATTCATTATTCATTACAAGCTATGTTTACACCGGAAGATTTAGATTTGTTTGCCGAAAAAGGTATTGACGTACATACGGTTGAGGAGCAGTTGGCCTCGTTTAAAAGCGGATTTCCTTTTTTAAGGATATTATCTTCTGCTTCTGTCGGGAACGGTATCTTATCGCTTGACGAACAGCAGACGCAATATTATCTCGATTTGTGGGAAGGTTACTTGAAAGATAATCATAAGGTCGTAAAGTTTGTTCCGGCATCGGGAGCTGCGAGTCGTATGTTCAAAGATTTGTTCGCATTCCTTTCTGCCGATTACAGTGAACCACAAACTGATTTCGAAAAGAAATTTTTCAATTCGATCGAACATTTTGCTTTTTACTCCGATCTTGACGAAGCCTGTTTGAAGAATGAAGGAAAGAGCATAACCGATTTGATAGAATCGGGCAATTACAAAGCGGTGGTGTCCAATCTGCTCGAAGCGAAGGGCTTGAATTATGGTTCTTTGCCGAAAGGGTTATTGAAATTTCATCGTTATGCGACGAATAACCGTACGGCTATGGAGGAACATTTGACGGAGGGAGCTCTTTATGCCGCCAGTTCCGACGGGGAGGTCAATATTCATTTTACGGTATCTCATGAGCACCTTGCCGATTTTAAAGCATTAGTAGCCAAGAAGAAAGCGGATTATGAGCGACGTTATGGCGTACGTTATCATATTAGTTTTTCCGAGCAAAAGCCTTCTACCGATACTATTGCGGTCGATGCGAATAACGAGCCGTTCCGAGAGAATGGTAGGCCGTTGTTCCGTCCGGGGGGACATGGGGCTTTAATCGAGAATCTGAACGACATAGATGCCGAAATCATATTCGTAAAAAATATAGATAATGTAGTGCCCGACAGACTGAAAGAGCCGACCGTGCGGTTTAAGAAAATCATCGGAGGGGTGCTGGTATCGTTACAAACGGAGATAAACCGTTATATTACCATGTTGAAAAGCGGGAAATACACGATCGACGATTTACGGGAAATGATACAGTTTTTGCATAAAAAGCTTTTCGTCAGAAATGAGGAAACCAAACATTTGGAGGATGCGGAGCTGGCTTTGTATTTGTTGCGGAAGTTGAATCGCCCGATTCGTGTATGCGGAATGGTTCGCAATTCCGGAGAACCCGGCGGGGGGCCCTTTATTGCTTATAATCAGGACGGAACCACATCTTTGCAGATTTTGGAGAGTTCCCAAATAGATATGTCGAATCCAGATGCTAAGGAACAGTTCGAGTCGGGTACTCATTTTAATCCGGTAGATTTGGTTTGTGCCGTGAGGGATAATAAGGGAGAGAAATATGATTTGCCGAAATACGTAGATAAAAATACCGGTTTTATTTCGCTTAAATCGAAGAATGGCAGAGAGCTGAAAGCTCTTGAATTGCCGGGACTTTGGAACGGGGCCATGAGCGATTGGAGTACTGTTTTTGTGGAGGTTCCCGCAGAGACGTTCAATCCTGTCAAGACAGTTAACGATTTACTCCGTCCGCAGCATCAGTAAAGTGAGGGAATCGGCATGGAATAGAGGGCGATATGCAGTGGTATATCGCCTTTTTTTGTAATTTTGCACTTGCGAGGATAAGCATCGCCGTGGTATGGACCCAATAGAATTTTGTTTATACCTCTGGCTTGTATTACCATTGCATATGATTGATGAGAATAGTGGGGGCATGAAATCTAACCGATTTTTATTCTTCGGCTATTCGTTAAGTAAAAAAGAAAAATAAGAATAGAAAATATGACGTTTGAAGAGTTCGGATTGTCCGAAGATGTTATGCGAGGGCTGGATGCCATGAATTTTAAGGAGGCGACTCCTGTTCAGGAACAAACCATTCCTGTGATATTGCAAAAAAGAGATTTAATAGCTTGTGCTCAAACCGGTACGGGAAAGACGGCCGCCTATATACTGCCATTACTGAATCTGCTTACAGAAAAGCAGGGCGACGGAGATAGAGTGCGTGCTGTGATTGTCGCTCCTACGAGGGAGTTGGCGCAACAGATCGACATGCAGTTCGAGGGATTTTCCTATTTTCTTCCTATTTCTACTGTTGTGGTTTTGGGCACGGTGACATATAACGAAAAAAATGCGGATATTACTACAATTGAAGAGAAATTTTGATTTTGTAGTTGGCCAACTTTAGATTTTGAGTATATGAGAAAAAATAAATAAACGATCGGAAGAACAGCTAGAGAATTTTCC